>Ga0209016_1000515_pt1 | contig 44676 bp, 38 predicted proteins | sample EPASupsiteSAE305_FD_187265 | JGI IMG/M metagenome (GOLD analysis project Ga0209016, IMG submission 187265) | Bioremediated contaminated groundwater microbial communities from EPA Superfund site, New Mexico - SAE3-05 (SPAdes) (version 2) | ecosystem: Environmental > Aquatic > Deep subsurface >... | reverse complement strand
GGCAAAAAGAGCTTCATTCTGGACATCAGTTCCGCGCATAACTTTCCTCAATCAAACCGGAGTGTTGTGCGCACAAATATACTAAAAAAAGGCTGTTTTTACTACTTCAATTTCAACAGCCTGCTAAGAAAACAGGTACGCATGATCAATCTGCTTTTCATATCCAATAGTCCGCGGGCAGAGCTGCTGCGGGTACACTTTCAACAGATACTTAAGATCCGTATTGATGTGGTTGAAGATTTTGATCACGGTCTGAAAGACGTCTTTGAAAAACGCCCGGTAACTGTCTGTATCCAGGATCAGATTGCCGGCGTAACCGGTGAGAGTGTAGCGCGTCATATCCAGTTGCTGCTGGGAAATGGTGCTCCCAGCTTTGTCCTGATGCATGAGGGGAACGCGAAAGCTCGCCTTATATCGGGGCTTTTCAATCATCTGATTGACCTTAACGCCCCCTTTGAGCTGGTCTGTGAAAACCTGCGCAAGGCGTTACAGTCTCTTTTGGGTGAGCAATGGGGCATGGTGTACAATGCACCGCCCGAGCCGGAACCGGTACAGCCCGAACCCGTTGCAGATCTTGCCCTGGCGGATCAACTGGTAGATGATTTTATTGCTGAAACATCTATCTTTAACCCTCGTAATGCTCCTGCGCTGCCGACGTTGGAGACTGATTCCACTTTAATCTCAGATAGCCTGATTGAGCGTCACCTGCCCGGCGGACCTCCGGCAGAGCCAGATGCAGCACGAACTGAACCGTTAGAACCGTCTGAAATAGTACCGTCTGCCGAATCTCCGGTACTTGAACATAAACCGTTGGTGGAGCTGGAACAGCAACGGCCGGTCCGTCAGGTCCGGCAGACCCCGCCTGCACCTCCGGAACTAAAACATCTACCGGTTGAGTCCGATGATGGATCGGTGCCGGTGGAAGAGCTGCTGCAGGCCTTTGAGGAAAACTACCGTAGTCGAAAACGCCTGATCTGGCGAGTTTGTGGTGCGGCAGTGGTAATGCTGCTGGCTGGATTATTGCTGTTTTGGATGAAGCAACGGGGCGGAACCCCCAAAGCGCCTCCTCCGGCTGGCAGACAACAGCTGTCATCGGTTCAATCGCAGCAACCGGTGGTGCAGCCGACTGTCAGCTCAGCCGGACGGCCAGTTGCACAAAAGACGGATTCGCTCCCTTCATTTATCCCGGCAAATAGGCGCGATGCTGCCTACTCCAATAAAAAGCCGGGGTGGTCCCGCTACCAGTCAGAGAAGCGGGATTACCGCCTGTTTCATGCTGATGGGCGATTAAAGGCACTGCAAGTGCTTGTTCTCGGAGACGGCAGTATCGCCCCGGCAGAGCTGAAACGGATCTTGCGCGAGCTGGCCGGTACTGATCAGTTTCTTGTTGACCGCAAGGAGCTAAAGGCGGGCGTGTGGCTTGAACGCGCGAAACTCTCCGGCCAGGGGGACTTGTTGATTTATCGTTCAAAGGCAAACGGGCCGATCAAGGCCTTTGTGTTTGCACGTACGCCATGAGGGTGTTATCTGCCATGATTTTATTGCGCTTTTTTTTGTTGCCACTACTTTCTCTACTCTTGATTGCCGCTCTTCTGTCCACCGGTTGCTGGGCCATGGATCCCCGCTTTGAGCTGGACCCCGCGCAAGTACAAAAGAAATCAATCCATACTGATGGTCCCAAGAAGCCTGCTCGCAGGGCATCCCGCCGGTCAGCCAAGACTCAACGCGGAGTCCTGGCATTGCATAAACATGCTGTTGAAAAAGAACAGCCCGGTTCAGTCCTGCAGTTGGCTGCAGCAGGTTCTCCTGCTGCCCCTGACCAGCAGCAGATACGTGTATTCTGGGATAAGCTGGTTCCGGCAGGTATGTCTGCACCGCAGCCGCTGATCTTTAAATCAGAAGTGTTCGATCTTGCAATCGACCCGACTCGCTACCCGCTGCTCAAGGCCGCTGATGGTCGTACGTTGCTGCTGGATACCGGCGGGACGCTGCCTCCGCTGGTGCGTACACTGATTCAGGAAAAAGATCCTGGTATCCGTATCATAACGGCCTCACCTGCAGATGGACGCCGGTTTCTGGGAGAACTTCTTGCGTCGGGAGGGTTTTATTCGGTTGAGGAGCAACCGGTAATGACCTTTGGTAAAGACCCGCAGTTAAAGGTACGCAGTGATTTTAAGGTTGAGCAGAGCGCAGAGAGTGTCATGCGCAATGAGGTGATGCTGATCAGTGCCGCCCGGCAGGGATACCCACTCCGTTTGACTGAATACCTGAAGGGGCAGGGGGTGAAACTGCTTGAACCGTTTGCTGAACAATCCGCTTCCCCGGTTCCGTTACGACACCGGGTGGTTCGTACTGCCTCCCATGATCCTGCACAGGTTATTGACCTGCTGCTTGAGACTCTGGCTGCGCCCGCTGAACGCAATAAGCGTGTTGAGTTGTTCAAGACTGCAGAAAGCGGTATCGGACTTTCTGTAGCAGCAGAGCGCTACTTTGAACGGGGTGGCCGCCGTTATGTAGTGGCGCGTTTTACCGGTGATCCGATTACCTATACCTTGTTTCGACTCCTGGAAACCAAGGGATATCGGGTCGTCATTCTTGAACCCCATGATAGCTTTAACACGGTGGCGAGCAAGTTGTTGTCCCGGATGGATCTGCCTTCACGTTATTCAACCCATCAACTGATGACAGGCCCTGGGGGGCAGTATTCATTTGAAATGTCCGGGTTTATGCTTGAAAATACGGCGTCAGATGGTGGTTCTGTCATGCTGACAGATAGACCGATTGAGTCTGCCATGCGTGAACTTTTGTACGATCATGGCTATCAGGTGCAGGAGCGATAGGGCAGACATGATTACCAAACGTCTTGGAGAACTGTTGATTGAACAGGGCCTCATCAGCCAGGAACAGCTGGATGAGGCACTTGAAATGCAGAAAATGTTTCCGGATCAGACCGTAGGGCAGCTGTTATGTCGTCTGGGGTACATCCGGGAGAGTGACCTGTCATTGGTACTGGACCAGAAGAACAAGCGCCGTAAACTGGCCGATATTCTGTTGAAGGAAGGTATGATTGACCAGCAAAAGCTTTCCCAGGCCCGTGAGCTGAGTCGCCAGAATGATATCCCGCTTGAACGGGCTTTGTTGAAGCTGCGCTTTATTGATGAAGAACAGCTTGCCCGGTCTGTTGCAGCACAATTTGACCTGCCCTATGTAGAAATTCATTCCATCAGCCTGGATCCTGATCTGTCTCGCTATATCAGCTCGGTATATGCCCAGAAACATATGCTGGTGCCAATTTCAATGATCGGCAATACCTTGACGCTGGCCATGGCTCAACCGTTACGGCATCATGATATCAGGCAGCTTGAGGATAATATCCGTCTCAAGATTATCTCGGTAATCGCCTCTGAAGCCAGTGTCCAGCGTGCCCTCAAAATGCTCTATAGAGTCGATCTCTCATCCAGCAGCAGCGCCATGGACGAGGTAAATCTCGATCTGGTGCCGGACAGCATTTCCGAGCTGTTGAACAAAACCTCGGCTATCGATGAACCGGAGGTTGAGGAGGAGGTTCGCAAGGTAACGGAAAAAGACTCCGTTATTGTCAAGCTGGTTAACAAGATTATTTATGACGCCTATATGAAGAAGGCGTCAGATATCCATATTGAACCATATCCAGGTAAGCGTGATGTAACGGTCCGTATCAGGATTGACGGACAATGCCTCGTCTACCAGAAAATACCCTACAAATATAAGTTTGCTATTCCTTCACGGATCAAGATCATGGCAGATCTTGATATTGCTGACCGCCGCAGGCCGCAGGATGGCAAGATCGATTTTAAAAAGTTCGGACCTCTTGATATTGAGCTGCGGGTTGCCACGATGCCCACGGTGGGACAGTTGGAGGATGTCGTCATTCGTATCCTGACCAGCGGTGAGCCGATATCGTTTAATCAGTTGGGCCTGACCGAGCGCAATCAACAGGTTTTTGAGCGTTGTCTGCAAAGCCCGTATGGTCTGGTGCTGGTGGTTGGGCCTACCGGCTCTGGTAAGACCACGACACTGCATTCAGGGTTGGCCATGATCAACTCGTCAAACCGCAAAATCTGGACCGCGGAAGATCCTGTTGAGATCACTCAGATCGGTTTGCGTCAGGTCCAGATTAACCCCAAAATAGGTTTTACCTTTGCCTCTGCGTTGCGTTCGTTTCTGCGTCTTGACCCGGATGTAATCATGGTTGGTGAGATGCGGGATGAAGAAACAGCAGGCATTGCGGTGGAAGCCTCGTTAACCGGCCATCTTGTTTTTTCTACTCTACATACCAACTCTGCCCCTGAAACCGTTTCCCGCCTGTTGGAGATCGGGTTGGATCCCTACAGCTTTTCAGATTCATTGCTGTGTGTCTTGGCACAGCGCCTGGCCCGGCGATTGTGTTCGCATTGCAAGGAAGCGTACGTGCCGACTCAAGCAGAGTTGGATGATTTGTTGGAAGAGTATGGGCGTGACGCCTTTGCTGGTACCGGTATTGATCTGAAGAGTATTACCCTGGCGCGAGCACATGGTTGTGAACAGTGCGGACAGTCCGGTTATCATGGCCGATTGGGGATTCACGAAGTTCTGGATGCCTCTGATCATCTTAAATATCTGATTAAGCGACGAGCCGATACTGATGACATTCGTCTCCAGGCCATACAGGACGGCATGACCAGTCTTAAGCAGGATGGTATTTTGAAAGTTCTGCAAGGTTTGACAGATATTCATGAGGTTAGGAGGGTTTGCATCAAGTAACAACAGTTACCAGAGGATGATGCATATTGTGTCTGGTTTTTGAAGTGCCACACTATCTAGTGTTAATTTTTCTATTTTTATATAATTTTATAAAATTTGTTGACAAAGAATAAAAACGCGCTAAACAGGACACAACTTGTCAGAGTTGTGAGATACTTATGAAAACACCAAACAACGTAAAAATACTGCGAGAAAAAAAGTTGATGAGCAAGTCCGAGCTTGCGCGTAAGGCTGGCGTTTCCACGGTCACCATTGATCGGATAGAACGTGGCGAAAGCTGTCGACTTGAGACGATGCGCAAGATCATTTTAGCTCTCGGCTATACGCTGGAAGACCGGGATAAGGTATTCCAAGAACAGGGATGACAGGTACGGGTCATGTTTGGATTATTTAAAAAGAAAAAAGACCTCGTCGGCATCGATATCGGCTCAAGTTCAGTCAAGCTGGTTCAGCTCTGGCAGACAAGAGATGGCTACCAGCTGCTGAATGCGGCGATAATGCCACTACCTCCAGAGGCGATTGTTGATAATAGTCTGATGGATACAGCGGCTGTCGTTGATGCCGTTAAAAACCTCGTGGCAAGCCTGGGTATAAAGTCAAAGGATGTGGCCTGTTCAATTTCCGGTAATGCGGTGATTATCCGTAAAATAATCTTACCTGTCATGACTTCCGAAGAACTGGAAGATCAGATCAGCTGGGAGGCGGAACAGTACATCCCCTTTGATATCAAAGATGTGCATATTGACTTCCAGATACTTGGGCCAGATTCTATCGACCCATCAAAGATTCAGGTCCTCTTGGTAGCCAGCAAAAAAGACATCATTAACGATTATGTTGCTTTATTTAATGACGCTGGTTTAAGTTTGAATGTTATGGATGTTGATTCATTTGCGGTTCAAAACGCATTTGAGCTTAATACTGAGGTGAGCGACGAAGTCCGGGCACTGGTAAATGTTGGTGCCGGTGTGATGAATATCAATGTTGTTAAGGCGGAAACCTCCCTGTTTACCCGCGATGTGCAGATGGGGGGCAACCAGTACACAGAGGAAATTCAAAAACAGCTTGGGGTCAGCGCACAGGAAGCTGAAACCATGAAGATGCTGGCTGTAGAACAGCAGGGCGGCCCGCTGGCAGATGTTATTGGCCGGGTAAATGACTCGCTGGCTCAGGAAATCAGGCGGTCGGTTGATTTCTATAACTCAACTGCTTCAGGCGAGGAACGGATTACCCGTGTCAGCATGTGTGGTGGGTGTTCCAAAATGGCAGGTTTGAAAGAGGCGGTTGCTGCCAAACTGGGAATGGACGTTGAGTTGCTGAATCCTTTTGAGCGGATAAAATACGGTGAGAAGGATTTTGATCCTGAGTACCTTCAGGAGATCGCTCCCTTGATGGCAGTTGGCGTGGGGTTGGCTATACGGAGGGTTGGGGATAAATGATCAGGATAAACTTACTCCCGGTTCGCGCCGCAAAAAAGAAAGAGACCGCGCTCCAGCAACTATTCATTCTTGGGGCCAGCGTCGTAGTTGTTTTAGTTGTTGTGGTGGCTCTCTGGCTGGTAAAGCTGGGGCAGATTTCCGGAACTCAAAATGATATCAATGCGGCGAATGCCAAAATTAGTGAATTGAAAACCAAGATTGGCAAGCTTGATGAAATAAAGAAGCTAAAAGACGAGGTTAAGAAAAAGCTTGACGTGTTGACGTCGCTTAGAAAGGATAAGACTGGCCCTGCAGCACGTTTGGCCACCTTGAGTGATGTGACACCTGAACAGCTCTGGCTTGAGAGCTATAAGGAGGCTGGACCTGATATCAGGATTAGTGGACTGGCGTATAATGAAGAGCTGATAGCTCAATTTATACGCGCATTGGAAGCTTCGTCCGAGTATGAGAAGGTAGATCTTGTTGTGTCTGAACAAAAAGACGTTAGTGGCACCAAGTTAAAGCGTTTTGATCTGACATTTCGGATAGAATCAACAAAACCAACCACAGAACCAGTAAAAAAATAATACTTAAATAACAGACTGGTTAAAGGTACTGGCTATGGATCCCAAAGTTGAACAGCTGCTGAAACTGCCGAATAAGCAAAAAATTGCCATTTTGGTAGCAGTGGTGGTGCTAGAAGCAGTGGCGCTGGTGTACTTCCTGTATCTGCCCAAACATAAGATGCTGACAGAGTTAAAGGCTCAACATCAGCAATTACAGGCCGAGGTTGAGGAAAAAACCAAAATAGCCATTAATCTGCCAAAGATACAAAAAGAGTATAACGATTTGAATCTTGAGCTTGAAAAGGCTTTGACAGAACTGCCCAACTCAAAAGAAATTCCATCTCTTTTAACCAGCATCACAGCCACTGGTAAAAATGCCGGTCTTGATTTTCTTGTGTTCAGGCCTAAACCGGAAGTCGTTAAAGATTTTTATGCTGAAGTACCGGTGGATATCACTGTTTCAGGGTCGTACTTCAGTGTTGCCAATTTTTTTGCCGCAGTAGCCAACCTTCCACGAATTGTCAATATTACCAATGTTGATTTTGCTGAGGTGAGAAGCGTCAATAACCGGATGATGACCAAAGTCAATTGTCTTGCTACGACATTCCGGTTCCTTGGCAAGGAAGAGATCAAGAATGACAAGAACAAACCCAAAAAATAGTTCTACTATCATGGGGGGGCTAGTAGCCCTGCTGGCTGGTCTGATGGTGCTACAGGCCGGTTGTAAAAAGACACAGCCTCCACCGTCAACTCCACCGCCAGCAGTACCTGTTGCTGTTCAGCCAAAGGTGATTGTGCAGAAAGCTGTCAGTTCGGTTAAAATGGCTCCTGCCCAAACCAACCAGCTTGATTTTAGTACAAAAAAGGACCCGTTCAAGCCCCATATAGCTGTCAAGGTAGCGACACAGGCTGAGTTGAACAGGCAAAAGCGAGATTTCAGGCCATTACTGCCGTTGCATAGTTTTGATGTCTCTCAGTTCCGTTTGATTGGTACTGTTGCTGATCCCAAGGGTAACAAGGCGATGGTGGTTGATCCGGCTGGTAAAGGGTATGTTTTGAAGGTCGGTATGACGATTGGAAAAAACGAGGGTAAAATCGTCCGAATTGAGACTTCTGGTGTAGATGTTGTTGAGCAGTTTCGTGATGAAAACAACAAAATACGCAAAGAGACAATCCGAATTCCCTTGCTGCGGAAACCGTAAGGAGTGTTCCCGATGAAATGTATACTTAACATGAAGCCTGTGGTTGCCCTTGCTCTTTGTACTACGCTGACAGTCGGTATGGGGGTCGGGGCAGGAATGGCCGCAACTGATACGGTCCAGAGTGCTTCAGCTCCGGTAACGATTCAGTCTCTGCAGATGAAAGGGGATGGCGCCGGCTCAGAGCTGATCATTGCTGCCTCAATGCCTCCAACCTATACCAGCTATAAAACATCTGCTCCACAGCGCTTGGTCGTAGATTTTTCTCAGGCGATACCGGTTGACTCTCTTTCAGATACTAATTTTGATAAGGGGCCGGTAAAAGGGGTGACTATCAAGCGCTTTGATACTGACGCTGGTGTGTTAACCCGCATGGAAATATTCCTTACTCAGGATGTCGACCCGGTTATTACTCCTTCCGTGGATAAAATAGGAGAGTTAAGGATTAGTTTTCCCGGTTTTAAGCCAGATGTTACAGCACCCTCTGCAAAACAAGAGTCAACAACGGTGGCACAGGCAGAGGCTGCCCTCGCGCCAGTGCTGTCTAAGCCTGAACCCGCAAAAGAAGTAGCACCAAGTACTACTCATGAAGCCGTTATGCCGGTGATAACTGATGTTGTTGCTCAGGCAGGCGGCATTGCCATTGTGACCCAGACTCCAATTACAGACTATAAAACGTTCCGTTTGAATAAGCCTGAACGGGTTGTCGTGGATATTCTCAATGCAAAGTTGAATATGCCTAACAAGCTGGTACAACTGAATGTTGCTGGAGTTTCCACAGCTCGTGTCGGTAGTTATCCGGATAAAGTCAGGGTTGTATTTGATGCAATTAACGGTGCGTTGCCTGAAGCTTCGTTTGACAAGACTCAGACTGGACTCATGGTGCTGTTTGCTGCCCAAAGCAATGAGAACCAACAACCTGCAGTTGCTGTGGTCACGCAGCCAGAAAAACGTAACGTCGCCATTCCAGTCAAAGAACAGGTAACATCAGTTCCAAAAGAGGTCGCTTCTAATGCTTCTGCCCAGATGGCAAGTCTTGACTTTCAGGTCCTGGGAGATACAAGCCGGGTAACGGTAAAGGTGGTCGGATCACCACAAATTGAAGAGCCTGTTAAAAGCTCTGGTTCGGTTTCTTTCAGAATAAAGAATGCGCAGCTGCCGCGTAATCTTCAGCGTTCACTCGAAGCGCGTGAGTTTGCCTCGCCGGTTCTGCGGATTACTCCGGTGCAGGTGAAAACAAAGACCGGCAATGACATTCTTGTCAGAGTTGCCCTCAAAATGGACAGTGGATACGAGTTGCGACGTGAGGCTGATCTGGTCTATCTAGACATCAAACATCCTGCAACAATGACTAAATCAGTGGAACCTGCCAAGGGGGCAACGGCCCAGAAGGCTTCGTCAGCTAATGGTTCAAGCGCCCCCAATGCTGCTGGTGACCAGATTGAAAAAGTGGCTGAGCAGGCAGCCCCTGTGTCAGGTAAAGCTCGATACACTGGCCGTAAAGTTACGCTTGAATTTGCTGATGCAGAAGTGCGGAAGATATTTCAGCTGTTGTCTGAAGTAAGCAACAAAAACTTTGTTTTGGGTGATGAAGTAACCGGTACCATCAGCCTCAAATTGGTCAATGTGCCTTGGGACCAAGCACTTGATATTATTCTTGATACCAAGGGCCTTGATAAACGAGAGGAAGGTACCATTGTGCTCATCCGAGGCAAGGGTAAGTTTAAATCATTGCTTGACGAAGAGATGGAAATACGCAAGTCCACCTTGAAGAGTGAGCCACTTCAAACCGCGATGTTCGATGTTAACTATGCAGACCTTGCTAGTATTGTGTCTCAGTTTAATTCTATCAAGACTGACCGTGGCTTGATTACTCAAGACCAGCGTACCAATAAAGTAATTGTTAAAGATGTCAAGTCTGCTGTTGATGATATGCGCAAGATACTTGCCAGTCTTGACGTGCCTGAAAAACAGGTCATGATTGAAGCCCGCATTGTCGAGGCATCGTCGACCTTCACTCAGTCTTTGGGCGTAAACTGGGGTATTCACTATCGTGATGGTTCAGCAAGCATTGCCGGCATTAACTCAATGGATACAAACTTTGGTGGCCTTGCCTCAACTGCACCTACAACAAGTGGAGTCAGTGGCAATCCTGGAGCATCTGCAGGCATTTCGTTTGGTACACTCAGCAGCAACATCAAGCTCGACCTGCGTCTGAACGCTGCAGTCAGTGCCGGTCTGGTAAGGATTGTCTCCACTCCCCGTGTGGCAACCCTTAACCATAAATCAGCCAAGATTACGCAAGGGCAGCAAATTCCGTACACTGCTTCAACATCTGACAAAGTAGAAACTAAATTTGTCGAGGCTGCACTTGCTCTTGAAGTAACCCCGCATATCAACCCGAACGGTACTGTTGTGATGAAGATCGACGCTAAAAACGACTCTCCTGGTTCAACAGGGAACCCGCCTGCAATTAACAAAAAACAGGCTACCACTGAAATGATGCTGCGAGATGGTGAAACAACGGTCATTGGTGGCATCTTTGTGGAGTCTGAATCCAACAACGACGATGGAGTACCTTTTCTGGCTGATGTGCCGTGGCTCGGTGGGCTGTTTAAGTCCAATGAAACCAAACGAAACCGTAATGAATTGCTAATCTTTATAACACCTCGAATTATAAGCACAAATTCATAATAATTATAGTACTGGTAAATACTTTGTAGTGTCTGAAAGGAGTAGATGATGTTGAATAGATTGAAAACGCTACATTTAGCTGTTCTACTGATGTTCGGGGTAATGTTAGCAGGGTGTGGTGGCGGAACGAATACCGATGGTAAAGGTAATACGGTTTATTTAACAGCAACCTCAAAAACAGGTACATCTACAGCTGTTGCAACGACTTCTGCAACTATGGCCGCAGATGCTGTGTTTAGTTATACAGTTCAGTCAACGGCTTATACTGGTGTAACACCAAGTGCTGCGGTTATAACAGGTGCTACTATATCATTTACCCAGCTGGCTGGGCCTGCAGCTGTACCGATTGCACCTTGGCATGCTCCATTATCAATTAGTTTGCCTGCTGCTGGAAGCGCTAACTGGGATAACGTGCCGGTAGTTTTCACTACGCCTGTTTATCCTGCTGCAATAGGGCAATATCAATATAAGGCTTCAGTCCAATTTACTGCCAAAGAGGACACCGGCCAGAGCATTACCTGTAATGCCGTAGATACAAGTATCTTTGTTACGCCTGTTTTGGGAACTATTTTCTTTAATACAAGTGGTACACCTACTCCAAATCCAGCATCGGTAACAATTATTGGTGGAACCGCGCCGTATACACTCACATCAACTGGTACGGGATTAACAGCATCAGTAGTGGGGAATACTATAACAATAGGTTTGGCAGCTGCACCTGGCGCAACGCAACAGTCTGAGACAATAACAGTTACAGATAGTCTTAATAAAGTCGGTTATATTAAAGTTTCGTATTATTGATCTTATATGTATTGGGTAAACAAAAGGGGTACTTTAAAGTGCCCCTTTTGTTTATTACGTTCACTAGTCAAAGATCGTCTGGCTTGATCCTGACCACCTGATGGACGCCAGGCATGGCGGAAATGATGGATTCTTCCAATGTGTGGGTATCACCAATGACTCCGATGATTGTGCGGTCTGCACCGGTTGACTGGTGGAAATCAAAACCGTTAGTAACCAAGTATTCCTTTACATGGTCCAATGCCTCTTCCGGGGCATTTTTTTTTGTAATAATCAGCATTCTTCCTGTCCCTCCTGCTGGGTCATGATCCGTTCTAGACGCCGTGATTCATCAATTACCCGCTCAAAAAGCCGTACTATGGCCCCGTCGTCCAATGGACCGGGATTGTCACTCTTCATCCGGGCAAAAATCTTTTTCTCACGCGCCGGATCATAGACCGGCAGATCCAGCAGCTTTTTGTAATGTCCGATTTCAAGTGCCAATCGCGCACGCTCATTGAAAATCCTGAGCAAAACATCGTCTAGCAAATCTATACGCATCCTGGTTTCATTGATGTTCACTGGCACCTCGCTCAGAATGATTTTTTAACGATAGTATCTTTTTTGCCGTTCTGGTCATCACGCTCTGGGTAGTCGATGGTGTAGTGCAATCCGCGAGATTCCTTTCGCTGTTGTGCACAGGTGATGATCAGTTCAGCAACGGTTGCCAAGTTGCGCAGTTCAATCAGGTCAGAGGTGACAATGAAGTTCCAGTAGTATTCTTCAATCTCAGCCTGGATCAGTTGTATCCGTCGCATGGCTCTCTCAAGCCGCTTTGTGCTGCGTACGATACCAACATAATTCCACATGAAGCGCCGGATCTCGTCCCAGTTTTGCGAAACAACGACCATTTCATCGCTATTGGTTGCGGTACCGGAATCCCATTCAGGAAGGGTAGATGGCTTGGTGACCGGTTTTGTGATTAAGGCCTCACTGGCATGGGCTGCTGCCTTACTGGCGTAGACCGCAGCTTCCAGTAGGGAGTTGCTGGCGAGACGGTTGGCGCCGTGCAGGCCGGTAAAAGCGACCTCACCAATGGCGTATAATCCGCGCAGATCGGTTTGTCCGTGGGTGTTGACCTGGACACCGCCGCAAAGATAGTGGGCTGCCGGGACAACCGGTAACCAGTCTTTGGTCATGTCCAGACCAAATTCCATGCAGGTCTGGTAAATGTTGGGAAACCTGTTTCGGACTACTTCAGCAGGCTCATGGGTGATGTCGAGATAGACACAGTCATCGCCGTAGGTTTTCATCTCATTGTCAATGGCGCGTGCCACAATGTCACGTGGGGCAAGATCCTTCAGGTGATGATATTTTTCCATAAAGGCAGTGCCATCCCTGCGCCTGAGTATCGCCCCTTCACCTCGAACTGCTTCGGAGATCAGGAACGATTTTGCGTTGGGATGAAAGAGCGTGGTTGGATGAAATTGCATAAACTCCATATTGGCAACTGTTGCTCCGGCACGATATGCCATGGCAACACCGTCACCGGAGGCTACATCTGGATTGCAGGTGTAGAGGTACACCTTGCCGGCACCACCACTGGCAAGCAGGGTTGCCCCCGCTGAAAAGGTTTTGACCCGAGCCTCTTTGATGTCAAGCACATAGGCGCCAAGGCAGCAGTTGTCACTAACCGGTTGACGGGCAAGTTTGGCGCAGGTCAGCAGATCAATGGCAATATGGTCTTCAAAAACCTGGATGTTCGGGTTTAGTCTGACGGCTTCCACCAGCGCCCGTTCGATCTCACGTCCTGTGATGTCTTCAGCATGCAGGATACGTCTGGCACTGTGGCCCCCCTCACGGGTCAGGTCATATTCATCACCTTTGATGGTGGTGGTGAACTTGACCCCCCATTCAATCAGATTACGGATAGTCTGAGGCCCTTCTTCAACAACCATTCTGACGACATCTTCGTGACAGATGCCGGCACCGGCAACCAGGGTGTCTTCAACATGTGCATCAAAGGAATCTTCACTTGAAAAGACGGATGCGATACCTCCCTGTGCATAACGGGTTGCAGATTCAGCTATTTCTCGCTTGGTAACAACGGAAACCGTGCCGTGAACAGCGGCCTGAAGTGCAAAGGAGAGTCCGGCAATGCCACTGCCGATAACCAGAAAATCACTTTCAATGATCATGGGATACTCCCGTGATGATGGTGTATACAAACTGAAAAATAGATTATTGAACCGTGGGAGTAGATTTGTCAAGGTATCAGGGTTGTTTCAGACCTCAAATTATGCCATATACAGTTTACTATGCGTACCATCATAACGAATGATTTTTCCCATCCGCTTGCTGAGAGATCCGTGGTTACTATCGGCAATTTTGATGGTGTTCACCGCGGGCATCGTGAAATTTTCCGTCAGGTTACCGAGCGTGCAAGGGCGCTGTCCGCCACCTCTGTTGTGGTGACATTCAGCCCCCATCCCTTACGGGTATTGCAGCCTGACAACCGTCGTTTCTGCCTGATTACTACAGATGAACAAAAGCGCGAGTTGATAGCAGAGAATGATATTGATCTGCTGCTCGTAATCCCATTTACCAGGGAGTTTGCTGCAGTTTCGGCAGATGATTTTGTCCGTAGTGTTTTGCATGCCTGTTTGGGGGTCCGATTTCTGGTTATTGGGCATGATTATGCTTTTGGCAGGGGGCGGGAGGGGAATGAGCAGTTTTTGGTCCAGATGGGGCAAAAACTTGATTTTGATGTGAAGGTGCTTGAACCGGTTGGTGATGGTGGTGTGTTGTTCAGCAGCAGTGTTGTGCGGCGTTTGGTGGCAGATGGTGCTGTGGTGGATGCACTGCAGATTTTGGGGCGTTGCCATCGGGTTTGCGGCCAGGTGGTGCATGGCCGTGAAATCGGTCGTTCTCTGGGATTTCCGACTGCTAATATTGTGACGCACAATGAACTGATTCCCGGAGATGGTGTCTATGCAGTCTGGGTTTCTGTGTCGGGGGAACTGTTGATGGGAGCCTGCAGTATAGGCGTAAATCCGACCTTTGAAGGCGGGCAGCATACCATTGAGGTATTTCTGTTTGATTTTAACGATGATCTCTACGGCCAGGATGTGGTGGTACATTTTGCTGAAAAAATACGTGATGTCAAACGCTTTGCTGACGTTGCGGCGTTGAAAAGCCAGATTGCCGCGGATGTGGTTTCTGCCAGAGGTATTCTGGCGGCTGGCCTGCCGGTGGAGCAGTCGTAATGAAACGTTCAAGCCTGTTGTTCTGGGGGGGAAGCGGCATCAGCCTGCTGCTGCTTGTTGTGCTGTTACGTAAGATTGATTTCCACTCGCTGGCTGAAGCATTACGGCGTTTTGACCTGCGTTACCTGGTCGCTGCGATACTCTTTACTTTTCTTAGTTACTGGCTGCGTGCTGTCCGCTGGCGCTATCTCCTGATACACGAACGTCCTGTGCGGCTCTCCTCTTTGTATCCGTCTGTGATTATTGGATATATGGCTAACAATCTATTTCCGGCCCGATTGGGAGAGTTTATTCGGGCCTGGGTGCTGGCTGAACGGGAACAGATGCAGGCACCGGCAGTATTTGCGTCACTGGTGATTGATCGTCTGTTTGACGGTTTCAGTGTGATGGTGATGCTGGCAGGGGTACTGCTGACCCTCCAGCTGCCGCCAGGTATGGAACAGTCTGCGGCCGTGTTGCGTGCCGGTGGGGTTACCACACTAATCTTTTACAGTGTTGTCATCGCCTCGCTGGTACTGTTGAAAGTTCGCCCCGTTGCGACATTGGCATTGCTTGGAAAGCTGTTGAAGCCGTTCCCCGCTGCCGTTGCCGAGAAATGTATTCCCCTTGTCGGCTCATTTCTTGGTGGCTTGCATGTCTCGCGCCGAAGTGCCGATCTGATGGCCGTGTTGGGCAGCTCGCTCCTGATCTGGCTCAGTGCCACCCTGCCGATCTATCTGGTGTTAGTCGGGTTCGGGATTCACTTGCCGTTGACTGCTTCGTTTTTTATTATGGTGTTGCTGGTTTTTGCCGTGATGGTGCCGGCAGCCCCCGGCTATATCGGTACCTATCATCTGGCCTGTTATACTGGGCTTGCTGCCTTTGGCCTGCCTGATACCGAGTCGGTAAGCATTGCGTTAGTAATTCACGGGGTCGGCTTTTTCCCGGTTATACTGGCCGGATTGTATCATGTCTGGTCCCAGGGCGTGTCGCTGGCCAGCATGCGTAAACAGGCTGTGTCTGATGGGGCGCACCAGTGATAGAAAGAGTTGGCCGCTATCTGGACGGCTGGTCCCTCGTGGCCTTTTTGATTCCGTTTGGACTTTATCTCTGGTGTCTGGCACCAAGTATCACCTTTTATGACAGTGGTGAGTTCGTCACAGCTGTACACTTTCTCGGGTCTGCGCATTCTCCGGGGTATCCCCTTTTTCTGCTTTATGCCAAGCCGTTTACCTGGTTGCCGATCAGCAATATAGCTTTCAGAGTGAATCTGGCAACTGCGGTTTCAGCTGCCTTGGCCTGTTTTGCGGTCTATCATCTGCTCAAGAAGGTGCTGCAGGAAACAGAATTTTGTGATGATGCTGGATTTTCCAAGTTTGTCCTGCATTTGACAGCGCTGTCCGGCGCCTTTACCTTTGCCGTCTCGCCACGGCTCTGGCTGCAGAGCAACCATGATAAGCCTTATCCGTTGCTGGCGTTTATAAGTGCAGCGATGCTGTATTTTTTACTGTGTTGGCGCGAAAACTATCTGCGCGGTGATGAACAGCCGTCCTGGTGGTATGGGACAGCCTTTCTTGCCGGGCTGGCCACCGGTGCTCATCAGACCATTGTGTTATTGTTGCCCGGCTGTATTCTGTTCATACTGGTTACTGCTCCACAGTCAATACGAAGGGGGCGGGAGTGGTTGCTGAGTGGGGGGATGTTACTGGCTGGAGGCGCTGTACAATTGTATCTGCCGCTGAGGGCTGCCGCTGATACCCGGCAAAATTGGGGTGATACAGATACCTTGTCGCGTTTTCTCTGGCACCTGTTGCGGAAGGGGTATCCTGAGGAGCCGCACAATCGGGATTTCAGCCTGCTGCTGAAGCAACTTGGCGCTTTCAATGTTCCCCATGAATTTGGCTGGGTTGGACTGTTTTTGTTATTAATTGGCCTCTGGGCCTGCTGGCGGGCAGATCGGGCATTGCTAGTCTATCTGCTGGCAACTCTGCTTTCGTTTTGGCTGGTCATTGCCGGGTACTTTAATCCACAGCCTGACTCTATTTTTCTGACTGAGGAGTTCTATACGCCGCTTTACCTGCTGGCAGCGCTGATTATTCCCATCGGGCTGTTTGCTCTGGCAGCGCGGGGTGCAGGAGCTGCTCAAAAAACTGAACACTATGGACTGCACCATAAGCTGTTGCTGACAGTGTTTTTCCTGTTGATTCCGCTGTCTCAGCTGGCATCCAATCTGGCATCTCAGGATCAGCATAACAATTACCTGGCCCAGGATTATGCGCTGAATACCCTGCGTCCTTTGCCGGATGAAGCGGTTTTATTTACCTGGGGGGATAGTGGAGCCTTTCCACTCTGGTATCTGCAAGGGGTCGAACGGTTCAGAGAGGATCTTGACCTGGCTCACATTCCTCATCTGGTTTTTCCATGGTACCAGCGTGAATTGCCGCGCCTTGCACCGGCATTCAAGGGAGAGACTGGTACAGCTACCGGCGAGTTGGTTTTTGCGCATCTGGTTGAGACACTTCGTCAGCAGAGACCGGTATTGATGGACTTTTCAACCCGTTATTCCCTGGATTGGCGCAAACAGCAGCCGGTTCAGCAAGGGATGGTTTATTGGGTCCAGGATGCCCCTGCAGGGCAGCAGGATGACGTTTCAATCTGGGAGTTCTATGTGCTGCACCGGCTTGTTCCCAAAGGATGGCAACCAGATATGGATTCTCACAAGGCATTGGTCATACATGCCTACTGTCTCTTGCAGTCTGCCGAAGATCTGGCCAGGCGTGGACATGTCAAGGAAGCTGGGCACTTGCTGCAGCTGACCGGCAGAATCATGCCTGTTTGGCAGGAGAAACTGAGTCAGATGCAGCAGCGCTATGCTATTCCCGCTCCAGCAGGAGAAACAGATGAACGTTGAATCAATAGTTACCGGGAAAACCAAAGTGTACGGGATTATCGGCTGGCCGGTGGCTCACTCTCTTTCGCCGGTAATGCAGAATGCAGCACTTCAGGCAGCTGCTGTTGATGCAATCTATGTCCCGTTTGCCGTTGCGCCAGATCAGCTGGCAACAGCCATCTCCGGACTGCGGGCCATGCATGTCAGTGGCTTCAATGTCACCATTCCCCATAAAACCGCCATCATGACATTGCTAGATGAACTGTCTCCTGTTGCTGTTCAGGCAGGAGCGGTTAATACGGTGGTTAATCAGGGAGGGCGCTTGATTGGCCATAACACTGATGGAGATGGGCTTGTCATCTCACTGGAAGAAGATCTTAACTGTCCTGTCACTGGAAGCAATGTTGTGCTGGTTGGCGCCGGCGGGGCAGCTTGCGGGGCGTTGGCGGCACTTTGTCGTGCCGGGGTCCGCTCCGTTGTGGTACTTAATCGAAACTTGAATGCAGCAGAGGGTTTGATCGCCTCGTTTCGCGACCATTTTCCGCATATTCTGCTGCGGGCATGCACTCTGGGGGAACAGCCAGAAGAGGTGTTGCGCCAGAGTGACTTGGTCATTAACGCCACTTCTCTGGGGATGTCCGGCGAAAAAATTGAGGGGCTCTCCCTTGCGCTTCTGCCTGACCATGCTAAAGTGTACGACATGGTCTATAATGCTTCTTTGACCACGCTTTTGCATGATGCCGACAAACGAGGGGTCAAGGCCGTTAATGGTCTGGGGATGCTGATTGCGCAAGGGGAGCTGGCATTTGAGTTGTGGCATGGCATTCCAGCCGCAAGAGGCGTCATGCGAACCGCGCTGCAGTCGTTTTTGTCCAGCGCAGCAAAGGCTTGACAGTATCTGATTCCGACCGCTAGTATCCGCATGTTACGCTCGATTTTTATCATACCTTTTTGACGGGAGTCCCATGCAGACGAGCCGCCTTGGCGATATTCTGGTTAAAAACAATATCATTACCAGTGAACAGCTGAGCGCTGCGTTGCAGGAACAGAAGATGTCCGGCGGCCAGAGCAAGCTGGGCTCCATTCTGGTCAAGCAGGGACTGATCAAAGAGCCTGATCTGGTGTCGTTTCTCTCGCGTCAGTATGGGGTCCCCACCATCTGTCTTGCTGAATATGAGATTGATCCTGCTGTCATAAAGATCATCCCTCCTGAAGTTGTTCAAAAATACAACCTGATACCGGTCAACCGGGCCGGCTCAACCCTGATCGTAGCGGTCAGTGATCCCTCCAACCTGTTTGCCATCGAAGATATCAAGTTCATGACCAGCTACAACGTTGAGATGGTTGTGACCGGCGAGTCTGATATCAAAGGGGCCATAGACAAGTATTACGACCAGTCCGCATCCCTGGCGGATGTGATGGATAACCTGGATATGGAGGATCTGGAACTGGTGGACACCGAGGAAGAGGTGGATGTCTCCTCCCTTGAACGTGCCACCGAAGATGCTCCGGTTGTCAAACTGGTAAACCTGATTTTGATGGATGCCATCAAGAAGAAGGCCAGTGATATCCATATTGAACCCTATGAAAAGACCTTTCGGGTCCGCTACCGGATAGATGGTGTCTTGTACGAAGTAATGAAACCTCCCATGAAGTTGAAGAATGCCATCACCTCCCGGATCAAGATCATGGCGGAGCTGGATATTGCCGAGCGCCGCTTGCCGCAGGATGGCCGGATCAAGATCAAGCTGGGAGGCGGCAGAGACATGGACTACCGGGTTTCATGTCTTCCAACGCTTTTTGGTGAGAAGATCGTCTTGCGGCTGCTTGACAAAAGCAACCTGCAGACCGACTTGACCAAACTGGGGTACGAACCGGATGCATTGGCCCACTTCAAGCGCGAGATCCATAAGCCGTTCGGCATGGTACTGGTGACCGGTCCCACCGGCTCCGGTAAGACGGTGTCGCTCTATTCGGCGCTGTCTGAACTGAACAAGGTGACGGAAAATATCTCCACTGCAGAAGATCCGGTTGAGTTTAACTTTGCCGGCATTAATCAGGTGCAGATGCATGAAGATATCGGATTGAACTTTGCCGCAGCCCTGCGTTCCTTTCTGCGTCAGGATCCGGATATCATCATGATCGGTGAGATCCGGGACTTTGAAACGGCTGAAATTGCCGTCAAGGCCGCTCTGACCGGACACTTGGTGCTTTCCACCCTGCATACCAACGATGCGCCGGCAACGATCAACCGTCTGCTTAACATGGGCATAGAGCCGTTTCTGGTGGCCTCTGCCGTCAACCTGATTACTGCCCAGCGTCTGGCTCGACGTGTCTGTGGTGAGTGCAAAGAAAAAGAGGATATCCCGGTCCAGGCCCTGATTGATGCAGGAGTACCTCCCGATGAGGCCTCTGAGTATGTCTGCTATAAAGGCAGGGGATGCCCTGCGTGTAATAATACCGGATACAAGGGGCGGGTCGGTTTTTACCAGGTCATGCCGATGCTCGAACCGATCCGGGAACTGATCCTGAACGGAGCCAATACGGCTGAGATCAAGCGGGAATCAATGCGGCTCGGCATTAAGACCATGCGTCAGTCCGGTCTAACCAAGATCAAAGAAGGTGTTACATCTCTCGAAGAGGTTTTGCGGGTAACGGTTTCCGACGAGTAAGGAGTCACTTTTATGGCTAATCTTCACGAACTGCTGAAAACCCTGGTGGAAGCAGGTGGGTCTGATCTTCATATTACCACTAATACCCAGCCTCAGATCAGGGTGGATGGTAAGCTGCAAAAGCTTGATATACCACCGTTAAATGCGGTTGAAACCAAGCAACTCTGCTATTCGGTGCTGACTGACACCCAAAAGCACAAATTCGAAGAGGAAAACGAGCTTGATCTTTCTTTCGGTGTCAAGGGGTTGTCCCGCTTCCGGGGAAACATCTTTGTGCAGCGCGGTGCGGTGGCAGGGGTTTTCCGGGTTATTCCCTACAAGATCTTGTCTTTTGAAGAGCTTGGTCTGCCACCGGTTGTCAAGGAGTTGGCAGAAAAACCCCGTGGGCTGATTCTGGTGACCGGTCCTACCGGTAGCGGTAAATCAACTACCCTGGCTTCAATCATTGATTTCATTAACATTAACCGTAAAGAACATATTGTTACCATTGAGGATCCGATAGAATATCTGCATCCCCACAAAGGCTGCCTGGTGAACCAGCGTGAGGTCGGAGCCGACACCAAGGGGTTTAAAAACGCACTGAAGTACGTTCTGCGTCAGGATCCAGACGTTGTGCTGGTGGGGGAGTTGCGGGATCTGGAAACGATTGAGGCTGCCCTGACCCTGTCCGAAACCGGCCACCTCTGTCTGGCTACGCTGCATACCAACTCCTGCGCCCAGACCATCAACCGGATTGTGGATGTATTTCCCCCCTATCAGCAGACCCAGATTCGTGCCCAGCTCTCATTTGTGCTGGAGGGGGTTATGTCCCAGGCCCTGATCCCCAAGATTGGCGGTGGCAGGGTTATGTCACTTGAAATTATGGTGCCGAACCCGGCAATCCGCAACCTTATCAGGGAAGACAAGGTCCACCAGATCTACTCCCAGATGCAGGTTGGCCAGGAGAAGTTTGGGATGCAAACCATGAACCAGTCGCTCTATTCGCTTTTTTCCCGGAGACTGATTACCCTTGATGATGCCATGGGGCGCACCTCTGATCCTGACGAGTTGAGACAGATGATTAACAATCCTACGATGGGGATGCGTCAGCAGCCGCGCCGATAGCCGGACACGATTCTGAAGGAGGAACAGCATGCCAAAGTTTTCATGGGAAGGCAAAACCCGTACCGGAGCAGTTCAAAAGGGAGTTACTGATGCGCCGGATGCAGCGTCGGTTGAAGCTCAGTTGAAAAAAGCCGGTTTGCAGAATATTGTGGTTAAGGATCAATCCAAGGGGATGCAGTTCAAGCTGCCCAAGTTCGGGGGGGGGAGCATTGATACCAAGGATCTGGTTATCTTTACCCGCCAGTTTGCCACCATGATTGACTCTGGCCTTCCGCTGGTGCAGTGTCTGGATATTCTCTCTTCACAGCAGGAAAAACCCGCATTCAAGGAAATCCTGTTACGGGTCAAGGAGAGTGTTGAAAGCGGCTCTACCTTTGCCGATGCCTTGGCCAAGCACCCCAAAGCCTTTGATCAGTTGTTTGTCAACCTGGTGGCTGCCGGTGAAATCGGCGGTATTCTGGATACTATTCTCAACCGGTTGGCTGCCTATATTGAAAAGGCCATGAAGTTGAAGAAACAGATCAAAGGGGCCATGGTTTATCCGACCACGATCATGTCGATTGCAGTTATTGTTGTCGGTGTAATTCTGGTATTTGTTATCCCCACCTTTGCCAAGATGTTTGCTGATTTTGGCGGAGAACTGCCCGGTCCTACCAAATTCGTGATTGGTCTTTCAAACTTCCTGCTGAAGTATATCATTGTTATTATTATCGGCTGCTTCGCCATCGCTGCGGCGATCAAAAAATATTATGCTACTCCCGGCGGACGTAAAAAGATGGATGCCATGTTTCTGAAGGCTCCCATTGCCGGACCGTTGATCAGGAAGGTCGCTGTTGCCAAGTTTACCCGTACCCTGGGTACCATGGTCAGCTCCGGGGTGCCTATCATGGACGGATTGGAGATTGTTGCCAAGACAGCGGGTAACAAAATTGTTGAAGAGGCCATCTATGGTGTCCGGCAGGCCATTTCAGAAGGTAAGACCATGGCTGAACCACTGCAGTCCTGTGGTATTTTCCCTCCCATGGTGGTGCAGATGATTGCCGTTGGTGAGGCCACCGGTGCTATGGATGCCATGTTGACCAAAATTGCCGACTTCTACGACGATGAGGTTGATGACGCGGTCTCTGCCATGACTGCCATGATGGAACCGCTCCTGATGGTTTTCCTGGGTACTACGGTTGGCGGACTGGTTGTCGCCATGTATCTGCCGATCTTTAAGCTGGCAGGTGCTGTTGGCGGTTAACTGATGAAAACCGAGCGACGTTTACGGCTCTTTATCTTTGCCAGAATAGTCGTTGTTGTTCTCTTTCTGGCATCAACCATCATCTTGAAGTTGAGTGATACTGAAGCAATCAGTGATATCCAGTTTCGGGGTGTCATTGAGCTGATGATCCTTTCCTGCTGTGTCTCTCTGGTCTCCCTGGCGGCTCTGCGCCGTCAGGGCTGGCTGCTCCCGCTTACCCGTCTGCAAATTGTCTGGGATATCCTGTTTGTTACACTGCTTCTGATGCTGACAGATGGTATTGCCAGCCCGTATTCATTTCTCTATCTGCTGGCGATTATGAGCGCCGGTATGCTGCTGAGCCGGCAGCAAGCGCTGTATACCGCTGCTCTCTGTATTATTCTATATGGAGCAATGGTTGATTTGCAGTATTTTGGCATGCTTAAAGGTATCGGCCTGAATCCTGAAACTGCCCAGCAGCGGGGAAACGTAGTTATCTTTTATACTCTTTTTCTACACTTGGTGGGATTTGTGCTGGCAGCAATCATGGGGAGTCATCTGGCTGAGCGGGCCAGGCTGACAGAGGTGAACTATGAAGAGCTGAAGCAACTACACAGTACCATTGTAGAGAACCTGGAAAGTGGCCTCCTGACGATTACGCGGGATGGTCTTATCAGGGTATTTAATCCCTACGTTGAAAAAATGACCGGTATGACCCAGGTCCATGCCTACGGACGCCCGATCAGTGCCGTATTTCCTTCATTACCGGTTGGAACGGGGGCGTTTGACCAACATGGGCAGGGTGAATTTTATTATCGACCAACAAGCGGCAATCCTCTGACTATCGGCTATGCCACCATGCCGTTCAGGAACCTGCAGGGGGAAACTGCCGGTCTGATCGTAACGCTTAAAGATCTTACCGGCTTCAAGCAGATGGAGCTGGCCTTGAAAAGGTCGGATCGACTGGCGGCCCTGGGTGAGCTTTCAGCCCGTATGGCCCATGAAATCCGTAACCCTCTGGCTGCAATCAGCGGCTCTGTACAGCTGTTGGCAGAGCATGGTAGTCTGCGTGATCATGAGTCAAGGCTGCTTGCCATTGTCATGCGGGAGTCGGACCGTTTGAACGGACTGATTACTGATTTTTTGGCCTATGCCCGTCCAACACCTCCCCGTTTTGAACGTTTTAACCTGTGTCATCTGGTGAGGGATTTACAGGCTTTGCTGATGGCTGACAGCCGTTTTGACAAGGTCAGGCTTGTACTGGATCTGTCTGAAGATCTAACAGCCTGGGCTGATCGTGGGCAGTTACAACAGGTGCTGTTGAATTTGTTACACAACGCTGCAGAGGCCATGCAGGATGGTGGCGAGATTCTGGTCTCGGCTGATCTGCAGTCAGGAACTGATGATGCCGGCAGGGCATTTTCCCTGCTCTGTCTCAAAATTCTGGATCAGGGTTGCGGCATGGACGAGGATACCTGCCGGCATCTGTTTGAGCCGTTCTGGACCACGAAACCGGCAGGAACCGGATTGGGGCTGGCAACTGTCTACCGGATTGTTGAGGGGCATGGCGGCATGATACAGGCGGACCCCCGTGATGAAGGGGGAACCATGATGACACTTTTGTTGCCGATGATGGAGGAGGGGCCTGGTGAGAACCAGAATTCTGGTTGTTGATGATGAATTGAGCATGCGGGAGTTCATCTCGATCCTGCTTGAGCGGGAAGGGTATGAGGTGCTGACGGCAGCTGATGCAACCACAGCGCTTACCCGACTGGCAGCCTCAGATATCGATCTGGTGATTTCTGATGTGCAGATGCCTGGTTTAAGCGGTCTGGAACTGCTTGCACGGATCAAGGAAAATAAGCCTGACACTGCAGTGCTCTTGATTACCGCCTTTTCAACGGCCGAGCAGGCGGTTGAGGCGATGAAGCTGGGGGCCTATGATTACCTGGCCAAGCCGTTCAAGGTGGATGAGATCAAGATCCTGGTCAAAAACGCCTTGGAAAAGCGTGATCTGAAACGTGAAAATCGGCAGCTACGTGAAAAGGCCGGCGTCTGTGAAGGATATGGTGGTATTGTCGGCACATCGCAGCGGATGAAAGAGGTCTTTAACCTGCTGCGTAAGGTCGCTGAGTCCCAGACCACGGTACTTGTTTCCGGTGAAAGCGGTACCGGTAAAGAGTTGGCAGCCAAGGCGATCCATGAAGGCAGTAGTCGTAAAAACAAACCGTTTGTGGCGGTGAATTGTGGTGCCATTCCAGAAAACCTGATTGAAAGTGAACTGTTTGGCCATGTCAAAGGGGCCTTCACCGGTGCTGTGGGAGAACGGGCCGGGCTGTTTGAACAGGCAAGCGGCGGTACGGTTTTTCTTGATGAAATAGGTGAACTGCCGCTGGCAATGCAGACCCGCCTGCTACGGGTGATCCAGGAACGTGAACTGCGCCGGGTTGGCGGATCCGCCACCAAAAAGGTTGATGTGCGTCTGCTGGCAGCCTCAAACCGCGATCTGGCGCTGCAGGTAAAGGAAGGGACCTTTCGCGAGGATCTCTACTATCGGATCAATGTCGTCCAGGTGGTGATGCCACCCCTGCGTGAACGGGTTGAGGATATTCCGCTATTGGTAGAGCATCTGGTCAGGAAACATTGCGGTACTGGAGGGATTGTCACTTCGGAAGCACTTAAATGCCTGATGGCTTACCCTTTTCCTGGCAATGTTCGGGAATTGGAGAATATCATTGAACGCAGCCTGGTGCTTGATCGAGAACGGATTACCCTGGAGAGTCTGCCCGCTCAGGTCAGGGGGGCGATCAAACGCTTTGACCTGCATGCTGCGGTTGAGATACCAGATGAAGGGATTGATCTGGAGCCTGCCCTTGAAAATCTGGAAAAACAGTATCTGGTCAAGGCACTGGAAAAATCAGGTGGAAGCAAGACCAAGGCAGCTGATCTACTGGGGATGTCATTCCGTTCCTATCGCTATAAACTGTCCAAATTCGGGCTGGCCGCTGACGGGGAGTAGCTATCTCAGACTTCCCCTTGCCGTTACGCTATGGTATACAACCGCTTACTCCACTTAAGGAACAGTCCATGTCTGAAAAACAGTTTCAACCCACCGCCCTGCTGGTAACCGGCGGGGCCGGTTTTATCGGTTCCAATTTCATTAACCGCTTTATGCCGCTGAATCCCGCTTGCCGGGTCATTAACCTTGATGCCCTGACCTATGCCGGTAATCTGAAAAACCTGACGGAAGTTGAGCAGAACCCCAACTATCGTTTTGTTAAAGGAGATATTGGGGATGCGGCACTGGTGGCTTCCTTGCTTTCCGGTGAGAAAGTTGATGCAGTGGTTCATTTTGCGGCAGAATCCCATGTGGACCGTTCCATAACCGGTCCGGAGATCTTTGTCCGCACTAATGTACTGGGTACCCAGGTGCTGCTGGAGGAAAGTCGCAAACATTGGCAATCGGGCATGGTACCGGAGTTCCGCTACTATCAGATCTCAACTGATGAGGTCTACGGCTCGCTTGGTGATACCGGCTTTTTTACGGAAGAGACGCCACTGGCTGCCAACTCTCCCTATTCTGCCTCCAAGGCTGGTGCAGACCTGCTGGTGCGGGCCTACCATGAGACCTTTGGTATGCCGACGATTATCTCCCGTTGCTCCAACAACTATGGCCCCTACCACTTTCCTGAAAAGCTGATCCCCCTGTTGATTGCCAATATCATTGCCAGAAAGCCGCTGCCGGTCTATGGCGACGGCTCCAATGTGCGGGACTGGCTGCATGTGAAGGACCATGGCGCTGCCATTGAGTGCATTCTGAAGGGGGCCAAACCAGGTTCGGTCTACAACATCGGCGGCAATAATGAATGGCAGAATATCGCCATTGTCAATCTGGTCTGTGACCTGCTGGATAGCAAGCTGGGCAGGCAGCCGGGAGAAAACAGGAGTCTGATCACCTTTGTCAAGGACCGTCCTGGTCATGACCGGCGCTATGCCATTGATGCTTCAAAACTCAAAAATGATCTGGGCTGGTCTCCCTCCTATACCTTTGAAACCGGCATTGCCGAGACCATCGATTGGTATCTGGCTAACCAGCAATGGGTCGAGGAAGTCACCAGTGGCAGTTACCGTGACTACTACCAGCAGCAGTACGGAGGTGCAGCATGATCCTGGTGGTGGGGGCAAACGGGATGCTGGGCCAGGATCTGATGGGCCTGCTGGGTGAACGGGGCAGGGGAGTAGACCTGCCGGATATTGATATTACCGATATGGTCTCTGTGCAGCAGGTGCTGACCGCCCTGAAACCAAAGGTGGTGATCAACTGCGCTGCCTACACGGATGTGGATGGCTGCGAAAGCAACACAGAGACCGCCATGCAGGTCAATGGTGAGGGGGTGGCCTTTCTTGCCCTGGTGACCCGTGAGATCGGAGCCAAGCTGGTGCAGGTCAGCACTGACTACGTCTTTGACGGCAGTAAGGGCAGTCCGTACCGCGAGGATGACCTGCAGCAACCGCTGAACATCTATGGCGAATCCAAGCTGGCCGGGGAGCTGAATGTGGATATCAACCCTGACAACCTGCTGGTGCGGACCCAGTGGCTCTATGGCCTGCATGGCAAGAATTTTGTGGAGACCATGCTGAAGCTGGGACAGGAAAAGAGTGAACTGACCGTGGTGGATGACCAGATCGGTTCTCCCACCTGGACCATGGATCTGGCCAGGGGGATCATTGCCTTGGTTGACAAGGACTGCCGTGGCACCTATCACTGTGCCAACAGTGGTCATACCTCCTGGAACGGTTTTGCCAAAGCCATCTTTGACGAGGCTGGCTTACCTGTTCAGGTGCTGCCCATGACCACCGAACAGTTGAACCGTCCGGCCCGGCGGCCTCTGTACTCAACCCTTGATTGCAGCAAGCTGGTTGCTGATACCGGCTTTGAGCCGCAACCATGGCACGAGGCACTTAAACAGTATCTAAACCTGCGGAAGGAAGCCTGATATATGACACTGGAGCGTGGAGAACGGCCCTGGGGCACCTATACGGTGCTTGAGGAGAACAGTCACTACAAGATCAAGCGGATCGAGGTGTTGCCGGGACAACGACTATCGTTGCAGAAACACCACCATCGCAGTGAACACTGGATCGTTGTCTCGGGGACAGCCCTGGTGACCTGTGGTGACCGTGAATTCATGGTGAATGTGAATGAGTCCACCTTTATTCCGATCGGTGAACAGCATCGCCTGCAGAATCCCGGCAAGATCCCGCTGGTTATCATTGAAGTGCAGAGTGGTGAATACCTGGGCGAGGATGACATTGTCCGTTTTCAGGATGACTACCAGCGGACTGAGGAGTAGGGAGGCGTCTATGTATGTGGTGATCCTGGCAGGAGGTTCCGGCACCCGTTTCTGGCCGGTTTCCCGTACAGCTCGTCCCAAACAGCTGATCAGTGTGACTGACGGTCCCACCATGCTGCAACGGACTGTCGAGCGTATCCTGCCGTTGAAGCCCAAAAGGGTTCTGGTCATAACCAACCGTCTGCAGGCTGCGGAAACAGAACGACAGCTGGCGGGATATCGTGCATCGGTTCCGGTTGACGTGATTGCCGAGCCAGTGGGGCGCAATACTGCTCCGGCAGTGGGGTTGGCTGCCACCATCATTGCTGCCCATGACCCGGAAGGGGTAATGGTGGTGCTGCCTGCTGACCATTACATCAGGGATGATGAAGGACTACGTCAGAGCCTGCAACTGGCAGCCAATTCTGCCCGAAATGGCTGGCTGATGACCCTGGGTATTGTACCCACCAGTCCCGAGACCGGCTATGGCTACCTTGAGGCAGATATGAGCCTGCGGGGGCTTGGTCCCTTTCCGGTGACCCGCTTTGTGGAAAAGCCGGATCGTGCCACAGCCCTTGCCTATCTGGAGGCTGGTACTTATTTCTGGAACAGTGGCATGTTTGTCTGGCGGGCTGACACAATTTTGAGCGAGATTGGGCGCTATATGCCGGAACTTGCCGCCCAGCTGGAACGGATGACCTTTGGTGACGTATGGGACTTGGCTGATCTGACAGCCCAGATTGCTGATATCTATGCTGCCATTGCTGGGCAGTCCATTGATTACGGTGTCATGGAACAGTCTGACCGGGTCCAGATGGTCCCTGCTGATATTGGCTGGAGCGACGTGGGCAGCTGGTCAGCCTTGCCGGAAGTTACGGAACTTGACGCAGAGGGCACGGTGGTTGCCAACTGCAGCAGGTATGTGAATGTTGACAGCAGCGGCTGTATTGTCTCCGGTAATGGTCATGTTGTGGCCACGGTGGGGGTGCATGACCTGATTGTGGTTGCAACTGGCGATGCCGTGCTGGTCTGCCCAAAGGATCGGGCCCAGGATGTCAAGAAGGTGGTTGAACAGCTGGCTGCTCAAGGTCTGGAGACCTATTTGTAGGTATGGCAAGGGGGAGGATGCTCTCCCCCTTTTTTTGATCTGCTTGTCAACTTTAGTTTGTCTGGAAGGTTAACAATGCCGTTACAGCTTCTATCCCAAAGGCTTGAAAAAATCCAGCATGATGGTCTGTACCGCAGTCTGCGGTCGGTTGAGCGGACAACACCGCAGGTCTTTGTTGAAGGTCGCCAGGCGCTCCTGTTCTGCTCAAATAACTACCTGGGGCTGGCAGAACATCCAAGCCTTGCACAGGCTGCAGCTGATGCTGCCTTGCAGTACGGCACCTCCAGTGCAGCCTCGCGGTTGGTCTCAGGCAACCAGCCGTTACATGCCATGCTCGAAGCAAAACTGTCTGCCTGGAAAGGAACGGAAACTGCCCTGCTGTTTAACAGCGGTTATGCAGCCAACACTGGTATCATTGCTGCGCTGGCCGGACGGGGGGATATCATCTTCTCTGACCGGCTTAACCACGCCAGCATCATTGATGGTGCCCTGCTCTCTGGTGCCAGGCTGATCCGTTATCCCCACAACGATACGCAGGCACTGGCACGCCTGTTAGAGCAGCATCAGGCGGATGGTTTACGGCTGATTGTAACTGACGGAGTCTTCAGTATGGATGGTGATATCGCTCCGTTACAAGGGATTGCTGATCTGGCAGAGCAGCATAGGGCCCTGCTGATGGTGGATGATGCCCATGCAGGAGGGGTACTGGGACATCAGGGCAGAGGAACCGTTGATTACTGCGGCGTTACAGGACGTGTGGCTATCCAGATGGGAACCTTTGGCAAGGCCCTGGGCAGTTTTGGCGCCTATGTCGCCTGTTCAAGGCTGGTTCGGGACTATCTGATCAACCGTTCCCGTTCATTGATCTTTTCCACCTCTCTGCCACCGGCAGTGTTGGCTGCCTCAGCAGCAGCAGTTGAGCTGGTGCAGGCAGAAGAAGGTCAGCAATTACGGCAGCAGCTTGCAGATAACAGTAACCTGCTGCGTTCTCTCCTGCAACAGGCAGGCTACAAGGTGCCCGATGGCTGCACTCCGATTGTCCCGGTTATGGTGGGTGAAGCGGAAATCACCACACGCTTTTCAACCAGATTGCTGGAGGAAGGGATCTTTGTGCAGGGGATTCGTCCCCCCACGGTGCCCAACGGGACCAGCCGTCTGCGCTGTACGGTCATGGCCAGCCATAGCCCGGACCAGATCCAGCAGGCAGCCGCCGCCATTACCCGGATTGGCCGGGAACTGGGGGTGCTCTGATGCCGTTTGCAGGGCCGATCTGGTATGAAGAACATGGCGAGGGACAACCGATCCTGTTTGTGCATGGCTGGTGCATGTCATCAGCTGTCTGGGGATTGCAGCGGGATTTTTTTGCAGAGCAGTACCGCGTTATTACCCTGGATCTAGGGGGACATGGTCAGTCGGGGCTGCCGGAGGCAGGAAAAACAGGATTTGGCGGCTACGCTGCTGATGTTATCAATGTTGTTGAGCAGCTTGATCTGCGGGATGTGGTTGCCGTTGGCTGGTCCCTGGGGGCGCAGACCCTGCTCAAAGCTTGGCCGGATCTGCAGGGACGGCTGGTCGGGCTGGTGTTGGTGGGGGCAACGCCACGTTTTTCAGCAGCGCCTCATTTTCCCTATGGGTTACCCCCGAAAGAGGCTGAAGGGATGCGCCTGAAGGTGCGCCGTAGTCTTGAACGAGCACTGGAAGGTTTTCATCGCAATCTGTTTGTTGAGCATGAACTTGATGACCCTGTTGTTGCGCAACAGGTTGCCGAACAGTTGGGGCGGGTTGTTGCGCCACAGCCTGCTGCTGCCCTTGCTGGGCTTGAGGCGTTGATGGAGGAAGAGCTTATGGAAGAGGCCCAGCAGGTCACCTGTCCCACCCTGCTGCTACATGGCGATCAGGACCGGGTCTGTCTGCCTGCTGCTTCAGCTTGGCTGGAACAACGGATGCACAACTGTCGGCGCACGCTCTATGCTGGTTGTGGGCATGCGCCGTTTCTCAGCCGTGCCCGGCAGTTTAACCATGATCTGTTACATTTTGTTGGAGATCTGCATGGCACGTATTGATCGACAGAGGGTGCAGAGTTCATTTCACCGTGGTGCAGGAGCGTATGACCAGCATACCCCGGTTCAGCAGCGGGTTTTACAACACCTGATACAGCTGATTGGTCAGTATCCGTTTGCCCCCAATGCAACTGTCCTGGATATTGGTTGCGGCACCGGACGTCTGCTGGAACTGTTGGGACACTGCTTTCCTGGTACTGCTTTAACCGGTCTTGACCTGGCTCCCAATATGCTGCAGCAGGCTGCTGAACGGCTGCCAGCAACTGTCAGGCTGGTGCAGGGAGACGCGGAACAACTCCCCTTTGGCAACAGCAGTTTTCAGATGGTGCTTTCCAGCTCTACCTTTCAGTGGCTTGATACCCTGCAGTGCTGTTTTGAAGAGGTTCGGCGGGTGCTTGAACCAGAGGGGCTATTTCTGTTCAGCCTGTTTGGTAAAGGGACGCTCTTTGAGTTACGGGAATCGTGGTGCCAAGCATTACTGAACACCGGACGGGCAGGCGAGACAGCAAACAACGGCACCCATCGCTTTCATGACAGTGAGCAGGTCCGGCATGCCATGGAACTGGCGGGCTTCCGAGATATATCGGTCTGGTCGGGGCTTGAACAGATCTGGTATCCGGATGTGCCGCATCTGCTGCAGGCAATCAAACGGATTGGGGCGGGGACAGCGCGGCCGCCATCCGGTGGCGGATTGGGGTGGCGCAGGGTGCTGCATGAAATGGCAGCGGTCTACTGCGAACGGTTCGGTACGCCTGACGGTGTGCCGGTCAGCTATACGGTGATTTACGCAACAGGCAAGCGCTGATCTGAGTTCATCAATGCAGCGATCAGTTTCTTTGCCAGGGGGTGAATAACGCTGTAATGAACCTCTACACCGTCACGTTTGCCTTCAATGATCCCCTTGTTCTTCAGCAGGGCCAGATGCTGGGAAACCGTAGCCTGGGGCAGGTTGAGACATTCCCAGATATGCTTGACATTGCACTCCTGGGTGCAAAGCCCGGCCACGATCTTGAGCCGGATCGGATGCCCCAGAACCTTCAGTATTTCTGCCTCATTGCTAAACATCATGTTTTTGTCAAAATCCATGGAAAGTCCTATCTGTAGGCGATTTTTGAAAACTATATATATAAATATTTTTCCTGTCAATCGGCTCAAAACAATTGTTGTTTAAAAACAAAAGGCTTGCAACCTCCGGGGAGCTGTGGTATTGCCTTGCCTACATTTTGTGCTGTCTGACAAAGTGGGCTCGCAAAGCCCACTTTTTTATTGCCTGGAGTTTTTCATGAGCGCAACTGATCCGATACAGCGGGTAGAAACATTGCTTCAGCCGATTCTTGATGCAATGGGACTTGAACTGGTGGAACTTGAGTTCAAGAAGGTTGGACGGAGCTATCTGCTGCGGGTTTTTATTGACAAACCGGATGGGGTGAATCTGGATGACTGTGCTGAAGTAAGCCGTGAGCTATCGGTGCAGCTTGATGTTGAGGATTGTATTGCCAGCCGCTATACCTTGGAGGTTTCGTCACCGGGCCTTGACCGGCCACTGAAAAAGGAACAGGATTTCATTCGGTATCAAGGGCGGCTTGCTGTGGTTAAAACCACGGAGCTTTTGAAGGATGAAAAAGGAAGTCCGCGCAAGACATTCCTCGGTTTTCTTGAGGGGGTTGAGGATGGCGAGGTGATGATCCGTTTAAAGGAAGGTCCCCAGGCCCGTATTCCCTGGGACAAGATTGCCAAGGCGCATCTTGAGTTTGAATTCTAGCGTAATCAGCGTAACCAAAGAACTTTGCCGTATTTAATTTTTAATCCGTGACCGCATAAGGAGATTCGTGCCGTGGATACAATCGTCAGTCTCAAACAGGCCATCGAGCAGATCGTGAAAGAGAAGGGGATCGACCGTCAGGTGGTGATCGAGGCGATGGAACAGGCAGTTCTGTCTGCTGCCAATAAAAAATATCGTAATACCCGCAATCTGGAAGCGCACTATAACAACGACACCGGCGAAGTGGAGTTGTTTGAATATGTTGTGGTGGTGGAAGAGGTGCAGGACTCCTATACCGAGATCTCATTGGATGAGGCTCGTGAAATGGACCCGGAGTGTGAGGTTGGCGATGAGCTGGGTGAGAAAATAGACTCCGGTGATTTTGGCCGGATTGCTGCCCAGACAGCCAAGCAGGTGATTATCCAGAAAGTGCGCGAAGCGGAGCGTGAGACTGTCTTTAATGAGTACAAGGACCGTCAGTGGGAGATCGTGACCGGTCAGGTCCGCCGGTTTGAGCGTGGGGATCTGCTGATTGACCTTGGCCGGGCAGAAGCTATACTGTCAGGCAAAGAGCAGATGCCCCGCGAAGTGTATCGCCCCGGAGACCGGATTCGGGCCATTATCACCGACATCGCCATGACCACCAAGGGGCCTCAGATCATCCTGTCCCGCACCCATCCCCAGATGCTGGCTAAGCTGTTTGAGGCAGAAGTTCCGGAAATCGGCGAAGGGTTGGTTGAGATTGTCAACGTTGTCCGTGATCCGGGGAGCCGGGCCAAGATTGCTGTTGCTTCCCATGATCGTGATATTGATCCGGTTGGCGCCTGCGTTGGCATGCGCGGCTCACGGGTTCAGAATGTGGTTTCCGAACTGCGTGGCGAGAAGATCGATATCATACCCTGGTCAGCCGATATTGCCCGCTTTGTCTGCAACGCACTATCGCCGGCTCAGGTGGTCAAGGTCTTTATGGATGAGGAACAGCGTACGCTTGAGGTGATTGTACCTGATGACCAGCTGTCCCTGGCAATCGGCAAGCGTGGCCAGAACGTCAGTCTTGCTGCCCGCCTGACCGGCTGCCGGATCGATATCAAGGGTGAAGGCAAGGTGGAGGAAGGTGATCTTGAAGAGTTTGCTTCCTTCGATGGCACACACGTTGAAGAAGAACCGGAAGAAATGGCTGTGGATGAAGAGACAGATCAGCAACAACCGGAGCCGGAGATTGCTGCCTAGCATATGAAGCAGCACGGTGGGACAGGGCCACAGCGAAGTTGTATCGCCTGTAGACGTGAAGGGGATAAAGCGAACTTTCTTCGCTTTGTGATCGCGCCGGATGGTACGGTAACCCCGGACCTTGAAGGAAAGCTGCCCGGACGTGGAGCATATCTTTGTCAGTCCAGGCGTTGCGTGCTGGATGCTGCCTCCAAGCGGCAGTTTAATCGTGCCTTCAAGGGGATGGCTGCAACTGTTGATGGTCCGGCACTGGTAACGCTTCTGCAGCAGATCATGGAACAACGGATTAGCGGCTATCTTGCCCTGGCAAACAAGGCTGGTGCAACGGTGTCCGGTGGTGAGGCAATTGAACGGGCCCTGAAGGGGATGAAACTGCCGCGTCTGCTGGTGCTGGCAACGGATATCTCTTCAGCTATCGCAGAAAAGCTGGAAGGGATGGCGGCACGGGCGGCTGTGCCGGTGGTGCAGGTGCTGTCCAAGGAATTGTTGGGGCAACTGGTGGGTAAAGAGTCGGATCGAAGCGCTGTAGCCGTGATGTCGGACGGCTTTGCATGGTCACTTGTTAAGGAAATTGAGCGATACAGGAACTACCTGGAGGAGGAGAGCGGTCGATGAGTAAGACCCGGGTAAGCAATCTTGCGGAAAAGCTGGGCATCGATACCAAGGAGGTGCTTGCCAGACTGAAGGCGTTGGGCTATGACGCCAAGGCTGGATCCTCTACGGTTGATGATGAGGCGGTGGCCAAGCTGACAGCATCCAGACCGGCTGAGTCCGGCCCTGAAGAGGTTCGGGTTACGACGAACATAGTCCGTCGCAGATCAAGACCTTCTGCAGCAGCTGAGCCTGAAGCGGAAGCCCCGGCTGTTGTCGAGCCTGCTGCTCCTGCTGCTCCTGCTGTCGCGGTTGAAAAGGCCGCTCCTGTTATCCCGGAGCGGGTTTCTGTAGTGAAAAAGGCTGTTGAAGCGGTTGTTGCTCCGGCAGTAGCCGAGGCCGCACCGGTGCCTGCGGCAGTGACAGCCCATGCAGATGCTGGTACAGCTGCTGAGCCGGCTGTTGCCCAAGAAGCCTCACCGGCGGTGACAGCAGCCAAACCTGTGCCGGCTACGCCAGCTGTTCCTCCTCAGCCGGAACGTGCCAGCGCAACTCAAGCCCGTATTCTGGGTATGATTGAGATTCCAATCACTCCTGAAGCTCGACCCTATCGTCGTGAACCGGGTCGAGGTCCCGGACCGGGTGGTGATCGTGGTCCCCGTCCGGCTGGTGCTCAGGATAACCGTGGTCCCCGTCCGGCTGGTGCTCAGGATAACCGTGGCCCTCGTCCAACAGGTGGTCAGGATAGCCGTGGTCCCCGTCCGGCTGGTGCTCAGGATAGCCGTGGTCCCCGTCCGGCTGGACCGCCGCGGGATGCTGCTGCACCCCGTCCGGCCGGTGCACGTCCTGTCCAGCTGACCCAGGTTGATCTGCCACCACAGGGCGAGGAGCGCCGTAAAACCCTGGGGCCGAACCGGAAACCGGGTGGTCCTGCCAAGGATACTGCCGCCGACAAGGCTAAAAAGGGAGCAGCAGCCAAAGGCAAAGGTCGTGAGCAGCTTAGCAAACAGGCCTTGCTCTCAAGAGAGGAGCGCCAGTTTGATCCGTTCCATAAGTCTCGTAAAAAAGGCAAGGAACGTGAAGAACCGGGCAAAACAGAGCTTACGACACCCAAGGCGATCAAGCGGATTATCAAAATATCTGAAACCATCACCATTGGTGAACTTGCCAAGCGGATGGGGATCAAGGCTACTGACCTGATCAAGGCCATGATGAAGATGGGATCAATGGTTACCATCAACCATGTGCTTGACCATGATGCTGCGGTACTGCTTGCCTCAGATTATGGCTATGAAGTGGAAAACGTGGCCGTTGACCTGGATGAAATCCTGGAGTTTACCCCGGATGCTCCGGAGTTGTTGCAGGAACGTCCGCCAGTGGTTACCATTATGGGCCACGTTGACCATGGTAAGACTTCGTTGCTGGATGCTATTCGCGAGGCCAACGTCATTGCAGGTGAGGCCGGCGGCATTACCCAGCATATCGGTGCCTATGACGTGGAGTTGCATGGCCGCAAGATCACCTTCCTGGATACCCCTGGTCACGAGGCGTTTACTGCCATGCGTGCCCGCGGTGCCAAGGTCACCGACATTGTTATCCTGGTGGTGGCTGCTGACGACGGTGTCATGCCCCAGACCAAGGAAGCGATCAACCATTCCAAGGCTGCCGGAGTGCCGATCATTGTTGCAATCAACAAGATCGACAAGCCGGATGCCCGTCCCGAAAAGGTCAAGCAGGAACTGACCGAGCATGGCATTGTCTCCTCAGAGTGGGGTGGTGATGTCACCATGGTTGAAGTATCCGCAAAGAAACGTCTGAACCTGGAAGAACTGCTGGAGATGATTCTGTTGCAGGCCGATCTGATGGATCTGAAAGCAAACCCGGATAAGGCTGCCAAAGGTACCATCGTTGAAGGCAAGTTGGATAAGGGGCGTGGACCGGTTGCGACGGTACTGGTACAGGAAGGTACCTTGCGTACCGGCGATTACTGTGTGGTTGGCGTCCACTCCGGCCGCGTACGGGCCATGCAGAATGACCGTGGCGAGCGGGTGCTTGCCGCCGGACCGGCTATGCCGGTTGAGGTGGTGGGTCTGCCCGGAGTACCGGATGCCGGTGATATCTTTGTGGCCATGAAGGATGAGAAACAGGCCAAAGAGATCGCAACCCTGCGCCAGATTAAACAGCGTGAGCTGGAACTGGCCAAGCATGCCAAGATGTCTCTGGAACAGTTGTACGAGAAGATCCAGAAGGGCGAAGTCAAGGATCTCAACGTGATCGTCAAGGCAGACGTTCAGGGCTCGGTTGAGGCGGTGGCAGAATCGCTGCGTAAGCTGTCAACTGAAGCGGTTCGCCTGAATGTGATCCATACCGCTGTTGGTGCCATTACCGAGACCGACGTCAACCTTGCCACTGCCTCCAATGCGATTATCATCGGTTTCAGTATCCGTCCTGAAGTCAAGGCCCAGGCCATGGCTGAGAAAGAAGGGGTGGATATCCGTCTCTACAACGTGATTTATGACGCTGTAGATGATGTCCGTAAGGCGATGGAAGGTCTGCTTGAACCGGTATTCAAGGAAAAATATCTTGGTCGTGCCGAGATCCGTGAGATTTTCTCGGTACCCAAGGTCGGTAACGTTGCCGGCTGCTATATTCAGGATGGTAAGATTCTCCGTAATGCCCAGGTTCGTTTGCTGCGTGACAACGTCGTGGTCTACCAGGGTAAGCTGGGCACCTTACGGCGCTTCAAGGATGATGTTAAAGAGGTTGCAACCGGCTATGAGTGCGGTATGGGGCTGGAGAACTACAATGACATCAAGGTTGGCGATATCATTGAGGCGTTTGAGATGGAGAAGGTGGCAGCCAAGCTGTAGAAACGATCTTTTTCCGCCCTGGCCCAGTCAAGCTTCAGCATGACTGGTGCGGCGTACTGCAATGTACGCCTCCGCACCATGCTTCGCTTGCCAGAGTCAGAACGGAAAAATCCTCGTTTCGGTAGGTTAAAAGGTATTTGCTATGAAGCACAAACGTTCGGACAAGGTCGCTGAGACCATCCATACAACCATATCCACGATCCTGTCCCGGGGGGTGAATGACCCCCGGATCGGGTTTGTCACCATTACCGGGGTTGAGGTGACCGATGACCTGCACCTGGCGCGGATCTTTTTTACGGTGATTGGTGATGAGGCCGCTAAAAAGAGTAGTGAAGCAGGTCTGAACAGTGCGGCACGCTTTATCCGCCATGAATTGGGGAAAGTTTTGAAGATGCGCTATACCCCTGACATCCTTTTTAAATATGACCATTCTCAGGAGTATGGCCAGCGGATTGATGACCTGCTGCGGGAGGTGGGAACCGGCAATGACGGAAACGATTCAGAAGATCGTTAACGCTATCCGGCAGAGCCGGACCGTTTTGATTACCAGCCATGAAGGCCCTGATGGTGATGCCATTGGCTCGTCATTGGGGCTTGCTGCATTTTTGAAGGCGATCGGCAAGCAGGTGGTAGTGCATCTGGCTGACCCGGTGCCTGAACTGTACCGCTTTCTGCCCGGTGCTGATCTGGTCTGCAGCGATATCCCTGATCAGGATTTTGATCTTGCCTTTGTGCTGGATGTAGGAGAGTTCCGCCGTGCAGGCAAACAATTTGGTGCCTTTACCCGGATTGGTCAAACCATCAACCTTGATCACCACCTGACCTGCGAACATTTTGGCAACCTTAACCTGATCGATGAACAGGCTGCGGCAACCGGCCTGCTGATCTGGCGGGTTGCCAAGGCCTACGGCTTCACCGCGGATTATGCTACCGCCCTCTGTCTCTATGTGGCGGTGCTGACTGATACCGGTTCGTTTCGCTACTCAAACTCGAATCAGGAAGCCTTTACTGCTGCAGGTGAACTGGTTCAGCAGGGCAGTTTGAATGCCTGGCATGTGGCGGAAAAACTGTATGAAAGCCAGCCTCGCAAGCGTCTTGAGCTGCTGGCACAGGCGCTGCCGACCCTTGAGTTTGTGAAAGAGGGGCAGGTTGCCTCAATCACCGTGACACTGGATATGTATGCTGCAACAGGTGCGACGGCCGAGTTGACCGATGGATTTGTAAACTACCCGCGCTCGGTGGCCGGGGTTGAGGTGTCAGTGTTTTTTCGTCAGCTCGATGAACGCAAGTACAAGGTCGGCTTCCGTTCGAAGGGAACTGTCAATGTGGCTACACTCGCCCAGGCCTTTGGCGGCGGCGGTCATCACAACGCTGCCGGAGGCACGGTGGAGGGAAGCCTGGACGAGGTCAAGCGGATCGTCTATGGAGCGGTTGAAGCAGCACAGTGGTAGACGGCTTTCTGGTCATTGATAAACCTGCCGGTATCAGCTCCCATGATGTCGTTAACCGGGTGAGGCGTATCCTTGGTACCAGGAAGGTCGGTCATACCGGCACCCTTGATCCCTTTGCAACCGGAGTATTGCCGATTGCTGTGGGTGAAGGCACCAAGGCGATCCAGTTTCTGGATGAAGGTGAAAAGGCCTATGAGGCGGTCATCCGGCTTGGCCTGGTAACTGATACCCTTGATATCACCGGAACTGTGCTGCAGGAACATGATTCTGGCGGGCTAGGGCAGGAACAGCTTTTAAGCGCTATGGCAGCCCTGACGGGCGAAATCAGTCAGGTTCCGCCGATGTACTCTGCCATCAAGCAGGGTGGGCAGCCGTTGTACAAGCTGGCTCGCAAAGGGATTGAGGTTGAACGGCAATCCCGCGAGGTCATCATTCACAGCTTTGAACTGCTTGAGTTCTCATCACCCCTGGCAACCGTTCGGGTACACTGCTCACGTGGTACCTATGTGCGGACATTGGCTGATGATCTGGGAAAACTGCTTGGATGCGGTGCCTGTCTGACTGCGTTGCGGCGTACCCTAAGCGGCCCGTTCCGGCTGGCTGATGCCATGACGCTGGAACAGCTTGCCAGCTATGCAGAAGAAGGTGTCGCACAACATCATGTTGTGCATGTGCCGACAGCACTTTCCCACCTGGCTCAGATTCAATTGACTGAATCTGAGCTGCAGAAGCTTAAAAACGGTATTCCGCCTCGGGACAGGCTGCTTGAGATGCCCCCCGGTATGTTCAGCCTGATGTATGGCCAACAGGTGATAGCAGTTGCAGAACAGACCCCTGAGAAGGCTATCAGCCTGAAAAGGGTCTTCAACTGATGGAAATGCTTTACAGGTTCAGGTAAGGTGTGATAGAGATATATCCCTTTTAGTGTTTAAAGTGTTTCGACACATACATCCCCATGCTGTACAGGAGGAGCCCACAGGTGCTGGCTACAGAAAAAAAGCAGGAAATCATTAACAACTTTAAGAAGCATGAAGGCGATACCGGATCCCCAGAGGTCCAGATTGCAATCCTGACCGCACGCATTGTGTATCTGACCGATCACTTCAAGATCCACAAGAAGGATCACCACAGCCGTCGTGGTCTGCTGAAGCTGGTTGGCCAGCGTCGTCGCATGCTTGACTATCTCAAGTCCCGTGATCTTGATCGTTACAAGAAGGTGATCGAGCAACTCGGCATTCGTAGGTAGGAAGCGGGCAGTTATCCCGGCGCAGCCGAGGGATCTGCCCGCCTCTTTTTATTGTTTCGCAAAAGGGCTGCCAAGGCCCTTTTATTTTTTTGTCAACCGTGTTGGGGGCGTGGATAGAAAAACTCTGGTTTCAGGGAGTCTCTATCGACGGCCCCAGCGCACATTTCATGTGAGGAGAAAACATGACATTCAACGAAAAGTGCGTAGAAGCTCAAGTAGGAAATATGAACGTAAAAATCTCCACCGGCAAGATGGCCAAACAGGCCAGTGGTGCGGTGGTGATTCAAAGTGGTGATACCATGGTGCTGGTAACCGTGGTGGGCACCAAAGAAGCAAAGCCGGGCCAAGATTTCTTTCCCCTGACCGTTAACTACACTGAGAAGACCTATGCTGGCGGCAAGATTCCCGGCAGCTTCTTTAAGCGTGAAGGCCGTCCTTCAGAAGACGAGACCCTGATCTGCCGTCTGATTGACCGTCCGATCCGCCCCCTGTTCCCTGAATCCTATCTGTGTGATACCCAGGTCATGGCTACTGTTATTTCAGCTGAAGAAGATCATGATCCTGCCATTCTGTCCATGATCGGCGCATCTGCAGCCCTGATGATTTCCGACATCCCGTTTGAAGGCCCGATTGCCGGCGTTAAAGTAGGCCGTGTTGATGGCAAGCTGATCGCCAACCCCAGTGCAGAGCAGCTGAAGCTGAGTGACCTTGAGATTGTGGTTGCTGCTGGCAAGGATGCAATCTTCATGGTTGAGGGGGAGGCTGACTTTGTTTCTGAAGAAGATCTGCTTGAGGCTGTCTTCTTTGCCAAGGACGCGGTTCAGGGGATTCTGGCTGCCCAGGAAGAACTGGCCAAGCGGGTTAACACTGCCAAGCGTGAAGTAGCTCCCTTGGTTGTTGATGAAGAGCTGAAGGCAAAGGTAAAGGAGCTGGCATTTGATCGTATTGCCCAGGCATTCAAGATCAAGGCAAAGCAGGAGCGTTATGCTGCTGTGGCACTGATCAAAGAAGAGGTTGTTGCTGCCTTGGCTGAAGAGTTTGAAGGCCGTGGAAAAGAGATCAAAGGCTTTATCGGCGATATCGAATATGATCGTATGCGTAACGATGTACTGGAAACCGGCATCCGTATTGATGGCCGTGACACCAAGACCGTTCGCCCGATTGCCATTGAGGCTGGCCTGCTGCCCCGTGCACACGGTTCCACCCTGTTTACCCGTGGTGAGACCCAGGTGCTGGCTGCTGCCACGCTGGGTACGTCACAGGATGAGCAGCGTATGGATTCGCTCTATGGCGAATACCGCAAGAAGTTCATGCTGCACTATAATTTTCCTCCGTTCTCTGTTGGTGAAACCAGCTTCCGTCTGGCTCCGGGCCGTCGTGAGATCGGTCACGGCATGCTGGCAGAGCGTGCTATCTCCGCTATCCTGCCTAGCCATGATGACTTCCCCTACACCATCCGGATCGTGGCAGAGACCCTGGAGAGCAACGGTTCCTCCTCCATGGCTACTGTCTGCGGTGGCTGTCTCTCCCTGATGGATGCCGGTGTGCCGGTTAAGGCACCAGTGGCTGGTATTGCCATGGGCCTGATCAAGGAAGGCGATAAAGTTGCCATCCTGACTGACATCCTGGGTGATGAAGATCACTTGGGCGATATGGACTTCAAGGTTGCCGGTTCAGCAGATGGCGTGACTGCCCTGCAGATGGATATCAAGATCGGTGGCGTCAGCAAAGAGATCATGCAGCAGGCCCTTAAGCAGGCCAAGGAAGGTCGTCTGCATATTCTGGGTAAAATGGCCCAGTGTCTGACTGCTCCACGTGAAGAGATGTCCTCCTTTGCTCCACGTATCACCACTATCTTCATCAAGCCTGACCGTATCCGCGACGTTATCGGTTCCGGTGGTAAGACCATCCGCAGCATTACCGAGGCAACCGGTGTCATGATTGATATCGATTCTGACAACAGCGGTAAGATCAACATCGCCAGCTCTGACAAGGCAGCCTGTGATGCTGCAATCCAGATGATCCGCGGCCTGACTGACGAGGTTGAAGAAGGCAAACTGTACATGGGTACTGTCAAGAAGATCATGGAGTTTGGTGCCTTCGTAGAAGTGCTGCCTGGCACTGATGGTCTGGTGCATATCTCTGAGCTGGACGAGACTCGCGTTAAAAATGTTACCGATATCCTGAACGAAGGTGACAAGGTGCTGGTCAAGTGTATCGGCGTAGATAAACAGGGTAAGATCAAGCTTTCGCGCAAGGCCGCCCTTGGCCAGTCGCTGGAAGAAAAAGACTAATCCTGTTACAGGTGAGTTACAAAGGGGACGGGGCTGCGGTCCCGCCCCCTTTTTTGTTGACGGTACACACTCAAATCCTGCATAAGTCCCGATTGAGGAGGGTTGTCTATGGAGCGCTGGTCAATCAATGAGTCTGCCAAGGTGTATAACCTGGATAACTGGGGTGCAGACCTGTTTTCAATCAATAAAAAGGGCAATGTCTGCGTTCACCCTTCCTCAAACTCAAAGAACGCTATTGATTTGCGCGCCCTGGTTGATGACCTGATCAAGCGCAAGATCAAGCCCCCGATCCTGCTCCGTTTCATGGATGTGCTGCAGGGGCGGATCGCCTCCATCAACCGTGTTTTCCGTAATGCCATCGCTGAAAACGACTATCCTGCCAAGTATCAAACCTTCTACCCTATTAAGGTAAACCAGCAGCGCCAGGTGGTTGAGGCGATTGCCAGTTACGGCAAACGCTACAATATCGGCCTTGAGGTCGGTTCAAAGCCGGAACTGGTGGCGGGCATCGCCATCTCCACCGGCAATGGCCTGCCGATCATCTGCAACGGCTACAAGGATGCCGAGTATATCGAGACCGTGCTGTTTGCCACCCGGGTCGGCTACAACATCACCATCGTGGTTGAGAAGCTGTTTGAGCTGGAAAAGATCATTGAACTTGCCAAAAAGACCGGTATCAGGCCAACCCTGGGTATCAGGGTCAAGCTCTCCTCCAAGGGGACCGGTAAATGGGCCACCAGCGGCGGCGAAGATGCCAAGTTTGGCCTGCGGATGTCAGAGATCATGGCCGCCATCAAGATGCTGCAGGAGGCTGATCTACTGGATTGTGTCAACCTGCTGCACTCCCATATCGGCAGTCAGGTCACCAAGATCGATAAGATCAAGATCGCCCTGATTGAGGCAGCCCGGATTTACTCAGAGATGCGAAAGCTGGGGGTTAATATCCAGTATCTGGATATTGGCGGTGGTCTGGGGGTTGATTATGATGGTTCCAAGTCCAGCTACTTCTCCAGTGTCAACTACACGGTGGAAGAGTATGCCAATGACGTGATCTACCAGATCAAGAACATCTGTGATGAGGCCGGGGTGGACTGCCCCAACATCATCTCCGAATCAGGTCGGGCCACGGTTGCCCATTATTCCGTGCTGGTCACCAATGTCCTGAACACCAACACCCAGAACCTGATGCCGGATTATGAGCAGATTCTTGAAGAGATGGAAAAGCCGGCCCCCACGGTTAAAAAACTGCTGGATATTTACAAGAGCATTGACCGCTATTCACTGCGGGAGGATTACCACGACACCCTGCAGCTGATCAATGAGGCGGTCAGCCTGTTCAATCTGGGGTATCTGACCCTGCAGGATCGTGCCATTGCCGAATGGCTCTATTCCAAGATCATTAAGAAGATCAACAGTATTGTGGAGAAGATCAAGCCGATCCCGGAGGAGTTGCAGAACTTCCAGCTTGCCCTGCGCCAGACCTATTTTGCCAACTTCTCACTGTTCCAGTCCATACCTGACTCCTGGGCCATTGATCAGCTCTTCCCGATCATGCCGCTGCAGCGCCTGGGCCAGCGTCCTGATGTGATGGCCTCAATCGCGGATATTACCTGTGATTCAGACGGTGAGATCACCAGCTTTGTGGGGGAAAACGGACGCAGCAAGTTCCTGCCGATGCACAAGCTACGCAAGGATGAAGATTATTACATCGGCTTCTTCCTGATCGGTGCCTATCAGGAGATTCTGGGCGACCTGCACAACCTGTTTGGCGACACAAATGCCGTGCATATCACCTTCAACAAAAAGACCGGCTACATGATTGATACGGTCATCAACGGTGATGCCACCTGGGAAACCCTGAAGTATGTCCAGTACAAGGGGCCGGAGATCCTTAAGCATGTGCGTGACAACCTTGAAAAACAGGTTGCCATCAAGAAGGTCTCCATTGAGGAGAGCAGCCACTTTATTGAACTGTTGGATAGAACCCTGTTGGGCTATACGTACCTGGGTGAATAGCTGGTTTGTAAATGTTGTGTGACAAGCTTGCACCTGTTGCTGCTGCTGTCTAAACTGTCTGTCAATTTCCAATTTAACTCAGGAGGAAGCAGTCCATGAGTAACGTACTCATCATTGGTGCCGGCGGTGTCGGCCAGGTTGTGACC
>Ga0209016_1000513_pt1 | contig 44731 bp, 46 predicted proteins | sample EPASupsiteSAE305_FD_187265 | JGI IMG/M metagenome (GOLD analysis project Ga0209016, IMG submission 187265) | Bioremediated contaminated groundwater microbial communities from EPA Superfund site, New Mexico - SAE3-05 (SPAdes) (version 2) | ecosystem: Environmental > Aquatic > Deep subsurface >... | reverse complement strand
CAACGAAATGATTAACCCTAATTGAATTAGGTGGGCAGTGCCCACGCTGACGGCTGGAATTCAATGAAGATTTCCATGATTCAGCTTTAAGGCTACCCTTTTTTTACGAGTTGGCTCAATACTTCGCCGATCACCAACAGAGCAGGGGTACGATGTTTTCCTACGTCCAAATTTCTTACTTGTTACTATAACAGAACTCTCTTCCTATCCAAAAGAGAATCTTCAAAAAGTCAGTCCAAACCTGAAGATACTTTCTCGATGAGATGACTGATAATCCCTTCCTGCTCTTCTCGAAAATCCTTGTATTCACGATGCAGTTGAACGTATTTAGCCGCCATTTGCAAGCAACCCAAAACTAGCATTTTACTAGACGGCACAGAGCTTCGACTAACCTTCTCATTGCTTTCCAGTTCTTGTCGCAACAGGGCAATAACGGACTCCACCTCTTCTTCAGGCGCATTGCTGTAAAAGGTGAATTCCTGCCCGAACAGGTTAAAACGTACAAGACGATCCTGCATCAGCGTCAGCGATCAGTTTCAGTTGTCCTTGCTATCAGGGTCATCATTGAAAAGTGAACCTTGGATACTTCCAGAAGGACCGCTCTTCTCTACTGGGGACGCCCCCTGTTCAACCTCCCACTGTTCAATACGGTCAAGCAAACCGGCAACTCTATTGCCAACTTCGGTCCGTTCAGTGCTCAGATGAAAAACATTATTTTTTAATTCAGCGCACTCGGCATCACGTTCCCGTAAGGTCTCCTGCAATGCATGATAGTCCGATTTAAGGTGATTGTATTTGGCCAGCAATTTATCGACAAACTCCTCAAGTCGAACCAATTCCGCATTATTTTCCATAATACATCCTCTAATATTTTAAGTTACCGAAAAGGTTAATAAACCATAACCTTTCGAAATTATAACAGAACTAAACAGGTTCTAACTATACAGATCGAGCCACCTGAACGCAAGAACTTTGCTTTGAGTTGGAAGAGGAGTTCACTTTTTCCCAGCCAGACTTTATTTCCGGCTATATTCCCAGAGAACGGGCCGTCCGTTTTCGTAGGGCATATAGCCATGAAAGAGACGCGGATCGGCATCAAACACAAGGGGAAGAAAATAACGATCCCCCTCCCACATAGGCAGAGTAACAAGAGTAGCGATCGGATGCCAGGCGAGATCTCCTTCTTCATTGCATTTCTTCATTGCCCCTGTAAAGGCAGTGATCAAAAAAACAAATCCAAGCCAGTTTTCACCCTCTGGCCCAAACCCCGTCCAATTAATCGTGCCTCGCAACTGCAATCGGGTGCATTCAAGACCGGACTCCTCCCTAATCTCCCTTCTCATGCAGGAGAGAACATCTTCATCCGGCTTCATTTTGCCGCCCAGACCGTTATATTTCCCAAGATGTTGATCCGACTTCCGGGCATTCCGATGTACCAACAAGGTTTGCAGACCATCCGGGGAAACAACGTAACCAAGCGTACCAATGATGGGCATGTACATATACTATTCCAACAAAATAAATATAAATTGCTATTATGAAACGACTTGTCGTTGCAACTTTTATCGCCGGGCTGGATGCAATATGATAAAATAAAAGATATGGTACCAAACATCCCGTTAACTCTCCTTCAGGCAGCACCTGCATTTACCATGATTTCTCCTCGATCAAAACGTAAAGTAATCCAGTCCATTCTCTTTCTTCTTTTTTTCACATGGCCTTCCTTCGAGTTGCACGCCGGACTACCAATGTCTATGGCAAAGGAAAAATTCCCACTTTATCCATGCATCAAAGAAAACGTCAAATTCTGGGAGGATGTCTACAGCCGTTATTCCACTCGCCAGGGAATTATACACGACTCAAATAATCTGAGCCGCGTGTATGCGGTCATCGACCTCGTTGACTGGCAAGCCCCGAATGCAGCAAAAACAAACAGCGAGCGCATTGAAGCCGCCAAAAGCCGGATCAAGGATATCCTCACCAACCTCGGCTCCGGCATACCGCCCCGCACCGCTGAAGAACGTCGCATAGCCGGACTTTTTTCGAATCAGCGTTGTTCCGCCTGTAATGAAGCAAGGGAGAACATTCGTCTGCAAATCGGACAAAGCGACCGCTTTTATGAAGGACTTCTCCGTTCCGGAAAATACCTGGCGCACTTCAGGCAAATTTTTATCTCGCAGGGACTCCCCCCGGAACTGGCCTACCTGCCCCATGTGGAGTCATCCTTCAACCCCAAGGCCCACAGCAAGGCTGGTGCCGCCGGTCTCTGGCAGTTCACCCGTTCCACCGGAAAAGAGTATTTAACCATCAACCACCTTATTGATGAGCGCTACGACCCTTACATCGCCACTCGGGCAGCCGCCAAGTTGCTCAAGGAAAATTACGATCAACTCCAAACATGGCCCCTAGCCCTCACCGCCTATAACTACGGTCGTAACGGCATGCTCAGGGCCGCAAGGGACATGGGCGGCTACGAGAACATCTTTAAATCATACAACCAAGGAACTTTCAAATTTGCCTCCCGCAATTTTTACTCTGAATTCCTCGCCGCCATGCGGGTTGCAGCACGCATGGGAGGTAACCCTAAGTTTCCTTTCGAACGGCCAGAGGCAACTGTCACCATTCAAATCAAGGAAGACGTTTCTATCGGCCGTCTGCGTTCATCGTTGCGCATCTCCGCTGAGAACTTTGCCCGGCTCAACCCTGCTCTGAAACAGCCCGTTCTTGATGGCGAACAGGCAGTTCCTCAAGGCTATCTGGTTCGCCTTCCTGCAACAAAACAAGGCACAAAACGTCTCGTACAATAAATAACCGCCCCTGGAGGGTCGGCATTAATCCCCCCTATATGGCACAACCGCCCAAAAAAACACTATGGATATCTCAAAAACCATTGCTGAAATGAAAAAACGTCCCGATTTCAATGAGAAAGTCGGCATGATCCTCATCCACAACGGTACGGTACGCAGCTGGTCGCGGAATGACCGAAAACATGTGACCGCACTAGAAACAGAAGTCGATTTTGAAAAGATTACGCGACTTCGTCAAGAATATCTTGAACGACCAGGTATTTATGACATAATAGTTGAAGCTCGCTCCGGCCGTTTCACCCCCGGTGACGATCTACTGTTCATCATTGTTGCCGGAGATCTCCGGGAGAACATTAAACCGGTGCTTGCCGAATTACTTGACCGTATCAAAGCTGAGGCCATACGTAAAAAAGAGATTGTCCGGTAGCACGGTTCCAGCCGCGTCTGCCTCTGGCCAGCCAACCCAAGGAGCCATTGCATGACTTCAGCCGAAAAGCTTATTGAAAAATTCAAAAAAATCAGGACACTTCCTCATATTGTCACCCGGCTTGTTCAATTAGTCAACGATGAGGAATCGACCCTGCAGGATTTTGAAGAGGTCATCCGGCTGGACCCTGCCCTTGTCGCCCGTTTGCTGACCCTGGTGAACAGTTCTTATTTTGGCCTGAGCCGAAAAGTCGATTCCATTTCCCGGGCAGTTGCGCTGTTGGGCATGAAAAATCTCCATAATATCGCGGTTACTGACGCTATCCAGGGAATGCTCCGCAGCCAATCCGGTTCCACTGAATTCTCCCCGCAACGTTTATGGCTGCACAGCGCCGCCTGCGGTATCTGCTGCAAAATGATTGCCGAACGCATTTTCACGATCAACGGCGATGACGCCTACCTCTGCGGCATTCTTCATGATATCGGATTGATCGTTGCCATGGAGGTTGAGCAGGAAGCATTCTTCCAACTCATCGAGCAACTGACGCCTGACGGCCCTCCTATTGTGGAGTTAGAACAAGAGCTGTTCCACACCGATCATAGCCAGGTTGGATACATCCTGGCCAAGGATTGGCGTATTCCCGACCCGATAGCCGAGGCCATCCGCGATCACCATCAAGACAACGACACGGCCATCGTCCCCCGTTCCCCCACCGGCATCCTCCAAATGGGTGAATATATCGTCCAACAACTCCATTTCCCTGCCATCAAGGACGGGCTGCCATCCAGCCTCGTGCCCTCCCTGGCCTCGCATATCCAGAATAACGTCGAAGAATACAAAGTGCTGGCGGAAGACCTTCCCGAAGAGATCGAAAAGACGAAAAAAATGTACGGAGGCTGAGGGTGCGCCCATGACATTGCCAACCCTTTTTGCCGATCTGGTCGACCCGATAGGAGAGTTGACCGCTCTGTGTACCCACCTGGAGCAGGAAACCGAAGAACTCTTTTTTTTCTGCCTGGACCACTCCGGCCACCATGTTGCTTCCGACGGCTTTCCCCTGGAAGCAAGCCTAGCCAAAGACTACATCGAGGAAAACGAAAAAAAATCATCGGAATGCGTCTTTTCCGCCCAAAATCGGACATTTTTCCTGTTAGCCGTCCCCGATCTCCGGGGATATATTCTGGCAACTCCAAGCGAATCCGGACAACACGACCATATCGCCCCCTGGGTTGCGACCATCATCCGCCTTGCAGTCCGCCTTTTTCTTGCCCACCGAGAAACGGGTGAGACGGTCAACCGACTTCGTATCCAGAAAAAACAGTTCGATCGAAAATCGGCAGTCCTGGAAAAAAAGTTTCAGGATATCATGGCCGAAAATGAACAGAACTACAAAAAAATCCAGGAACAACAGCTCAATTATTCCAACACGCTCCAGGCGGAAATTATAAAACAGACCGCAGAATTACGAACTGCCAAAAAAGCTGCCGAGGCTGCCAATATTGCCAAGAGTGAATTTCTGGCCGCCATGAGCCACGAAATCCGTACCCCGATGAACGGCATCATCGGCTTCACCGATATGCTCCTGGAAACCGGCCTCGACAGCGAGCAGGAGGAATTTGCTCAAACCATCAAGCGTAGCTCAGACGCCCTGCTCTCACTCATCAACGACATTCTCGATTTCTCCAAGGTTGAGGCCGGAAAGCTCGATCTGGAGTGCATAAGTTTTGATCCTGAAATCACTGCCCAGGATGTCTGTGACTTGGTCCGCCCCAAAGTAGTCTCGCGGCCAATTGAAGTCCTCTGCCGAATCGACGACGCCCTACCCGCCAATGTCATGGGCGATCCGGGCAGATTTCGCCAAGTCCTGGTCAACCTGATGGGAAACTCGGCAAAATTCACCAAGCAAGGTGAACTGGAACTGGCGATCATGGTTGACGAGGAGACAGAGGAAACCATTACCCTCCATGCCACCATCCGCGACACGGGCATAGGTATTCCCGAGGACAAACTCGAATCGGTCTTCGAGGCATTCCGCCAAGCCGACGGCTCCACCACCAGGGAGTACGGTGGTACTGGCCTGGGACTTTCGATCTGCCGCAAAATTGCCGGCCTGATGGGCGGGCATGTCTGGGCCGAAAGCCAGTACGGCAAGGGCAGCATCTTCCATTTCACCGCCAAGTTGCGCAAGGCTCCGCAACAGCGGATGAAAACCTTTAACAAGGTTAGCCTGGACGGCAAACGAGTGCTCATCGTTGACGACAATCCCACCAACCTCAGTATTCTCAAGCACATACTCCAGGCAGCGAAGCTTGAGGTAGTGGCACTCGAGGATAGCAGCGCTGTGCATTCGACGATGCAGCAGGCCATCGATAACCACCAACTTTTCGACCTTATCATTCTCGACATTCAAATGCCGCCACCGGACGGATACGCCCTGGCCAGCCTCATCCGCCACGAACTCCCCGAGACCGCCACCATTCCCTTACTGGCCTATACATCGACAACAGACAGGAATGCCCAGCGATGTAAAGATGCCGGTTTCGACGCCTTTCTCACCAAACCGGCCCGACGGGAAATTCTCTTCAAAACCATTGAAAAACTCCTGGGAGCCGACGAGCCTGCAGTAACCGGCCTCGCATCAAAGGAAACTTTTATCACCCAGTACAGCGTTCGCGAGGAAATCAAACAATCGATCCGCATTCTCCTAGCCGAAGACAACCCCGTCAACCAGAAGCTCGCCGTGCTTATTCTCACAAAGGCCGGCTACAAAGTTGAGGTGGTGAACAATGGCCGCCTAGCGGTTGAACTGTTCTCCGGCCACCCTGAAAATTTTGATCTCATTCTCATGGATATTCAAATGCCCGAGATGGACGGGCTTGCAGCCACCAAGGAACTTCGAGCCAAAGGGTTCACCGCTATTCCCATCATCGCCATGACGGCCAATGCCATGAAAGGCGACCGGGAAATCTGCCTAGGGGCGGGCATGAACGATTACATCACCAAACCGGTCAAACGAGAAATCATCTTTGAAATCATCGAAAAATGGCTACATCGCGAACTGGCGAGATAAGAGGACCGGGGGAGACAGATGCAAGGCTCTCTTTGATAGCGTCATCCGGTTTCATATCCTCACCTCCCGACAGGTTCGGTCGAATGCATCGATGGGCCTTTTCCTTGACGCCTTCGCCAAACAAAGGGGTCCATTTTTGCCGCATCATGCTGCGCATTCTATTGATCATGTCGGCGGAATTTTCCAGGAACCACCTGGCGATCAGGGCTTCTGCCCTGACCTACGCCATTCTTCTTTCCCTGGTCCCTATACTGGCGCTCAGCACCTCCATCCTTAAAGGGCTCGGCAATGATGAACAATTAAAACAGGCGGCCATACGCTTTATTGACCAGTTAGAAGCACCAATCCTTGTGCCGCATTCTCCCGCGCCGCCAGATGCGCAGCAGCTCCAGCCTGCCACACCCGCCCCCTCCGATCCATCCCTGCCGCCCATTGTCTCAACAACCGCTCACCTGCATCGGGCCGTCAATATTATCTTCCAGTATGTTGACCGCACCAACTTTGCCGCCCTTGGCATTTTCGGCGTACTTGGCCTGATTGTTGTTGTCCTGCTCGTCCTCTCCTCCATTGAAGAGGCGATGAACGTGATCTGGCATACCCGCAAGGGCCGATCATTCTTACGAAAAATAATGGATTACATGGCTCTGCTGATCCTGTTACCTATTTCTCTGAATGTGGCCCTGGCGGCAGAAGCCATTCTGGCCAGCAAAAAAATCATGGATTATTTGGCTGTGCTCCTGCCGTCGCCCTGGATGCTGACTTTATTGATCAAATTGGCTCCGTTTGTGTGTATTGTCATTACGTTGATGACAATGTACCTGTTTTTTCCCCATGTGAAGGTTAAAACAGCAGCGGCCCTGGCGGGTGCTGTTTTTGCGTCCATCTTCTGGTTCATATTCCAAAAATTGTACATCATCCTCCAGGTGGGAGTGGCCAATTACAACGCCATATATGGGTCTTTCGCCTCTATCCCCCTCTTTCTCATTTGGCTGCAAATCGGCTGGACCTTTATACTCCTGGGCGCGTCCTTAGCCTATGCCATCCAGCACCACCAGCATTACCACTTTTCCCGCGGAATGCTTTCGCCGCAGCGACAGTTACAAATCGTCTTTGACGTACTCCAAATCGTCTATGATAATTTCGAACAACGGCTTCCCACCACCATAGACTTACTGTGCGAACGGATGCCACAGACTAGATGCGAGGATATCAAGATCGCAGCGGCACGTCTCATCAAAGGGGGCCTACTTACCAGTAGCAACACTCCGCATGAGGACACACTCGTCCCTGTAACCACGGCGGAAAAGCTGGCGGCCAGCGAAATAGTGCGATTAATCTTTGGCGGCGCGACCTTTCCTTCAACCGGTGGGCATATTGCCGCGCAAGCTGTCGATGCGGCAGCTGCCGCCTTGGACGCACCTTTCCTTAAATGTACCATTCTGTCGGATGACCATGAAACGCCCCTTACCCCAGACCATTCACCGAATTCTCGGAAGTAACAACATCCTTATTGTTGTTGCCGACGGGTACAATATCTCGCCGGGTAACCAGCCTGGTAATTATCTGGCCGATATGGCCTTAGCGCTGGCGACCAAGCTTTCTTCCTATGCGGTTATCAATACTAAGTATAAACGAGAGATTATGGATCTCTCCGATGTCAGCGCCATCCGTAGCCGACCCAAAGTTAGAGATTCGTTCCTCATGCCGATAAAAAAATTCAAGGATGAAATATCCGGTAATGGACTGTTGCCACTCATCCTATTTTTCCAGAGTCTCCCCAGCATTGATCAGTGCGAAGAGATGCTTCTTTTTGGTTATGGGCAGGGCGATCGCGCTTCCGCTGAGGCACCTCACCGTCCTACCATCTCGCCGTCACTGCTTTCCAAAATCCGGGTCGCCATTGAGGATCAACATCTCCCCACGGCCATAGCGGCGGTCGATTCTCCCTACTGCGGTAGAGAGCCGTATCACCTCAATCAATTGTTCAGACACAAGCACTTGCTTGAGGATTGGCACGATCCGGAAGTCCGTTCCGTGCTCATTTCCGTTCGTCCTGATTTGGTCAAGCAACAACAAACCGCCGAATCTATTGGACTGATGCTGGCCCCGGCCTTTGCCCAATTCAGCTTAGCCATGTCCCTGGTGCGAAATGTTGACATCACCAATATCGACATCTCCAATCCAGATGATTTGCAGTACATTTTCCGACTGCAAGGTGACAAACGATACGCCGATTTGTTGCGGGAATCGTACATTGATGAACTGGCGGTATCGATCAATCGCAATGGCTTGCTCCACCCCTTAGTCCTGCTGAAAAAGGATGATGGCCGCTATAAAATCTTATGCGGCTTCCGACGATTTCAGGCCCTGAAACAACTCAACCGCCCAACGGTGGAGGCCAAGGTTTATCAGGAAACGGATTTTTCACCCGAAGATTTTTTCAATATTTCCCTCGCTGAAAACACCAAACGACGCAACCTGAACCCCATAGAAATAGGTAATTTCCTTGAATCAGCCAGCACCACACTGGGGCTGAACAATGCAGAGCTTGCCGAGCAATTCGGAGGTACGCTCGGTATCGGCAAGCCCGGCCAGAAGGTGTCGCATACCACCATTCATAAATACAGAAAGGTCAATCAGATTCGTCTTCGCGGTGAATCGCCGGAAATTATCTCTGATGTCATCAACGAAAAACTGCAATTCACGATTGCTTCCGAGATACTGGCGCCCATCAAAAACAGTGTGGACAGAGACATTCTCTACCTGCAGATCATCAAACCGTTCGCCCCGACAAGACCGCAACTTGCTCAGATACTCACCCTTCTTGATCACTTGGCTCCCCACATGAACCAGGCCATTGCCCTAAAAACTGTGCAGCAGGCACTGGCCAAAGCCGCCAAATCTCAGCAACCGGCAGCTACCCTGCTCAAACTCCTGCGACAAAGAACTGATCCGCAGCAGGTAGCAAAACACGCGGTGTTCGAAAGCAGGATAAACCGCATCAGAAAGCACTACTTCGGGGAAGGCGCTGGTAAAAAGGATTTCAACATTGTTCCCCTCTCACCCTCGAACCAGGACGAGGTCGTCGTCAATTTCCGCATCAAGAAAGGGGAAACACATGACATCCTCAAGCGACTTTGCTGCGCTTTGGAACAGAATGATCTCTTCACAGAGCCAACAAATGAGAAGCACATGAATTTGAGAGATGAGAAATAATCCATTTTTTCGCATGCGAAAAACAATTTCCAGACAACCCATCCTACAGACAACGCACGGTAAGCATAAACTTTTCTTGCAAAATACAATTCAACAAAAAAACAAAATGGGTCAACAAGATGCCTTGCTTTATAACCTCGATGTACCAATTGTGGATAATATACAATGTCTGTTGCGGAAACCGATGCTATCAATCTCTCTCGGTGTGCATTCATGTGTATGTATTGAATTGAACCCATTGATTTTTTCAGATTTTGACGTATATTGAAACGACAATATTTTGATTTCTACTAATATTAAAGGAGGTTTCAATGGCTGACGACGCTAAAAAAAAGGTATGCCCTACCTGTAATGGAAAGAAAGTTATTGACGGCGTGTGCGAAACCAGTGGTGAATGGCAGGGGAAAAATGCAGATGGACAGGTTTGCACTCCTGATCAAAAGTGTCCGACCTGTAAAGGTACAGGATACGTAGAAGGCTGATCTTATTTTATTGTTGTCGGAAGCATGCTTTCGGCAAGTGTCACTCTAAATAAATCAAAACCGGGTTCTTCCAATCAAAAACGTGCTTGTTTGATTGGATCAACCCGGTTTTTTTATTTTGCAGCTATCAACTTTCCGCAGTGAGCGGTCTTTTCATCATTCCAACACATTCAATCTGCTCACAAGGGCTTATTGGCCTCCATATGCAACACCAAATCCAGCATCCGGTTAGAGTAACCCCATTCGTTATCGTACCAGCTCATAATCTTCACTGATGTTCCCAGTACCTTGGTGCAAAGGCCATCAACGATAGAAGAGTGTGGATCTCCCTGGAAATCGATCGAAACCAACGGTTCTTCAGTATACCCTAAGAAACGATTAGCTGCAGCGGCAAGGGCTTTATTAACTTCCGCGACCGTCGTTTCACGCTCGACTTCAATCACCACGTCAACGAGTGAAACATCAGGAGTAGGAACACGAACAGCCAGACCGTCAAACTTGTTTTTCAACTGTGGAATGACCAAGGCAACGGCTGCCGCTGCTCCAGTTTTGGTCGGCACCATCGACATGGCGGCAGCTCGTGCCCGGCGTAGATCGGAATGCGGAAAATCAAGCAACCGCTGATCGCCTGTATAGGAATGCACCGTTGTCATCAAACCTCGCTTTATGCCGAAATTATCCAAGATAACCTGGGCCACTGGCGCGAGACAGTTGGTTGTGCATGATGCATTTGACACCACGTGATGCACAGTGGGATCATACTCGTCCTCATTGACACCCATGACAAGGGTTTTGACCTCCCCCTTTGCAGGCGCCGAAATGATAACCTTGGCGGCGCCACCATCAATATGCGCCTTAGCGGATTCCATATCACAAAATAATCCTGTACACTCGAGTATATATTCAGCCCCGACGCTCGCCCAGGGGATCTCCCCCGGTTTCCGGTGACTGGTAACGGGGATGGTCTTTCCATCAACGACAATGCTGTTTTCCCCAACCGTTACCTGCTGATCGGAACGCCCCATAACGGAATCGTATTTCACCAGATGAGCGATGGTTTTCACATCGGTCAGATCGTTGATCCCGACAATTTCAATATTGGCAAAGGCTGGATCCTTGCCCAATGCCCTAAAAATGTTTCTCCCAATTCTGCCGAATCCGTTTATGCCCACTTTTATCGTCATAGCATGTCACTCCTTATAAAAAATTTACGGATTATGCGTCCATTTTCTTTCTCGCGCATCCTGTTGATTGTTGTGAAGAATTACACCAAGCTGCGCAGCTCGTACCCATTGATCTGCAGCTCAACACCTGCCGGACAGAATACTTCACTCAGACACGAAGCCATTCGCTACAGCTCATTCCATCTGCCAACAGCACAGTGTCTTGCCACGCGACACTTTAAAGCGCCTGTGCTCAGATTTCCATCGCCTGCCGGTACAGGTGCAGATAAGCCTCCATCACCTTCTCCCAAGTGTGTTTGCGAAAAATCCGACCAACCGCAGCCATCTGCATTGTCCGCAAAATATGAGGATGGTGTTTGTACAACCGTACAGCCTCTGCAATAACTCCAGCCAAACTTGCCGATGTATTCTCGCTGTAAGAAAAACCGGTCTCCCCATTGATGACTTTGACTAACCCACCCACCCGGTGAACGATTGGCACATTGCCAAGCAACTGCGCGATGTAATCGGTCAGGCCACACGGTTCATAACGCGATGGAATCACAAAAAAATCGCCGGCAGCATACACCTTATTGGCGAGCAGGGGATCATACCCCTTCAGAAAGCAAACCCTTCCCCGACCCGGACCGATAGTGGCCAATTTTTGGAGCTCCTGCTCAAACTCGGGAGCTCCGGACCCAAAAAGAAGAAACTGAACATACAGTTCCTGCAGCAGCAATTCACGCAAGGCTTGAATAAGGATATCCACACCTTTTTGCGTGGTCAAGCGGCCAATAAAAGTACACAATGGCACGTCCGAAGAAAGATCCAATGCGCCATACTGTTTCACCTGTTCCCAAGGTCCACGTTCAACAATAGTAGTCAGCAGGGAGCGCTTGCACTGTTTTTTCCCTTCCAGCTCGCCTCGGGAAACATTGTATCCCGCCGCCAGCCCCAGCGCCTCAGGAAAACTTGGATCAAAGGAGGCTGGATCAATGCCGTTGGTGATACCAGCAAGGGTAACGCCTCGTTCCAAAAGAGCATGTCCTAGCCAGCCTGTACGGGCATCGTCGGGTGTCTCCTGTAGTTCCCGGCCGTACTGCTCGCTGACTGTATTGAGAACGGCGTAGTCCGAAGCGGCCATAAAAGGATCGAAATCACCATTCAAGAGACTTTTCAGGATTACCCGGTTCGGCAACCCAGTGACAGCCTGGGCAAAAAGCAGATCGCCGACTTCCTGATGATACCCCTGGCCAGCATTGTGAATGGTAACGACCGCTCCGGTACGACAAAAATAATGTCGGTATCCGCTGCACTCTCGCATCATCGTCGGCAGTGTCGCAGCATGCCCGTCATGACAGTGGATGACATCAGGATGCTCGTCGAGGAGAATCATGAGATCAAGCGCGGCCTTCTGCAGGAGGATGTTCATGGCAAAATAGTCGAAATGCCCACCGCCTTTATGCTGCCAAGCGACCTCTTGCTCATCCTCCTCGGTATAGGTGTACACACCCCGCTTGGTGGCAAATCGATCCGCCTCCACTAGAAAAATCGTGACACCGTTCATTTCCATCTGCCAGATGGCAACCGGCTCCCGCCGCTCTACCGCGGTGTAGTTCATATCCACTTCAAACATGGCGTCATAGCGGCGACCACAGATACGACCATGCAGCTGCCCGACCGGAACAAGAGAAAAACCAAGGCGAGCGGCATCCATGAAACCATAGCGCGGCAAAACCACCCGAATCGAGCAGTCACCACGGGTGGCCAGTGTTTCCGCCAATTGGCGGCAAACATCCTTGACGCCGCCAGCGCCGGCCAGCTTATCATATTCCCGGGTGACCATCCACACCAGACGGACTTGTTTATTATCGCCCCCTGCCCTCTCTCCCATCTTCATGCTTGTCCTTTGTTGAACGAGCAAAGACAGGCGTGCCGAACCTGCTCCACACGTCCATCTTATTTATCCGATTATCGCTTGTTGAATTTCTTGAGCCAGCATTTCCGGCGATTTGTCGGCGGTTGTAAGCCGCAGGTCCGAACCGGCCGCATACAGAGGCCTTCGCCTTTCCAAAAGCTCCGCAATTTCATCTTGAACGGAATGACCCGTGATTGAGGGCCGTTGTTGCAAGGAGTTGGGATCCTCCCGCAACCGCAGCCTGATGGTGGCGAGGTCCGCTTCCAGCCAGACAACAAGCCCACATTTTCTTAATTCCCGCCACTCTTGCAGGTGCTCAATCGCCCCGCCACCAGTTGCCAGGACAGTCTTTTGCATCGTAGCCAATTCTCGCAACAACTGACTTTCCGCTTGGCGAAAAAAAGCCCAACCATGGCAGGTAACCACCTCGGCAATAGAGGCTCCCAGCCTTTGGCACAACAGTTCATCGGTGTCAAAAAAGCTCCACTGCAATTGAGCGGCAAGTATCCGGCCCACCGAAGTTTTTCCCGTTGCACGAAAACCGGTCAGGATAATATTATTTATTTGTACGTTCATATTATTGTATTAACATTAAGGAAACATGACCGGCTCTTCAAGGAGAAAGCGGTAAATGATTTTTTTCTTTTCTTTTTAATTAGCTATTCTTAGTGTTAGAACTCTGAAAATTTATAGACAGTTCCCAGGTCGATAGCATGGAATACAAAGACTATTATAAAATACTGGGTGTTGCTCGCGACGCCACCCAAGACCAAATCAAACAGGCCTATCGAAAAGTTGCACGAAAATTTCATCCGGATATCAGTAAAGAATCCAATGCGGAGGCCAAATTCAAAAATGTGGGTGAGGCCTATGAAGTCTTGAAGGATCCTGAGAAACGGGCCGCCTATGACAAATTCGGCGCTAACTGGCGTGAGGGTCAACATTTTGAGCCGCCTCCCAACTGGGATGCCGGGTTCGAGTTCCGGGGGGCGGGGTACACCGGTGGCGACTCCGACGGCTTCAGCGACTTTTTTGAATCCCTGTTCGGTCATGGCCAGACAGGAAGGCAGCGTTCGCATGTCTTCCGGATGAAAGGCGAGGATCAGCACGCCAAAATCGTGATTCCCTTGGCAGATGCCTTTGAGGGCGCTCGCCAGACCGTCACCCTGACTCGGCCGATGGTTGATGCCAACGGTCACGTCACGACCAACCCCCACACGCTGCACGTCGTCATCCCCAAGGGAATCATCGAGGGGCAGCGAATTCGCCTCGAAGGCCAGGGCCTTCCCGGCTATGGTGGTAGTCCGGCCGGAGATCTCTATCTGGAAATCGCCTTTCAGGAAGACCGGCTGTTTCACGCTGAAAAACGCGACATCCACCTGACGTTACCGATCACACCGTGGGAGGCGGCCTTGGGCGCCACCCTCACCGTGCCGACCCTGGGCGGCAATGTACAGTTGAAAATCCCCCCTGGATCACAAGGGGGCAAAAAACTCCGGCTCAAAGGCAAAGGGTTATGCTCTGCCAGCCATCATGGTGACCAGATCGTCACTCTCCAGATCGTCGTGCCCGAGGCAAAAACTGAGGAGCAGCGCAACCTGTACCGAGCCATGGCGGAAAAAATGCCGTTCAATCCGCGTTCCGGACTGGAGACTTGAGAAATGACCGAACAACGAATCTACATCCAGGGTGTGGTCCTGAACGAAGAAACCCGTTGTACCCTCGCCGACCTCTGCAGGCTGTGCGGCGTCACTGCCGAAATGATCCATGAGATGATCGAAGAAGGGATTATTACCCCGGAGGGCCCGTCCGTCCGGGAATGGTGCTTCACCTCGATCGCGATCAAACGGGTGCAGACCACCATCAAACTCCAACAGGATCTCCGGGTCAACCTGCCCGGGTGCGCTTTGGCGCTTGATTTGCTCGACGAGTTGGAAGAACTGCGTCACCTCTCCCGTCGTCGTTGAGGGCGCGGAATGCTTCTCCAACCTGCTTCGTGACCCCGATCATCGCCTTCTTCAGTCAACCGCAGGTCAGCCCTTTCCTTCTGGGGGGGGCTGCCGGGGCCTTTCTTATTGTTCTCTGCTTTCTCCTTGCCTTCAATCGCTCGCAACGGCGGCAGTGGACCCTTGCTCTTCGCCTGGAGCGTTTGCAGGAACAATCGCGCTCCTATGACACCGAAACCCAGAGGCTACGCGCCGAGAGGAACGAGCTCGCCAGGGAATGCCGGAAACTCGACGCCAACAATGCCTCGCTGCAGACCGCATGTAACGCCATGCAACAACAGATCCAAGAGCGGAATGCCTTGCTGAACGAAACCCGCAAACAGATCGAGCAGGACTTCCAATTCCTGGCAGGAAAAATCATCAATGAAAAAGGGGAACTGCTCAGCAGGCAGCATGAATCCGCCCTAACCCTGCTGCTGCGCCCATTTCATGACCAACTGCTTGAGTTCAAGAAAAAGGTGGAGGAGGTGTACGATCGCGATTCACGGGACCGAGTTTCGATGACCAAGGAAATCGAGCATCTCAAGCAACTCAACCGCCAAGTCAGCGCCGATGCCGCTAATCTGACCGAGGCTCTTCGCGGCGGCAACAAACTCCAAGGACAGTGGGGCGAAATGATTCTGACCCGGCTGCTTGAAGCCTCGGGTCTGCGCAGCGGGACGGAGTTTGCGGTTCAGGTTAGTCTCAAAACCCATGACGGCACCATACTGCAACCCGACGTGCTTGTCTATCTACCAGAGAACAGGACGGTTATCATCGACGCCAAAGTCTCGCTCAAAGCCTTCACCGAAGCACACAATACGCGGGACGATGCGCATAAGCAGCAACAGGTCAAGCTGCACCTTGACTCGATCAAGCGGCAGATCAACCTTCTCGCCGGCAAACAGTACCAGCAACTGACCGGAGCTGGTTCCCTTGACTTCGTCCTACTGTTCATCCCAATTGAAGGAGCGTTTCAGCTTGCCGTCGAAATAGAACCGGAGATTCTGACCAGCGCCATGCAACGGAAAGTCATCCTCGCCAGCCCCTCGACCCTGCTGGCCATCCTCCGCACTGTGCATCACCTCTGGCGCATGGACGAGCAAAACCGTAATAGTTTAGTGATTGCCAAACAAGCGGGGAATCTTTATGATAAATTCGTCGGATTCGCTGAATCCTTTGAGGAGATCGGTCTCCGGCTCAACCAGACGCAACAGGCCTGGCACACGGCACGAAATCGGCTGAGTACCGGTCAGGGTAACCTGATCGCCCGAACCGAATCCCTAAAAAATCTAGGGGTACAATCGAATAAGCAGTTGCCAGATTCTCTCAAGACCACATCGTCCATTGGAGGAGAAACGCCATGAAACACCTCAGTCTCTTTGCCCTGCTTTTTCTGTTGCTGCTGCCCTCCTGTGCCACCAAGGGCCAGACCGGAGCGGTCGGCGGTGCCGCTGCCGGCGCCCTCGTCGGTCAAGCGATCGGTCATAATACCGGCGCTACCCTCATTGGCGCGGCGGTCGGCGGCATGCTCGGGTACATCGTGGGGAATGAAATGGATAAGTACGACCGCGAACAACTCAACCATGCCTATGAACGAGGCATTTCCAATCAGCGTTCTTCCTGGGTGAACCCCGATAGCGGCAACCAGTATGCGGTTACCCCGCAACCGGCTTATCAAAATCCCAACACTCAACGGGTCTGCCGCAAAGCTGAGATCGAAGCTGTCATTGATGGCAAACCGCAAAGGACATACAGCACGGCCTGCCGTGACGAATATGGCTCCTGGCAGTTGCAGTAATCCAGGTCAGGTCATAGAGGAACAAGATGCTCAAGGGCGAGTTGTCCGTAACCACCGGCAGACGGCTGGAAATGATCGACCTGACCGGCCAACTGCAGGAGGTTGCTTCAGCCAGCGGTATCAAAGACGGTCTTGTCTACCTTTACAATCCACACACCACTGCGGGCTTGATCATCAACGAGGGGGCTGATCCGGAGGTGCAACGGGATATTCTCGGTGGTCTGGCCCGCATTGTTCCCTCTGATTATCCGTACCGCCACAGCGAGGGCAACTCACCGGCTCATCTCATGACCGCCATGACGGGCTCCTCGGTCACGGTCTTCCTCCACCAAGGCCGATTGCAGCTTGGTACCTGGCAGCGCATTTTTTTCTGTGAATTCGACGGGCCGCGCAACCGCCAGGTCTGGTGGAAAATTCTCGCCGGATAACCCCGGCCGACGGAGACACATATGTTTTTTGGGCTCAATCGAACCACAGATGAACAATCTTTAATCACCTTTCTTCACCACTTCAGCGATGGCCGCCTTGCCAGTGCGCTCGTTCCCCGCATGAGCGAGGACGAAATCCACCAGGTGGTCGATCTGCTGACCCGCATTATGCGCAATCATCTAAGCAGCGACGAATACCACCGCCTCTTTCTCGGCGAAGAAGATCACCACCACTGATCGACTCAAAGCCTCAACATCCTCCGGTTGATATCCTCATGCATGCATTGACCAATTTGCGCCAATTTCTCGAGGTGTTGCGGACCAACAACCAGTTGCTCACCATCGATACCCCAGTTGATCCCCATCTTGAAATTGCGGAGATCCACCGGCGGGTTATCGCCAAGGGTGGTCCAGCCCTCCTGTTCACCCAGGTCAGAAACTCGAAATTTCCTGTGGTCACCAATCTTTTTGGGACCAATCAGCGGCTGGAGATGGCCTTTGGTCGCCGGCCGCTCGATTTTGTCCGGGATCTGGTCCATCTGGTGGAAAACTCAATGCCGCCATCACTCTCAACCCTGTGGAATGCCAGGAACCTGTTGGCCCAGGGGCTGCACGTTGGCCTCAAGCAGATCAAGAACGGCCCTATCCTTGAATGCTGCCAACGGCCAGCGCGACTGACCGAATTGCCAATGCTCACCTCCTGGCACTCGGACGGCGGTGCCTTCGTGACCCTCCCGCTGGTCTATACCGAACACCCGGAAGGCCTGGGCCACAACCTCGGCATGTACCGAATCCAGCGCTATGACGATACCACTACCGGCATCCACTGGCAGATTCACAAAGGCGGCGGCTATCATTACTTTGCCGCCGAACAGCAGAACAAGCCCCTCCCGATGACCTTGTATATCGGCGGCCCACCGGCCTTGATGCTTGCCGCCATCGCACCCTTGCCCGAGAATATTCCGGAACTGATCCTTGCCTCGCTCCTGCAGGGAAGAAAACTGCGAATGGTTGCCGACCCCGAAGGAGGGCACAACCTGGTGGCCGAGGCCGAATTTGCAATCAGAGGAAGTGTGCCGCCCCACCTCCGTCGCCCGGAAGGACCGTTTGGCGATCACTACGGCTACAATTCCCTGCAGCATGATTATCCGGTTTTCCAGACCACCCATCTCTATCACCGCAAGGACGCTATCTACCCGGCCACGGTGGTCGGGCGGCCAAAACAGGAAGATTATTTCATTGGCGACTTTCTCCAGGATCTCCTCTCGCCGCTCTTTCCGCTGGTGATGAAAGGGGTCATCCAGTTAAAAACCTTCGGTGAAACCGGCTTTCATTGCCTAGCCGCCGCCCGGGTGGCCAATCGCTATCCCCGCGAAGCGTTTGCCGCTGGTCTTCGCATTCTCGGCGAGGGCCAACTCTCGCTGACCAAGTTCCTCCTGGTCACCGATGGCAGCATTGACGTGAGCCACTTCCCGCGCCTCTGGCAGCATATCCTGGAACGGATCCATTGGGATCGCGATCTCTTTGTGTTTGCCAACGTTTCTCAGGATACCCTTGATTACACCGGCCCTTCGGTCAACAAGGGATCCAAGGCCATGATGCTCGGCCTCGGACAGGCAAAGTGCCGGGATTTACCCCAGGAATTTAGCGGATCATTGCCTGAACAATGCACCCGCCCGGAAATCTATCTGCCCGGAACCCTGGTGGTGCAGGGAGCTGCTTACGCTTCCTCACCGAATCTGGCAGAGGAATTGGCGCAATTTCCTGGCGTGGCCAACTGGCCCGTTATCCTCCTGGTCGACTCGACCGAGGCAGCGACCTGTTCTCTACAGGAATTCCTCTGGACCTTTTTCACCCGCTTTGAGCCAGCGGCCGACATCCACGGACGGGAGCAGTGTGTCCATCGATATCATGTCGGCCTGCAACCGCCTATTGTCTTCGATTGCCGCATGAAACCCTGGTACACGGATGTCCTCGAAGTTGATCTGGCCACCAAACAGCAGGTGGACGAAAAAATCGCTAGAATGCTGCCGGCGCACTATCGCTAAATCTAAGTCCTTTTCCGACAGACGCGCCTTGCCCGAGTGGAATTCATGGAAGAACGGTTGCAAAAAATCCTCGCCAAAGCTGGCATTGCCTCACGGCGGAGCGCCGAGCAGATGATCCGAGACGGACGGGTCAGGATCAACGGACTCGTCGTTGTGGAAATGGGTTGCAAGGCTGACCCTGCACGCGACCAAATCACCTGTGACGGCAAATCGATCACTTTTGAAGAAAAGGTGTATGTTCTCCTCAACAAACCCGCTGGTTACGTTACCACCCTCTCCGACCCCCAAGGACGGCCCGTAGTCACCGATCTCATCACCGGCATTCCGTTCCGCCTCTTTCCTGTAGGGCGCCTGGATCTCGACACCGAGGGCGCACTGCTGATGACCAATGATGGGGGTCTCGGCAACATTATCCTTCACCCCCGCTATGAAGTAAAAAAGACCTACGAGGCCCTGGTTGCGGGTTCCCCCTCACAGGAAAAACTCAAACGCTTGGAACAGGGCATCGAAATCGATGGCGTCAGGACCCGGCCCGCATCCATTCGGGTGCTGAAGCGGCTGAAAGACCAGACCCTGATCGAAATCATCATCCACGAGGGGAAAAAACGGCAGGTCCGGAAAATGTTTCAGGCGCTCAACCATCGTGTTCTACATTTGAAACGAACAGCGTACGGCAAGCTGGAATTGGGAGCTCTCCCCCTCGGAAAATATAGGGTCTTGACGACGGATGATCTAAAAAAAATCTTTTCAGGAAAAATTCCCTTTACAATCAAAAACATACCTGATTAAATTTCAACAGCATCCTGGGACCAGAGTTTCTTTTACGGTGAAGTTCCATTTCACCGGTTTCCGGGCGTGAGAAGCAGGCGTTATTCTAGTTAATCCGAAGAGGATCCTGGGGGGAGAGAAAAGAATGAACAAATCCGAATTGATTGAAGCCCTGGCCGAAGCGATGAACATTCCCATTCGTGAAGCCGCCTCGATAACCAACACCATCATCGAGACCATGAGCGATGCCCTTGCTCGGGGTGAATCTATAGAAATTCGAGGATTTGGCAGTTTCGTCGTCAAGGAGTACGAATCGTACACCGGCCGGAACCCGAAGACCGGGGAAAGAATTAAGGTGAAACCAAAAAAACTCCCTTTCTTCAAGGTTGGCAAAGATCTGCGGGAACAGGTCAACAAAAACAACAGGTAGAGCGCTTCCTGACCTTTACTGCCTTCCCTGCCCATCAATAACCTCGCCAACTAGATCGTAGGTATGGGCCTCGGTGATTCGTACAGAGACGATATCACCGGGGTTGACCTTCCCTGACGTTATATACACACAGCCGTCAATTTCCGGGGCCTGATAACGGGTCCGCCCTTCGAGGAGCAAATCGCTCTCCCCGCTGACGCCCTCGATCAACACCGGTTCTATCCGATCAACAAACCGCTGCTGGCGCTGCTCGCTGATGGCGGCCTGTGCCACCATCACCCTTTGATAGCGCGCCTCTTTCGTCTCCTCTCCCACCTTTTGCGGCAATCCCGCAGCCAAGCTGCCCTCTTCATCCTGATACTGAAAAACACCAACGTGATCGAGTTCCCAGTTCTGCAGTGAATCTACCAATATCGTCACATCATCCTCGGTTTCTCCTGGAAAACCAACAAGCATGGTGGTGCGGATGGCGCACTCAGGAACATGTGTCCTGATGCGTCGGACCAGATCATCAAGCGTAGCGCGCCCGTAATGACGGTTCATCGCCTGCAGTACCGGGTCGCTGGCATGCTGGAAGGGGATGTCTAAATAGGGAAGAATACGAGGTTGCTGCGCCATCAGGCGCAGGAGATCGTCGGTAATGCTGGATGGATAGGCATAAAGAAGGCGTAACCAAGGAATGCCCGTGTTTCGCAAGAGTGATTCCAACAGGGAGACCAAGGTAGCTGGTTCGTCCAGATCCCGTCCATAGGCGGTCAGGTCCTGAGCGATCAGGCAAAGTTCCCTGACTCCGGACTGCTCCAGGCGGGCGGCCTCGGCGGTCAAGTCAGCAATCGTCCGGCTTCGGAGCCGGCCACGGATCGAAGGAATCATGCAGTAGGTGCAGCGGTTGTCGCAGCCTTCAGTAATCTTCAGATACGACCGGAAAAAAGGGGTGGAGACCCGGCGCGGCACAGTATTGTTCATAAGATAGGTAGCCGATCCTGGTTGGACGATAATTTGAGGCTTGGGCCCAATGGTTTCGATCAGCTCGCTGATGCGGGAAAAATCGTCAAGACCGACAAAGAGGTCGACCTCCGGCAGTTCCGCCGCTAAGCCTTTGCTATAGCGTTGGACCATGCAGCCGGTGACCACGAGGCATTGCTGGGGGTTATTCTCCTTGCAGACGGCCAGTTCCAAGATCGTGTCAATGGCTTCTTCCACGGCCGGACGAATGAAACCACAGGTGTTGACCAGCACCAGGGAGGCCTGCTCGGCCTCTTCCACCACCGTATATCCGGATTGTTCCAGGACGGCGAGCATGATCTCGGAATCGACAAGATTTTTGGGGCACCCCAAACTGACCATATACAAAGTTTTCATGAGGCCTCAGCGGCATGGATGACGGCACAGAGCTTCGCAAGCACGCGCCTTGAATCGGTACGAAATTTCTTATATTGAAATCTTGGCGTCCATTCTTGATGAAAGAGTTCATCAGAGACCAGCATGACCGCAGCGAGGCTGACCCCACGAAAAGCAGCCACGGAACGGAGAGCGGTGAATTCCATGTCAACGGCCAGAATTCCCTGTGCCCTGTACCGCTCGACCTTTTCCCTGGTTTCGCGGTAAACTGCATCTGTAGTCCAAATCCACCCTTGTTTAGGCAAGCAGCCCTCTCTGGTCAAGGCTTCAAACAAAGCGAGGCGGAGAGAATCATCATCGCACACTGGGGCCGGTTGATAATGCATACTCGTTCCTTCCTCGCTCACCCCCCCTGTCGGTATAAACAAGTCACCAGTACCCAAGGATGGAGTCAGCGATCCGCACCAGCCGTAGACGACGATCCGGCGCGCTCCTAAAGCAATCAATTTCTCCAGACAAATGGCAGCCATGGGGGCACCAACCGCCGGGCCAGCCAGAAAAAAAGTGTCGTTACTGTACAGCTGCGCATGAAAAAGAACGTGTCGTTTCAGGCCGTACTGGTGGGCAAAAGTTTGAAAGCAGGAACTGTCGGCAGGATTGACCGCCAGAATCCCGACTGGGGAGAGTTGCGGATCGCTCTTACTCCTTGCGGGGTTGATTATACAAATGGACATGACATAAAATAGCAATAAAAAAGGGCTGCGGCAACACCGCAGCCCTTTATCAGGAGCTTTCCCTGTTCTCGGCTTAAATTACAGTCCGAGCGCGGCCTTGAACGGATTGGCATAGAGCAGAATGAAAGCGATAACCAGACCATAAATGGCGATGGACTCGCAGAGAGCCATACCAAGAATCATGGTGGTGGTGATAGCGCCTTTTGCTTCGGGATTGCGGGCAACGCCTTCGCAAGCGCCACGCAGACCATTCCCCATACCGATGCCAGCGCCAAAGCCGGCCAGGCCGATGCTGAGAGCAGCGCCAATACAAATCAGGGCAAGACTAAGTTTATCCATTGTTGTGTTCCTCCGTACTAAAGTTATATAAAGTTGGCCTTCTTCTCCGTTGAACGGAACTCTACGAATTAATTAATGCGCGTGTTCCATCGATCCAGCGCAATACAGCAGGGAAAGCAGAACAAAAACCACAGCCTGGATCACCGAAACCAGGACTCCCAAGCAGAGAATGGGCAACGGGGCGAAAAAGGCCCCGGCCAGCATGAAGAGCACGCCGAGCAAGACCTCTTTGGCAAGGATGTTGCCGAATAGACGCATGGAGAGTGAAATAAGCCGGGCAAAGTTACTAATCACTTCAAGCAAGAACATGAACGGCGCCAGCACCTTGCTTGGCCCCATGAAATGCTTGTAGTAATGGAGCCCGTGATATTTGAATCCCAGCACATGATGGGTCACCCAGACAATGATGGTCATAGCCATGGTGATGTTGAGGCTCGAGGTCGGAGACATGAACCCGGGAATAAGCCCAATCATGTTGGCAATGAGTATGTAGAAGAAAAAGGTGGCCATCATCGGGAACAGCATCCGTGCACCCTTTTCGCCCAGATTTTCCGCACAGAAATCCATCAGGCCACCAACCATTACTTCCCAGAAGTTCTGGCCGCTTCCGGGGACCATTTCCAGTTTCCCCATGGTCAGCTTGGGCACGATGATGAGAAAGGCCATGACCATCCAGGTATAGGTCATGTACGGCTCACAGATCTTCTCCAGAAGAGTATGACCGATCGGGGTATGCGGAACAGGCAATCCCAATGCTTGAAGAATCAAAGAAATAAATAATATCGGATGTTCCATAGCCTCTACGCTCCTCAAACTTTGCTCGGCATCCAGCACTTTCCTGTGTGCAAGCCGATAATGACAACACTGAACATAACCGTGGCAAACCCCAAGGTGAGTCCGATCACATTGATCGGTACCTGCGAGGCCAGCACGAATAACAGTAACCCAAGGACAACCAGCCGGGCGAACGACCTGAGGATAAATCGAGTTTTCTCAAAATTGATCCCCGCAGCGACATGTTCATCAGCCTCGCTGATCCGCTGCATCAGCCGCTGAGCGTCTTTCTTCAGCAGCCAAAAACTCCCATTGACCAGTAGACCGCCAATTAGAATAGATCGGGCAAAGGACCAATCTTGGAGATACCAACAGACAGCCACCAGGATCCCAAGCAGGAGTACGCTGCACAGCAGTACCTGCCGAGCCATGGAGGCGTCGTTTGCGGTGGCTCGAACACCAGATGCTCCCCCCTGCTCATTCATCTTTTATTTTCCTGGTTAACTCCCAGAGCCCCTTAAATCCGGCCAAAATACCAAATCCCAAAAAAATAAAAGTCAGATACGGTGCTGTTTTTCCGTTAAAAACCTTATTATCAAGCGCCCACCCCATACCAAACCCGATCAGGATGGAAAAAACAAACGACATCCCCGCTTGACTGTAGACCGCCAACTGCCTGAACATTTCCTTGCGGTCTTCCGACATCGCTTTCCTCACCTTCGTCCGTCACCGACGTGACAATCGCTGCTACTGGTAGCATGCACAACCGGCAAACGCAATAATTTTTTAATTAATCCATCAATTTTTTGAATGACGATTCAGTCATGTTCAACGCTTTTTCCAAGTGTTCCCGGTCATGTGCGGCGGACAAAAATGCCGCCTCGAACTGGGAAGGCGCTAACCAGACACCTTGGGCGAGCATCTGTCGGTAATGCCGTCCGTAAACCGCTGTATCGGCGAGCAGGGCCGATTCAAAATCAGTGACCGGCTCCGAGGTGAAAAAACAGGTCATCATTGAACCTATGCGGTTGAGCACTGCGAGTACCGGGGATGCTGCCACGATTTTTTCCATTGCCTCCCCAAACCAGGCGCTCTTCGCTTCCAATTCCGCATAAAATCCAGGCCGTCTCACGACCTTGAGCATTGCCAACCCCGCAGCCATGGCCAGGGGATTGCCGGAAAGCGTCCCAGCCTGATAGACTGGACCATCGGGCGCAATCAAGTCCATGATTTCCCGCTTGCCACCGTAGGCCCCCACAGGCAATCCACCTCCGATGATCTTACCGAGACAGGTCAGGTCGGGTAGAATACCGAAGCGCTCTTGCGCCCCTCCTAAGGCCAGCCGGAATCCGGTGATGACCTCATCAAAGATCAAAACTATGCCAAGTTCTCTGGTCAACTCGCGTAGCTTGAGAAGAAAATTCCGTTCTGGCACAACCACCCCCATATTTCCGGCCACAGGCTCCACTATGACGCAGGCGATATCAAGGGAAGTATCCCGCAGGGTTTTTTCCAGAACTGTTTCGTTATTGTAGGGAATCGACACTGTGTTTTTGACGATATCATCAGGAACCCCCGGGCTCCCCGGAATGCCGAGAGTAATGACCCCCGAACCCGCCTTCACCAAAAATGAATCGGCATGACCATGATAGCAGCCGTCGAACTTCACCACCACCTTGCGCCCGGTATATCCGCGGGCCAGCCGGATGGCGCTCATGGTTGCTTCGGTGCCGGAGTTTACAAATCGTACCTTTTCAAGCGAAGGCACTGACTCGCAGACCTGAGCCGCCAGTTCCACCTCCAAGGGGGAGGGCGCACCGAAGCTGGTCCCTTCCCCGGCTGTCCGGCAGATCGCTTCCACCACTTCCGGATGGGCGTGTCCAAGGATCATCGGCCCCCAGGAGCCGACAAAATCGATAAAGGCATTACCGTCTACATCGGTAATCATGCACCCCGAGGCCCTGGCGACAAACAACGGATCACAGCCAACCGAGCGGCATGCCCGAACCGGTGAATTGACGCCACCGGGGATAAGAGTTTTCGCTAGGGTAAAAAGCTGCGCTGATCGATCCGTCTTCATTGGGTTCTCTGGTGTTGGTTGCCGTGGAATGTTTCTGCTGTGACGAACAAGAATTTCCTTTATAGCACGTGTTTTTTTCCTATGTCAAAACCTAAAATAATTGGCGGGGGAACAGGCCTGGCAGCCCCACAAGGATAGCAATTTTTTCTTGTCACCAATTGACCAGCAAGGTAGAATGGCCGACGATACAATTCACCATCACATAACCATCGAAAATTCATTCCTTTTTCATTCATTTTTTTTCGACGGCTATCCACAAGGAGAAGAGCGAGATGGCAAGCGACAACGTAATCCACATTTCCGACAGTGAATTCGAAAGTAAAATAATTGGCAACCCTCTTCCCTGTCTGATCGATTTCTGGGCACCGTGGTGCGGCCCCTGCAAGGCGATAGGGCCAGTTATTGATGAGCTGGCCGCGGAATTCGAAGGCAAGGTGGTCATCGCCAAGATGAACGTAGACGACAATCCCGCCACTCCCGGAAAATTTGGCATCCGGGCCATCCCCACCCTCATCCTGTTCAAGGGCGGCGAGGTCGTCGACCAGATAACCGGCGCTGTCGGTAAATCGCAGTTGCATGATCTGATCAAAAAAGCTATTTGACAGTCTTTTTCCCGGCACGGTTTTTTGCACCTAGCAAAGAACCGTGCCTTCTTTTTGGCGGTAGTACCCCATGCAACAGGCACAGTATCAACTGATTATCGTCGGTGCCGGTCCGGCGGGCCTGACGGCCGGATTGTATGCTGCCCGCGGCCGCCTAAAGGTTCTGCTCATTGAAAAAGGGGCTACCGGCGGCCAGGTACTGGTCACCGACTGGGTTGACAACTATCCAGGTTTCGTTGAAGGCGTGTCCGGGTTTGACCTGATGGACAAAATGACCGCCCATGCCGATCGCTTTGGCCTGGAAAAAAAATTCGCCACCATCACTTCTCTCGATTTAACCGGAGACATTAAATCGGTTACCCTGGAAAATGGGGAAGTGCTCACCGCTCGAACCATTATTCTCTGCACCGGGGCCAAACCGAGAAAGCTCGACATCTCCGGCGAATACGAATTCTCAGGCCGAGGTGTTTCCTATTGTGCCACCTGCGACGGCCCCTTTTACCGCAATCAGGAGATTGCGGTTGTCGGGGGTGGCAACACCGCCATCCAGGACGCCCTGCACCTAACCAAATTTGCCTCGAAAGTCACCGTCATTCACCGCCGCGGCGAGTTGCGTGCCACTAAAGTCCTCCAGGAAAAGGCTTTCTGCAATCAAAAAATCGATTTTCTCTGGAACACCCAGGTGATGGAGATCAGAGGAGACAAAAGTGGTGTGGATAGTCTCTTGCTCAGACACCACAACGGTGACAAATCAGTCCTGAAGGTGACTGGTATTTTTGTTCTTATCGGCATAGCCCCCAACAACGAGATTCTGCCCTTGGAGCACCTGCACACGGATGACGACGGCTTCATCGTCACGGACCAAGAAATGGCCACCTCCATCCCAGGTGTTTATGCGGCCGGCGACCTCCGCAGCAAACGATCCCGGCAAATCATCAATGCCGCCGGCGAAGGCGCTGTCGCCGAGTTATCCATCGAGTATTACCTCGGCAACCAGGCCCCGGATACCCCCCTTAACTGTAGCGAATAGAGGACTCACCATGCCCATGTCCCGAAACACATCGTCCATCAATGGATCCAAGCGTCTTTTAGTGGCCCTTTTGGTGGTGACTGCCGCCACCTTGTCAGGCTGCTCGACCTTCAGCGGCATGTTCAGTAAATTCAGCTTCGGAGAAGACGACGATCCCAAATCGCTCCCGCCCGAAACCCTGATCGTGCAGGGGATGGACGCCTACAATACCGGCAACTACAGCGAGGCCAACAAAAACTTCAAATTGATCCTCGACGAGCATCCGTTCAGTGCCCAGGCCATGCTGGCCGAACTGAAGTCGGCCGATGCCCACTATTACAACAAGCAGTACGCAGAAGCCAAAACCCTGTACAAGGCTTTCGAGGAACGTCACCCCACCAACGAAGCGATTCCCTATGTTCTGTTTCAAATTGGGATGTGCGACTATAGCCGCTCGGACCGCATCGACCGGGACGCCTCCGGCCCTCAGGAAGCAATCAAATCCTTCACCCGCCTGATTAACGCCTATCCCCAGTCGCCCTACTCCAAGGAAGCTAAGACAAAAATAAAAGATTCCAAAGAATTCCTTGTTAACCACGAGTATCTGGTTGCTGTTTTTTATGTCCGGACCGCTCGCTATGACGAGGCCAAACACCGCCTCAAATATCTGCTGGCCAGGTACCCTGAATCCAACTTGGCCCCTCAGGCTAAATCCCTTCTGGAACAGCTGGAGGCGGGAAATAAGCCCGAGTGGGGCATGAACCGTTGGCTGCCGGAGTTTATGACCAAAGCGCCGGCGGACAGAAAAGAAACGGCACCACCTGAGGACCGCCCTACCGAAACTACGAAAACTGAAAGCAGTCAGCCAGAAACCGACTCGAAATAACGACCAAGGAATTGCGCAGGCGGTTCAACCTTGCCAATAAGGCTGGGCCGCCAGCCATTGCACCAGTGTTTCGACAGATTGATCGGTGTTCAACTGGATGCAATCGTCTTCAAGCCCCCTATCCGGCAATTCAAAACTTTGCCGCTGGTGCAGATAGATCTCCCAGCGGCCATCGGACACAGCTTCCGGGTCGCGAGCACGCAGCGCAAGCCGTCGTCGCACCTCATCCTCCGGGCAGGTGCAGAAGATAAAAACGCACCGCACCCCCATCGCCGCAGCCACGGACCGGACCTGGTTTCGATCATCCAGCCTGCTGTAGGAACCATCCAGCACCACCATCCTCTCACCCGAAGAAAAATCGTTACTGGCATTATCCAGCATGGCCTGGTAGGTCTTTTCGGTAAACGCAGGCGAGTAAATGCCTTGCCCCACCCCGTCCGGACGCTTGTCGGAGGCCTGCAAGCCAGCCAGTTCCTTGCGCACCCGGTCGGTATTGTAATAGGCTGCCCGACATTGATCGGCCCAAGCCTTGCCAAGGGTTGACTTCCCCGATGCGGTCATTCCGAAAAAAACCACGATGATTTTCCCGGTAACCAGCTGACCAGGGCAGTGTTCAGGAGGCTGCATAACGCTGGGCCAAACGGAAATATCTGGCGGCATTCTCGACATTGGCTTTTCTGACCGCCGGATCAACAGCCGGATCGGCTGCGGTGAACAGGCCAATTTTACCGCGCACATAAGCACGATAACATTTGTAAAAATTGAGCATCGCAATCAGGCCAGGATCTGCGGTTGCCCGCACGAACTGTTCGATAAAGCGGCCGGCCAAAGAATCCAGGCCGTAATACTCCAGATCCATGGCCAGAAAGGCCACATCGCTAGCCACATCGCAATAGCGAAAGCGTTGATTAAACTCGATGCAGTCGTAAATGTAGACCTTGTCAGCTAGACAGATGTTGGCGGAATAGAGATCGCCATGGCAGTCGCGGATGTATCCGCCATCGATCCGTTGCTGGAACAAGGCCTCGTTGCCAAGAAATTTTTGCGCGTAGGAGCGTATGCTATCAAACTGTTCTTGCCCCAGGGCCCCCTGGCCGATGAAGCTTTGGGTCTGATCGAAATTTTCCAGAACGTTAACCGCAACTGCCTCGGCCGTACCAAATGGGGTAATTTCGCCCCCACCCTCGGCCCGCCGGTAAAAATCAGCCAGCACCGCGACCAGGGCATCAATATGCTCCTCGCGCAATTCGCCTGCACGAATCAAATGGCCCATCATCCGCTCTTCCGGCATTCTCGCCATCTTGACACCATACTCCACGATCGGTCCTAGACCGTTCAAGGCATAGCCGCCGTCCGGCTCGTTGGTGACAGCTACCAGGCCGAGGTAAATGTCAGGGCAGAGCCTCCGGTTGAGCAACAATTCCTGCTCGCAGCAAAGGCGCCTCTTTTCCAGGTCGGAAAAATCAAGAAACCCGAAATTCACCGGTTTTTTGAATTTATAGACAAAATCGCCGGCCAAAATCACCGAGGAAATGTGCGTTTGCACCAACCTGATGTCGGAGGCGGGATGATCGTAGCGCGCAGGTTGCAGCAGCGCTTGCAAAAAAGGAGGAAGATGGTCGTTGGCCATGGAATGCTCTCCGGCTGCTCGAGGCAGCTTCGCTGGAATGAACTGTTGGCGGCAATCTAACAGAACAGGGCGGGAGCGTAAACTGTTTACGCACCGTTTTTGTCATGGTAGAGTCTCCGGCCAACTCATGAGAAACCACTTAATATGAATGAACAATCGCTTGCAGCACTGTTACATCAAGTCCGTACCGGCACACTTGAGATCCACCAGGCCCTTAACCAACTTCGCCGCTGGCCGGTGGAGGTCCTGGAATCGGCCCGGATCGACCATCATCGCCTCCTTCGTACCGGACTGCCGGAAGCGGTGTTCGGTGAGACCAAAACCATTGCGCAGCTCACTGAGATCCTGGCAGCCATGCTGCGGACCCCATCGGTGGTTCTGGCCACGCGGGTGACACCGGAGAAAGCGGAATCAGTCCTGGCCAGCCTGCCCGAACTGACCTACCATCAGGCGGCACGCATCCTGACCGGCAATGATCAGCACATCCCGGCCGACAGCGGCTGCGGAACCGTGATTATCGTCACCGCCGGCACCTCGGACCTACCAGTGGCAGAAGAGGCCCGCATCACCTTGCAGTGGTTCGGTCATGAAGTGGCCACCATCTACGATGCCGGAGTCGCGGGTATTCACCGGATACTTGCCCACTCGGCACTATTGCAACAGGGCCGTGTGATCATTGTCGTGGCGGGCATGGAAGGTGCCCTGCCATCGGTGGTGGCCGGCCTGACCGGAGCACCAGTGATTGGTGTGCCGACCAGTATCGGTTATGGCGTTGGTGCGGGCGGTTACTCCGCCCTGCTCGGTATGTTGAACAGTTGTTCTCCCGGGTTGGCGGTGGTCAATATCGACAACGGTTTCGGCGCGGCCTGCATGGCAGCGGCCATTAACCGAAAAATTTAGACAATCACCACCCTTTTTCTTCTAATCCCGTGTTCCAGCCGCCACCAAAACTGATCCTTTTTCCGACAAAAATTCGATCGCCTCATTGCAGGAAGCGGTGTATGGACGTATAATCTATCCGTTTTGACACAAACGGCGTTACCCTCCCCTTTCACCCAGCTACAGGTACCTTATCAATGAATTCCACCTTAAAACTCAAAATCGGGCTTGTGCTCTTTTTGATTTTCTTTTCCGGGATCGCTCTCACCCCCTCCCTGTATCACGACCTTCCGGACTGGTGGAAAAAATACCTCGCCCCTGCCGGGCTGAAGCTGGGCCTCGACCTCCAGGGCGGCATGCACATTGTCCTCCAGGTCGATCTGGAAAAAGCGGCGGAGAACTCGCTTGATCTCTCGGCTTCGGATTTCAAGTCGGCGCTGGCCGAGAAAAACATCAATGCGGTGCGGATGGAATCCGGTAGCCCAAAGACCATTCTATTTACCCTGCCCAACATCGGTGCCATCGACAGCGTCAAGCAGATCCTGACCGAGCGGTTCCCCAATCTTGACAGTCAGGTACAGGCCGAAGCCGGTGCCTTTCCCCGCATTACCCTGCAACTCAAAGATGACGAAATCGATTTCATCAAAAAGAATGCGGTCAATCAGTCGCTTGAAATCATCCGCAACCGGATCGATCAGTTCGGTGTGGCCGAGCCGATCGTCCTGCGCCAAGGGGAAAACCAGATTGTCGTCCAGCTTCCCGGCGTCAAGGATCCGCAACGGGCCATGGCGCTCATCGGTCAGACCGCCCAACTCGAGTTCAAAATGGTGGCCGAGACAACCGGAATCAATCTGGCGCAGATGATCGACGAGGTGGTCAAGGCAGGGCAGTGGCGTGAGGGCGAAAGCAGAAAACAACTCAATCTGGCCCTGCAGAACCGGCTGCCGCAAGGAACCGAAGTCTATTTCGAAAAGGTGGTCGACAACAAGACCAAGAAAGAATCCAAGACGCCCATCCTCTTGGAAACCCCGGTGCTGATGACCGGTGAGATGGTGAAAAACGCCCAGGTCCGCATCGGCGGCACCTTCAACGAACCTTATGTCAGTCTCGATCTAACTTCCCGCGGCGGTCAGGTTTTCGCTGCCCTTACTGAGAAAAGCGTCGGCAAACGGCTAGCCATTGTCCTGGATGAAATTGTCCGTTCAGCCCCGGTGATCCGGGAGAAAATACTCGGCGGCAGCGCTCAAATCTCCGGCAGCTTTACCCATAACGAAGCCACTGACCTGGCCATCGTTCTCCGTGTCGGCGCCCTGCCGGCCCCGGTCGACATTATCCAGAACCTGACTGTCGGCGCCAGCCTGGGCCAGGATTCCATCAATAAAGGGTTGTTCGCCGGCCTACTCGGTACCATCCTGGTTGTTGTCTTCATGATGGTCTATTACCGGCTTTCGGGGGTCATTGCCAATTTGGCCCTGATCCTGAACATGCTCCTGTTGTTCGCCGGTCTGGCCTTGCTGGGCTCAACTCTGACTCTTCCCGGTATCGCCGGTGTCATATTGTCGATTGGCATGGCCGTCGACGCCAACGTGCTCATTTATGAGCGCATGCGCGATGAATTCGCCTTGGGCAAATCAGTCAAATCGGGAGTGGACGCCGGTTTCACCAAGGCCTTCTGGAGCGTGGTCGACGCCCAGATCACTACCTTGATCACCGCCCTTGTCCTCTTCCTTTTCGGTACCGGGCCGATCAAGGGGTTTGCCATCACCCTGTCCCTGGGTATTATCTTTAACCTTTTTGCCGTACTCTTTGGCTGCCGCCTGGTCTATGACATTCTCTTTAGCTATAAAAAAATCAAAAAAATCAAGTTTTTCGAGCTGGTACACAAATCGAATTTCGACTTCATGGGGGTACGGAAGATCGCCTTCACCGTTTCCGCTGTGTTTGCACTACTGGGAGTGGTAGCATTTATCCAGATTGCACGGGGGCATGCCAACATGGGGATCGATTTCTCCGGCGGCACCCTGTTGCAGTATAAAACCGAAAAACAATTTGCCCTCCAGGATGTGCGCAGCGCTCTATCGACCAATGGATTTCCCGGGGTCGATCTCCAACAGGTGACCAATGAAAACCGGCTGATTGTTAAAATTAAAAAATCCGAAGAAAAGGTCAGCAACTTAAGCGACGACATTACCGCCGTCCTTGCCAAGGAACAGGGCGACAAAGGCTTCACCCTGGAAAGCAAATCAGAAATCGGCTCCTCGGTTTCCGCCGATCTTCGCAGCAAAGCCCTGCTTTCGATCGCCTTGTCGATGCTGAGCGTAATTCTTTACCTGGCCTTGCGTTTCGATTTTCGATTTGGCCTGGCGGCAACAGTGGCCACCTTCCACGACGTCCTCATTGTGTTAGGCCTCTGTTGGCTGATGGATATGGAAATGACCCTGTTGATCATCACCGCCTTGCTTACCTTGGCAGGTTACTCGCTCAACGACACCGTGGTTATTTTCGACCGTATCCGGGAAAACATTGAAAAAAACGAGGGCCTAGGGGTACACGAGATCATCAACATCTCTACTAATCAAGTGCTAGCCCGCTCTGTTATTACCGTGCTCACCGTGCTTTTCACGGTTGTCGCTCTCTTTTTCTTCGGCGGCTCCACCCTGCACGATTTCTCCTTAACCCTGCTCATCGGTCTACTTACAGGCACCTACTCTTCTATCTTTGTTGCCAGTCCACTCCTGGCCATTAAATGGAGAGACAAACAGTGACCAAAAATAACCTGCCGGAATATTTTCAGCCGGTCGACACGAATCAAGAGTTTACCTTCGCCTGTCATTCGGTTGTTCCTTGTTTCACCGACTGCTGCCGGGAGCTGGACCTGGCTCTGACCCCGTATGATGTTCTCCGGTTAAAACGGCAGCTGCAGCTCACCTCAGGCCAATTTCTCGAACGGTACGTGATCATAGAATGGGATGAAACGCAGGCGTTCCCCACCTGCTACCTGACCATGGTGGACGATGGCCGGGCATCCTGCGTGTTTGTCAACGGACAGGGATGCTCGGTGTACGCCGACCGCCCAGGAAGTTGCCGGGCCTACCCGGTGGGCAGAGGAGCGGCAAGGGACGGCAATGTCACACCGGTCGAGTCGCTGGTTCTGTTGCGCGAACCCCACTGCCTGGGATTTGCGGAGGGGTGTCAGCAGACGGTGCGGGCATACCTACTCGACCAAGAGCTGGAGGTCTACAACCGCTTCAACGACGCGCTGCTGCCGCTGGTGCAGCATTCGAACATCCAAAACCGGTCACTCCGGCCCTCACGGCAACAACTCGACCAGTACATACTGGCCCTGTATGATCTGGATCAGTTTCGCCGGCAAATTGCAGACGGCCACCTTACGTTGCATCGACCTCTCACTCCCGCGCAACTGAAGGGGATGGCCGGTGACGATGAAGAGCTTTTGCTCTTTGGCATTTGCTGGCTGTTGCAGGAATTCTTCGGTGAATAGTCCGGAACCAAAGGCAAGACCCTGCCGATGAGCCTATCCAACCCTATCGCGCCTGATCTTCTGAAACGTCTCAGAGAACTCAGCCTTACTTTCTGCGCGACCGAAGGCGGCTCGCACGGTCCCGACCATAGTGAAAGAGTGTTCCACAACGCCATGACCATAGGCCGGCAGATGGAAGCCGAGTTGGCTGTGCTCGCGCCCGCCGCCCTGCTCCATGACATCGGCCGCAAGGAAGAAAGTCTGAGTCGGGGGCGGGTCTGCCATGCCAAGCGCGGGGCGGAAATAGTGACACCCTTGTTACGCAACCTGGGATATCTGGAATCTGAAATTGAGGCGATTTGCCACTGCATTCGCACCCACCGTTTCCGCGGCGGTCTGCGGCCGGCATCGCTGGAGGCTGAAATACTCTACGATGCCGACAAACTCGACTCCATTGGGGCTATCGGTATCGGCCGAGCCTTTCTCTTCGCCGGTCAGATCGGTGCCCGTCTCCACAATCCGGAGCAGGACCCAACTGACACCTTGGCATACTCGCTGGAAGATACTGCCTACCGGGAATTCCGGGTCAAGATGTCGAAAGTTCGCAACCAGATGCTCACCCCAGTGGGGATGGAAATGGCCGAACAGCGACATGCGTTCATGCAAACCTTTTTCGATCAACTCACCAGGGAAACCAACGGCACGTTGCCGTGAATCCCATTACCTCCCTCTTCCTCCATGCTCAAACTTGTCGTTTTTGATTGTGATGGTGTCATGTTCAGTTCACGGGAATCAAACCGGATCTACTACAACCATCTCCTCCAGGCCTTTTCCTGTCCACCGATGGATGAGGCGGAGCTCAATTATGTCCACATCCACAATGTCACCAACTCGGTCGCCCATATCTTCCGTCGCCATAGCCATATAGCCCTGGACGAGGTCAACGCCTACCGCCGCAGTCTCGATTATACACCCTATCTCAGCCACATGACCATGGAACCGGACCTGATCTCGTTTTTGAAGATGATCAAGCCCCGGTATCACACCGCGATCTCCACCAACCGCACCGACACCATGGAAATTATCCTTGACACCTTTGCCCTGCGCCCCTGGTTCGACATGGTGGTCACTGCCCTTGTTGCCCCACGCCCCAAGCCGGCCCCGGATGGACTAGAAATGATCCTGAAGCACTTCCAGGTTGAACCGAAAGAATCAATCTACGTCGGGGATTCGGTAATTGATCAGGAGCATTGCGCTGGTGTCGGGGTGGACCTGATTGCCTTCAGAAACAGGGCGCTGGTGGCCCGCTATTATGTGGACAACTTTATGAGTATAGCCAGCCTGCCGCCTTTTCAAGAAAATTGCCCTCCAGGTCAACAGGTGGGGGGATGATCATTCACCTTCGTCGAGACGGCGCAGTCCTTCCATAAGGATCATCATAAAATCGCCGATTTCCCGTGTTTTCATCAGCGCGTCCGGTAATCCTGGGATAAAATGAAAAGTCCCTTTCTTCTGGGTCAGCATTGCATAGATGGCCTCTTGGTTATCAAAATCTTCGTATCGGGCTGCCAGAAGCCCCCCCTCCCTGAAGGTCACCCGGGCTGAGCCGTTTTCGAACTCCAGAATGAGCCGCCCGGTTTTTTGGTGCATGTGAAAAACCTGCAACAATTCCGCCGGCACAATCGCCTCAATCTGCCCGCTAATCACTGACTCGCTGTTTTCCTTCAGGGCGGTGGCGTTTTTTCCAGCATTGCCGGCCACCACTTTATCAGTTAGCTTAAATTTGATCAGCCCAGTACAACCGCCACAGGTGAAGACCGAATTGCGCTGTTCGGAAAAATTGCTGGCCGCGTGCGGCATCAGGGCAAACAGCAACCCTGTTAATTCACGCACCAAAATCAGACAGGAAGAGCGCCCCAGTGGCAATTCAATCGCCTTGTCGGTCAGAAGAAAGCACTCGTCCTGAACATACAGCGGACAATTCCTGACATGCGTAATTTCAAATGCTGCTTTGAAGATCTTCATCAACCCTCGGTACATTCGTTATTTTTTAATGTGATTTCAGTGTACACTTGAATTGTACCGTACTCAATTGAATCTTCTTCAGTTCCACAGTGCTGCAACTTTTTCAATAGTCACGTAAAGCCCGCTTGTTTCCCCCTGATAAATACTATACAATCCTCAATAAAGTGGCTGCCGGAACCCGTGCCGGACAGCATTTGAACCCGGTCTGACGACCTTATTCCGGCTGCCCGACCGTGAGTGTCGCGCAATAGCTCAACAACATAGGTTATATTTATGGCCATGGGCTCACAGCAAATTGCTGAAGATTACGAACAACTCAAGGATCTTCTTGAGTTATATCCTAATATATCGATCATTAAGACTGAAGGACAACCGCCGGATAATTATGAAATTGAATACACCTTGCGCGGGTATATCAAGGAGGAAGACAACACCATCTCCATCGGGCAAAAGCATCGGGTCCGTCTAAGCCTCCCCTTCGGTTACCCCCATTTCGCCCCGATCGCCAAGCCTTTGACCCCGATCTTTCATCCGGATATCGACCCGGCCGCCATTCGCCTTGCCGACCGTTGGCAGCAAAATCCTTCCCTACCCGACCTTGTGCTGCACATTGGTGAAATGATCTGCGGCAACATTTATACTCTTGAAGACCCGTTCAATCAAGAAGCCGCTGACTGGTATGCGCGCCAGCAGAAACAACTCCCCCTGGACTCGATCAGCATTGCTGACATTGAAGAAACGGACGCTTCTCTTGATTCCTTGACTGACGATACCTTCGCCTCCCTTGGACTTGAAAGCGACGATTTTCTTAAGCCCGAAAAACCGGTGGACGCTCAGGATATTCAATACATCAGAGATCTTGTCGCACAAAACAAAATCTTCACCGCCAACAAACTGCTCTCAGAGTTACCTGACACCACCTTCTTTCCTGACCGGGAAGATGTGCAGCAAGAGATCGGCAAGGCTCTTCGAAAAACTGATCAACTTTTCAAATTGGCTGAGCAACTTGAGGATATGGCCAAATTTGACGAAGCAATTGAGGTGGCTGACAATTTATTGGCGATCGCCGCCGATGCTCCTGGTGCCGAGGCATTGCGCACCCGAATTCAACAGTCATTTCAACTCACACAATCTGTTGGCATTTCTTCAAAAAAAGAAGATCGAAATGAAAAGCCGCCGGAAACAAAAGAAAAACCAACGCCCCCAAAAGATCGAGTCAAACCGGAGCACTGGAAAAGGACTCTCCCTCTCAAGCCGATCATTTTAGTCATCCTCGTTCTGGGGGTTGCTATCGCTTCCGTTTCTTTGTACTTCAAAGATCAAAACATACTCAGTCAATCGCAAGCCAGCCTGGCTAAAGGACAGTTGTTGCTCGATAAAAAACAGTTTGACCAGGCTCTTGAGTCGTTAGAGGAAGCAAAGGGTCTCCTTTCCAGACTGACCGTTCTCCGTTTTCGTAAAAGTTCCCAGGAAAAAGAGATTAACGCCCTTATAAGCTCTTCCGAATTGCAGGAAGGTCTGAAGGGACGGGTGCTCTATCAGGGCGAGTATATCCCCTCGGGATTGGCATCGGACCAGGAACAACTGACGATACTCACTGATCAAGCCCAATCGCTCGCCGGACAGAATAAGCTTGTCGAGTCGTTGACCCTGTATCGACAAGCCCTGAAATTTGCAACTGACCACAATCTTGGCAAACAACAGGCCGTTATTAATGAAATTATCCAATCATTGGAATTGCGGCACACCTTAGCTGTGGCCGAACGGGCGGAACAAGATAAAAATTGGGATGAAGCAGCGGTGGCCTACAGGAAGGCCCTTACCTTATCGGGGAATATAAAAAATCTGGGAACTGCAAGCGACATCACCCACCGAATGACCGCAGCTACTTTCCGCCACGAACTTGATCAGTCAAAAAAAGCTTTTAACCAATCGCAATGGAAGGAGACAGTCAGGTATCTCGAACAGGCCCAACAGGCCATCAACCTTAATCCCAACGTTGTTTCTGAAAGGGAGCGTCAGGATTTGCGTCGGCTTCTGATCAATGCCCATTTATATCTGATGCTGTCGACCGCACGGGAGGCTTACGAACAGAAAAATTGGACCCAAGCCATTGAAGAATATCAAAAGGCCCTAAATCTGTTAGCACAAGAACCGGATTCCACAGAAAACATGTTAGGCGAATCTCTCGGAAAGATCGAAAGAACCCTTTTGATGGTCAAAATCGCACAAATTCAAGATTTGTTGCTTGTTGCGGAAGGTAAGTCGGATCCGAATGCCGTATTAACCTATTGCAAGGAAATCCAGCAGCTCATCAAAACAAGCAACCATCAGGACGATCCAGCAGTCAAAACTGTTCTGCAAAAAATTAATGAAAAAATAGAAAAACAGCAGGGATTGCTCGTTCAAAGTGAAAAAATCGCCTGGCTGGAAGAACATTTCGAAGAGATTTTCCGCGCCAATTACCCTACTTTTAGAGGGTCGAAGCTCATGCAGCCGAAGGCGGTATTCTTGAAGAGAATCGGCAACAAAATTATTTTCACCCTTACCTGCTTGGAGCGGAGCCAAGGAAGTTCATCAAAACTGGAGTTGAACTATCAGTTTGATTCCAGCAACGGAAAATGGTCAGTCTATAATGACTGAAGTAGAAGGGTTGGAAGAAAAGATCGCCCTTACTTTGCACAAGAAAGAGTTTCCTAAATCAAGAATCTAAACTCTCCTTTACCTAGCAGATCGTGCAAATGCACGATTCCTTCAAGGTGCCCGCGATCATCGACTACCGCGAGTACTGTGATTTCATGCTGTTGCATGATACTCAAGGCATCGGCGGCCATTAAAGAATTCGATATAGCCACGGGATTACGTTTCATTCCCTTTTCCAGATCAATCTCCTGAATATTCTTTCCCGATGACAACATACGCCTGATATCGCCATCGGTGATAATGCCCAGCAGCTTCCCTCCACCATCCTGAATAAAAACAGCGCCGAGATTTTTTTGATTGAGCTCGGCGACCCCTGCTACCAACGAGGCGTCACTGTTGATGACCGGCACCTTTTCCCCGGTCAGCATCACCTCCCGCACCGCAACCTTGAGCCGTTCTCCCAAACTACCGCCGGGATGATTTCTCCTGAAGTCCTCCGCCCGAAATTGTTTTCTGTTCAGCAGAGCCACGGCCAAGGCATCGCCCATGGCCAGCGTGGCCGTCGTTGACGTTGTCGGCGCCAAGCCAAGCGGACAAGCCTCACGAGGTACGGCAACATTCAGAGTTACTACTGCATGCTGGGCGAGACTTGACTGGTTCTGGCCGCAGAGGGCAATAATCGGAATACGCCGTTCCTTGAGACTACTCAAAAGTCTCTGTAACTCCGAAGTTTCGCCGGAATATGAGATGGCTAACACCACATCGGTGGCCGAAACCATACCGAGATCGCCATGCATCGCCTCAACGGGATGGAGAAATACCGAGGGCGTGCCTGTTGAATTGAGCGTTGCCGAAATTTTTTGCCCTACCAACCCTGATTTGCCAATGCCGGTCACCACGAGTCGACTTGGGCAGGCCATGATGATATCAACGGCCTGTTCAAACTCCTTGCCGAGATTGTCGCGCATCGCCAGGATTCCCTCGGATTCAATCGACAACACCTCTTTCGCCAGTTCAATACTCACGCAATCCCCTCCACATCAACAACACATCTTCCCTTGCTTTGCCCGGCGAGCATGGCAAGGATTTCATCTTCCAATTGATCAAGCTGCACAGTTCGACTTATACTCGACAAATCTTGCAATCGCCATTCTCGAGCCAATTTCTCCCAAACCAGTAATCGTTTCTCCATAGGACAATGCGCTGAATACACCCCAATGAGATGCACCCCTCGAAGTATGAAGGGGTACACGGACACTGATAAATCCCCTGAGGCCGCATTGCCGCAACAGGTGACGACTCCGTCAAAACCAGTGCTTTTGATTGCGGCGGCCAGCATGTCGCCGCCAACAGTATCAATTGCGCCCCCCCAACGTACCGGGAGGAGTTGCTTGTCACGGCCGACCAGTAACTCTTGACGATCTAGTATCCTTGTGGCGCCGAGCGAGGAAAGATACGCATGTTCCGAGGATTTGCCGGTCACCGCAACTATTTCGTATCCCAACTTATGGAGCAACAGAATAGCCAGGGTCCCCACTCCCCCAGTGGCCCCTGTCACAAGAATGGGCCCCTTACTTGGAACGATTGCATTCTGTTCAAAATGCAAAAGACACTGTGCAGCGGTGAAACCAGCTGTTCCAAGCTGCATGCTTTCCAGGAGTGAGAGCCCTTGTGGTTTGCGAACGACCCAGTCCCCAGGTACCCTGATATATTGTCCGTATCCGCCGGCAGTATTCATGCCCAGATCATAGCCAGTACAGATAACCTCATCGCCAGACTCCCAACGTGAATCAGATGATTCGATAACGATGCCGGCAGCATCGACTCCTGGAGTGTGCGGATACTTTTTGGTCACACCGCGGTTGCCGCTGGCCGAGAGTGCATCCTTGTAATTGAGGGATGAATATTTAACTCGAATGACAACATCTCCGCCGGGTAATTCACTGATAAATTTCCGTTCAATTCGGCGTTGAAATTCACCAGTACCATTCTCGACGGTTACCAGAGCTGCAAAAGATAAATCTTGCATAACTAACAGTCCATGAGCGCGATGAAAAAGAAGTGAACGACTGCTAAAGTTGAAGTTAGAGAGATAACAACAGAATGTCGAAGTGATACGCTCAAGGTAAGGCTCTTTTCTCACCCTTGGAGGCGAAGTTGGCCGCCGATCACTTTGTGTTCCGTTCCATGGTCATCCAGAATTCGGTACAGCCCGTGATGGGTAATGCCTTGACCAACGCCATAAAGGGTCCCAGCTTCAATCCGATGAACAACAGGTTTATGATAAAGAAAATCAAATTGTTGCCATTCAGTTAGTAAGGATTCCAGGTCATGGCGAAGGCGGATCACCTGAGCTGTAATAGCCTCTGTCAAGAGGGTAAGAAGCGGTGCCAGTTCAACGGTCTCATGTAAATGCTCAAAGAGAGTGGTTATAATTGGTTGCACCTCAGAAGCAAAATCCTCTATCCTATTATTAACATTCAACCCAACACCAATAATAACCTTGGCGCTCGTGTCCGGTGAATGGGAAACAAACAAATTCTCACATAGAATTCCGGCAACTTTTTTGCCGTCAAGGTAAATGTCGTTCGGCCACTTGATAAGCGGGTGCAGGCCAAAAGTCTGATGCAGAACAGTTCGGCAGGCGAGGCCAGTAGCCAAGGTGATCAGTGGGAGGGTTTCGGTGGGAAGATCCGGTTCAAGCAACAAAGAAAAATACAATCCCCCCACTGGGGAGTTAAAGCTGCGGCCATATTGCCCCCTACCTGCCGATTGCGAAGCCGCTAGCACAACTGTCCCAGAAGGACTGCCTTTCGCCGCCATTTCCTTCGCTACCCGATTGGTGGAATCTGTCTGGTCGTAAGAGATAATCATAACAAGAGTCGAGGTTGAAACGAATGGAGTTGATTCATGAAAAAAAAAGCAGAGATCCAAATGGATCTCTGCCAAAAAACACTTCAGGGGGGAGGAAACTGGAGATTAATGTTCCTCGTCCTGAATACGGTCCGGTCGAGCATACATTGTGGTGGACCCGGAGGACCAGAACATCAGCTCGCCATCTCTGACCAGCTCGTTGGCCACGTTTTTAACCTCACGCGGCTTTGCATCCGGATCACACTCATAAAAATCTTTGATATATAATTGCGGTTTGGGGGACTTCTTCGCTTTTTCGATGATGGCTAGTTTCAAATCTTCTTTACTCAGTGCCATAATGCGCTCCTCGGAGGTGTGTGAAAAACACAAAAAATGATCGGCTCTAAAAAAGCAGAGCCGATCATAGGTTTCCTGCTGTTACTTGGTGTATGCGGCAGTATGACTGGTGAACTTAAATTGAGTGGTCGTACGCCAGGTGTCGTACGCCAAACGATAATCGTCGATGGATTTCTCGGTAAAGGGAATTCCCGTTTTCTCAAAAAATTTCTCCCAACCGATCCGCTCCGCCCACTCACCAACCCGCTCGTACTTCTTCGCGTCCTTGGCATAGGCTTCGACGATCTGACGAACAACTGCGACGGTTTCAGGCCAACGCGGAGTGGTGTTCGGCAGGAACGGAACCACCAGTTTGGAGAACTTCGGTGCGGACTTGGAGTTGGAAACCTTTCCACCAACCAGGATGGCGATACCGTCGCCTTCCGGATCAGCAAGCGGCATGGCCGGGCACATGGTGTAGCAGTTACCGCAGAACATACAACGCTCGGCATTAACCTTGACCGATTTTACTTCTTCGCCAGCAGAGTTTACGGCCTTGGCCGGTTTAACAGCACCAAGCGGACAAGAAGCAATAGCCAGCGGGATCTCACAAACACCGGTAATCCGATCGTTGTCGATCATCGGCGGTTTGCGATGGATACCAAGAATGGCGATGTCAGAGGCATGAACGGCACCACACATGTTCAGACAGCAAGCCAGAGCAATGCGGACCTGAGCAGGCAGGCTCATGGAACCAAAATACTCGAACAGGTCATCCATAACACACTTCACTGGACCGGAAGCATCGGTTGCCGGAGTATGGCAGTGAATCCAGCCCTGGGTATGGACGATGTTGGTGATACAGGCACCGGTACCACCGATCGGGAACTTGTTGCCATAGCTCTTGATGGTAGCCTTCAACTGCTCAACTTTCTCCTGAGCGTCAACCATGAACTCAACATTGTTCCGGGTGGTGAAGCGGAGGTAACCGCCGCAGTGCTTGTCAGCAATATCACACATATCACGGATATAGTTGACAGTGACCAAACGGGGGGAACCGCAGCGTACTGTAAACACCTTGGCTCCGGTCTCGGAAACGTGTACCAAGACACCAGGCTCCAGGATCTCGTGATAGAGCCATTTGCCTTTATTCTCTTTGATGACCGGTGGCAGAAAATCCCCGTAGTACCGCGGTCCCAAGTCGGTAATCCGACCTTCCATAGGATTCTTTGGATCGTAACCCATTATATTATCTCCTTAAAAGTAGTTCCGTTAGAGTATATCAATGACGGTTATCAGGCTGCGTGACGTTTTCTGAATTCAACGACGTCACGCTCCCAGCCACCAGGTACTTCCTCTGCACTCCAGAAAACATAGGGGTTGGAACGCGGCTCTTTCACATGTTGCGGCAACGCTTGAATTTCCATTGCCTTGAGGAAGGTCGGCAGGCCGATTCGCTGCATGGTCTCACCAACGCGCTCACGATTTTTACCAACTTCCATCCACCAATCCCACACCTTCTCGATCATATCGACAAGTCCTTCGAAGTCATTTTCTGCACTGACTTCGACGAAGGGAACGACAAGAGTTGCAAACTGGGCGCCATCAAGAATCGGGGCTTTAGCGCCGATACAGATGGAAGCACCTTTCTGAACGCCTGGACGGAGCGCGCGCGGCATAACGTTGATGCAATGCATGCAGCGGGTGCATTCGGCATCATCGATCTTCAACTCGCCGCCTTCCATCCACATACATTGTGTCGGGCAGAGATCGATCACTTCCTTCTGAATATCGAATTTGCCCCACTTGCCGCCTTTGTGGGCGCCAGCGTTGGCCGGAAACTCGGCATCACCGGCAACATATTTTTTCACAGCAGCCTGATCGATGCGGATATTGTCTTTCCAAGTACCGATAACAGCAAAGTCAGAACGGGCAATGGCTGCAACGCAGTCGTTCGGGCAGGCGGAGAATTTGAACTTAAACTTGTACGGGAAGGCCGGACGATGGATCTCGTCCTGATACCGCTGAGTCAGACTGTTGCAAACCTCCTGGGCATCATAGCAAGCCCACTCGCAGCGGGATTCACCAAGACAGCAAGCAGGGGTGCGGAGATTGGAACCGGAACCGCCGAGATCCTGTTTCAGGTCATGGGTCAGATCCCAGAACAGGGGCTCCAGATTCTCGGTGCGGGTGCCGAGGAAAATCAAGTCGCCAGTGGAGCCGTGGAAATTGGTGACGCCGGAACCGTATTTTTCCCACAGATCCATCAGGGCACGGAGGTTCTCGGTGGAGTAGTACAGCCCAGAAGGCTGGGCGATACGAACGGTGTGAAAATGCTCTACACCGGGAAACTGTTTCGGCACATCCGAATAACGGCCAACGATACCACCACCATAGCCAAAAACACCAACGATACCGCCATGCTTCCAGTGGGTGATCCGATCTTTGAACGAAAGCTCAAGCTGGCCAAGAATGTCCCAGCACTCAGGCTTGGTTGCAGCCTGCTGTTTGAGGTCGGTGACGAAACTCGGCCATGGACCTTTTTCCAGTTCGTCCAATAGAGGCGTTTCATGCTT
>Ga0209016_1000510_pt1 | contig 44764 bp, 36 predicted proteins | sample EPASupsiteSAE305_FD_187265 | JGI IMG/M metagenome (GOLD analysis project Ga0209016, IMG submission 187265) | Bioremediated contaminated groundwater microbial communities from EPA Superfund site, New Mexico - SAE3-05 (SPAdes) (version 2) | ecosystem: Environmental > Aquatic > Deep subsurface >... | reverse complement strand
AAAACACAATGTATGCAGCGGGGATTTTGTTATTGGAATTTCCTCCTCTGGCACAACACCTTATGTTGTTGGAGCTCTTCAGAACTGTTTTTTTAATGGGATTGAGACTGGCGGGATAACTTCAAATATTGATACGCCTCTTGCGAAGGAGGCAAGATATCCTGTTGAAGTTGTTGTAGGTCCTGAGTTTGTTACAGGTAGCACAAGAATGAAATCAGGGACAGCTCAAAAACTTGTTCTGAATATGGTTTCTACCTCATTGATGATTAAACTGGGAAAAGTGAGGGGAAACAAAATGGTGGATATGCAACTTACAAATACCAAACTTATTAATCGTGGTACTGCAATAATAACCGGTCAACTTGGTGTGACAGAAGAGGAAGCCCATGAACTTTTGTTAAAACACGGCAGTGTCAGAAAAGTACTCCTAAGTAATAAAAAGTAGTTTTTACTTTTTGAACTTTAAGAATATCAACAATCTGGTCAACAGGTTTGGAGTCTTTTTATCATCATCATAATACCCATACCCGTAGCCATATCCGTAGCCATATCCATAGCCGTAACGATAACCGTATCCTGTTCGGTATCCATAGTAAGTCGGAGCTTTTACATCATTTATCAGGATGCACAGATTTTTCATCTGTTTTTCCTCATACAGGTCGTTAACAAATTTCAGAACGGATTTGCTTGAGTAACTTTGACGGATAACAAAAATGTTTGTGTCGCAATATTTTGTAAGGAGTAAGCCATCTGTTACCAGTGCAACAGGGGGAGTATCCATTATTACATAATCAAAATCTTTTTGAAGTCTGGCAACCAATTCGTCCATTTTCGGTGTTTCGATAAGTTCGGCAGGGTTAGGGGGAACAGGTCCCGAGGCAATGAAGAATAAATTTTCATTTTCTGAAGGGAAAATAATGTCTTCATATTTGCTTTTTCCAATTAGGAATGTGCTTATTCCAACTTCATTGGAAATATTTAATTCTTTATGCAATTTTGGTTTCCTGAGGTCAAGACCAAGCAGTACAGTTTTTTTGCTTGAAATAGCGAAGATGGAGGCAAGGTTTATGGCACAAAAGGTTTTTCCTTCACCACTTATTGTTGAGGTAATGCCGATGGTATAAGACCCTTCTTTGCCTTTACTCATGTACTGTAAGTTTGTTCGGAGTGTCCTGAAAGATTCGGCAATGGATGATTTTGGTTTGTTGTAAACAACCTGTTCACTTTCTTTGTTATTGTGGCCAACAGCTCCAAGAATCGGGACTTTCGTATTGTCTTCAACGTCTTTTCTTTCAATTATTTTATCATTGAAAAAATCCCTGAGAATGATTACAAGCAGGGGAATCAGAAAGCCGATAATAAAAGCAATAATAAAATTAAGGTTCTTTTTGGGAGAAATACTGACAGCATTTTCGGGCATAGCACTGTCAATAACTTTACTGTCTGCAATATTGGATGCTTTTACAATTTCAGCTTCGGCTCTTTTTTGAAGCAGGTAAGTGTAAATATTGTTGTTAAGATCAAATTTTCTTTTAAACCCAATAAGTTGCTTTTCAGTTACGGGCAGTTTTTGAATTTCAGAATTCATCCTTGCTACGCGGTCTTCAATATTTTTTAAACTGAAATTATTGTTTTCAACGATGTTTAGCAGGTTTTCTTTAAGTGCATTCATGGTTGACCTGATTTTGGAATTGATCATTTCCAATCCCGGGTCATTGGTTTTTGAGCTAACTTCGTAAATTTTCTTCTCATCATAAAGCTGTGCAATTTTTTCAATTATACTGATAAGCAGTGGGTCGTTTATTCCCATTACCGAGGGTGCTATTACGTCAGAGAAATCCAGCTTTTTCTCAACATATCCCAAAAGATAGTTCAGATACTCTTTTTTAACCATTAGCAGCGATTTTTCTGATTGCATTACTTCAATTTTATCAAAAAGATTTTGCCCTTCATAGCTAAGGTCGACTACCTTATTGTTTAATCTGAAATTCTGCAAATCTGTTTCAGTCATTTCCAACGAATCCATAATTGAAAATAGCTGATTGTCAATAAATTTTACAGTGTTTACTGCAATCTGGTTTTTTTCCTCTAGTCCCATATTAACATACACATCAAGCAGTTTGTTGAGAAAATCTGCTTCCTTTTGTGGAACAGTCCCCTGAACAGTAAGAACAAGAATGGAACTTTTTTTATCGGTTGCTTCAACAGATAATTTACCTCTGTAAATGTTGGTAAGCGCGTTTATGTTATTGATGATAAAATAATTTTCAGAAGGATATTTAACCTCGGTGGGTTGTGTGTATTCATCTTCTTTACGCAGTCTAATATTAAATCTGAAACTTTTATCAGTGTACCATTCACCATACTTCATTTTTTTTGACACCTTAACACTTTCTCCCATATCAAGTTTGTACTCTTCTTCTGAAAGTAATGTAACGTATATCTGCTGACCATAACCCTGCAAATGATTTGTATCAATTTCGACAATAAAAGGTGAGTTCTTGTATATTTCAGGTGTCCTGATTCGCCCGATTGAAAAGTAACTTATATCAAAGTCAAGTTCTTCAATGGCTCTTCGCGAAACAGTATAAGATTTCAATATGCCAATTTCATTTTCAACTTCTCTTTTTTGTGTCCTGCGCATTACCCCAAGGTCTTCAACAAGGCTTTCGACACCACCAACCAAAGCATTTGATTTATCTTTTACCAAAACAGATGCAGAAACTTTATAAATAGGGTCTGAATATCTGTTAATATAGTAAGCGAGGGCGAGACAAATGGATATGGTAAGGGCGAACCAATACCAATTCCCGATCATTTTAAAAATGAACTTCTTAATGTCGACTTTGTCTTCCTGCTTATTAAAATCAGTTTTTGGATCCATTTTATTTGTTTAGGAAATTTAACACAACTATCAGGGTAGTAACACCTGACAATAAAATAGAAATATTTGGCGAATTAAGTTTGAAGGCCTTGTATTTCATGGGTTCCACATAGATGATGTCGTTTGGCCGGAGATAATAGTATTCACTGGCCAGTAGGTTTATATCCGTTATATCGATTCTTTTGGTGGTATTTCCTTCCTCAGTTTGCCTGATTATCAGAATATTTTTCCGGTTTCCGTAAATAGTCAGATCGCTGGCCTTACCCAATGCTTCAAAAATTGTAAGGTTGTTGTTGTAATTTTCATACAGTCCGGGATTATTTACTTCACCAAGCACACAAATTGGAAAAGTCATCAGTTTAACAGACACGATGGCTCCGTTTAGAAATTCATCAACTCTTTTTTGTATCAGTCTTTCAATAGATAATACTGATAAATTTGAAACTTTCATGTCACCAATAATTGGTAAACTTACATAACCTGAATCGTTGATGGAAAAACTGGTAAGATACAAGGAAGCACTATTGTAAGCGTAGTTTGTATTGGTGGTTTGATAAGAAGAGTTATAAATCTTATTAATTTCCTCATTGATACTTGAAACACGTATAAAAAGCATGTCATTGGGCTGAACAAGGTATTCAGATTTTTTTTGAATAAATACCGAATCCATGAGATTTGTTTGCTGTTGTTGCAGATATATCATCTTTTTATTCTGAAAACAGGAGGTCAGGAATACCGTGACAGCTGCGAACAGAATCAGTAGATAAAAGTTACTTTTCTTAATATTCATGGTTTATCTGTAAAAATGCAAAAATATTAAAAAATGATGAAGATTAACTAATTTATTGAAAATATGCATTTAAAATAAGCAGAAAACTACTTTGAAACAGGTTCTACAGTATATCCTTTTTCCCGTAAAAGGCTTAATATTCCTCCTTTTCCGGGTAAATGTAATGCGCCAACTGCAAAAAACGATGGTTTTTCCATGGCAATTTTTTCAATTTTGCCAATCCAATCATTGTTGCGTCGGGTGAGCAAAATATCTTCATAATCCATTAACCCTGAATCAGAACTGTCACTCAGATCTTGTAATTTAGAAAGTTCATTGGAAATGTAGAATTTATAGAGATTGGTAAGCTCCTTTTTGGATTCCTGATAGTTTTTTACTGTTTCCACAAGCATTTCGGCTTGTTTGTCGTACGGAATGCTGTCGAATACAGACATCTGAAATTCAATTGTTTCAAGGCCTTTTATTTCCTTTTTTTTGGTTTTAGCCCAGGCAGTAAATGTAAGTTCATAAGATTCGGTATTGCCTTTTGAAAAGTTTTCTGCAATCAGGGAACTTATAAAAATAGGCTTCATATTGGATGATGTAAAAGTTGCCAGATCCATTTTCAGGGTATCTTTAAAGAACTTTTCTATCATTTTATAATCTTCGGCAGAAATCAGTTTTTTCAGGGTAATATCTTTGGGCATTGCAATTCCATCCAAACTCGACATATCCAGTTTGCCCATATCTATTTCCAATACAAGTTGCTCGCTTTCATCAAAAGCTTTTTCAAGTTCCTTAGAGATGAAAAAATCATCTTTGGGAATAATATGCACTGTGCCAAAAATATAAGAAGGTTGCTTTAATCCGTTGCCTGTTACTTTCCAAAGCAGGGAGTCTGTTTTCCCATACTTGTATTCAACCTGCATTTTTTCAGGTTCTTTGCCTGCTTCTTCATCCTTAGAATTATTGCAAGAAACAATAAACAAGGCGGGTAATATCAGTAATAGGAGATTTTTAATCATATGGAGTTTTTTTAAGTTTAATTTTCAAGTTTTTTCTTCATTTCATCTGCTTTTGCTGTTTCGTTGAAAATCAGGTACAGATTTCTGAGTGTATTGATAATCTTTTTATTGGATGGGTCATAAGAGTAAGCTTTTTCAAAATAGGGCAGGGCCTTTTTAAATAAAACGATATATTCTTCTATGCGGCTTTTATCCTGTCCCGAATAAATTTCGGCTCCGGGTTTGTAATAAACTGCGCCCATATTGTTGTATGTATTGAAAAGAAACTGCTTGTCGGAAGGGTTTTTGGCCAGTACTTTCTGGTAATATACAATGGATTTTTCTCTGTAAACTGATGAATTTGGTTCGTCACCATTTGCAAAATAGGTTTTAGCTATTTCGTTTAACGCATTGGCATTCATGAATATCAGTTTAATGTCGCTGTCGTCGATGGATATTGCTTTTTCAAAAGCTTCAGATGCTTTTATGTTATATTCCAGGGCTGTTTTCATATACCCGCGTTTAACAAACATTTCTGCGGTTTCAAGCAGGTTGTTTCCGAGAATAACAAGTACTTTGTAATTGTCGGGCAGAACAAGGGCGGTTCGTTGGAGTATTGTTGTGAGTTCGTCAACTTTTTCGGCTTTTTTATACAAATTCAGGGCGGTTATGAGCATGTCACTGTTTTCGGGTAGTACTTGTATTCCTCTTTCAATAACCCTTGAGGCCTCAGAAATGTTGCCCTGTTTTTCAAGCAGATTGCAGTAGTAGATGTAAGCAAGGGGAAGGGCTTTTTTGCGGGCGGTATCCACCGGACTGTTAAAATCTATAACCTTAAGGTAGTATTCCTTTGCTTTATCGTAATTTTCGGTTTGCTGTGAGCAATATCCTGCATAAACATTGATTGAATTTACGTTTATCTTGTTCATCTTAAGCAGATGCAACACCATTATTGCATCCTCACCAAGAGTTTCAATGGTTTGATAGTATTTTTCGAATCCTTTCAATGCCGTATTGAAAAATTCTTTATTGCCCGATTCAAGTCCCCGGTTATAATTTTCAATTCCTTCATCATAAAACATTGTTGCGATTTCAAAAAGCACATTGATACAATCTGAAAGATATTTTCTGTCGGTATCGAGTTTGTAACATTTTTGAATGGCCTGAAGAGAAGTCACTCCGGGCTCCGTGGCAATTCCCTGATATACCTTGCTTTTGGCAATCTCAGCATAAATATATCCTTTAAGATACCATAGTTGCGGATCTGTTTCACCTTTTGGTCCTGCACATTCAGCATCAATTGAAGCCTTGGCTTTATCCAGTTTGCCTTCGATCTGTTTTATATAGTTTTCTGCATCTGTCTTATGATCCTGGGCAAAATTGATTTGCAGAAAAATAACCAGGAAAAGACCGGTAATAAAGTGCTTCATGGGTTATTGTTTTTTAAGCTCAGTAATTTTTTCTTTTAACTCAAGTGCTTTATCTTCATTTTCAAGGATCAGATAAACACGCATCATCATATCGAGCAATTCAATATTTTCGGGTTTTATTTTTCTCGCTTTTTCAAATCTGACAATTGCTTTATTAAAAAAATCCTTGTAAAATATTTCCAATTCTTCAGATTGTCTTTCGATGTAAACATTGTAGGCATCGACAGCCGGATTGAAATATAGAACCCCAAGGTTGTAGTTTAGATTGTAAGCAATATTTTGATCCGTGGGATATTGGTCGATGGCCTTAATGTAATTAGTTTCGGCTTTTTCCCTGAAAATTTTGTAATTGGCTTGATCCTTTTGGTTTTTATATTCGAAGGATATTTTATCATATGCTTCTGCGAGAGCTGATAAAAGGTTTACGTTATTTGGATCGCTGATCAGCGCTTTCTCAATATCATCGGTAAGAACATTGTTTTTTCCGGTTTGCTGGTAAACCTTAAGTTTCATAAGTTCTATATCATTGTCGGCAGGCCATAGGATCTTTGCCTGTTCCACAACTTTTAGTGCCTCATCTTTGTTTCCTTCATTAAGCAGTATTTCGCAGTAATTTGAATAACCTTGCGGCATTCCTTTTTTGGAAAGATATATTTTTGAGTAATAATACTTTGCTTTCTCAGTGTTTTTGATCATATCGGCAGAATAACCTGCATAATAGAAAATCACCAGTTCATCCACGCCATTTTTAAGCATGGCATCTTCGAGAATGGTTTTGTTATCGCCTAAAAGTTTAAAAATCTCAAAATAGTTATCAAAATCCATCAGGGCATTTTTGAAGCTTTCATCATCCTTGTACTGGATGCCGTGGTTATATCTAAGAACTCCGTTATTGTATACAAGTACGGCAATATTTAGCAGTACATTCATGGCGTCCTGATAATAGATTTTATCTTTATCCAGGGATAAGCTTTTTGAAATGGCTTTCACAGATTCATCAGCCATCAGATCTGACTGCATGCTGTTTTGGTCCTTTTTTGCCAGCTCTTTGTATATTAAACCCTTAAAATACCAGGTTTTTGCTTCGTTGCTGGTTTCTGCATTAACACAAACCTCATCAATCAACTCCTTTGCTTTAACCAGATCGCCTTCCTTAAAATAATTATAGGCGGTTGATCTTTTTGTATCCTGTGAAGAGATATTGAAACTTAGGGTAATAAAAACCAAAAAGACAATAGTTTTTTTCATTTTCAGGTGTTTTTTTATTAAAGATCAAACTTACAATTTTTTTTTAATTTCTGAATCAGGTTATCCAGTTCAGTATTAAAATAAATTCATAAAGCTTTACAGTTTTTGTCTGTACAGAATTATTGACCCCAAAAATGCAGGAATAGCCAGGTTAACAATCCAGAGTGAAACAGTTGCTGATATGATGCCGGTGGTGTTTTGAGAAAACATTTCAAGAAAAAACAAAGCAACTGATCCCCTTACTCCGATTTCGGCTATGGTAAAAGTTGGTACAGCAAGAATAACAAGATATCCGGCACCTATGCAAATAATGGACTCATAAATTCCGACACGAACATCAAAAAAGTACAGGAACAGAATATATTGGCTAACGAAAACAACATATCTTAAAACAGAATAGAACAATGTAACGAACAGGTCCTTTTTACTGTAGTCCTTCAGAATTACAAAATGTTTTCTGTATTTTTTTACAAAGGGAATATATCTGAAAATCCACTCGAACCAACTGATGTTAAAATAAAGTAAAACAGTAATTATCATCATAATGGATAAAAATATCCAGGTCCAGGTATTATTATATTGAATGAGCGAATCAGTCGCAGATTTGTTTTCAACAAGAAGATAAAGTGAGATAATACCAAAAAAAACTGTTGTCAGTATTTGTGCGAAGCTTCCAACGATGGTGGCGAAAATGCCTTTGATTCTGTATTTGTCATCAAGCACAACTATTCTTCCAAAGTATTCTCCAATCCGGTTAGGCGTAAAAACAGCGGCGGTAAGTCCTGTAAACACTCCTTTTAAAGATGTCCACAAAGAAATATTGCTGAATTTTCTGACAAGATATTTCCATTTTACCGACTCAATGAGCCAGTTAACGGGCATAAGAATGATGATGAGCAAAGGAATTATTAATGAATCAAAATGGAGTTCGTTGAAATAATTGCGGTTATTGTAGAGGCGGATTGCAATATATGCATATGAGGCTGTTATTATTAACAACTTAAGTAATATCTTTGTGGTTTTATTCAGCTTCATTGAAACAAATATACCTGAAATAAAAAATGTTTGTGCAATAATACAAATAAAATGTTTATGCAGAAGGTAAGGGCAAAAAAGGGTTTAGGCCAGCATTTTCTTACAGACAGGAACATTGCCGCAAAGATTGTAAACTCACTTGATACAGGTGCATGCAGTAATGTGATTGAGGTTGGTCCGGGTATGGGAATCCTTACCGGTTATCTGTTGAGTATAAATGGAATTACGCTCAGAATTGTTGAAATTGATTCCGAATCAGTTGAATATTTGCATAATGAATTTCCTGATACTAAGGAAATGGTTTGGCACGCAGACTTTTTAAAGGTTGATTTGAATGAAATTTTTAAGGATAAATTTTCCCTGATTGGAAATTTTCCTTATAATATTTCAAGTCAGATTTTTTTTAAAGTCCTTGAAAACAGAAACGCTGTGGTTCAGGTTGTGGGAATGGTGCAGAAAGAGGTAGCCGAGCGGATCAGCGCCGGTCCGGGTTCAAAAACATACGGAATTTTAAGTGTTCTGCTGCAGACATTTTATAAAATTGAATATTTATTTACTGTGGGTGAAAAAGTATTTTCGCCTCCTCCAAAAGTTAAATCGGCAGTTATCAGGCTAAAGAGGAATCAGATTGGCGCCTTGCCTTGTGATGAAAAACTGTTTTTTGCCATTATCAAGGCATCCTTTAATCAACGCAGGAAAATGCTGAGAAATTCACTTTCTGCTTTTCCCGGGATTGAAAAAACCGGTGATTATCTGACTAAAAGACCCGAACAGCTTGGTGTTGATGATTTTATCAAAATTGCAGTTATAATTGAAAAGAATTGATAAATTTGCAAAAAAACAGAAAAATGCAATTTGAGCTCACAAAGGACTTTATCGACCGTTTAACTGATATTATTGATCGCCAGGATTCAAAGGCTGCAATTTCAATATTGGATGAATTGCATTCGGCTGATATTGCCGAGATTTATAATGAACTGAATATTGAGCAGGCAAAATTTCTGTTTTTATTACTTGATAATGAAAAAGCATCGGATGTATTGGCCGAGATTGAGGAAGACGACAGGGAAGAGTTTTTGCATTCCTTGCCCAGTGAGGTAATAGCAAGCCATTTTTTGGAAGAGATGGATTCGGATGATGCTGCCGATGTTTTGGGAGATCTTCCTGAGGGAAAAAAGGAAGAAGTCCTTTCACACATCAAAGATGCTGAACAGGCCGGTGATATTGCTGATTTACTTTCCTATGATGAAGATACTGCCGGCGGTTTGATGGCAAAGGAACTTGTTTCAGTCAAAGAAGAATGGGATGTTTCACTTTGCATTGAGGAACTGAGAAAGCAGGCTGAAGATGTGGATGAGATTTACAATGTGTATGTGGTTGATGAACACGATCGGCTAAAGGGATTACTACCGCTTAAAAAACTGATAATTTCAAAGCCCGATGTGAAAGTTTTTAGTATCAGTGAAGAGGTGATATCTGTTACAACTGATGTTGATTCTGAGGATGTAGCCAATATTATGAGAAAATATGATTTGGTGGTATTGCCCGTGGTTGATGCAGATGGAAAACTGGTGGGGCGTATTACTATTGATGATATTGTTGATGTTATTCAGGAGGAAGCCGAAAAGGATTATCAAATGGCATCCGGAATTGTTCAGGATGTTGAATATTCCGACAATATTGTAACTCAAATGAGAGGCCGGCTTCCCTTGCTGCTCATAGGATTATTCGGTGGTGTGCTTGGTGCTTTGGTGCTTGGATATTATGAAGGAGATCTGATCAAATATGCCGGATTGGCTTTATTTATTCCGCTGATTATGGCTATGGCAGGGAATGTGGGAATTCAGGCTTCAGCTATTGTGGTTCAGGGAATCGCCAGTAAATCTATGGGAATAGTCAGTGTCTTTTCTAAGCTTACCCGCGAGTTGTGGCTTGCATTTCTGATTGGTATTATTTGTTCCGGACTTATTTTTGCCTACAATATTATTTTTAGCGACAGTATTGCTTTATCACTGACGGTAAGCATTGCATTGTTTTCAGTAATTATTTTTACCACCTTGCTGGGAACAGTTATCCCATTGATGCTTAATAAAATGAAAATTGACCCTGCTTTGGCAACCGGTCCGTTTATAACTACCCTGAACGATATTATCGGATTGTTGTTGTACCTTGTTTTAAGCAGGATACTTTTACCCTTATTCTGATTATAAAAAGTTTTTTAATTCAGACAGATCAGAAATTTCATAAGTAGGTTTTTCTGAGTGTTTTTTATTCTCAGTATTAAAGAGCACCTGATCAATACCATATTTTCTTGCACCCAAAATATCAACTTCGGGATCATCGCCAATCATTAAACATTCTATTTTTTTAGCATTTACTGAAGAAACAGAATAATGAAAAATTTCAGGATTTGGCTTTTGTACGCCTACATCCTCCGAGGTAATCACCCGTGTGAAAAAACGTTCAAGGTTACTTTTTTTGAGTTTTGTAAACTGCACTTCCTTAAAACCGTTTGTAATAATATAAAGTTTATACTTTGGATAAAGATATTCAAGGGTTTCAATGGTGTTGGGAAACAAATTGTTTTTATACGGACTTAAATTTACATAGTCGTCACCTATATTTTTTGCCAGGTTGGCATCCGAAAATCCAAATTCCTCAAGGGTTTCAGAAAACCTCTTATATCGGAGTATGTCTTTTTTAATTTTGCCGTGCCTGTATAATTCCCATAAAGCGTCATTATGCTTTTTATAAGTTGTATAAAAAATGTCGAAATCGGGAAATATTTTATCCAGTTGGCGGTTTTTAAAAATATCCATAAAAAGCTCAAGGGCATTTTTCTCAAAATCCCATAAAGTACGGTCCAGATCAAAAAACAGATGCTTATATTTTTTCATTTTGCCAAAGTAAAAGTGCGGCAAATATAATATAAAAACCACCGTTGGATTTTATTCAGCGGTGATTGTTCAGCATGCTAAAATGAATTATTTATTAGTCCAGGTAGTTACCGCGCCATTAAGGATGGTCACTTCCTTATTGGAATATGTCCAGACTTGCTTCATCCCGGCATCAGTTTTTGTTTCAGTGGTTTTTACCGGTTTGCCCAGACTTTCCATTAACATTCCGGGACTCATTCCTTTCCAGATTTCACCGTCAAGAATTTTCATGGCAGTTTCGTGACCATATACGTCTTTAAGTCTTTTATACTTTGGGTCTGAAGAGGCTGATGAAGTAGTTGTATTGGTTTTAGTATCTGCTTTCTGCATCATTTTATCAATTTCGGCGTTTTGTTCCATGCTTGAGTAGCTCAAATAACCGGATTGACCATTGTAGATGACTTTAAAGTACAGATTGCTGAATTCATTCTGCACATATACTGTGCTTCCGGCCGGAATTTTTGATATTTCCGATCCCATGGGCTTGTCTCTGAGCGTTCCGCCTGATGAAATAACCTTTGCTTTTATTCCGGACGTACCTGAAGATGCTGTTCCACCAGCCAATTTAGTCTTTTTTTCCTGCCATATTTTAATCAGGTTGTCGGTGCGTTCTTCTTTTTTATCAAGGATTTTTTTCTCATTCAGTATTTCCTGCTTAACTTTTTGGAGGCTGTCAATTTTGAAATCAATTTCTGCAATTGTTTGAGCCTGAAGTATTCCGAAAATAAAGCAAGTTGCGATTGTTAAAACAAGTACTTTCATTGGTCTGTTTTTTATTGTATTACTATCGTTTGATGTCAGATGCCGGGATTCAAATCATTCTGAATATTAAATTTAATAAATCCGGGCAATATCTTAAGTCAAAATTTATTCGAAATTATAAAATCCTATTGAAAAATAAAAATCCGGACAATTATTACAAATATATTTTTTTTCTAAGGGCAATGTTTTCTCATGTCCTCAGCTGCTTCCGGCACCCCAAGTTCAATGGCTTTTAAAAAATCAGCGCAGCCTGTTTTTCCGTTTTTCACCTTCATTAGCCCCCTTCGGTAAAAAGCCTGACCATCCTTTGGATTAAATTTCAGAGCTTTCGAATAGTCTTTTAAAGCTTCTTTGTAAAGTTCGGCTTTTTCCTTTGCAAACCCCCGGCTGTAGTAATAATCACTTATTTTTTTATCGATTTTTATTGCTTTGTTATAGTCGAGTATGGCATCCTGGAATTTTCCCATATTGCCTTTGATTGAACCTCTGGAATAATATAAGTCTGATCTTTTCGGCTTTAACCTTACCGCATTATTGATATCCTTTATGGCTCTGTCAAACTCTTCAGCATAAAAATAAATTCCGGCCCGGTTAAGATACGCCTCAGCATGGGTTGAGTCAACTTTCAATGCTTCATTTAAGTCCTGCAAACCAAGTGAGGCATTATTGTTTGCCAGATGCACCAAAGCTCTTGATGAATATGCGTTTGCAAGTTTCTCATTTAAGCTGATTGCTTTATCAAAGTCCTCTTTGGCTTTTGTAAGATTCTGCAGCTGATAATAATACACTCCCCGGTTCAGATAGCAAACCGCATTTTTCGGGTTTAACTCAATGGCTCTGCTAACACATTCCACAGCATCGTAATAGGATCCGGTAAGTCCGAGTACAGTTGCTTTCAATTGATGATAAGATGAAGAATCATTTTCAAGCAAAACAGCTTTTTCAATAAATATGATTGCTTTTTTGTAATTTTGCTTTTCGAGATATTTCTCGGATTTAAGATAAAATTTATGGGCTTTGTTGTCCTGGCCTGCAACACAGAAATATAATAAAAGAAAAACAAACGGGATAAAAAGTTTCATAAAAATATATTTTTAACTAATTTAGTACATATTTCGTTAGAAAATGGAATTAAATATTGATTTTTTCAAAATAGACCAAAAGCGCAAACCTGCAAAAGGCAAAATTCTGATTTCAGAACCATATCTTGGTGACCAGTTTTTTGAGCGTTCGGTAATTTATTTGGTAGAGCACAATGAAAAAGGTTCGGTGGGTTATGTGCTGAATAAACCAACAAAACTTATTGTTGATGAAGTAATTGATGACTTCCCTTCGTTCAGGAGTCAGCTTTCATTAGGCGGACCGGTATCACCCAATACCCTACATTATATTCACACTTTGGGCAGTTTACTTCCCGAATGTGAAGAAATTCAGAAAGGATTATACTGGGGAGGAAATTTTGAAGAGCTCAAATTCCTCATCAAACGCCAAGCAGTTAATATAGACCAAATCAGATTTTTCATCGGCTACTCGGGTTGGTCGGTCGGACAACTTGAAAGAGAGTTGACCGAGAATTCATGGCTGGTAGGGGAATTGGAAAACAGCATGATTTTAAAAAACTTTGATGAAGAGCTTTGGAAAAAAACGCTTCAGAATTTTGACCACAAATACAAACTTTGGGCTAATTTTCCTGAAAATCCGGGGATGAACTAGACGCACGGAGAAAACTTGAGTTTCCTTTCCCCAAATCCCCCCGAATTGCATGTTTATTGCAAATTCATCATTTAGGGAACAGATAAAATTTTTTGAATCTAAATTGACCGTAGGTTTCAACCTACGGGTATGATTGGGCAACCATTTCATGGTTATTTGGAGAATAGGCTAATGTAAAAAAGAACCCAAAAAGAATTCCCCAACCATTACCGTAGGTTTCAACCTACGGCAACTATCATCCCCGTTAAAACCCCAATCCCCACGGCCTGTAAGGCCAGGTCAATTCAGCCCCGGCTTTCAAGCCGGGGTTTAAAGTCAAAGCAAGGGAACCGTCGGCCAAAAACCAAATAAAACTATAAATTCTGTTCCGGCGGAAATGAATGAAAATTTTTAAGAAAAAAATCAATTTATTCTTTTAATAACTTTTTGAAATCTATGGTGCATTTTGATTTTTCGTATTGATTCCGTTATAGGCAAACCCAATTTGTCACAAAAAATGATTATTAATATAGCTTCAAGCTTAAGATTGTACAAGTCCAATGCGCCTAAATCAATTCTTGGTTCTTTATTACTAATATGTGCAAAATTATTTCTTGTATTTACTATTTTATCAGTGAATTCTTCTGAGGTCTCATTAAAGAATTCTGAAAACGGGATATTTAATTGTATAAAGAATGCCTTGAATTTATCATTCAATTTTCTATTATTCATCAACCTTGATCTAAGCTTTCCTAAAAAATTTTGAATGTTTATTCGATTGTCTTCATTAATTAAACCTTCAACTTCTTGAAGAAGTTCTTTATCTTTTTTATGATAATAAGAATTTGCTTTTTCATTATTTAAGTCCTTTCCATGAATGTACTCCAGACCATATATTAAATGCATAAATCTATGTTGACTATTCATTCCATTGTCTGATAAACATTCTGTAAGTATTTTTATTGGATAGCTTAAATGATCGTACATTTCAAACCATAAACCAAAAACACTATTTAAAGAAGTTAATATTTTAAGATCCTTATAAGTAAACAAATTCTCGTTTTCATTGTATTGATGATTGGTCAAAGCTTTTTTAAATCTTTTTTTATTTGAATAGCAAAAAAAATGTTCCTCTTTTTCTGTGGTTGTTAATTCAAATTTATTATTTAATTCAACCTTGTCAGCATGAAATAGGATGAAAAGGTCGTGAATTTTTTCAATGAATTTAAAAACATCATGTATATCTTGATTTGATTTTAGAAATAAAATTATTGATGTATCTTGCTCAATGGAGATAACTTTTTTATATGTAGTTAAAGGCAAAGATGTTAAATGATTCAATTTGATATCGTATAACTCGTTACAAAAGAAAGGTAAAACTTCCTTTGGTTCATTATATTTCAACCCAAAATCATTTTCATCAGTATTGAAGGATTCAATAGAATTTTCACATCCCCAATGAAATAAGGTGTTCATTTTAAACTCTATTTTTGAAAACTGGTTTTTCTCCTCAATTAATTTTCTATTTGATGAGTAAAAAAGATAATTAAAAGAGATAATAGTACTAGTCAAACCAAAAGGACCACCGGTTATTGAAAGTTTACAATTACTTAAAATACAATACCAATTGTTTTCAATTAACCCATAAATGCAGCAAATCTCATTTCTTCTTTTTGTCTTAATATTAAAAGGGTCATTATCAAAGGAACCGAATATTTCAACAAAAGCAATTTCATCTGAAAATTTAAGCAATCCATATTTTTGATTATCACATTCATTTGGAAACCAAAAAATACTTTTGTAAGTTTTATTTATATTCATTTATTCAACATTTATTTTATCAACCAACCCCATAATCCTATCCGTCTCAAAAAGCGCCACAATTATTTTCTGATAATGCAAAATATCCTCAAACTCCAATTTTCTTTCCTTTCTATCTTTCAGCCATTTTTGCGCTGGCTGGTAACCCCCAATGTAAAAATTCCATGCTTTTTCCGGCACATTTTCAAAATACTGGGTTTCATTAATAAAAACTTTTCCTGAATCATATTTTATTTTGCCAACCACATTAGTTCCATCAACAGGGTACTTAGTAATATATTTATCTACAACCGGGCTTTCCAGTAAATGTATCTGCCGCAGTTCACCGCCAAGCTTTACCAACTGCCAAAATGTTTCTTTGTCTTTTGGGTATGGCACTCTGGGAAAATCTATTTTTAAAAACTCTTTGTATTTTTCTCGGTAAGTCGGAGAGTGCAACACCGCATAGATATAGTCTAAAATGTCTATTGGGGCAAAGGTGTTTTCGGTTGTCTCTTTTTCGGGGGTAAATGTCAATCCTAATTTCTCAGCTATTTGTTTTACAATTTCTGTGTTTAGGTTGGGTGTCCTTTCTTCTGTTTTTACATTGGTTTGTAGCTCTTTGGTTTCGTGATAGAGATAGAGAGGGAAAAAATTACCTGAACCAAAACGACCTGCTGTCCCGGTTAAGTTTGATTCAATAATATTTTTTGAAAGAAAAACATATCTCCAATCAGAAACGCATTGCCTAGATACAATTAAACAAATGTTACTCTTGCCAATTATATGTTTTGAAACGGCATCTCTTAATCTATCAACTATGTTTTTATCATTATAGATAAATTGATTATCAAATGGGCGATAACCAATCGGAATTATTTTGTCAGCAATAAAAACTCCGTTTCTTTTATCTTTTAATTGCCATTCAGAGTTTTCATTTATTTCATACTTCTTTAAAATATCTGTGTTTTCAATTGATAAATTATAGAAATCAGAAATCCTATTTGATAAATTAACTTTTGATGGATCAATGCTTAAAGAGTCTCTATGTGTCTGAATACCGAGTGAATTAATCTTAAATAAATCAGTAACTGCAAATCCTGTATCATAAATACTTTTGACACTAAAATTCTTAATAACGAAAAAATATTCAGGAGCAACCATTTGAAGTTCTCTATATTCAATAGTTTTGATAGAGTTTTCAAAAAGAAAATCATATTTTATTTCACGTTTTCCAAACAAGTCATAATGAAATACTTTGCCTAATTCATTAGGATTTTTCTTGCCTGTTTTTATAAATATCGTTATCGCAACACCTTGCATAATGTCAAAAACATTTATATCTGAACTGCCATCAGGTGCAGTTTCTTTTTTCTTAGAGTTTCCGTGTAAATCTATTGTATAAATTTTGTCATAGGTTTTCAGCAAGTTCCAACGCATACCACGAAAAGTGGGATTGTCTAAAAAACCATGCGGATTTATAAAAGCTAAAATACCACTTCCGTTTTTTTCTATAAAGTCCTGCCCGTAACGAAGAAACTTAACGTAATCGTCATTTATAAATTTTGAATTTTGTTCTTTCAGTTTTTCTTTTCCACCAGGTTCTTTTTTGTAATCTTCCATTAGTTTCATAATCCATTCCCCTTTATTTGCACTTTCTCCGCTGTATGGCGGATTCCCAATAACACACATAACCGGAGTATCCCTCTTAATATGATTCGCCTCATTCGCCTCAGTAGCCAGCCAATTAGCCCATAAAGTACCTGTGTCGGGGTGGTATTCTTCAAGACTGTTTGTCAAGTAAACACGCAAACGATCATCTTTTGATGATTTAAATCCAGTTTCCTTAAAAAGCAAATCCAGTTTTAAATGAGCCATGGCATAAGAGGCCATTAGTAGTTCGAAACCGTTTAACCTAGGCAGCAAATGGTTTTCAACATAATTGCTCCAAATACCTTGCTGTCCTTCAAACTTTTTATAAATGTGCTTAACCACTTCGGCTAAAAATGTTCCTGTTCCGGTGGCTGGGTCAAGAATCTGTACTTTATGAACTTCAACCTCTCTTTCAATTTGTTTTGTTTTTGAACGCGAATCGGCCGTTGCCTTTGTATAGTCTTTTATTTTTATGGTTGTTTTACTGTTGTCGGCCAGGCCCTGAGGCAAACCAAATTCTGTTTTTAAAATATCATCAACAGCACGGACAATAAAATTTACAACAGGAGCAGGGGTGTACCAAACCCCACGTGCTTTGCGCAATTTCGGGTCGTATTCACTTAAAAAGGTTTCATAAAAGTGAATAATAGGGTCTTCCGTTTTTGTAGTTTTTCCATAATTTTTCAGCAGTTCTTCAACGTTGCAGGCAAGAAAAATTTCGATTAAACCATCAACAATCCATTTGATGCGGTCGTCAATATCTGGACCGGCAATATAGCCAAACAGTTTTCGCAAAAACGGGTTCGACTTGGGTATCAGCTCTGCTGCTTCTGCTCTGCTAAAAGTTGGCAGGGTAGGATCATGCAATCTTGCAGCAAATAAACCATAAGCAATGGTCTGAGAATAAATATCCGCAAAACTTTTCGGTGCAATATCATGAATAAGCACTTGTTTAAAAGCCATCATTTGGTCTTTAAGCGTACTGTCTTCATTGTGGGTTTCGTCGCTAGTCAACGCTTTTTCTATAATATCAGAAAGCAACCGGGCTTTACCCGCCATCATCTCGGCCAGTTTTTTTGAACTTTTTATAGTCTGTCCTATATAAGTGCAAAAATCTTTTATAAGGTTTTCAAATGCCGTAAAATTTTCAGGCAGCGGAATAATCTTACCATTTTGAAATTCTGCAATTTTTATTTTAGTCACAAACTGACCATCCCTGTATAAATGAAAATCCAGATAATCCGTAAAAATCAAATTACTCAGTGATGCTTTGTAGCGGTCAAACTGCTCCTTGTTTCCGGTTTTTTTAACACCATCCAAATCATCGTCACCAATATCTTTAGTTTCGATAAACCCCACCGGAATATCCTTCTTGGTAATAATATAATCAGGCGCCCCGCACTTTTGCCTTTTCGGCTCATTGGTAGCATTAATAACCGGAACAAAACTTTCAATAAGCAGTTGCAGGTCACCCCTAAAAGTGTGCTCAGTCGAATTGCCGAGGTTGTAGCGGGTGGTTATGTTTTGGAGGTAATAAGTAATTGACATTTACTATTATTTTTCAAAAATTTGTAATTCTTATAGCTTATGTTTTTATTAGGTTGATATTTGCATTACTTTAAACCAACTCATTTTAATACGCACATATACATTAATGTAGTTTGTTAAGATTCTAAACTAAAATCATCCTTAAAACGATATGCAGGCTCTTTAAGAATGTGTTTTAATAAATCTTTTTTCTTTTTAATTTCTTTAACTATTTTTTCTTTAACATCTTTTTTTATTAGCTTATCATCAATATTTCCTATACTAAAAGACATATCAGCAACTAAAGGCAATAAAGGGTTGTTCATAAAATCTGCTCTTTCAATTAGCTTTTCAAAACAAACAACTTCGCCAATATAGGGGTTTAATAGTGTTGTAGAAACCATTAATAATTTGTAATTGTTTTCAAAATTACTTTCTTGCAATAATATATGTTCAAAAGTGTCTTCTAGAGTTTTTTTCAAGGTGATAGATTTAAAATTTTCATTAAACCAAAAGTTAACAATACCTGCAATTAAAGGCAATGGTATTTCATAGAAATAATTTTCCTCTTCTTTTGAAAGTTTTTTTATTTCATTATAAGCGGAAATCATATTATCAAGTGCTTTTATAACAAGTTTTTTTCTGTCACTTGGTTTTGTTTGGTATAACGCTTGGGATAAATACCCCATACCCCCAGTGTTCATAAACCAATCTTTTAATGAAGCATTTGGAGATTTTGTAATTACATCGTCAATCATATTAACCAGCTCTTTTGAATGCCCTGCGTAAAAAATTGCGGTGTTTTGCCAATTTACATCATTGAATTGCTCAACTAGTTTATTATAGTGAGTTTCTCTGCAATGATGATAAATTTCTAAAGATGCAAGAAACTCAACAAAGGCAACTTGTTTAAATCCAATAATATCATTTTCATCTAAATACAGTAATCCTGATTTGTCAATTATTTCAGTAATTTCAAAATCATTTTGCTTTTGGTATCCTCTATCGTCAAGAAAACTGTTTATAAATTCAGTAAAATCCTTAAGATTTATTTCAAAGTTTTTAGAATCAAGCATTTTTAATGACAGTGCAGTAAAAAGCCTTCTTTTCAGATTAAAAATTAGTAAGTCATTTTTATTTTTTATTTCAAGTTTTCCAAGTAAAATCGATGTGAAATCAGTATAAATATCACTTAAAGTTGCCGGTATTTCAAAATTATTTTCATCATATAATAATGAAATCAAGGTTATTGTTAATGGAGTTGTTGGAATTTTAGATAAAATATCACTTTCTTTTAATATTCTTATGAATTTTGCACCACGGTCAGTACCTTCAAAAAATCTAAAAATAAACTGTTCAATTTGTTTAATGCTAAAATTATGAATTTTTATAGTTTTAATACCTTTATCATAATCAAATTCATTTTTTCTATATGTGATTACATAAAATGTCTTATTTTTTTCACAATAATCTTTTACTATTTCAATAAGCTCTTCTTTTTCGTTTTTATTTAATAAATCCAAATCATCAATTAAGAGTATTGGTTTGTATTCAAGGAAAATATTGTCGCTATAAAAAATATTAGAAAGCTGTTCTATTTCCCTTTTTACCTCATTTGAAATATCAAAATTGGATTCTTTAAAAATTGTTGCTTTTATTTTTATTGGTATGCATTTATTTTTAGTAATATTTTCAACTTTTGCTAATTGGCATGCAATAATATTCAATACTTTAGTTTTTCCTGCACCTTGCTCGCCCGAAAGCAATAAATTTTCTTGAATGCAATTGAGAGTTTTAATATTTACTTTTTTCTGTTGTACATATTTTTCTTTTGTTTTTAAATCTACTTCAACTTCTGAGATTGTTAATTTTGGATCAATAAATATATCTAATAATTTTTGTATTTTCTTGTCATCAATTTTCCTTATTGCAAGTTCTCGAATTTCAATTTCAGCTTGTAATTTCTTTATAAAATTCTTCGAGTATTCTTTTATTATTTCCTCCCCCGGAAGCCAAAATTCTGAATAACACTCATCAATTAAGGGAATTAATGTTTCATTCCACCAAAATGAATAATTATTATAAGTTAATAATTCTCTGCTATTTGATAATTGAATCTGAGCCCCATTTGTAAAATTATCATTTGTTACAACTTTTACTTTATTAATTTTTTGTTTTTTTCCTTCTAAATCAACATAGGGATATTCAAATGATTGCTTGATTTGATTTTTAATTGTTTCAATTTCAGTTGTCCCTCCATTTATTTTTCCTAATTTGACTACAAAAGAATACCAATCCTCTCCATCTAATGAATGTGGATATTTTGCAATTATATCTTTACCCTGTTCTGGGGCGCCAAATTTATGAGTGTGAAGGACATTAGTAAATCCTTTCTTCTTTAAAAAATCAATAAGAAATTCCCTAAAATCAGCTTCGTTTTTAAATTCCTTAAGTTTTTCAATTTTTTCTCTTGTTGTTATCATGATTTATTTTTTTATTAAAATTAATTATTGATAGAAATGAAAAAAACAATAATACTATACTGAAATAATTGCAATTTATTTAATTCTTAAAAACTGTTCACAACAAACCTCAGTCAACCCCCTCAAAACCCTAACCCTTTCACTAAGCCACTCCAATTCCTCCCTCTTAATTTCATAATCCAATTTATACCTCGAATCAATATATGCCTTTTTCAGCAAATTAAAAAGCCGTTCTTCCTCGGCATTGCTGCGTTTAAAAACATCTTTAAAACGCTTGTCAAGCTGGCATACCATTTTATCGAGTCTTTCAAGGTCATGAAATTTCGGTTTGTAGTCGGTGTAAACAAGGAGTACGGTCATGTAATAGCGCTCGGTGGCTTGGTGCAACATAAATGCTGCCTGACAATAACTGCCCCTATTAAAAGCATTTTCATAGTCAATCATAAACTCATTTGCATTCTCAAACCACTTTTCAAAATAAACTTTTGCTTTTTCTTTTCGCTGGCTTTGGTTTAAAGGTTTGGGAGTGGCCAGCTTGTGTTTGCCGCTGTTAAAAAGTACAATGCCATCATTTAAAACATCCATAAAAAAGTAATTGCCCTGTTCAATTTCAGCGTTCAGGTATTCAATGCCATGAAAAATAATGTTCAGGGGAGTTTCCTTTGGCGAGTTTCGGCGTATTTTGTACCTCCATCGTTTTTCTGTTTCTTTAATTCGGGCCTGTTCTTCGTTGTCGAGTACCACCAGCAGGTCATAATCGCTTTTGTATTCGTAGGTGGTGCCGTCTTCTTTATATTTATCATCGACCCAGTCGCCACGTGCAAATGAACCAAATAATATGATCATTTCGGCTTTTATTCGCTCTTGTATTACTGCAACAATTTCTTGCAGTTCTTTTTGGTTGGCTTCGGGTAAGTGGGTTATTGTTGTTTTCAAGGGTGTTTGTTTTATATTGCTAAAATAGCAAAAATTTTTAACGTTTCAAAGCTACCCGAGGGCAGCAATTTTTGTCAACCACCTACTTACTTTGATTGAAGTAGAAAGCTTGATTTAACTACGAAACCGCCACTTTTGGACAGGTGCTGTTTACTGATGTATTTATTGGAAATTATACCAGTCTCTGATTGCGTTATTTTCATATTTAATTAATAAAACCTCCATGTTTGCTTGAGCTCTTAATTTTGCCTCATTAAAAATTATATTATAATCACCATTACTCCTATATGCTCGAGTAAGATTATTGTTAGCAAATTCTTTCCATTTACCAGCAACTTCGTTTAAATACCTAATTTTAATATCCTGAGGTATCGTTTTTAATGATAAATTCAGAAAGTTAACATTGTTTAAACGTATATAAGAAAGTGATTTGCAAATCAAAGAATCAAAACAAAAAGCAATTATTTTTGACTGATCAATAAAACTTACTAAGTCTGTTAACAAAGAATCAGCGTCTGAATTATGAGCAGATTTATGTCTATTCATAGCAAAATTTTTAAATACTTGGTCGGGATTCAAAATTGAGCAGTTAATTATTGAGCTTAATCTTTGTACACTGGTCCAGCCACCATCAACATTTAATGTGCCTAAAATATCTGAAATATCTTTGGAATTAAGATTGGATTTGTCCCAGCCAATTGAATACTCAGAAAGTTCATAAACAGAATTTTTAGTACTTGATATAAATCCTGTTTCATTTTGAATAAAAGTAATAAAATCCTCTGAATTTCTTTTTAAAGTTTCAGCTCTACTATTAATCCCTTTTAGAGCATAAAAAGTTACATCTTCCTTTAATTTTTCTGGTAATGAATTAAAATTGCAACCAGTTGTGCCAATAATTTTTAAAATTTCACCTATTCTTCTTTTGATGAAGTCTTCAAGAATCGTAAACCCAATAATTGACATCCCATTTCTGAGCATACGTACTTTTTCATTGTGTAATGTTTCAGTTAATGCTTTTGAATTTAAACTTATGTCATCAGTTAAAACTGGATGTATAATACTATTAAATGTAGCAATCCTTGAAATAAAATTTTCTTTTGCACTAGCCATTACTTTAAAATTTCTTCAAATAAATTAGTCATTGTACTTATTCTATAATTTACTTGTTTAATATTAGATGTAAATTGTCTCATTGAAATTTGAAAATTTCCGTCGCCAAAATATAATTGATTAAATTTTTCAAATATCTGTTCCTTTCTTTCAATTAATTTTATCTCATTTCCAAGAAAGTATGACAAAGCAACGGTTTGAACATCATATATGCCTTGAATGATTTCGTTTCTTCCATCAGGTCGTTTAAAAGCCCTTTCACCCCAAATTTCAGAACACAATTCCATAGTTTTATTGAATATACACCTTAAATTAGCGATGTCTATATTTGAATTTCTATAGTTGTTTTCCATAAAATTATCCATTTCCTTTCTCATATTCCCACTAAATGACATCCAAGTTTCTCTAAGTGTAAAAAAACGTAGAACATACTCTACGTCTAACATCTCTTTATAGATTTTAGACTTTTCTTTATTTTTTTTGGTGTCGATATTAAATTGTATTTTAAAAAAGTTATTTTCTGATAATTCAACCATCAAATCATTTAATTCACTTTCAAAAGCAGCATTTCTAATTTCTTGAGCCAATAATTTGTCGCCACCAGTATTTAAGCGGTTAAAGACCTCATATTTAAGTAAACTGTCCGATTGTTTTAATAAAGTAATAACTCTAATATACGGTCGTATTTTTAAAGCATTGTTTAAAGGAGTAGGTAATTCATCAAAAGTAAGACCCTCAATTTCCGTGAATTTTTCAAGATTAACAAGTTTCTCCTTTAAGAGTATAAAATTATATATAGATGTTATTCTTTGTTTACCGTCTATTACAGAATACTTTCCGTATTCATCCTCTGCTAAGTATATTGGAGGAACCGGGATATTCAGTAGAAATGATTCTATTAAAGCAGATTGTTTGTCTTTGTTCCATCTTTCTCTTCTTTGATATTTTGGCTTAATATCTATTGCTTCACCTTTTACCATATTTGCAATAGCTTCTAGTGAAAGGTCTGATGATTGAAAAACCAATCTATTTTGGGCTAGTAAAAATTTCTCGATTATTTTGTCCATTATGTTTTATTTTTTATCGTTTTATTTAATTTATCAGCTAACTTGAATATATCAACATAAACCTCTCATTTAAGCACGCAATAAGCAATAGTTTTAATAAAAAAGTTTGATTTCATAATACAATACTACCAAAAAAAACCAACCCAGCCAAAAAACCAAAGGTTTAATTAGTAGGTTGGTATTTAAAGAGAAAAGAGTATCTTATTCCATTTCACAATAAGCCCCCAGCCCAGCTTTAATAATAATTGCAAGTGCAATTGAAATCAGGGCAATGTAAACCGGGCTTAATACAACACCAACAGCAATTATCCCTAAAATAACCGGAATGGCTTTTACCAGCATATCTTTTAAATTAGCTTCACCACTAATGATTTTTTGAACATCTTTATTTTCGCAAATGGCTTTCTGTATTTTTTTGCTGAATTTTTTCCAGAAAACTTTTCCACGGGTTTCAGCTTTTTCTTCATTCAGGGGTGCTGTTCGAGCTACAAAATTATATGCCCTTGCTGCACTTATTGTGCTGCCAACAACATCAACCCTTTTAAATAATATGCCCTTTTCATCTGAAGCAACAATGCCCAAATCATGGGTAGCATGTCCTAGCACCCTGTAAAGTTGGTTTACATTTTTTTTGCTCAATGCAATAACGTCGGCTGCAATTCTTTCATAATCGGCCTTTGTGTAATCTTTAAAGTTTTTCATGTAATAAATAATTTATTTTTTGCCTACTCTTTCCGGTTTTCGGCTGCTCCGTTTAGGGTATTTACTATATGATGCACAACTGTTTAAAAAGTATACAGTTTGCCGTAAAAAAATCAATTCATTCCCAATGCCCGGGTTTCAATTTTGCTAAGTACCACGGAGCTTACCTTAATATCAACCTCAAAAACCATTATGGTTTTAAGGGTATTGGGGTTAACAAAATGAATGTTCCAGTTACTTGTATTACTGTCAAAAACACAGTAGTACATTTTAATTGCCTTAACAAACAACTCGGGTTTGGCAACATTACTCAGTTTTTGTGTCGTCATTCTTTTCCTCCTTTATCTTTTTTAATGCATCCTCTATTTTCTTAAGTTCAGGTATAGTCATTTTCTGTATCGTTTCAAGATAGTTCATTACTTCCTTTTCTTTTATCAGCCCGTTTATTGGATGCCCCGGCAGTTCTTTCTTCGGTATGTATTCAAACAGGTCGTTCGGAGTGCAGTTAAGCAAACAGCATAACTTGTATAACTGACTTATCTTTATCTTTTCTGACTTCTCGTTTATCAGGCAATGGGCCATATAATGGGTAAACCCGTTTTTCATCAAAAACGAATAGGGATTCACTATCCCCCTGATCTTACACATCCTTAAATAATTAATCTTTAACATGGCTTTTTATTCTATTGTTTAATTTATTTAACTGTTTATTTATCCTATTTAAATGACTATTAAATCTATTTTAATTTCATTTCAATTAGTTTAATATCACATTCGACCAGTTCACTTTTACATTCAATCAGTTTAAAACCACATTCGATCTGTTTAATGTCACATTCGATCTGTTTAAAATGACATTCGATCTGTTTAATGTTACATTCGATCTGTTTAAAATGACATTCGATCTGTTTAATGTCACATTCAATCTGTTTAAAACCATATTCGATTTGTTTAATATCTTGATCAATTAGTTTAATAATAAATACAATTAATAAATAATTATGAATACTATACAAATAAAAATGCAAATATAATTATGTATATTTAAAATCAAAATAAAATTTTGTGCTAAAATTTTGGAAAGTCTAAAAAACAATGTTTTACGAATGATAAATAACTTTTTCAAATCATTTATGCTTGATTATAATATACATAATAAAACTATATATTTGAAATAATTATTTAAACATATTAATAAATAGCAAAATTATGAAAGACATTCAGGAAAACAAATTGAGTATGTACCTCGCGGTAAAACTTGTGTGTGAAAATTTCAACGCAACATGGTCAACTCTTCCGGCTTTTGCCGATGCTTTTACCGAGTTCCGTAACAAGTTAAAAGACTTTCAGAAAGTCGTAAAAACCCAGTCAAAAAACATTACCGGGGTTGCAAAAGACAAAGAACAGGAAAAAGAGGAAATGATTCTAAAAGCCTTACAGGTTACCTCTGCCATCTATGCCTTTGCAAAAACCAACGGCAACGAAGAACTGGCAACCCTTGCCAAATTTAGCCCCACCCGGTTAAGGTTTACCCGCGATGCCCTGTTGCTTGAATATTGCAACCACATCCTTGCCCTTGCAAATGAAAATGCTGCATCACTGGTCACATACGGTATTTCGACTACCGATATCAGCTCTCTGCAGTCTGAAATTGAAGACTTCGAAACCATTGTCGCCAAACCACGCGAAACCCTCGGCACACGCGTCGATGCCACTTCCGATCTTTCTGCCAGAATGAAAGGTCTTGATTTTATTCTTAAAAACAGAATGGATCCTTTAATGCTTTCGTTTAAAACCTCAAGCGCTACTTTTTATGCCAAATACAAAAATGCCCGCATGATCATTAACCTTGGCATCAGACACGAAAAAGAAGCAGCAATCGATTTAACTCCAAGTACTGACGAAGAAAGCGTAGCGTAAATTTCAAGCCACTTCAAATTTCGGAAATGGTTAAAAAAAAGAGGGGCTTGCCCCTCTTTTCTTTTTATTCTTCAGTTAGTTTTCCGTCCTTAACCACATATTTTCTTGCCTTAATATTATTGGCAATTTTAAAATACATTTTATGCTGTATAAACAAACTTGGCACAAATGTAATAGCACCAATGCTAAGGGCATTCAATGATAAAATATTATTAATCGAATAACACATCAAATAAACCGCAATAAAACAAATAACCGCATTCAAAATCATAATGATCAAAACCCAATAATAAGTCCCCGTAAAAAGCCTTGCCTTTGGCAATGTATATTTTGAAAGCTGCAAAATATTCCAGTACCGCACATCATTTTTAATAAAATACTCCCGGATATTATTGATAATGCCATACTGTTCCAGCTGAATCCTCCTGCTTCTTGCAAGTACACCAATAAAAAGAAATCCGATAACAGTTACAAGCATCATTAAAAGTCCAATAATGTCCGTCATATTATATATTGTCCTTTCATCAACAATATTATTCTGGAACAAAAACACAATCCCCGAAAGGGCAATACCTGCAAAAGTCAGGTAAAAACTCGTTAACTTGTTTCGAAAGTTATCTACATGAAGAGTAAGCTCGTTGGCCGCTTTATATTCCTCAACCAAAAAATAATCGGTAATGTTTATGTCATCATTGTCAATCATAACTAAAACGAATTTAAAATAATCGAATGTAAAATAAGTAATAATTGATTTAACCGACAAACGATTATTGTAAAATATATTTCAATTGGATTATTCACGGGTAATTAATTTCTGAAGCCTTGCCTGCCCCCAACTCCGAAGGAGTTCCCCAATCATCTCCGCAGGTTTCAACCTACGGCAGTTACCAAAGAAAACCGCCACCCGGCCGGTTCCCTAACCCATCAACCCATCAACCTATAAACCAATAAACCTCTCATTCAAAAGCTCCACCAGCTTCTTTGAAACAAAATTGAAATACCGCTTCTGTCTGAACCCCCCAACCCAACGAATTCCATTGATGACATTGGTTAGAAAAATCTCATCGGCATAGGCCAGATCATCCGGAACAAAAGTATAACGGTCGCTGACAACAAAGTTATTCTCGCTCGCCAGTTCAATAATTTTGCTACGCATAATTCCGGGAAGACATCCCTCGGATAGGGGCGGAGTAAATATCTCATTATCTCGTACAATGAAAATATTTGAACTCACAGTTTCTGAAATCCTGTTTTCAGAATTCAATATAATACACTCATCAAAAAAGTTGGATTTTTTATATATACCCGCAAGAACAAAAATAAGGGAATTTGCAGATTTAATACCGCAAAATTCATTCACCTCCTTTTTATGCTCCAGGTACAATCCCAGCTTTAAGCCCTTTTCGTTTAACTGATATTTATAATCCAAAAGAGGAGCGGACTCAATCAAAAAACTAAATTCATTGGTCTCGGGCGCATACAATCCCCCATCTTTCCTGAACACAGTTAGCCTGATTTTGGCCCCTTTCAGCAACTTGTTTCTGTTTAGCAGCTTTGATATAAGCCGTTCCAAATAGTCCTGTGTGAAACCCGCAGGAATATTCATTTTTAAAAGCTTCATTCCCGCAGTGAGTCTGGAAAAATGTTCAGAGAAAAACTGAATTCTGGTGCCATTCACATGCATCGTTTCAAACAGTCCGTCACCATACCTGAAACCGCGGTTTGCTGCTCCGAAGAGTTTTTCATCTTCAGGGTAAAAATTTCCATCCAGGCAAACTGAAATATTCCGGTCCATTTTCTTTATAGTGATCTGCAGATATTTGTAATATCCTGATTTGACTCAACTTTTATTCCGGTTACACCCGCATTCTGCGCTGCCATAATATCACGGTCACGGTCTCCGATAAAATAACTTTTCAGGGGATCAATGTTATAAATCGCCAGTGCCTTTTCAATGAGCAGTGATCCGGGTTTTCTGCACAGGCAGTTTTCATTTTCATGATGGTGCGGGCAGAGAAATATTTTTTCTATACGGATTGTTTCCTTAATAAAAAGAGAAAGCATGTGCTTGTGAAGTTTTTCAACATCATCCATGGAATAAACACCTTTTGAAATTCCACCCTGATTGGTAATGATAAAAAGCAAATAATTTTTTGCAGAAAGGAGCCGCATACTGTCAAAAACGCCCTCATTAATGATAAAATCATCAATTCGAAAAGTGTAATCGCCCCTTTCTTTATTGATGACCCCGTCTCTGTCAAAAAATACTGCTTTATTCATATTAAATAGAATAATGTTTTAATGCATCAAAGAAATGTTCAATCAGCCGGGGTTCAAGTGCCGCCGGAAAAACAAATCCGAATATTGCACCCCAGAAATGCGCATCATGTGCAATGTTATCGGTGTTCCTTTTTGCCATATAGGCCGAATATAAAAGGTATCCGGCGCCGAAAATAATTGCCGGAATTTCCACAGGTAACAGAAAAATATAAATGCCGTTATAGGGATTTATCAGAATGGATGCAAAAAGTACCGCAGAAACAGCCCCGGATGCCCCCAGTGAATTATATCCCGGATTGTTTTTGTGCTTTACCAATGCAGGAAGAGACGCGAAAAGGAATCCGCCAACATAAAGCAGAACATAGAACAGCATACCCGTTTTGCCATAGATTATTTTAAAATCTGCCTCTACACCATACAGTTCGCCTTCAAACATAGACGATCCGAAAAAATACAGCGTAAACATATTGAAAATAAGATGGCTCCAGTCCGCATGGATAAAAGCATGAGAAAAAATGCGGTAATATTGTTTTTTACTATTAACGAGGTAAGGATTTAGCATATACTGATCCTTTAACCCGGGGTTGTTAAAAGCCAGATAAGAGAATAATACAGTTATGCCGATAATAAGAAATGTCATAAATCAGGAATTGGTAAAATTGCAAAGCTCCTCATATAATTTTTGAACCGGAAGTCCGACAACATTGAAATACGATCCTTCAATCCTTTGAACAGCAATGAAGCCGATCCATTCCTGGATACCATAAGCTCCGGCCTTATCAAAAGGTTTGAAATTATCAATGTAATACTGGATTTCCTCATCAGTAAGGTCTTTAAAATACACATCGGTAACCGATTTAAAAGACCGTGATTTCGATTTGTCAGAAATGCATACTCCCGTAATTACCTCATGTTTTTTCCCCGACAGTTCCCTGAGCATTCTGAAAGCATCTGCTGCATCAGTAGGTTTGTTCATTATCTGGTCATCAAGCACAACAATTGTGTCAGCGGTTACAAGAATTTCGGATTCTTTCAGGTCGATAATCATTCCGGATGCTTTTTTGCCGGCAAGGTATTCAGGAATATCATGGGGATTCATATTTGTTGGGTAGGATTCATCAGAATCAATGGGAACCCGAATCTCAAAATTTACGCCCAATTCACCGAGCATTTGTTTTCTGCGTGGTGAGTTTGATGCAAGTACAATTTTATAGTTGCTGAGTGGACCGGTCATCAGATTAAAATTTTTCAATCATTAAAAAATAAGAAAGCACTGTGAACAGCAGTCCTGATAACATGATCAGCTTCATGTATTTGCTTAGTTTTTTAAAATCCGGTTGTGTAACTGCACCGATCAATTTAAGAGTGAGAATAATTATTGGAACAATGAGACAAAGGATAATATAAGCGAGAATAATCAGGTGACTATCATAGAATCGGATGTGCTGAAGATAATAGAAATAGGAAAACATCAGTGAAAAAATCATCGAAAAAATGAGAACCATCAATATGATTTTTGAAACAAAATTGCCAAAAACGATGGGTACGGTTTTTCGATTGTTTTCGCGGTCACCTTTAATATCTTCAAAATCCTTGATAATTTCTCTGATAAAAGTAGTGATGAAGGCAAAAAAGGAGATGCCCAGTGAATAAATAAGCATGTTGTAAGCAGCCTCATCAAATAAAACTGCAGAATGAAATTTTTCAGATATCGGAGGCAGTTCAAAAAACAGAACCATCATTGTTACGAGTGCGGTCAGCAAAGCGACAATGAAATTTCCAGCAAAAACTATTTTTTTATAGGTTGTTGAGTAAAACCAAAGAATTCCGGTAATAAAAAGAAAAACAAAACCAAAATACGGGATATTTATCCTGAAGGAAAGGTAAACACCAGCGGCAACACCCACAACATTGAGAACTGAATGAAAAACCATGGCTTTCCTGCGAAGGATTTTTGTGCCAACAATAACGCTGTCGGGTCTGTTTATCAGGTCAGCTTTGCGATCAAAATAATCGTTGATCACATAACCGGCACCGGCAAGGCACATTGTTGAAAGCACAAGGATGGCAAAGTCGAGATCAGACAGCACCAGGTCAAATCCATATATTTTCAAAATAGGAAAAAGGATGAGGTATCTCAGTGAATACTGCGACAAGGCAATAATCAGCAGATTTTTGTATCTGACAAGTTTTAAATAGTAAGTCATTTTTACCAAATAAATGAATCCTTATCCATCCAGCAACCGTGGGCTCTGAGCACCTGTTCAATTACATCGCGGGCACATCCTTCGCCGCCCCGGATATTGGAAATATATTTTGAAATAGATTTTATTTCTTCTGAAGCATCCGAAGGACAAACAGGTACTCCGCACTTTTTCATGACGTTGTAATCAGGAATGTCATCACCCATATACAAAACTTCCGATGCATCCAGGTCATATTTATAGAGAAAATCATCAAAATCTCCCATCTTATCATATGATTTCAGGTAAATATCGGTTACCCCAAGCTGTTGGAATCTTTTTTTAACAGCCTCAGAACTGCCGCCGGTTATTATAGCAATGGGGTATTTTTTTTTAACAGCAAACTGAACAGCATACCCGTCTTTGATATTCATTGTCCTGACCGGCTCCCCGTCATCCATCATATAAACCTGTGAACTGGAAAAAACACCGTCAACATCAAATGCAAAAGCTTTTACCTTCATCAATTCTTCCTTGAAGTTTCCCATTTCATTTACTTTTTAAGTAATACTGCTGCATACATTCAGTTACAAAGCTATATATTTTTTGATGATCGGGAAAATCATTCAATAAATTAATATGAGATGAGATTGTTTGAACATCATTGCGTATGGCCGGACCAGTTTGCACTGCTTTAGGATCATTTTTTAATACTTTGTTGGCGGTTTCCAGAATAAGCGGTTTCAGTATTTCAAAGTCAAACCCTTTTTTTTCAGCAAGTTCATTAGCCAAACTGTACATGAAATTGGTAAAATTGTTCACCATTACCCCGGCAATATGCAGAAACTTTCTTTTTTCAGAATCAACCAAAAAAACGTGGTTTGATAACTTATCGGCTAATATTTTTATGGTTTTCATTGCGCATTCGTTATTTGCTTCGATGCAAACGGGGATGTCCGAAAATGAAATCTCAGTGTTCTCAGAAATTGTCTGAAGTGGATATATTACCCCGTAATTATTGGAGCAACCCATCAGAATATTCATGTCAACACTGCCTGCAGTATGCACTACAACTGCATTTCCCAGTTTTAATTTTTCTGATATTTCCTGAATGGCTTTGTCAGATACCGCAATAATATATATGTCTCCGTCTTTTTTTATGGAATCGAGGCTGGTGGTAAAGTCACAACCCAGCTTTTCGGCCAGCTTTTTTGTTTTATCTGCAGATCTTCCATATAACTGATGAATGCCAAACCCTTTTTTAATAAGGTTTTGTCCAAGTTGCGCGCCCATATTTCCGGTGCCTGATAAAACAATTTTCATGTTACCTGTAGTTTCTGTGGTGTAAACTTACTGATTTTGTATAAGTAAAATCTAATGATGTATATTATTTTTATTTTTTATCTAAAAATTGAGTCTAATTGTTGATTTGGTTTTTATAAATGACTAACTTTAGAAATGTTTTTATAAGTGACCTTATTTACATTGTGGATATACATTATTTTTTGACCAGCTGATGAAAAGACTTTTTATTATTGCATTATTTTTTCTACCGGGGTTTTACCTGTGTGCACAGGAACAGATGATTAAGGCTTTTGAATGTCTTGACAAAAAGGGAGAAGTTTACTTTACTTTTGAAATGGATAATGCTGAAAGTGTTGCAGATCTTACAAGAATTGTTTCAATCGATAACATTAAAGACAATCAGGTATTTGCTTATGCAAACCTCAAGGAATTTCTGAAATTTCTGTCTTTTAAAATTGACTACACCGTTTTGGAACATCCGGGCGACCGCATTAAAAACCCCGCTATGTATGATGGCAGTAAGGGGATATGGGATTTTGACACATATCCTACCTACACCGAGTACGAAACCATGATGTATTCATTTCAGACAAATTATCCCGGAATTTGTAAAATTGTTCAGGTTGGAACTTCCGTGGATGGCCGAAAACTATTATACGCTAAAATATCCGACAATGTCAATACCCGTGAGGCTGAACCCAGATTTATGTACAGCTCCTCAATGCATGGCGATGAAACAACCGGATATGTATTGATGCTCAGATTAATAAATTACCTTCTTGAAAATTACGGCGGTGATGCTGAGGTAAACAACCTCGTCAATAATATGGAAATATGGATCATGCCACTGGAAAACCCTGACGGAACTTATGCAGGAGGCAACACCACAGTCGCAGGAGCAACCCGGTACAATGCAAACAACGTGGATTTGAACCGCAATTACCCAAATTTTGTTGAGGGTGATCATCCCGATGGTGAAGCATGGCAACCCGAAGCCTTGGCATTGATGGGGTTTACCGATACAGTGCATTTTGTTCTATCTGCTAATTTTCACGGTGGTACCGAAGTGGTTAATTATCCCTGGGACACAAAAGCCGGACTGCATGCCGATGATGCATGGTGGTACTACGTTTCGCGCAATTATGCTGATGTTGTTCATAATTATAGTCCTGCCGACTATTTCGAAGGATATGATGATGGAATAACAAACGGTTATGCATGGTATCAGGCGCTGGGATCACGTCAGGACTATATGACCTACAACCGCTATGGTAGAGAGTTTACCCTTGAAATATCGGATGTTAAAACTGTTGATGCATCCGAACTACAAAATCATTGGAATTATAATTACCGCTCATTGCTTGCTTATATTAAGGAAGGTCTGTTCGGACTGAACGGAATAGTTACTGATTCCATTACTCATGAGCCGCTTGAAGCAATGGTTTATATTGATGGCCATGATCTTGACAATTCACATGTTTATTCAGAACTGCCCCATGGTGATTATTACAGGATGCTCAATGAAGGAAATTATGATGTTACTTATTCCTGTCCCGGCTACCGTTCTAAAACAATCAGCGTAAACATTACCAATGGAATTGAAACAATTCTGGATGTGGAACTGGCAAATCTTTCAATGGTTCCGCCTTATGCTAATTTTAATGCCAGTGAAACAAACCTTTCATGCAGCGGTGAAGTTAGCTTTAACAATCTATCTGAAACCTACGGCACAACTACGTATCTCTGGAATTTCGGTGATGGCACAACTTCTGGTGAAATTAGTCCGGTGCATGTTTATACCACAAACGGAAACTATACTGTTTCACTTACAGTTTCCAATATAAATGGCAGCAACACCAAAACACGCATTTCTTATATTAATGTGAACCTTCCCGTTATTACTGAAGTCAATTCAGCCGCAGTATGTGAAAGTTCAGGCAGCATGACCGTTTCAGCTTATGGAACAGGTACAATTTATTGGTTTGATGTTCCTGTCGGAGGAACTTCTTTTCACACGGGAAATACATATACTACACCCGTAATTACTTCAACAGCTACTTATTATGTTGAGGACCATGTATTGCCCGAAACTGGTTATGTCGGCAAAACTGATAATGCCGGAAGCGGTTCCTATTACAACAACAACAGCGAATGGGGCTTGATTTTCGATTGCCTTGAAGCATGTTTGCTGAAATCGGTTAAAGTATATACCGGAAGTGCAGGTGAAAGAACTATCAGCATTTACAACAGCTCGGGAACTTTAGTTAATGAAGCAACAGTAAATATTCCCGAGGGCGAAAGCAGGGTTACCCTGAATTTCAGTCTGGATGCCGGTACAAATTATGAAATTACCTGCTCGGCTAACCCTGATATGTATCGAAATGACGGTGGAGTGCCTGTTTATCCCTACGTCCTTCCCGGTAAGATAAGCATAACTAAAAGCAACCTCCCCGAATTTTATGGCCCTGAAAATTTTTATTATTTCTTTTACGACTGGGAAATTAGCGGTGATGAATGTGTCAGCGAGCGGGTTCCTGTTTATGCTGTAATTAATGAAATTCCTGTTGCCCATGCCACTTATTCCAATGCAGGATATCAGGTTCAGATGCAAAACACCACTGAAAACGGTGTAACCTGGCTGTGGAATTTTGGTGATGGCAGTACATCAACCGATTATGAACCCATTCATGATTATCCGGAATCCATTATTTATCATGCTTATTTGATCGCGTATAATGATTGTGGTTCAGATACTTTCTATTTTGATTTGGATTTAACAACTGCAGGATTTGAATTTTCAGAAAAAAATAGTTTATTTGTATACCCAAACCCATTGACCGACATTTTAAATATTGGTTTTAACGAAAACAATCTGAAGACTATCAGGATATTTGATATTTATGGAAATTTGACCTTCATGGATATCAGAAATGAAAAAATGGTAAGCATTGACCTGAGTTCTTTGGCAAGCGGCGTTTACATTCTGACAGTTCAGGATGAAAGCGGCATTTTAAGAAAACAAATTATTAAGGAATAAGAAGATTTAATGTACCAAATTCAGATGCTATGAAAAGGATTTTACTATCAGCGCTTTTCACTATTATTATTGGTTTCGGACTTAATGCCCAAACCGAATTTGAAAAAGCCCAGAATTATCTTCAACAAAAAGGCGAAGTTTATTTTACATTTAGTGTCGAATCACCACTAATTCTGCTTAACCTCACGCGTGATATTTCAATTGACAGGGTAGACGGACTGGAAGTAAAAGCTTACGCAAATTCAAAAGAGTTTACAAAATTCCTTGATTATAATCTGGATTATACGATTCTGACACACCCCGGTGAACTGATACAGGAACCGGATATGTGGGACGAATCAAAAGGTATCTGGGAGTTTGATACCTATCCGACTTATTCCCAGTTTTTAACTATGATGAACACATTTGTCACAAACTATCCCAATCTGTGCAAATTGCATCAGATAGGGACAACAGTTGACGGAAGACAATACCTGTTTTTACAAATTTCTGATAATGTAAACACACGTGAAGCTGAACCGAGGTTCATGTGGACTGGCTCAATGCACGGGGATGAAACCACCGGATACATTCTTTGTCTACACATGATTGATTACCTGCTTGATAACTATGGTACCAATACAGATGTGACCAATATTATCAACAATACCGAGTTGTGGATTATGCCTTTGGAAAACCCCGATGGTACCTACGCCGGAGGAGATAATACCGTCTCAGGATCGGTCAGATATAACAGCAATAATGTTGACCTGAACCGAAACTATAAAAATCAGCTTGACGGGGACCATCCCGACGGCGAAGCATGGCAGCCTGAAACTATGGCCATGATGGGATTGCTTGATACACTTCATTTTGTAATGTCGGCAAACTTTCATGGCGGGGCTGAAGTGGTTAATTTCCCTTGGGACAGTTGGGTTAGTACTTCAAATCCACATGCTGATAATGATTGGTTTTATTTTATTAGCCGCGAATACGCCGATGAAGTGCATCTTCATGCTCCCGCTGCATATATGGATTATCTTGACAACGGAGTTACCCATGGAGGTGACTGGTATGTGGTAACCGGAAGCAGGCAGGATTATATGACCTGGTACAATAGGGGTAGGGAGGTCTGTCTTGAAGTTTCAGATACAAAAACAATTCCGGCATCCGAATTGCTCAACCATTGGAATTACAATTACCCATCCATGATAAAATACATGAAGCAGGTTCAATACGGAATCAGAGGAATAATCACCGATGCCTGTACCGGCCAGCCCATTGTTGCTAATATTTCAATTACAGGTCATGACCAGACCAATGACCAGTCTGATCAATACAGTGAATTGCCCTTGGGCGATTATTACCGGCCAATTGAAGCTGGTACCTATAGTGTTGTTTATTCTGCTCCCGGATACGTTTCCCAAACATTTTCAGTGACCGCGGCAAATTATGCTACAACAACACGAAATGTTGCCCTCCAGCCGGCTGCTCCGGTTTCTGATTTTGAAGCCGATGAAACATCAACATGCTCAGGCACAGTAAACTTTAGCTGCCTGACAACCGGAGTAACAACCTGGAGCTGGAACTTTGGCGACGGTCAGACATCAACACTCCAAAACCCATCTCACACCTATACCGCAAGTGGAACCTATACAGTTACACTGACGGTTACAAATTGTGGCGGACTTGGCACCGATACTGAAGCAAAAACCGCTTATATTACGGTCGATTTGGCCACTGCGCCCACAACTACAGGAGGAAACAGATGCGGCAGCGGAACCGTAAACCTTTCAGCTTCCGGCTCAGGAACACTTAACTGGTATGCCGGACCAACAGGAGGTACAGTTTTAACAACCGGATCAACCTATTCTCCTTCGGTTTCTGCAACCACAACTTACTATGTTGAGGATGTGGTTTCTTCACCTGCCGTAACCTATAACGTAGGGGAAACAATGAGCTCAAGCAATGGTGCTTACAGAAATGGTTATTATTATCTGATTTTTGATTGTACTACTCCATTTGTTTTGAAATCTGTTGAAATCAATTCCCAAACCGCAGGTGTTACCCACACCATACAACTTCAGAATAGTTCAGGAACAATGATTCAAACAATTGACGTAACAGCTGCCACGGCTGGTGTAAGCAGGGTTGACCTTAACTTTAATGTTCCGGTGGGAACTGATTTGCGATTGGCAAATACCTCTTCAACCTATTTATACCGAAACAATACCACCTTAAGCTACCCTTATGAAGTACCGGGTGTGGTCAGCATTAAAACAACCAATGCTTCACCCAACCCGACCACATATTATTATTATTTCTTCGATTGGGAAATTGAAGTGCCCGGCGAAACATGCTCTAGTCCGCGTACTCCGGTAACAGCCACTGTTTATACCGGTCCCACCCTTGCAATGACATCAACCGCTGAAAGCACTCCTGGTGCAAACAACGGAACAGCCACAGCCACCCCCACAGGATCTTCACCTTATACCTATATATGGAATGACCCGGCTCCGGTTCAGACAACCCAAACGGCAAACGGTCTGGCAGCAGGTACATATTGTTGTACAGTAACTGACAGTCACGGTTGCTCAAGTTCATCATGCGTTACTGTTGCTGTTGGTGCATCTCCCCTTAATGCCTCAGTAAGTGCAAGTACTAATGTTGCATGTTATGGAGTTTGTACCGGAACTGCAACTGCTGCAGCGTCAGGAGGTACTTCTCCTTACTCATATAACTGGGGAAGTGGTATCACCACACAAACTGCCAGTAATCTATGTGCAGGAACTTACATTGTTACTGTTACGGATAACGTAGGAAGTACTTCAACTGCTTCCGTTACAATTACTCAACCGGCTTCTGCAGTAAACGGAACAACAAGTTCTGTTGCTGTAAGTTGTTTTGGCGGAAGTAACGGACAGGTTTCCGTTACCGGATCAGGTGGAACTTCGCCTTATACATACCTCTGGACAGGTGGTTCAACCAGTACTACAGTTACCGGACTTTCAGCCGGCACATATACCGTAACAATTACTGATTTCCGTGGATGTACAACCACAAAAACAGCCACTGTTACCCAACCCGCTTCAGCATTGGCAGGAACATCAACCGGCTCGGCCGTTGATTGTTTTGGCGATGCCGATGGCCAGGTTTCTGTTACTGCTACCGGCGGCACACCAACCTATTCTTACCTTTGGGCACCGGGCGGAGCAACAACTGCAACTGTTACAGGACTTGTTGCCAACACCTATACTGTTACCATTACAGATGCCAATGGTTGCACACTCACCCGTACAGCCAATATTACCCAACCCTCTGTTCTGAGTGCAACCAATTCAACCACTCCGGATAATTGCGGACATCACAACGGAACAGTCACACTGACCGTTTCAGGCGGAACACCGACTTACTCCTATTTATGGTCTCCTGCCGGTTCCGGGGCATCATTATCAGGTTTAGCTGCCGGCAGTTACACCTGCACTATAACCGATAGTCATGGCTGCACCAGCTCAAATACCGCAATTGTTGCGACAACCGGTAGTGTAACTGCTGCTTTCACATACAGCACCAACCAATGCCTTGATGGCAACAGTTTTACCTTTACCAATACAGGTACATCAGGCGTTACATACAGCTGGAACTTTGGAGACGGAACAGGCGTTTCATCTTTGCAAAGTCCCTCTTATTCATATTCAACTCCCGGATCTTTTACCGTGACACAAAATGTTGTTGACGGAACCTGCACCGATACCGAAACCCACACCGTTTCAGTTTACCCAATGCCGGTTGTCAGCACTTCAGCAATAAATTCAACCTGTGGAAACAATGACGGATCTGCAACTGCGATTGTTGCAGGAGGAACATCACCCTATACCTATAACTGGACAGGCGGTGGCAGCTCATCCACAGTCTCAGGTTTATCCTCAGGAACATATTTTGTCACAGTTACCGATTCCCATTCATGTACCGATATTGCCTCAGTTGCAATCAATGATATCGGCGGACCATCAATTGCCCTTTCCGGTACTGATGCTTCATGCTATGGTTATAATGATGGGTCAGCAACTGTTAACGTGACAGGCGGAACATCTCCATTTACATATTTATGGTCTGATGGAAGCGGAACTTCATCAGCGAGTGGCTTATTGGCAGGCGATTACAGCTGTCAGGTTGAGGACGCTTCGGGCTGCATTACCAGTCAGTCCATTACCATTTCAGAACCAACCCAGATCACCACAAGTTTCACCACTACCGGTTCAACATGCGGAAATTCTGACGGAGCAGCCACTGTGGTTGCCTCAGGAGGATCGGGTACTTATTCTTATAACTGGAGCACAGGTTCAACCACTACAGGCATCACCTCAGTCGCAGCAGGTACTTATTTTATAACTGTAACCGATGATAATGATTGCAGTTCAATAAGTTCTGTGGTTATTAATGATCTTGGGGCACCGGTAGTTTCTTTCACATCAAATAATGTTACATGTAATGGTGGCGTAAACGGCTCAGCTGCAGCATTTGCATCAGGTGGAACTGCTCCATATTCCTACAACTGGTCTAACAGCAGCACAAGCCAGATTCTGGTTAATTTAGCTGCCGGAGTTTACACTGTCACTGTTTCAGATGGTAATGGTTGTGAAACTGTTGAAAGTGTTGAGATTTTGCAGCCTGAACAAATTATAATATCAGGTTCAGTTACTGATGCCGGTTGTCTGACAAATGACGGGTCAATTGTGCTTTCGGTTACCGGCGGCGTTCCGGGATACAACTATGACTGGTTTACCGGTGAAAGTACCTCCACAATCAGCGGACTTGGTTCAGGAGAATACATGGTTACAGTTACAGATGCCAGCGGATGCAATGAAATGACTTCATTTTATGTAGCAAATTCCGATGGTCCGGTAATTGAATACTCTCAGGTTGATCTGCTGTGTTATGGCGAATATACCGGCGTACTGGCAGTAAATGCCAGCGGAGGAACCGGACCGTACACCTATTTATGGTCAATAGGATCGGGTTCCACATTGCTAACCGGATTGAATGCCGGGATTTACACGCTGACAGTTACCGACGCCACCGGATGTTCGCAGATAGAGAGTTTTGAATTAACATCTCCATCTCAGATTGTTGTCACTCCGGGTGTTACAAATGAAACCTCATACGGGGCAGGGAATGGAAGCATTGATCTGATGGTAAGCGGGGGAGTAGCTCCATATACATACCTGTGGAGCAATGGTGCTGAAACCGAAGATATCACGGGACTGACCACAGGCAGTTACACCGTAACCGTAACCGATGCCAATGGATGTGAGCACGAACTTGTTGTTCCGGTTACCTATGAAACCTCGATTAATGAAAACACCGGTCTGGCTGTTAAATTATACCCCAATCCGGCCACAGGATATGTAATAATTGAAAGCGGAATAGAAATAGAATATATAAGTGTATTAAATATTCTTGGAGAAAATATCTTGGAGGTTAAGGATTCAGGAAAATCAATTATAATTAATACAGAGCAAATTGAAGCCGGGGTTTATCTGGTGAGAATTAAATCAGGAGGAGCATCAGTTACACGACAGTTGATAATCTCAAAATAAAACAGCTTATTCAGTTAAAAAAAGCCCTTTACAGAAAGGGCTTTTTTTATTGCTGTTCCCAGTTTCCCCCTCCAAGTTGCAAATTCTTTCACGACCAGAGGGAGTAAACTTGAAGCTGTTTCACGGTTTTATTGGAACACTTGGGGGTACAGGGGGTTATTTATTTTGAATCATCACATTTTCTTTTATCTCCTTTTTTGTGGCTTGAACCACAGGAGCTTTTCACTTCGGTTTCGGGTTTTGTGAATTCAGTTTTATGACCTGTTTTTTCAATAGCTGCAATCATTGAATCTTTAGATTGTTTTGCAGGGTCAAATGTAATGGTAACAACTTTTGTTTCCATGTCGGCAACAACGGAATTAACTCCATCAAGTGCAGCGATTTCTTTTTCAATTTTTGCTTTTCCACCTTCGCAGTGAAATTCAGTTTTGATTTTTACTTCATTATCCTGGGCGTTGCTTTTGGAAACAAATCCAGTGATCAAAACAAGGAAAAAAGTCATTTTTAGCAGGTTCATATTTTTTTATTTTAAGTGTGTTGGGGCAAAAATAGATAAAAATTAAAAGTAAAAAAGGTAACAGGGCTTTTTAACTAAAAATTAACTGAAGGATAAAATATTGGCAAAAAAAAAGCCCGCATTTGCGGGCTGTAGGTTTTATAATCCAAGAACCTGAGGTCCCTGTTTAAAATAAATATCTCGTGGAATTCCTGCCTCCATGATTTTCATCAAATCTTTTTGAAGGGTGGGCTGGATATTTCCTTTTTCATCAATAAGTTTCTGGGCACCTTTTAAATCACCACTTGTGAATATGGTTAAAACTTCTGTTGCAAACTGGGTAACAGAATTTTTCATTTTTTCCACATTGATTTCATATTTTCCGTTTTTATTTCTGTTGATGGCACCGGCATCGGTGAAATAATAGAAACAAATTACGTTGGAAATACCTTGTGCATGAGCTGCGCCAAACCTGACCGAGCGAAGGATATTTGAAAAGAAAGTTGCATAATTTGCAGCAAACTCATCTTCAGAAGCTTTGATAGACTTAAGATACTCAGTCATAATATAGAGTCGGAGAACATCAGCTCTCAGGCCGTTCATGGTATTAAAATTGCCTTTTAGTACATCTTTAACTTTTTCACCTTTAACGGTATTATTGATATCAATGGCGTCGGCAACTTCGTAGAAAAGGTTATTCAGGAAAAATGCGTCAAAAGTAACTTTATCAGAATTGGCAACAAAAAGGTCGGCAATTGGTTTAAGAATATTATCGAATTTTGCTTTGGTTGCATTGTAAAACATGAGTTTTTTGTTGCCTTTTTCCATGTGAACCCTTCCGTCGCGCGGGTGGAACAGAGAAATGGTTTTACTGCCCGCATTGGCATATCCTGCATAGTATACAACGTTGAAAACTTCAATTTCGTTTTTAGAAACAGGGATGAGTTTTTTTGCAGATGCGTCAACGGGAAGATTTTTAATAATATCAGGAATGCTCTTTTGTATTTCTGAGAGTTTATTTTCCCATTCGGTATCTTTTAACAGAATATAAGCAATATGAGCTGTTTTTGTATTTAGGAACCTGTCAACCTCGTCGTCTATTGGTCCGGCAATAAAATCAATTTTATTGTTTTTAAGATCCATCCAGGCAAGGTCGCTTTCAAGATAATCGTCAGTCAAAAAAGATTTTGCTTTCAGTTCGAGGTATTTTTTAAATTGTGGATCATCAGCAACAGCAGCAGCTTTTTTCAGTAAATCTGAAATTTTTTCAACCTGTGCTTTGAATGCTTTATGGTATGGTAAAGTATAAAGATTCCCTTTATCGTCTCTTTTCAAAACAGTGAACATGCTGTATTTGTCTTCAAATTTCATATCAACATATTCAAGATACTTGATGTCTGCCGGATAAAAATTGGCGCCAAGAGGCTGTTTTTCATAGCCTTCAACAAAAGGTTTCATGCCTCTTAGAAAGTCCCACGGACCATAATTTATTGCAGCAAATTTTGCTTCAAAGTCATTGGTTATTTTTCCAAAGAGTTCTTTTTTATCACCGTAATTCTCCATCCAGAAAATCTCATCGATCAGATCAGCAGCCTGAAACAGAAAACCAAGCATTTTTTTCTGATTGTCGGAAAGACCGGATATATCAGGATTTAAAGTAACTTCCTTATACTCATTTACTTTTTCTTCAATGGTGAGTTCTTTTTCCACAATTGCTTCCTGAGAAGTTGTATCAACCTGACCATTATCATTGTCTTTTGCTTCTTTTTTTGAATCACCACATGCAAAGAGAATTGTTGAGAAAATCACTAATGCGCTGTAGATTAAGTACTTCTGTTTCATTTGTAATGTTTTATTTTTTATAAAAATAATAAATAGTTTTGTATATACGAAAATGGTTAAAAAATGTTTACAGAAAAATGCATGTTATTCATTAAACTGTATCACCATCAGCATAAAATTTAAAACCCAATCTTTTTCCAGTTTGTATTTTTGATTTATTGATTTTTTCTTTCATCTGAGCAACCGATGTGATGCTTACGTTCTCATAAGGTGGAACAAGTAAATCAAAATCAAGTGAATACAAAATGGCCGAGTCAACAATGTTTTTTATATGTTCCCGTTCGATAATGGCATTTGCAAAGTCATTATATAGGAATCCAAGTTGTCTTTTGCCTTCGACAAAATAGTGTTTGTCTTTGTTGATAAAAATTCGGGCAATCAGATAACCCAGGTCATCCATTCTTTCATATTTAAATGAGTCGGCAAGAAAATTATATACATTAATAATACCGCAATATGAAGCCATTACATTATTTTGCACATAAGGTGTTTTCCAGACACCATGGCCTTTGTCAAATTCGAAAATATTGGTATGCATATTAAAAATCAGCAAATCTCCGGCTATTTTTATTTCAGCTTCGAAAGCACCGCGATCCTTGTATTCAAGGTTGATTGGATTTTTGGAAATTTTTATTCCGGTATTTAAGTCATTTACAGTTTCCTGCAGGATTTCCTTAAAGGTATTTAGTGTTTCAACAGTGTTCTGATAAACTTTTTGTTTTATTGCAGCCTTTTCAGTAAGGGTGTCAACAATTAATTTGCGTGCATTACTTTTTTTTTCTTTCATCCTTATAAATAAACTAAAAAATGTTACGTTTTTAAGCGAAAAAAGTTCTTTATCTTATACAAACCTATATTGTACTAATTTGGAATGCATGAAGAGTTTTTCATTTCCATTAATATGCTCTTGCAAAAATGACCCTTTGATCAGATGATTTTCCTGAGTATACACAGTTTCCTTTCTCAAATCCCGAATCTAAAGGAATGCAGCGAATGGTTGCTTTAGTAAGTTCCTTTATTTTTTCTTCTGTTTCGGTTGTGCCATCCCAATGCGCAGCTATGAAACCACCTTTTTCAATAG
>Ga0209016_1000504_pt1 | contig 45025 bp, 28 predicted proteins | sample EPASupsiteSAE305_FD_187265 | JGI IMG/M metagenome (GOLD analysis project Ga0209016, IMG submission 187265) | Bioremediated contaminated groundwater microbial communities from EPA Superfund site, New Mexico - SAE3-05 (SPAdes) (version 2) | ecosystem: Environmental > Aquatic > Deep subsurface >... | reverse complement strand
GCCTGCATGTAGTCGCCGGAGGTGGCAATGGCGAGTGGTGAGCTGGTCGAGATAACGGTCATGCCTTCGGCGGATTCCGGGCGGGGCTGGCGGACGCCGATCCGCCAGGGTTGACTGCCCGGCTTGTTGCCCGAGACCATGAGATCGCCGCCGGCCTCGACATAGACGTTGGCAAAACCGTTCGCCTTCAGGGTGGCGACCCCCTGGTCGACGATATAGCCCTTGGCAATGCCGTCGAGGGTGATACACATGCCCGGCAGAGCCAAGGCAACGCCCTGCCCTTGCCGGACAATCTTGCGGTGGTCAACCAGGCGCAGGCAGCCTGCCAATTGTGCATCACCGGGCAAGGTATCCCGGCTGTAGAGTCCCAGCAGAGGGAGAACGGTGACGTCAAAGGCCCCATCGGTCCCGCGGCTGATCGTTTCGGCAAGGGTGAGCACTTCGGCGAGTTCCGGAGAGAGGAGCGGCAGAGCGCCCTTCCGGTTAAGCTGGGCCAATTCGCTGGTTGCATCGTGGCGACTGAAGATGCGGGAAAGCGCCTCTATCCGGTTGAAAGTCGCCTGAACTGCCTGCAGGCACGCATCCTCGTCCGGACCGCTGACAATCAGGTTGATCTCGGTGCCCAGCAGGGACCGGCTTTGCCGAACTAGATGATCACGGCTTCCCCCCCCCAAGAAGCCGAATTGGTATAAACCGCCAGCTGCTCCAGCCACGGCGAGAATCTGCAGGAACTTTCTTCGATTGACGCGAGGTTGGTTGTTGCTCCGTTCACTCATCGTTTGTCCTCCGAAAAAGTCATGCACACGGATAAAAGAAATGATTCGGTGATGGTGGTTCGAGAATACACCGATACAATACTCATAGCGTGTGGCAAAAAAGCCAGCCGGCCTGCAGCACCCTTAATGTGGTGGAGATTCAATCTGATTGTTTTTCAGGAAAAAGTCAACAAACGGCACATCGTGTCTCTTTAAAACCTGGTCGGTCGTCCGTTGCGGTTCGATTTTGCATGAACCCGCAAACAATCTGATAATACAATCTGATAATATCATCCATACGGAGAGGTTTCCCCTCGTCTCATTGAACGACTTGGGATGAGGTTTAGCGCGGCGACCTTTATTTAGTCGCAAATACGCCCTTCCTGATAGCGGAGATTGACTAAGAATCGCGGAACAATGCAGCGGTGTTGACTCTAAACCCGGCCACCTACGATATAGTAGTTGACGACGGACATTTCTTTTTTTATATTGACACGAAAATATATTCTATCGTGCCTATAAGACCAACCTTTCACCTAGAGGAGACAGCCCATGCTTTTTTCCATCTCCGGCATTACCGTCGATCCCTGGATTCCTCCCCTGGTTGCCTTTGTCATTTCCTTCTTTACCTCCATGGGAGGCATCTCCGGGGCCTTTCTTCTCCTGCCCTTTCAAATGTCCGTTCTCGGCTACACCAACCCTTCAGTCAGCTCCACCAACCAGCTGTACAATATTGTCGCCATTCCCTCGGGAGTCTATCGCTACTGCAAGGAAGGACGGATGATCTGGCCCTTGACCTGGGCCGTGGTGGTCGGCACCCTGCCGGGCGTGCTCATCGGCGCTTTCGTCCGGGTGACCGGGCTGCGCGATCCGCGAAATTTCAAATTGTTCGCCGCCGCGGTCATCCTCTATATCGCTATCAAGATGATCAAGGATTTACGCAAACAGCAGGCCACCGCCAAGAACAGCGCTCAGGTTGGGGCGGCGGGCAAGAGTGGGCCACTGGCTGCCACCTTCGGCAATCCGGCCGCCACGGTGACCATTACCCAGAGCACGTTCAAGCGGATCAGCTTCACCTTCCAGGGTGAAACGTATGATGTCTCGGTGACGGGCATTTTCATCCTCTGCTTCATCGTCGGCATCATCGGAGGGATTTACGGCATCGGCGGCGGCGCGATCATCGCCCCCTTTCTCATCACCTTCTTCGGCCTGCCGGTGTACACCGTGGCCGGCGCTGCCCTGATGGGCACCTTTGTTACCTCGGTGGCCGGGGTGGCCTTCTATACTGCCATTGCCCCGCTCTATCCGCAGGTATCGGTGGCACCGGACTGGCTGCTCGGCATCCTCTTTGGCCTGGGCGGCATGGCCGGAATGTACCTGGGGGCCCGCTGTCAGAAATTCGTACCCGCCAAGGGCATCAAGTGGATGTTGGTTGTGATCATGCTCTTCACATCCATCAAATACGTGCTTGAATTTTTCAAATAAAAAAAGCGTGTCCGGAATTGCACTCCGGACACGCCTGCTTGTTCAACTCGGCCCCATCCCCCTCACGGCTCGGTGAACAAACTCTTGATTGTTGCCGGAATAGCACCCTTGGGGGTCAGGGTGTGCTCCTTGTCCACGCTGTAGACGCCGAACCACTGTTCCGGATCGTCGGGATCCTGGTGAAGGGCCTCTTCCGGCCCCTTGGCGCTCTTCCACCACTCGTCCTGCAACTCGAAGAAGACCAGCCCGCAATACCGTTCCTTGCCTTTGGCGGTCCGAATATCTCGCCACACTGACCGGAAGATTGCGGGCACATCCTCGATCTTGTGGCCGCCAAATCCTGGATGTGTTTTTGGTTTTGGGGAAATAGGCGAGGTTGCCACCCCCACCTGAGTCACCAGAATAGGCTGTTTCGATTCCGCCGCCAACTGCTCCAGATAGCCCTGGTAGGTCGTACCGGTAACCGATCCGGGCTTGGAGGTGCGCACGCCGTTGGCATAGGTGTAGACATTCAAGCAGATCAGATCACCCATATCCGGTACCAGGACGCTTTCCTGGCTGACCTCGATATCCGGCCGATCGGCGATCGGGCCGATATGGGTCCAACTGGTGTGGCAGTAGAGATGGCGGCGGCCATAGCGGGTCAACTCGTAATCCATGGCCTCGTCCACCAGTTTAGCCAGGGCCACCTCGGTGGGAGTACGGTTGGTCACAGCCAGATGTTTGCCCTGGTAGTCGCGGACCTCGGGGTGGCGAGTGTCGGTGGCGGTGACGCATTTGGCCTGCAGCTCGTCGCCGATGGAAAAAAGCACCAGCCGGTCCGGCCGGCCGACCTTGTAAGTGTGATCGATCACCTCCTTAATATCGTTCAGGGTCTTGGCCTGGAAGGCCGGGGCCAGAAAGTCCTCCTCATAAGCCCAAACCCAAACATCCTGGCTGTAGACCAGATCGGTCTTATCCAGGGCCTCGAAAAATTTGGGTGGCATCAGCCGGGGAAACACATGCAGATAATTGACATTCATTGCCTTGATCAAATTCAGATGGCTGTCGTAGCGGCCATCGTTGCCAGGCGGCAGGCCCCGGACCGGAGTCTCGCCGGGAAGAAAGGGCGAGTATCCCATTCCCCGGAAGAAGACCGGTTGTTCCGGCTTGCTGCGATCAACAAGGGAGGTACCTCGAACGATAAAACGGCTGGGCTCGGGCGTCTGCGCGCTGAGCACCATAGTTTTAGCGGCAGGCGGTGGTTGCGTGAAAGCGAGAGGAGAATAAACAAGACCAAGAAGGCAAACAAAAAACAGCAATTTAGGAATCATGGATGTATGGGAAGATGATGGTTGTTCAGGTTGTTGCTCATTGAGGGAGGAGTCAATCGCCGTGCGGCCGAAGCATGGCGATTGCCCTTTCCCATGGATATGGACCTCGCTAAGATAAAGCCAATGCGGCCGATTTTGGCAACGTTTTTATCCACCATCCAAGACTGCTCCCAGAAACGCGGATGCGAAACAAATTGCAGGGAAATATGCAACTCCGAATGATGTGGCCTATGGGTGACACGGGACGCCCCGGTACTTTTCTTTCTCGCGTCCCTATGGTACTTAGGGCCTGTCAACAGATACATTAAACAGCTTGCCTCTCAATTCGGGCCATCCTTGGTTATCGTTCAATCGCACAATTCTCGGCGTAGCCCAGCTACGACGCCGGCGGTTTCGCGCTGGTCGCTACAACCAAATCCGACCCAAATTTGAGCGCGATTTTATCCAGGTTTAATTGTGACCAAATTCTTAATGGCTTGAAAATAGCAGTTCATTGCCCCAAGAGGAGACCATGCAGCACCCAGACGTTTACCCGCAGTTGACCCTGATCCTCACCCCGGAAGCCCTGACCGGATTTTCCTCCCTGTTGCAGCACGGCATTCTTTATCCAGTGAGCCAGCCAGTGCCTCTTGTGCCGTTTCTGCTCTCATTGCCTGGTTTCACCGGAGACTACATAGAAAAAACGGTGCAAACCATCTTTGTCGACGGCATTGCCGCCGATAGCCTGGACCGCGACCTGACAGCCGGTTCCACCCTTGCCCTTTCCGCCGCCATGCCTGGTTTGGCCGGCGCTATTTTCCGCCGCCAGGGGATCCACGGCAGTTTGCGCAGCCAGCCTCAGGAACAAAAAAAAATCGGCGGGGCAGCTGCGGGCATGATTACTTTGAAATTGTTCAACAGTATTGCCACAGATCGAATCCAGGATCTGCTGACCACTGGTGTATTGGTCGGCGGCAAGGCATTTCATGATTTCGCCGGCATGCGGGAGAGCCTGTTCCAACCGCCAATGATGGTGCAACATGAAGGTCAGCAGGTGGAATATAGCGCGTTGCTGCCGCTTGTTGCCGATCTCCCGGTTCTAAGGGTCAAGGCAGTGCTTGCTTCGGAGTAGTCGCAAACCCGTCTTTTACGAGAGCGTCGGACGCAAACCTGTAGTATCAGGTCTTGGCGAAAACACCGCGGCTGAAACTACCGCTCTGCACCGCACCTCTCTGCGGTCGGCTGGTGACCGAGGGGACTCTTTTTTCTTTTCTTTTGCCGCCAACCCTTGCACAATCTTTTCGTGAAGAAACAGAACCTGCTGGAATCCTCGATTTCAGCTTATTGCCCAATATAAAAGGAACGAACATGTTACGAGATTTAGCACTGGCCGCGAAGGCCGCCTGCAGCCGAGAAGATCAAGAAAGCCTGATCCCGATGGTCAAACAGCTACGCGACCTGGGCGAAACCGCCTTTAAAAAAGGACTGCTTGCCCTGGAAGGCGAACTGATGCAGATCAAGGATCCCTTTCTCAAGCTGGGGATTCAGTTGATCGTTGACAAGACCGAGCCGGAAAACGTCCAGGATATCCTTGATGCGGACATCTATTACAACGAATCGAATGGCCGGGAACTATTGAAAAAAATCATTATCCGCGAAGGTCTGCTCCGTATCCAGGCCGGCGACAATGCCCGTAACATCCTTATCTGCACCAAGGTTTTTCTGGGCAAGGTGGACGCAAGCCTCTGGTAGAGTTCTTCAAGCTGTCCACGGACGGCATGTCATGCAATCGCATTGAGGGGAGGCGCCATGCACGGCGACAAGTTTGTGGATTTGACCACAGATCAGCAGCTGGAAGCGGTCAAAGTTCGTTTCGAGTATAGGGAAGGGCTTGGGTGGTTTACTGGGGAGGGAATCTTTGCCGGCACAAACGAGGCGGATGTAATCGGCGCGCTGATTGATCTGGAAGAAGCGGAAATCAACGCCATCGGCGACTGCATGGCCGGTTGCTCCATGGTGTTGCCCCGGCTGGAGGATTTCGTCAGGAAGCCGTGAAGGACATCGAAACGAGCCACGGCAAGATCATGCCACCTCTTTCTCTCCCGTAAGCATCTTGTTGTTCAGCCAACAAGAAACCTGCACCCAGCACTCCGGACTCGGACGCACGGGCACACCCAGAAACCAACCTGTCCCCGCCAGCCTGCCACCAATGCTTTAAAACCGGTCAATGATCTCCACTTCGGAGAGCGGCAGCTTGCCGCCACGAGGCCAAGGGGGCGCCGTTCCCTTGCCGATGGCCACGAACATCGCGACGACATGATCAGCGGGCAGGTTGATCAATCGACCGACCGCTTCAAAATCAAACCCGTCCATGGGACAGGAATCGTAACCCATGCTCTTGGCGGCCAGCATCAGGGTCTGGGCCGCCATGCCGCAGGATCGCATGGCCTCGTCGCGCTGCACCTGCTCCTTCCCCCGGTAGTAGCTGTCAATGGCCGGGAGCACGAAATTCCGTATTCCTTTAGGCACGTCCTGCCAATAGCGTTCAGGCTTCTTTTCCCAGGCCTTAAGATCAGCGCAGAGCACAATAAAGAGCGACGCATCGGTCACCATGGCCTGATCCCAAGCCACGTCGCGAATTTGACGCCGGAGTTCCCGGTCGTGCACCACAACGAAACGCCAGTTCTGGATGTTAAAAGCCGTGGGCGACAGCATGGCCAGGGAGAGCAACTGCTTGATATCCTCCTCGGGCATCCGGTGATTGGTATCATACTGTTTTACCGCCCGTCGTTGAGTGATAGCCTCAATGGTTTCCATGAACTCCTCCTTGCTGAAAAAGGTCTCAATACCAGTCCCTTCCGGGATTATTTCCACAGGTGGCTACGGGGCTCTCAATTGTTTTCACTCTTCATCCGGCTCCGCCTCGATGACGAGACAGCTAGATATAACTCTGATATTCCGGCTCAAACATCAGGGAACGGATATGTTCTTCCAGATCATCCGGCCTGGGTTTAGCCGCCAATCCGTTATCATACGCCTCCTCGGCCACCGCGATCGCCACATTCAGGGAAACCTCGCGAATCCGTGGCAGGGGCGGATAAACCCGGCCGAATTGCAGGTCCGCTTCCGAGACCTCCTGGGCAACGATCCGGGCCGCGGTCAGGAACATTTCGTTGGTGACCCGCACCGAGCCACTGGCCAAGACCCCCATCCCCACGCCGGGAAAGATATACACATTGTTCCCTTGGGACGGATACAACTTACGGCCGTGGGTGACGACCGGGGCAAAGGGACTGCCGCTGGCGAAAATGGCGCGACCCTCGGTCCAGGTATAGGCTTCCTCGGCGGTGCATTCGGATTTGGAGGTTGGATTGGAGAGCGAAAAGACAATGGGCCGCTCGTTTATCCGCGCCATGGTTTCCAGAATCACGGGGGTGAAACGCTTGGGCTGCCCGGAAACGCCAATGATTGCCTGTGGCCGCAGGGTCTCGACAGCGGTTTGAAAATCGGTGACAGGTGGATGATCGTGGGCATACAGCAGCTTCTGGCCGCCGAGATCGGTGCGACTCTGGACGATCAAGCCCTTCGAATCGACATACCAGCAGCAGCGGCGGGCCTCGTCAACGCTGAGACCTTCCTCGATCAGGGCTGCAACCAGCAACTCGCCGGCGCCCAGCCCGGCCTCGCCCGCGCCCAGGAAGAGGAACCGCTGATCTTTGAGGGCGCCGCCAGTGATCCGCAGGGCCGAGAAAATACCGGCCACGGTCACCGCAGCCGTGCCCTGGATGTCGTCGTTGAAGCAGCAGACCTGGTCGCGGTACTGCTGGAGCAGCCGAAAGGCGTTGCGGTTGGCAAAATCCTCAAACTGGATCAGAGCGCCAGGAAAAACCTGCTGCACCGCCAGAATGAATTCCTCGACCATCTCGTCATAGAGTTCGCCGCGAATGCGCGGATGCTGCAGGCCAATGTAGAGCGGATCGTTGAGCAGCCGGGCGTTGTCCGTGCCCATGTCGAGAGTGACCGGCAGGCTGAGCGAGGGATGGATACCGGCGCAGACCGAGTACAGAGCCAGTTTGCCCACCGGAATGCCCATGCCGTCGGCGCCGAGATCACCGAGGCCCAAAATGCGCTCGCCATCGGTGACCACGATGACGCGGACATCGGTATACGGCCAGTTGCCGAGCAGTTCGGCCACCCGCCCCTTGTCGCGGGCGGTGATATAGATACCGCGCGGCCGCCGGAAAATATGGCCAAACTCAAGGCAGGCCTGCCCTACCGTTGGCGTGTAGACAATGGGCATCAACTCTTCGATATTGTCGAGCAGCACCCGGTAAAACAGGGTTTTGTTGCGATCCTGGAGGGCGATGAGATAGACGTAGCGGTCGATATCGGAAGATTGCTTGCGCAGGTTCTCCAGAATCCGCTGCACCTGCTCGTCAAGGGTGTGGACCCGGGGCGGCAGCAGACCGGTCAACCCCAGAGCTTCCCGCTCCTCCAGGGTGAAGGCCGACCCCTTGTTCAGGGTCGGGTCGCGCAGTAGGGCGATGCCGGTGGGCAGACCGGCAAGCCGGCTGCGGGCTCGTGCCCGGGCGCTGGCATCGGTGGCCGCGCTCTTTTTCAGCATGGACTGGAGGTTGATATGACTCAAGAAACGTGACAGGGTGTCACCATCAACCAGGTTTTTTTCGAAACGGATGAGCATCTCATCTTTTTCATGAAGTATTTTGTACATACGCCTCTCAATCTCTTCGGCTCGAGGCCGCGATCTCTTTGACTGTGCAGCCATCCCCCTTCACAAGAAATACCTTATTCGAGAGAGCGCAGTTCCATTTTTTTCAGCATTACAAACCATCGGCAAACTTGTCAAGGATCTCGTATTTATATGCTTATACAAGAAAAATTAATCCTGACAGGATCATAATTCAGTTTTTCAATCATGAAAATCAGTGCAGATCTTGGCGCAAGATCCCTTCTCTTCCCGCGCACAATTGTGGTGACCATCTGGCAGGCGTAACCGGAAAAAAGTCCAGCCAGCCAACGATCTTGGCGGGGGACACGCAATTTGAATCGGAAGAACCGGGGAGTTTCATCTCCCACACCTGTCGGCATGGTCCCGGGAAAGGTGACGATGAGTCAGGGCATGTGCTTGTCAAGCATCTTCCTGAGCAACAGGGCGAGCTCTCTTTTAGAAAGGGGCTTCATGGCAAACTCCTTGATCCCTTTGGCTTTCACCTGTTCTTCGGTGATAAGGTTGCTGTACCCCGTGCACAGAAGAATCGGCACATCAGGCCGTATTCGCAGCAGATGCTCTGCCAAGTCGCATCCCGTCATCCCGGGCATGGTTTGGTCGGTAATGACCGCATCGAACTGATTGGCTTGCTCTTGAAAAATTGTCAGGGCATCCAGGCTGCTTGTCCGGATCGTCACCTTATACCCAAGATGTTGCAGGATTAATCTTCCTGCCTCAATCAAACTCTCATCGTCGTCAACCAGCAAGATATGCTCACGACCGAAAGGCGTCTTTCCCAATGTTTTCAACTCCGGAACGGTCTGGTCATCAACGGCGGGAAAATAAATCGTAAAAACCGTTCCTCCCCCCACCGCACTTTCGCAGGTCATGCACCCACCGTAGCTGGTCACGATGCCTTGCACGATGGAAAGCCCCAACCCCGTTCCCCTGCCGATCTCCTTGGTCGTAAAATAGGGGTCGAAGATCTTGTTGCGTATTTCCGGATCGATTCCTGGCCCCGAATCCCTGACCGTGAGTTCAACGAATTGACCGGAATACGCTCCTGGTTGCATCTGCAGGTCAACTGGGACAACGCTACAATCTCTGAGGGCAATATCGAGAATGCCGCCGGTTTTTTCCATGGCCTGAAAGGCATTGGTGCAGAGATTCATTAGAATCTGGTGAAACTGGGTGGGATCGGCGAAAATGGGTCGAGTGTTGCTCTCGATACGCTGTTTAATGATGATGGTTGATGGCAGGGAAGGACGAAGAAACTTGATCGCTTCTCTTGCGATGTTGGCGGGATGAAGGAGGATGCGTTCGGCGGTAGCCTGGCGGCAAAAGGTCAGAATTTGCTTCACCAGCCCGGAGGCGCGGCCTCCTGCCTCCAACACCTTCCCGAGATATTGCGTAACGGCCGAATCCGCAGGGATAGCTTCTTGTGCCATTTGGGTATAACCGACAATCGCCCCGAGAATATTGTTGAAATCGTGCGCGATACCACCCGCCAAGGTACCGAGGGCTTCCATCTTCTGGGATTGCATCAGTTGCGCTTGTAGTTTCCTCTTTTCCTCCTCGGCCCGCACATTATCTGTGATATCCCTGGAAAAGCTGGCCACCTGAATCACTTTCCCCTCTTCGTCCAGAACCGGGAAAAGCCGGACGCGGTAGAACTTGTCATTTCTGGGTTCTTCGTACTGTACCAACCTTCTTTGGTGGAACAACTGTTCAAAAGCTTTGGCGCGCATATCGGCCGCATGCGAAGGCAAGAATTGGAAGAGATTTTTCCCCCGCATGGAATCTTGCCGGATATTGCGCCGCAGCGCCGCGATATTGTTCAGATCGAGAATTTCGCCATCGGGTTTGATCAGCATCACCGAGTCCGAGGTAGCATCGAAAAGCGCTCGAAACCATGAGACATGTTTTTTGAGCTTTTCCTCCATCTGTTTTCGATAGGTAATATCCCGAATACTCTCGATCGCGCCGATGACGTTACCTTCGTGATCACGAAGGAGGGATGCCTTGGCATAAACCCAGCCCCCCTCATTGTTGTAGAGCGCATTACAGAAGACTTCAGAAACGAGGGTATCTTCCTCGCGGATAATGTACGAATACCGGGAGGCAATCTCCTCATTGTCCGCCATGGCCAAGTCGATTAATTGTGGACGGGTTTCGCCATAAAAAGGAATCGCATGGGCATGGCCCCCTTTGCCGATCATCTCGGCGGCCGGCATCCCGGTCATCTTTTCCATCGCCTTGTTCCAAATGATGACCCGCCCCGCGGTATCGAGAACCAGGGTGGCATCGGGGAGAAACTCGACAATATCGCGCAGTTGTTTTCGCTCGGCCCGCAACTTTTCCTCGGCCTGTTTTCGCATCAGGGCCGCCCCGATGTGCGAGGCGATATCCTCCAGGGCCTCGATCGAGTCCAGGGTGAAACGTCCCTTGCGCCGGTCGCTGCAATGGATCAGGCCGACGATCCGCTCCTTGTTCCGGATCGGCACCAGCGCGATGGAGGCGTACAGGGACTGTATGCACTGGTTGCGGGGCTGAAACCGGGGATCTAGTGCTGCAGGGAGCTCCAGCAGGGGGAAGGAATCGTTAGTCCAGAAGCTGCCCCCTGGGGTGAACAGGGGATCAACAGGGTCGGCCTTGCCGGAAATCACCAGGCCACAGGCACACTCCAGTTTGACAGTGCCGTTTTCATCCCGGCATATTCCGCCATCGCTGGTGCGTCCGATCAGACTGTTTTCAGCCAAATAAAAATCAGGAGGAAAGCCCTGGTGGGCAATGTATGGAAAATCATCCCCATCTTGCAGGCGAATGCCCACGGCATCGAAACCGGTGCGTGTTTTCAATATTCCGAGGGCACGCTGAATGGTATCGTCCAACTCGCCCGGTTCATTGAGTGCCTGCAGGATTTCCCGGCCCATTTCCCGGTAAACCTCCATGCGCTTGCGCTCGGTGATGTCCTTGGATGAGCAGAGCATCGACAGAACCGTTCCTACTGCGTCCTTGACCGGATTCACCGTGGTCAGGTAACACCGGTTGCTCCCGGCCGTCCGGATATTTATCTCGACATTCTGCACCTCTCCCGCCTGAAAGGCTCGACACAAGGCATCAAGACACCTCCCCGCTTCTCCTTTGAAAAAGACATCTTCAATGTTTCTGCCGACGATTTTTTCCGCCGTTTGTCCCGCTTCCCGCGCAAAGGCGCTGTTGACGTATTCGTACTGACCTTTCGGCGTACAAGAGAAAATGGGATCGGACGATTGTTCAAGTAGAACGCGATGCTTCTCCTCGCTTCTCCCCAGTTCCTCTATCTTGAACGCCAGGGCGTCTTGCATCTCGATCATACGCTGGCCGACTTTGACGCGAGCCAGAAGTTCCCCCGCATCGAACGGCTTGGCCAAGTGGTCGTTGGCACCGGTCTCCAACCCGGCGACGACGTCGGATTTTTCGCCTCTGGCAGTCAGCAGAATGATATAGGGCGAGCGGACGGATTGCAGGGACCGGACCCGGCGGATAACCTCCAAGCCATCCATCTCCGGCATCATCCAGTCAAGAATCACCAAAACGGGAGCATCGGACCGGCGCAGGGCATGCCAGGCCTCGGCGCCATTGACGGTTTCCACCAACTCGTGACCGTTTTTTCTCAATACGGCAGCCAGGGCAAGGCGCGAGGTTGCGTCATCTTCAGCTATCAGGATGCGCATGGGATTCTTTCCTGAATAAACTTTCGTCATAGACCACACGATTCCGCCCTTCCTCTTTGGCTCGGTAGAGGGCCGCGTCCGCTGCCTCCAGGATCTCGTCCACCGTATCGCCAGGAGCTGTGCGGGTCACGCCGATACTCAATGTGCAGGACAGTTGACCCGATTTTGTCGGGATCGGGGTCTGTTCAACCAGCGAACACAATCTGAAAAACAAAGAAAGATGGTCGCATCCCGTTTCTATCGGCGCCACGATTAAAAACTCCTCGCCGCCGATGCGTCCCACGGCATCGCACTCCCTGACCTGTGCCTTGAATATTCGCGCCAGTCCGCACAGGAGATCATCCCCTGCCTGATGACCGTAGGTGTCATTACATTGTTTGAATAAATCGATATCGCACATCCCGATGGCCAGCGCCCCACCTTGACGCTCCCCTCGGGCGATCTCCTTGTGGAGGTGGTCGAAAATGGCCCGCCGGTTGAGCAGGCCGGTCATCGGGTCGTGCATGGCCTGATACCTCAGGATTTCCCGGCTTTTGCACAGAGCGTCCTGCAACTCGACCATGCGCCGTCCGACCTCGACACGGGCGCGCAGCTCTCCAGCATCGAAGGGTTTAGCCAGGTAATCGTTGGCTCCTGCCTCCAAGCCGATGATGATGTCGGACTTTTCGTCTTTGGCGGTCAGCAAGATAATGTAGGGCGGCCGGTCGGATTGCAGGGTACGGGCTCGCTGTACGACCTCCAACCCATCTATTTTCGGCATCATCCAGTCGAGAATCGCCAACCGGGGAGCATCGGGTTGTCGCAGCGCTTCCCACGCCTCGGCGCCGTTCACCGTGACCGTCACCTCGTATCCGTTTTTTTCCAGCACGCCGGTCAAGGCAATACGGGAAGTACAATCGTCTTCAGCAATCAAAATGCGCATGGCATATCTCTTTTCTCATGAACTGTCCGGGCAACTTTCTCCCTCAACGGTATCTCCACGATCATTCAGTGCAGCGACATTGGTTCCACCATTGCCTGCCGCAACCGTTCGAACTCGGTGACCAATTCCGTCATGCGTTCCTCAACGACATGCACGTTGCCTGATTGTGCCTCTTTCTCCAACTCGTGGACCAAGGAACGCAGGATCTCGCCCGAGACATTGGCCACGGCGCCCTTCATCGTATGAAGCTGGCGTTCGACACCAACGGTGTCCCCGCTGACCAGATAGCCGCGAAGCATCTCGATCTGTTGGGGAATATCCGCCAGAAAACCTTCGATAACTACACCCACCAGTTCTTCGTCATTCATAAACCGGCGCATCATCATAGTTTTATCAAACACCGGAATGTTTTTCTTACTGGTGATGACGGCAGGGCCATCCTTCGGCCCCCTCGACATTTCCTTGATGGCGGCGCTTGCCCCACCCGGCAACCATCGTTCCAGAATCTCAACCAACGACTGCGGTGAAACCGGCTTGGAGAGGTAATCGTCCATGCCCGCTTGCAGACATTTTTCTCGATCGCCCTGCATGGCATGAGCGGTCAGGGCAATAATGGGAATCTGGCGATCGACAACCTTCGACCGGGAATCGCGGATTCGCCGGGTTGCCTCGAATCCGTCCATCACCGGCATCTGCACATCCATCAGCACCAAGTCGTAGGGGATGGTTTCCAGAGCTTTGAGCACCTCTTCGCCGTTGGCCACCGCATCGGCCCGCAGACCAAGTTTTTTCAGAATGCCTTGGGCTACCTGCTGATTGGTGATGTTGTCGTCGGCCAGGAGGACCCGGCCCTTACTGCCGGCGAACCGGTTCAATACTTCACGGGCCGTGTACCGGGTCACGATCGAAGCCGAAGTCAATGCCTCGGCGTCCCGATCAGCCAGGACCAGTGAAAGCACGATCTTCAACTCCTGATGACGGATAGGCTTGGTGGCATAGGCGGCAAATCCGATTTCTTCGAACCGTCGGGCATCTCCCCGTACTCCCAGGGAGGTCAGCATCACCATCCGGGTATCGGCCAACCGGTGGTCCGCCTTGATGGCGCGACCCAAAGCCTCTCCATCCATCGCCGGCATCTGCATGTCGACGAGGGCAATCCGGAAGGAATCGCCCTCGTCCAGTGCCCGATACAGGGCGGCGAGAGCGGCGGGACCGTCCGCTGCCTCCGCTGGCCGCATTCCCCAAGAGGCAAGACGCGGCGTCTGGATGGCGCGGTTGGTGGCGTTATCGTCCACGATCAGCACCCGCACTCCATGCAGGTCTGCGGGAGGAAAACTTTCTTCCCGCACGCATCCCGCTTGCTTGCCCAAGCGTACCGTGAACCAAAATTCCGACCCCCTGTCTTCCGCGCTGTCAACCCCGACCTTGCCGCCCATCAATTCGGCCAGTTGCTTCGAAATGGCCAACCCCAAGCCGGTGCCGCCATACTGGCGCGTGGTCGACGCATCCACCTGCGTGAACTTGTCGAACAGCAGGGCGCGCTTGTCCTCCGGGATACCGATCCCTGTGTCGCGGATCGAGAAGCGGAGCACGATCGTGTTGTCGTCTTCTTCCACCGAGGTGGCGTTGACCGCCACCTCGCCCGCCGGGGTGAACTTGATGGCATTGTCGGCGAGATTATTCAAAATCTGGCGCAGGCGGCCGGGATCGCCGCACAGCAACTCCGGAATGACAGGATCGGCGGCGTACAGAAATTCAAGCCCTTTTTCGTGCGCCCGCACAGCCATGGTGGCGGCAAAATCGTCCAGCAGGGTCGACAGATCAAAATCCAGGGTTTCCAATTCGAGCTTGCCAGCCTCAATCTTGGAAAAATCAAGGATGTCGTTGATGAGGCTAAGCAGCGATTCGGCGCTGGTCTGGACAAGTTCGGCATAACGATGCTGTTCGTCGTTCAATTCCGTGTCAAGGAGCAGTCCGGTCATGCCGATGACGCCATTCATCGGCGTACGGATCTCGTGACTCATGTTGGCAAGAAACTCGCTTTTGGCGATACTGGAGATCTCTGCCTGGGCCGCCATTTTGTTGGCGCGAGCCGTAGCTTCCTCAAGCTGTCGGTTAGTCTCGCGCAATGCCACCTCGGCTCGCTTGCGTTCAGTAATGTCGATGCCTGTGAAGGTGACGCCGGAAACGATATCCCCGTGATCGATATCGGCCGAACTCATGAGGACATCGATGATCTGCCCGTCCTTGCGTTGCCAGCGGGTTTCGACCACACCCACCCCTTGTTCCCTGATTTGCCGGAAGGTCTCCTTGCCGACGAATTCATATTCTTCATAGGTGGGATAGAGCATTCGGCTGCTTTTGCCGATCAACTCCTTGCTGGTGTAATCGGTCATTGCGCAGAGGCGGTCGCTGGCAGTGATGATCACCCGATCGCTCACCACCCCGATCCCTGTTGGTGCAGCGCGAAACACGCTGCGCAAATATTTCTCGCTCTCCCGCACCGCCTCCTCGGCCTTTTTCCGTTGGCTGATGTCGGTAAATACGGTTGCAAAGCGTCCTTGACCCAGGCAATAGGCATTAACGAAGTAGTGCCGGCCCAGAAGTTCGACGTACTGTTCGAAACTGACCGGGGAACCGGTCAGCACCACCCGGCCGAAGGTCTGGATGAGCGGCGTCTGTTCAATGCCCGGCAGCACCTCGGTAGCGCGACGGCCGACAACATCCGCCGCGGACAAACCGGTATGGATCTCGAAGGCGGGATTGACGCTTAAAAAAATGTAGTCCACCGGACAACCGGACCGATCCATGATCATTTCATGCACGGTCACCGCGGAAACGGCATGCTCGATGAGCAGACGGTGCTTTTCCTCGCTTGCCCGCAATTCGGCTTGCTGCGCCACAATGCCCTGATCGGTACGGAGCAGCAGAACATAAATGAACCCCAGGATCATTGCCATCAGGACCGATCCGCCAGTTGTCCCCAGGGCAAGAGTCCGTTTGAACGCCGCCTTCTCGCCGGTAATATCCTTCATGATGAGCAGGTCGCCCACTTCGCGACCCGAAACATCGGTCAGCGGCATCGTGGACGCCAGCCAATCCTTACCGTTGTAGGCAACCTCCCGGTTCTTTTCGTCGCTCCTTCCGTCCTTCGGATTGCGGCCGGCCATCGGCCCGAAGACTTCCGAAAGGCGGGGGCTGGAGGCATAGAACACCACGTCGTGGGGCAGCCGGTCCCAATCCGCCTCCTTGTCGAGCTTGCGCGCGCCCTGCTGCCAAGCTTCCCTTCGGACATGCTCCTTGCGAATGGTGACCACCAACTCGAGCAGCGTGCGATGACGAACGGTGCGCAACGCCTCCTCAATCTCCCTGTCCAACTCCACATAGCCGATGGGCGTACCAGAGGCTATGATCGGGTGGACGACTCTTAGTTCGGGAGTGCCCAAAGGCCCCAATTCGATCCCGGTGACCACCCCGACGCTCTGCTTGGCTTTCTGGACCGTTAAGCTGCCGCTGCGCCCATCGCACCTGGTCGACGTTTGGCTGCTCGGCAGACAGGCAAGGTCGCGATCGAGAAAAGAGATCTGCGCCGCCCCGTTCTGCCGATGCAGCATCCCGAAAACCTGTCGCCATGTTTGCAGGAGCTGATGGGCATCCCCCGATCGCAGGGCCTGCTGCACAGAAATGTCGCCGGCCACGGCCTGCGCCGACGCGATCAGATCATTGGCCTGTTGGTCAAGGGCAATATGAAGATCGCGGTGCACATTGACAACCAGGCCGGTCGCATCGTCGGCGATGCGCTCCCGATGTTGCTGCCAAAGGAGCGCACCTCCGCCGGCGATCAGCATGGTGGTCATCATCACCAACGGCACGAAGAGCCGCCGGAGCACCAGCCTGGGTGAAGTCTCGGCGCAACGGATGGAACCTGCGAGAACGGCGATCGAACCGATGAGCAGCACCAGCATCAACCCGAGGGGCAGGGCCACTCTGCCCGCCAGGTCCCATTTCCAGTGACGGGCTTCGAAATCCATCCCGATCACGGCGACAATCGCACCGGTTGAAGGCACCAGGAGCGGAACAGCGCTGCTGACGAAGGTGCTCAGATCTTTGGTAACCGGCCCGGTTATCGCCCCGCGGCCTGTTTCGAATACCCGACGAACATCGTCCGGAATCTTTTCATGGACCATGCCGGGTGCGGACGCATCCACATGTCCGGCCGGCTGATCGTTGACGAAAAAGAACACCGTGCCGTCCGGCTTGCGGCCCAAGAGATAGATGGACCGGCAGAGGGAATTGGCCGAACGAACCAGTCCGAGCTGTTCTTTCAGGCGCAGATAATGCGGAGCTCCACTGTCCGCTTCCGTTCCGGTGAGGGCCAGTATCCGTTCGATGTTCACCGCCTGCGCCACCAGCTTGGTTTGCTGGAGCAGATCAAGACGCATTTCCTGATCCGTTCGTTTGACCGTCCACCAGGTAAACAACGAACCGGCGATTACCACGATTGCAATCGCGATGATCGCTGGCGAAACCACCGGCAAACGTTGCCTATTCGCGGGTCGGTCAGTCATGACGACTCGGAGTGCTGCGCGATCGTCGGTCGGCAACTCGATTATAGGTACAAAATGGCTGCATTGGATGTGTTCCGGTAGAGTCCTTTGCTAAAATTTAAAAATATTGACCACGCCTTGCAGCTCGTTCGCCAATTCCTGCAATCGGTCCGCGCTTGTTTTTACTTGCTGGCTGCTGTTCGAGATGTCATTGGCAGCGGTGTTCACCCCACTAATATCCTGGGTGATGGTCCTCGCCACCATCGAACTCTGGCTGACATTTTCGTTGACTTCACTCAATCCGATCGAGGCCTGGGCGATATTGGCGGCGATTTCCTCGGTGGCCTTCGACTGTTCGCCTACCGACATCGACATCGTGGCGATGATGTTGTTTATTTCATGGATTATTTTCGAAATATGATCAATTTCCTCCACCGTGGCCCGGGTCGTTTCCTGCACCCCGTCGATCTGATTTTTTATGTCCATGGTGGCGGACGCGGTTTGTTTGGCCAGCTCTTTGATTTCATTGGCCACCACGGCAAAACCTTTGCCGGCCTCTCCGGCCCGGGCGGCTTCGATGGTCGCGTTGAGGGCCAGCAGGTTGGTCTGTTCCGATATTTCGGTGATGGCCTCGGTCACCTTATTGATCGCTTGTGCGGCGTTACCCAATTCGGCCATCTTATTCGAAGTGCTGGAGGCCTGATTCACGGCTTGCAGTGAAATTGCATGCGCCTGTTCGGCACTATGGGCAATTTGATTGATGGTCGCGGTCATCTCCTCGGCGGCACTGGCCACCATGGTAGTATTGGTGGTGGATTGCTCCATGGCTGCCGCCACACTATTCAGATTGACACTCATTTCCTCCGCCGCAGTGGCGACATTGTCGGCACGGCCCGAAGTTTCTTCAGCATTGTTGCTCAGATCGGAAGCAATTCCGGAAAGTTCGCCCACCGATTTATGAACCAGGTTCGTGTTGTCGCTGATCTGGATGACGATTTTTTGCAACTTTTCAATGAAAACGTTGAACCATTGGGCGAGGTCGCCGACCTCGTCTTTCGCGGTGACCGCAAGACGCATGGTCAGGTCGCCTTCCCCTTGGGCGATATCCTTGAGACTGGCCACCGCCCTGTTGATCGGCCGGATGATCGAACTTGCCGCCAGAAAAATGATGCCGGAAGCAAGCACGATCGAAACGATGCCGATCAATCCGATGGTGTTTCGCATGGCAACGGTGCTGGCAAGGAATTCATCGGCATTCTGGGTAGCAGCCACACTCCAATTTTTCTGCTTGATCGGGGCAAAACCGGCCACCTTGTCGAAGCCTTTGTAGGTATACGATTCGGCTCCGGATTGGCCCGTCATCATGGCCTGGGTTATCTTCTCCATGCCCGGAAGGGTTTTTAAATCGAGCTTTAATACATTCTTCTCGTCCGGATGGGCGATGATCATGCCCGAAGAATCGGTCATGAAGCAGTATCCGGTTTGGCCGATCTTTTTGTTGGCGATCAGGTCGGTGAGTGCCTTGACCTTGAGGAGCGCGCCAAAAACGCCGAGAAAGGTGCCGTTCTCAGAAAACACCGGCCCGCAAAGCAGCATAAAGAGCTTGTTGGTGGTCTTCGAACGCTCGATATTGCCGCTCACGGTCTGTTTTGTGGATTTTGCTTCCTGGAAAATCGACTGTTGCCCTATATTCAGGGCATTGAGATCTTCTCCCGGTTCGGAGGCTTCGGCATAGATCACACCGGCCGCATCGGTCAGAAATATCCCGGCATACGAGTTGTTCAATTTTTCAAACCGTTTCTTCAAATCCGCGCGGATCACGTCCAGGTTGCTGCCGGCGCCTTCGATTCCCTTGGCGCTGACCGCCTCGGCGGCTATCTTCACCTGCGTCCGGCCGGCAAAGGCACTGGCAAATTTCAATTCCCCGTCATAGGTGGCGGCGATCTCCGTGGCCGAACCATTGGCGATGGACTGAGCGTTGGCTCTGCTCAATTCGGTGGCAACCTTGGCTGCATTGGTGGTGGCAACATAGCCGCATGCCAACAAAGGAATAAGAACCACCAGGATACCGCCTACAATAAGTTTGAAACGAATCGATGAAGCCCGCATATATGCCTTTCTCCTTAAAAATCGTATTTATTGCACTCGTATGAGCCCATAGTCTCCATCTGGCCAACTGGTACCGCCCCTGCTTCGACACCCGGTGTTCCCAGCCTGTGGCCTGACGCTTTTTTTCGACCATATTCGGCACCAATGATTAACGCGAACGCTTGCATCGATACCGAGCGGATGGTCAGGGTGTTTTCCCGTGAAGACGCCATTCATTGATGTCCTCGATTTCCTGTATCAAGTGGTCAAGGGTGAAGGGTTTTTCCAGAAAACCGTCACATTTGTTTTTCAAGGCCTCGATCACCAGCTTCGTCTCGCCATAGGCGGTCATGAGAACCACCGGCAAGGTTGGAGCTCTCTGCCGGATCGCCACGAGCAGATCGATGCCGTTCATTCCGGGCATCAGATAATCGGTGATGACCATGTCGATCCGCCGACCCCCTTCGAACAAATGATCCAGGGCCTCCTGACCGCCGTAAGCCGCGATGACCTGATGTCCTTTGCTTTGGAGGCCGATATTTATCGACTCGACCAGAACTGCTTCATCGTCAACCACCAGTATGTTCATGTCGCTTCCTGTCATGCATGGTGTTGGCGTTGAATGTACCGGCAACCGAAAAAAATCACGGCGTGCAAACTGGTTGACAACCCGTTTACCGAGTGTATCCGTTGCCGGTCATCCTCTTTGCCCAATCATGAGGCAAGGCTCGTGCCATCCGGGAAATCCACGCCAAATAACAAGATAAATATCCGATGATAAATCGATTTTTCCTTTCAACTTCAGGATAGGGAGGGAGTGGGTGGGGGGAGGAGCGACGGCTACACTGGTCCATTTTGGACCAGTGATTCGAGAAAATGGTTATAATTATTTCATTTTTTCAACATACGCCATTTTGGAACAGCCAGGCCATTTTGGCGTTTCCGCAGGCCTCTATTCCAGACCATAGGATCGCAGTTTGCGCCGCAGAGTGTTCAGGCCGATCGCCAACAGACGGGCGGTCTGAACCTTATTGCCGCCGGTGGTATTGTAGGCGTTGAGGATATGGGCTTTTTCCGCGTCGGCAAGGGGAACGATGGTGGTGCGGATCGTTGACGGTGTTGATCGTTTTTTTGCCGAGAGTGCCGTCACGACATATGCCGGTAGATGATGGACGGTGATCGGCCCGTTTTTGGCCAGATTGACGGCGTACTGCACCATCGATCTGAGTTCCCTGAGGTTTCCCGGATAGTCGTAGTCGTGAAGCATGTTCCAGACAGGTGCTTCAATCTCCGGGTGTTCGTTGTCGCCGAGATATTCCTTGAGGAAGGATTCCACCAACAGTGCGATGTCATCCTTTCGTTCGCGCAGGGGCGGCAGATCCAACCAGGCGCCGCATAACCGGTAGAACAGATCCTTGCGGAACAGTCCCTGGTCCTGCAACCGGTCCAGTTCGGCATTGGTGGCGGCAATAAAGCGCACATCCATCCCCAGAGGGCGACTGGTTCCCACCTTGAAAAATTCCCCCTCTTGCAGCACCCGCAGCAGTTTTCCCTGCAAGTCGAGGGGCAGGCTGCCGATCTCGTCAAGAAACAGCGTCCCACCGGAAGCGGTTTCCAACAGCCCCTTTCGATCCTGCACAGCGCCGGTAAAAGCTCCCTTGGCGTGCCCGTAGAATTCGGACTCGAACAGGGTGGCGGTCAAGGCCGACATGTTGACCGGGAGATAGAGACGCTCGGCCCTCGAACTGGCCAGATGGATGGCGCGAGCCAGGAGTTCCTTGCCGGTGCCGGTCTCCCCGGTAATCAGAATGGGCACCTTGCTGGCAGCGTGGAGTTCGGCTTCCTTCAAGATCTTCAACATCCTGTCCGATCGGGTGGCAATGTCGGCAAAGGCCTCTGGCCGGGTCAAATCCAGCCTTTTTTTCTGCTTGCCGATCCGCTGAATCTCCAGCAGATTTTTCCGCTCCAGGGCCTTGAATATCACCGTCTGGAGATCTTCCAGACCAAGCGGCTTGATCCGGTAGTCAAAGGCCCCTGCCCTCATGCACTGCACCGCCAAGCGGGTCTCGTCAGCGGCCGTCACCATGATGCACTCGGTGGTGGGGCTGTCCTGCTTGATGCGGTGCAATAACTCGATGCCGCTCATTTTCGGCATGGTGATGTCCAGAATGGCAACATCCACCGGCTCTGCCCGGCAAAACAGCTCCACTGCCTTTTCCGGGTCGCTCTCTGTCCGGATGTTCCGAAAACCGCTGATCAGCAGACCTCGTTCCATACTCTCGAGAAAATCCTGTTCGTCATCCACCAGCACGATATGGGAAAGCATTTACGGTATCCTCAGTGTAAACGATTCGTTCGGGACAGTTTTCAAGATGACGCTGAAGGTACTGCCAACGCCCACCCTGCTCGCGACCTCGATCCGTCCTCCGAGTTCCGTCGCCAGCCGATGACTGATCGATAAGCCGAGGCCGGTGCCGACACCCGCTGCCTTGGTAGTGAAAAAGGGATCGAAAATTTTTCTTTGGGTATCATCGTCCATGCCGCAGCCGTTGTCGCTCACCTCAACGACGATTTCGTTTTCCGGCACCCTTTCTCTTCGTATGGTCACCTTGACCCAAGAATCATCCTTATCCGCCGCCTGAATGGCATTGATCAGGAGATTGACCACAATCTGCTCTACGGCCAGCGGATCGGTCTGGAGCGGCGCCAAGCCGTCGGGCAAATCGGAATCGAAACGCTTGATGGTTTTTTTGATCCGTCCCCGGCAGATGGAGATCCCTTTTTCCACGATCTGTTTGAGATCGATCCACCGTTGTTCGCCCTTGCCCCGTTCCCGCACGAATTCCCGCAGATTCCCGACAATCTGGTTGATCCTTGAGGACCCGTGCTCGATATTGTCCAGCAGCTTGAAGCAATCCTCCCGGAAAAGCGGGTAGGGACGATTGAATACCTGCAGGTCCGGACGAGTCGCGACATACTCATCGACAATGGGCAGGAGAAACTGGAGGTAGGAACGCAGAATCGGGGTGTTGAAAAAGATGAAGTTATTGGGATTATTGATCTCGTGGGCGATGCCGGCGATCAGCAGGCCCAGGGAAGCCAGCTTCTCGCTTTGGATCAACTGCCTGTCCATCTTCCGCTCTTCGGTGATGTCGAAAATACGGACAATATAGGCTTCGGTCCTGCCCGAAGCGCCGACGACCTTATCGACAACCACCTGTTCAAGCCTGCTTGAATCGATGGCGCCCTGCCGCTCGTACACTCCCGAAAAACCGTGCATGCTGGAAAAGGGTTGCCGGCATCTCTCGCATGGCACCGAACGGCCCATGAAGGCTTCGTAACAGTGCCTGCCGATCGCCTTTTCGTACCTTCCGAGGCCGTAATACCTCTTGGCCTGCCTGTTCAAGCGCAAGATCCGCATTTCCGAGTCCAGCAGAATGAGCGGATCGGACATGCCGTCGATGGCCAATGCCAGGGTGGCCTTGCTGTGGGCGAGTTGTTGCTCGGCCCGCTTGCGCTCGGTGATGTCGTTGATCACCCCATCGTAGGCCACAATCGTTCCCTGGGCGTCGTATTGCGGAATGAGCTTGTCGCTCACCCAGCGCACCCGCCCGTCCTTGCGCCGGATGCGGTATTCGACCGGGGATGGCTCCGGTATCTTCCCCAGGGCCTGCTTGACGCTGGCGATGACCAGATGCCGATCTTCGGCATCGATCATCCGCATCCACAACGAGGGATCGTCCGCAAACTCTTTGGAGCTAAAACCCGTGACCGCCATACAGGTCGGATTGCGCACCGTCATCGTCGCCTCGCCGTCCTGAGTCTTGACGAAGTAGATAAAATCCGTCAACCCTTCAGTGATGCGCCGGTAGCGCTCCTCGTTCTCCCGCAGGACCGCCTCGATACGCTTGCGCTCCTCCATTTCCAGACGCAAGGAAACATTCGCCGCGAACAGGTCGGCGGTACGCTCCCGTACCCGTAACTCCAACTGTTCGTGGCTTTTTTCCAATATTTCCTCGACTTGCTTACGTTTGGTGATATCGAGGTGCGCCCCGTACATCATCAGGGGATCGCCTTCCTGGGTGCGCGTGAGAAGACGGCCGGAGGAAAGGACCCATATCCAGTTGCCGTCTTTGTGCCGCATCCGGTATTCGCACTCGTAATGGGGCAACTCGCCGTCCAAATGCCTTTCCAGCAAGGCAATAGGAAGCTTTTGGTCGCCGGGATAAACCAATGTCTTCCATATCATGACGCTTGTTGTGTCCAATTCGGCCAGGGTGTACCCGAGCATCTCGGCCCAACGCTTGTTGACGACCACCTCACCGGTCTGAACATTCCATTCCCAGGTACCGATCCGGGTGCCGTCAATGATGCTCTCCATTTGCTGACGCTCATACCGCAAGGCGTCCTCTGCCCGTTTGCGTGCACTGATATCGCTGACGCTGCCGATGCGCATCGCAGGAACTCCATTGGCATCGAACAAAAAAACGAACCGGTCCAGCAACCAAAAATAGCGGCCCTCCTTGTGTTTGAAACGATATTCCAAATGGCAGACCCTGTTGGCGCCATGAGCATGGATTTCGGTCATCAGACCCTGGATGCGAGGGCGATCGTCTGGGTGAACCAAGGCCAGAACCGATTCCTCAGACCAAGTCATCATCTCGTCCGTATCGTATCCGGAAATGCGCATGAACACCGGGCTGAGATACTCATACGAATTGGTCTGCAAATTACGTTTGTACGCTGCATCAAGCGAATTTTCCAGTACCTCGCGAAAACGCGCCTCGCTTTCACGCAAGGCCTGTTGCTCTCGCTTGCTGGCCTCGCTTTCACGCAAGGCCTTTTCGGCGCCCTTGCGCTCGGTGATGTCGTGGATAATGGAATAGAGGACAGCTCTACCGGCGAACTCGATATGGGAACTGAACACCTCCACCTCGCGAACAGAGCCGTCCGCCCTTCGGTGGCAAAATTCGAACCGGTTGCATTCCGCGGTCGCGGCTTGAGCCATTGCCGCCTGCACCGCCTCTGGCGGCAAAATATTGATCTGCTGAATGCGCATCCGTTTGAGTGTGGTGATTGGCCAACCATAAAAATCCGCCGCGGCCTGATTGGCGTCGAGAATGCGACCGGTTGCCGTCTCGATGATCAGCATCACCGAGAGATGATGGGCAAACAACAGCCGAAACTGGACTTCACTCTCCCAGAGCGTCGCATCGGTCGTATCGGCAAGCGATCCCTGCGCGCGCAATTGAGGTCTCTTGACAGCAGCAACCTGTCCTATTCCTTTTTTGACCATCATTCTGTTCCTCGGCTCGACGGTGGTCGAGCACATGAAAAGACCGCATCCCCATCCCCAAAACGCTCGGCGCGGGACATGGCGGGAGACAAGGGGCCGATGGTGCGGTTAATAACCGTTTCCTGCCCGGTCAGGGTGCCGGTTAACAACGGCGAACAGGGGTCATGGGCCGCCCGGTTGGTGGCTACGGCCAGTTCGCTGCTATTGGCATAGCAATAGCGGCAACCGTGCGGGCAGGTGTTGTAGGCGCCGATATCGATACTGGCGACACAGCCGCATCCGGGCCGCTGTCCCTTGTCCTTTGTGATCCGGACCGGTTGCCCCAGGATTGCGGCCAGCAAACGGTCATCGATACAGCGGGCCGCCTCGATGCCGCATTGCTCCTGAAGAAAGGTGTCGCAACAGGCCCGAAGGACAATATCGTTCTCCGACCCGATCTCGACGAGCCTCCTGACGAACGCCATCCGCTCCCGGTCTTCCGGGGTCAGCAGATCGACGCCGGCCAGATTTCGCCTGCATTTGGCATACAAACTAAGAAAGCTTACGGTGCATTGGCGGGTGTGTCCACGCAGTTTTGCCGCCAGGTCGGAGAATTCCCGGAGCAGCAGTTCCGGCCCCTGGCCACGGGTGAAGAGGATCGGGTCAAAACGCCACAAGACCCGCTCCGGGCCGATCCGTTCCGCCAGTGTGCGGAAGGTGGCGATCCGCTCCGATCTTGCCGGAAGATGCTTTTCCAAGCTACGGTCGCAGGCGGTGAGGGTATATTGAAAATAGAAATAATGGTCAAGCCGTTCGATCTCCGCCAGCCGGGGCAGCAACGGAGCCGGATTCTTGGTCCAGAAAACCAGACAATCCACCGCCCCCGATTCGAGCGAAACCCTGGATACCTGGCGGGGATTAAAGGGATTGCGCACCAGAACTGAACCCTCCCGCAGCCGGTTGAGCAGCCACTCGCCGTAAAAGGCCGGAATATCGGTTCGCCTGCTGGCGCTAATGATCATCGTCCTCCCTCCCCTGCGATCTGTCTGGTTCTGCCGCCATCCGGATTTCCTCTGCCCCCTCAGTTATCGAACATACATAGATTCGATTGCCGCCGCTAGAATCAATCAGCACTCATTGAACCGGGTCATTATGCATCAGATATTTTTTCAATCGAGTCATAATGACCCATAATATTCTATTCAGACTGCATTAAATAGGGTATTTTTGCAATTGACCATAAATTTCAACCTGCGTAGTTGGCCATTTTTGGGTCAGTTGTACCCGCCATAGCAAAAAACCGGACCAATCTGGTAGCAGGTCAAGACTCTCGGCACGAAAGATGCTTCTAACCATACGCGACACCGGGTGCGAAAGGATTGATCCGCAACCCGTTCGCACGACTCGACTCGAAAGCAGCAAATCGATACCCTCAACGGTACGGAATTCATGGACATCACGAAATTCGCCATCCCCGAAATCATCTTTGGCCGGGGCAGTCTCAACCACGCTGGCCAATGCGCGTTGCGTCTCGGCGCCAAAAAAGTTTTTCTGGTGAGCGACGAAGGCATCGAACAGGCCGGCTGGCTACAGCGTCTGATGGACATCCTCGAGAAAGAGGGGATCGAGTGGGTCTATTATCCTGGGGTCACATCGAATCCCCGTGATTTTCAAGTGGAACTGGGGGCTGAATTCTACGCCAAGAACGGCACCGACGTGATCATCGCCATCGGCGGCGGCAGCGCCATGGACACCGCCAAGGGCATCGCCATCATTGCCAGCAATGGCGGCCGCATCCAGGATTACGAGGGAGCTAACCGGGTGCAGCGCCCGCTGCCGCCGATGATGCTGATCACCACCACCGCCGGCAGCGGCTCGGACATCAGCCAGTTCTGCATCATCACCGACATGAAACGCGGGGTCAAGATGTCCATCATTACACGGACCCTGGTGCCCAACATCTCCATTGTCGATCCGTTGATCCTGCGGACCAAAAGCGAATCCCTGATCATCCAGAGCGCGGTCGATGCCCTGGCCCACGCCATCGAGGCCTACATGTCACGCATCGCCTCGCCATTCACCGAAATGCACTCGCTCAAGGCCATTGATCTGATCCTGGCCAATTTGCCGCATGCCGTGGCCACCCGCTCGCTCGACTCCCTGGAGCAGTTGTCCATCGCTTCGGTTTCAGCCTCCATGGCCTTTTCCAACGCCGGGCTTGGAGCCGAGCATGCCCTGGCCCACTCCCTGGGCGGCCATTTCGACATGCGGCACGGGGTGGTGCACCCCATTCTCCTCACCAGCGTCATGCGCTTCAACCTCGGGATCAATCCGCAAAAGATGGCGGAGATCGGCCGGCTGATCCTCAAACGTTCGCTCCATTCCGACCTGGAAACCGGACTGGCCGGCATTGAACAACTCGACGAATTCTTTGCCTCCTTCGATGTGGCTCTGCGCCTCAGTCAGCTGATTCCGGAAAGCGAACGGCACCATCTGGAACCTCTCTGCAAAATGGCGGTGCATGACGCCTGTAACCTGACCAACCCCCGGCCAGCCACCTGGGAGGAATTCTTGCAGATCTGCGAGGAGGTGTGGTGATGCCCCATACCACAACCCTGGAGGACCTGGTCGGCATCGAGCACTGCAAACTCGGTTTTTATCAGGAATTGCAGCAGAAGGTCGAGCAGTTGAAGGGCTCCAACCTGGAACTGGAAAAGAAACGAAAGGAAATCCAGGCGCTGCTCGACAGCATCACCGACCTGATGGTCGTGCTCAACGAGGACATGACCATTCAACGGGTCAACCATGTGTTCACCGAGTGGTTCCCTGGAGTTGATCCAATCGGGCAGCATTGCCATCAGGTTTTCAGGGGCAAGGTGGCCCGCTGCGACGAGTGTCCCGCCCTGCGCTCCCTGGATCAGGATCAGATCGTCAAGGATCTCTGCATCTACAAGGTGGGCGACACGTTCAAGCACTACGAAATCATCGCCTCGCCGCTCAAGACCAGCCCCACTGGCGAGCGCCAGGTGCTGCTGTTCAAGCGCGACGTCACCCGGGAAAAGGAATTTCAGGCCCAGTTCTATCAGGCCGAAAAGATGGCCACGGTCGGCACCCTGGCCGCCGGTGTCGCCCATGAGATCAACAACCCCCTGACCGCCATCCTGGGATTCGCCGAAGGTTTGAAGCGGCGGAATTCCAAACTCAAGGACAAGGTCGACGAGGAACTGTACGCCGATTTCCAGGAATACACCGAGACCATCATCAAGGAGTGCTTGCGCTGCCGCGACATCGTGCAAACGCTCCTGACCTTCAGCCGCCCGACCGCGGCCAGTATCGGCCATGTTGATCTCAACCAGTGCGTCACCGACACCCTGTTCATCCTTAAGCATCACTTTAAGGAGCACCACGATCTCGTCGTCAAGACGGAACTCCAGGACAACCTTCCCGCCATTCTCGGCGACGAATCCCAACTCAAGCAGGTGATCATCAATCTATTGACCAACGCTTTTGACGCCACTGGGGCAGGCGGCCGTATCCTGATCAAGACCCAGGCCGAAACGGACAACCGCACCACCCTGATCATCGAGGACAACGGCTGCGGCATTCCATTGGATATGCAGGACAAGCTGTTTGAACCCTTTTTTACCACCAAGCCGGTCGGCAAGGGCATCGGTATCGGTCTTTCCACCTGCTACTCCATTGTCAACAACCATCGTGGAGAGATCAGCGTCACCAGTAAAGTCGGCAAGGGGTCGGCGTTCAAGGTTTCGCTGCCGGCCGTGGAGCACTAATGGACCGAGAAAAATATTCCATCCTGGTCGTCGACGACGAGGAATCGATCAGAAGACTCCTGCACAAGGAACTGGCCAATCCCAACCGCGAGGTGCTCACTGCTGCGGACGGCGCCGAGGCCATGGCCATGGTGCGTACCCACTGGTTCGATGTGGTCATCATGGACCTGTGGCTCCCCGACATCTCCGATCTCGACCTGCTGATCAGAATCCGGGAATCGATCCCGCACATCGAGGTGATCATGATCACCGGCCACGGTGACGTCGATATCGCGGTGGAGGCCATGAAACTGGGAGCCTGCGATTTCATTCGCAAGCCGTTCAATCTCGACCGGCTCGACCTGATCGTGGAAAAGGCGCATCAGCGGGTCCTGCTTTCCCGTGAAAACGCCATGCTGCGCCACAGCACCGGCCAGGAGCAGCAACAGGTTCGATTCATCGGCAACTCCCAGGCCATTCGCGACATCCAGTTTCTGATCGACAAGGTGGCTCCAGCCAGGATACCGGTGCTGATCACCGGCGAATCGGGGGCCGGCAAGGATGTGGTGGCCCGGCTGATCCACAACCGCTCGCCACTCGCCGTCAATCCGATGATTATCAAGAACTGCGCCACGCTGCAGAAGGAGCTGGCGCGCAGTGAACTGTTCGGCCATATCAAGGGCTCGTTCACCGGCGCCAACGAGTCGCGGGAAGGCCTGCTCTCTTTTGCTCACGACTCCACCCTGTTTCTTGACGAGATCGGCGAGCTGCCACTTGAGGTCCAGGCCTCGTTGCTGCGGGTACTGGAGACCGGCAGCTATCGGCGGGTGGGCGAGAAGGAGGAACGCACGGTCAACATCCGCTTCCTCTTTGCCACCAACCGCCATCTGGCTGCAGAGGTGGAAGCGGGACGGTTCAACGAGGCTTTTTTTCACCGCATCAATGCCTTCAGCATCGAGATCCCCTCACTCAAGCAGCGCAAGGAGGACCTCCCCCTGCTGGTGGATTATTTCCTGACCAGCCTCAGTCCGGACAGCACCAGCTACCGGATCGTCGAACGGGCCATGGCCTGCATCCTCCGTTACAACTGGCCAGGCAATATCAGAGAACTGCGCAACGTTATCGAGCGTTCGATCATCCTGGCGGAAAACGGCATTATCACTGAACGCTGCCTGCCGCGCGAGCTGGTGGAATCCTCGGAAACAAGCGGCACCGCCCTCACCCTGGAATCGGTGGAGCGGCAGCATATCCTCAAAATGCTCGACTTCCACGGCGGCAACCGCCAGAAGACCGCCGACACCCTGGGCATCAGCCGCAAGACTTTGTATCGGAAACTGACTGAGTACGCCATCGACTGAACGTCGATGGCGCTGGTTGCTCGGGCAGTGCGCACTCTGTTAGGGGGGAAGGGAAGGAGAATGCAATCAGATATTGTAGAAAGGATTGATGTGCTCCAGCCGGGCGCTCATCTTACCGCCAAACTCTTTGCCGGTTGTCCTTTCTGACCGATGAACTGATGCATCATGTAGATATCAACATTCCCGTCGAAATTGTGACCGGCAATGTCGAGCCCACGACAACAAGCTTTCCCAAACCGGCGATATCTTGTTTTTTTGATTCATATCAAAAGGTAACGTGAAATTGCTTTTTAACCGTTGTGTTTTTTGCCGCTCATGTTTACCTTGGACTTTTCAATTGTATTTTTGCTAGGTACTCCATCGAAGCATGCAGCATAGCCTCCGGCATTACATCGTCATCTTGACGCTCTTCACTCTTTCATTCGGAGTTGGAGGAAAGATGTACCTTTGTTTATCGCCTGATGGGGATGTGCACATGGCGCAGCAACATTTTTCTTGTGCACTTGTCAAAAATTGCCCGGAACCCGATACTGCGGTGGCCCTAGACCATCATCAGGCTAAATGCGAATCTCATTGTCTGGATATCGCTCTGGGGGGAGACAAAGCAGAACTGCCCAGCAAATACACCGTTCACATACCTCCCCCCGCCCTGATGCCTTTGGCGTTGTCAATCATTCCAAACATACCTGTCCAACAGCCTTTTTACCCCACTCCACCCGTTCACTTGCCACAACTTGCGCTCCGACAAAGCGTCATCCTTCTGATTTGATTCCTACCACCTGAGCGCCGTCAATGGTGATCGACCCGTAATCACCACCGGAACTCACCCAAAAAAAATCCCTTGATACCACTGGCCCGTTCGTATCGGTCGGCGCGGCTGCATTATCTGATTTTTTTAATTGTGAAGGAATATCTATGCGCATCCAACGATTTGCTTTGTGCATGCTTGTCTTTTCTGCGGGGCTCTGTTGTACGGCTCTCGATGTGGCCCAGGCGAAAACTCGCACCCAATCCCCTCCTCCTGAAGGTTTGACGCTTGAGGCAGCTCTTGCCCAGGCGTCGCGGAATCGACCGGAACTGACCGTGTATCAAGCTGACCTTGAAGCGGCCATGCTCAAGCTGCAGCATGCAGGTCTCCCGCCGAATCCCGAAATTGGCGTGGAGTGGAATAACTTAGGGAACGACTTGCCCGATGGCGACACCAGAGAGACGACTGTTTCCTTGAGCCAGGCACTGGAGATCGGCGGCAAACCATCGGCACGAAAAAACAAAGGTCAGGCTGAAATGCTTCGACTGCAGCGCGAACAGGCGATGACCTGGCTTGACATTGCCGCCGAGGTCAGAACAGCTTTTGTGGAGGTGCTCAATGCCCGCGAACGGCTGGCACTGCAGCGTGAAGCAGGGAAGATCGCCTCGGAAATGGTTGCCATGACCCATGAACAAGTCATGGCTGGAAAAATTGCTGGTACCGAAGAAACCAGGGCTCAAGCCCGGAATGCAGAGGCCCTGGCGGAAACCCAGAAACTCAAACGGCTGCTGACTGAAGCCGAACTTAATCTCGCCACCGTCCTTCTTGCGGATCCGGGCAACGCCACCGTAACTGCGGCAGGCAGCCTTTCCCACGAGGTCCCTGTTCCAGACCGGCAAGCACTGCTGGCAGAAATGAAGGATTCCCCCCTGCTTGCCCTTCGCCGGAGCGAGACGCAGCTTGCCAAAACAAGCCACTCTCTGGAGCAGGCCAATGCCTGGTCAGACCCCACCCTTTCTCTGTCTGTTCGTGACGTTCCGAGCGAGGATGCCCGTGCTTTTGCCATCGGCGTCTCCATTCCGCTACCGCTGTTTCAACGTAACCAGACGTCCCTGGCCGAAGCAGGAGCATTGGCGCACAAGGCGAGGGCGAATGAGGCGGCAGCCTCCCGACGCCTGGAAACGGAACTGATCAAGGCGCATGCAGTATTGGTTGCCGCTGACCAGGAAGTCCGCATGTTACGCGCCGATGGCCTGAGCAAGGCTGCCGAGGCTGCCGAGGCGGTCCAAGAAGGATTTCGGGCCGGCAAGTTTCGCTACAGCGATCTCCTGGAAGCCACGCAATCGCTGGCGGCAATGAAGGCCCGCTATCTGGACGCGCTCCTTGACCTGAACCGCGCTGCCATTGCTCTTGATCGTCTTCTGGGCAAGCCCGCACTGCCTGCGCTTTCCAAAAATTTTTCTTCACCTTCCACGAACAGGAGTACCCCATGATACCGAAGAAAACGACTTTCCTCGTTATGAGTATTGTTGTGATTGCCATCCTGGCCGGAGCAGGAGGTTTTTTTGCCGCCGAACATCTGCACCAGGCCGACCGACCGGCGCAACCCGTACAACTCAACCCAGCCCCCGAGACTACTCATAAAGAAGCGGAACATGAGGAATCCGGCCATGAAGAAAAAGGCCACGACCATGAAGCTGAAGTTTCCGATCTGGACCGGCCGGTGGACGAAATGTGGGGAGCCAACTGTGAACACGGAATTCTTCAGCATCAATGTGACGAGTGCCGCTACGAGATCGGCATGGTCAAGCTCGACCCCACGCTCATAGGCGACAACGGCCTAGTGCGCACCGGTCTACCGGAAAAAAGACACGAACAGCACCAGGAACGCAGCTTACCCGGCGAAGTGCAGTTGGATGACACCCGTACCGTGCGGGTTGCCAGCCCCGTAACCGGCTTGATTACCCGCAGGTTCATAACGCCAGGGGTTAAAATCGAGGCCGGGGCGCCCCTTTTTGAGATCGACAGCCCCGAGGTTGCAGAGGCCAAGGGGAGCTATCTCAAGGCTGTGGCCGGACTGGGTCTTGCCGCCAAATCGGCTGAACGTGAAGCCCGGCTGTTTGCACAAAAGATCGCGGCCGAGGTTGAGGTCCAGCAGGCGCAGGCTCAACGGACCCAGGCTGAGACTGAGGTTGCCACAGCTCGCGGTCGACTCCTGCGCCTGGGACTCACGAAGGAGGACATCGAGCGTATCTCGGCCAAAAATGGTGCGGCTTTGAACGGAGTCGTGGTTATTCGTGCCTCCAAGGCGGGAACAGTCATTGAAGGCAACGCCGCTGCAGGTGAACACGCGGAGGCAGGAAAAGAACTGCTCACTCTTTCCGACTTGGACACCGTATGGGTCATGGCTGATTTGAAGGAGGCCGATCTTGCCGTTGTCACCGATGCTTCAGGCAAGGAGGCCAAAATCGACGCCATGGGCCGCAGTTTCAGCGGCCGGTTGGACACGGTGGCTGGCCGCATGAGCGAGACGACCCGCACGGCCAAAGCGCGGTTCAGCGTCGCCAATACCGAGGGACTGCTCAAGCCCGGTATGTTCGTCTCGGTCCGCCTCCTTTTGCCTGCCAAGGGCGAAACCCTCGTCGTACCCAAGGTAGCTGTACTGGCCGACGCTGGCCGGACTTTTGTCTTCACCCATAAAGAAGGAGACTACTGGGTCCGGCGACCGGTCACCCTCGGAGCACGTATCGATGGCATGGTGGAGATCGCCTCCGGCATCACGGCCGAGCAACGGATCATCACCGACGGGTCCTTTCTGCTGAAAAGCGATGTCCTGCGCAGCAAGATGGGCGCCGGTTGCGCGGATTAAGGGAGCAACCATCATGGAAAGATTCACCAAACTCCTTCTAGCCCGACGCTGGATGGTTCTCATCGTGACGGCACTTTTGGTCACCACTGGCTGGGTCGCCTGGACCCGGCTACCCATCGACGCCTTTCCGGACGTGACCAATGTCCAGGTTATGGTGCTGACCGAGGCGCCTGGACTCTCCTCGGTCGATGTCGAACAGCAAATCACCTACCCCATCGAACAGCAAATGGGTGGTGTGCCCAAGGTCACCCAGGTGCGCTCTCTGTCCAAGGCGGGGCTATCGCAGGTCATCGTGGTTTTTGAGGACAGCACTGATATTTATTTTGCCCGGCAGCAAATTTTTGAGCGGCTGACTATTGCCCGCGAGCACCTGCCCGCCTTTGCTGAACCGGAACTCGGCCCTATCAGCACCGGCCTGGGAGAAATTTTTCAATACACCCTTGAAGGCGAGGGTCTGACCGCCATGGAACTCCGCCGCCTCCAGGATGCGGTGGTTACTCCGCAACTTCGCCCCATCCCCGGGGTCAACGAGGTCAACAGCTTCGGCGGTTTTGTTCGTCAGTACCAGGTTCTGGTCAACCAGGAGGCCCTGCTCAAGTATGGAATCAGCCTTCGGGAGGTTGTGGAGGTACTGGCGAAGAACAACGCCAACGCCGCTGGCGGCTTCATCGTCCGGGACTGGGAGCAGACCTATATCCGAGGCCTGGGACAACTCACCAGCCCGGAGGATATCGGCGAGGTGGTGCTCAAGGCCAACGACGGTACCCCGGTGCATGTCCACGATGTGGCGGAAGTCACTCTTGGACCCCAGTCCAGACAGGGGGCCGTCACCCGTGACGGCAAGGGTGAAACGGTTGCCGGAATGGTCATCATGCTTCGGGGCGAAAATTCCAAGGATGTGGTCAGCCGAGTAAAAAGCGCTCTGCCCCGTATCCAGGAGAGTCTGCCAGACGGGGCTCGCATCAATGTCTTCTACGATCGCACCGATCTGATCGAGGCCTGCATCAAGACTGTGGTCGATGCGCTCCTTGAGGGCGGCGGCTTTGTCATCCTGGTGCTCTTCCTTTTCCTTGCCGAATTCAGATCCGCTTTGATCGTCGTGCTGTCCCTGCCCATCACCTTTCTGATCACTTTTCTGATCATGGGCTGGGCTGGAATCAGCTCCAACCTGATGAGCTTGGGCGGGCTGGCTTTTTCAGTGGGCATGGTGGTCGACGCGGCCATTGTCATTGTCGAGAACATGCGGCGCCATTTCGCGGAATACCCTGACATATCCCTGAAGCACCGGATAGCCGCCCTGGCAGTGGCCGAGGTGGCAAGGCCGGTATCGTTCTCCGTACTGATTATCGCCATCGTTCTCGTACCGCTCTTTTCTCTCCAGGGCATCGAGGGCAAAATGTTCCTCCCGCTTGCCGCCACCATGATCATCGCCATCCTGGTTTCCCTGGCGGTGGCGTTGACGGCGGTGCCGGTCCTCTCCGCCGTATTGCTCAGTCAGACCCCTGAAAAAGAATTTGGGTTCGTGCGTGCTTTGAACCGGGGCTACCTGGCGCTGCTCGCCCGTGCCCGACGGCACACGGCCGTGACCATGACCCTGGCTGTTCTGGCTCTTGCCGCCGCAGGCTGGGCTGCCACGGGTGTGGGTACCGAATTCATGCCCCACCTCGACGAAGGAGCTATTGCGGTCAACGCTGTCCGTCTGCCCAACGCTTCGCTGGAAGGTTCGGTTGCAGTCAGCAGTTTTGTCGAGAAACGGCTCTTGGCCTCTTTTCCCGAGGTCTTGACCGTGGTCAGTAAAACCGGCCGGGCTGAAATCTCTGAAGACCCCATGGGGCCGGAACAGACCGACTTCTTCATCATGCTCAAACCCAAAAAGGAATGGACCTCGGGCCGCAGCAAATCAGAACTGGTTGAGGCCATGAACCGGGACCTTTCCACCATTCCCGGCATTCGCCTGTCCTTTTCCCAACCCATTGCGCTCCGGGTTAATGAGTTGATTTCAGGTGTCAAGAGCGACCTGGCGGTGAAGGTCTATGGCGAGGACTTGGAAAAATTAAAGGGCTATGCCGACCGGATAGCCGCCATTCTCAGCGGACTCGATGGGGCTAGGGACGTCAAGGTGGAACAGGTCTCGGGCATGGAGCAGATTGAGATCACCTATGACCGCAAGACCCTCGCCCGCTATGGGGTGAATGCTGGCGATGTCAATGAAGTGATCGAGATCGCTCTAGCCGGACGCGAGGCGACCAAGGTGGTTGAAGGCCCTTTGCGCACCGCCACCATAGTGCGGCTTGCCGAGAAGGATCGTGTGGATCTTGATGCCCTGGAAAAACTGCTTGTTCGGGGAGCAGCTGGTGAACCCCTCCGCCTTGGTCAGGTGGCACGGATCACCTTGGTGGAAGGTCCGGCCCAGATTGGCCGGGAGAAAGGGATGCGCCGGGTGGCCGCCGAGGTCAACATCCGGGGCCGGGATTTGGGGGGTTTCGTGGCTGAGGCGCAAAAGAAACTGCACGGCATCGAACAGGAATTGCCGACCGGATATTTTCTGGAATACGGCGGTCAGTTCGAAAATCAGCAGCGGGCCATGCAGCGACTCTCCATAGTCGTGCCGATAGCGTTGTTTCTCATTCTTTGCCTACTTTATATGGCCCTGGGCAACATTCGGGATTCTTTGCTGGTTATCCTCAACCTGCCTTTTGCCCTGGTAGGCGGCATCCTTGCCATTTGGGCCTGGGGCATGCCCCTCTCGGTGTCAGCAGCCGTTGCCTTCATCTGCCTGCTGGGAATTGCGGTTCAAAACGGCGTGGTGCTTATTACCTTTTTCCGGCAATTACGCGACGACGGCCATACGATTGACGATACCATTCGTGAAGGGTGCCGCCTGCGTTTCCGGCCGCTCCTGATGACGGCGCTGACCAGCTTTATCGGCCACTTGCCGATGCTTTATGCCACCGGCTCCGGTGCTGACATCCAAAAACCGTTGGCAGTAGTGGTTATGGGGGGACTTATCACTTCCACCATCCTGACTCTGGTCGTCATTCCGGTCTGGTATGGCTGGCTGGAACAACGGTTCGGTGCCAAACAAGCAGCTGAAAGTTGAAAATACGGCAAACGACCATGTAACCTTTCCGTAACGCAACGCAAGAGCACTGGAAAATTAGCCATTCATATTTTTCATCCAAAGGAGATTTCAATGAAGTTCATAAAAATGATCCCCATATTCACTTTGCTTGTAACCAGCACGTTTATCCTGTCAGGGTGTGCTGTCGACAAACAGTTGCAAACTCCTGCACCAGGTGCGCTGACTGTAGATATCCAGCCGGCTTCCGAAGTGCATATTGTGCAAGCATCTGCCCGACAAGTGGGAGAGGAGGTGATCGTGGACGGGAAAATCCAGCGCAAAAAGATTGGCGGAAGAGGCATTGTGAAAGGGCATGTCGATATTGATGTGCTTGACGAGAAGGGCCAAACTCTTCGGCAGGTCGTCACCGGTTGTTCGCCTCAAATCATTCCTAAGCTCAGCGGGGTGAGGTCATCGTTTACCGCTCGGATACCAATGACGGCACCTCCGGAAAGCATTGTCAGGGTAACATTTCACAATGGCCCTCATGATGGCCTAGAAATCTTGTAACGTTTCGCCTTATCACAATTGTTGAGCACTGGGATCAGCCCACGTTGCGCGAACACACAACATGTGGGCTTCCCAGTTCATTCCAGCCTCAATGTACCGGAGGTGGAATCATGGCAAGAATTATGAAAAAAAAACCGTGTTTGTTGTATGCGGTTTACTTTTGATGAGCAGTGCCGCATGGGCTGTAGAGTATACCAAAATGTCCACGCACGAACTGAGCAATCTGTGTGGTACACTCTTGGGGACCAGTCAAGAGCACCGCATCGCCCTTGCTGCTGACAATCCGTTGTTTTTCCTTCCTTGACCGGGTACTATGCCCCTACCCGGCCAACAATGCGCCCACTGCCTTTCGCTGTTGCAACCCCAGACTTTTGGTCAGAAGGAGGTCCTCATGAACCGGCGGCAATTCATTCGCGAAGTATTCCTCTGGTCGGCCGGCGCCACGCTGGCCATCCCCCGATTCACCATCCTGCCGGAAGCCATGGCCGCGGAAAAGCCGCCAGCCCTGCTCAGCGTCGCAAAGGGTACGGAGTACACCGCTCTGGTTACCAGGGTGCTGCAGCCGCTTGGCGGCATGGGACAATTTGTCCGGCCGGGCGACCGGGTGGTGGTCAAACCGAATATCGGCTGGGACCGCAGCCCGGAACAGGCGGCAAACACCCACCCGCTGGTGGTTGCGGCCGTCGTGGCCCAGGCCCTGCAAGCCGGGGCAAAACAGGTGCTGGTCTTTGACCGCACCTGCAACGAGCAGCGGCGTTGCTATGCCAACAGCGGTATCGAGCGGGCCATCCTTGATCTCAAAGATTCCCGGGCGGTGATCGAGCATATCGACCAGCGCAAGTTCGTGCCGGTGCAGATCGCGCAAGGCAAATCGCTCACTCAATGGGAAATCTATAAGGATGCCCTGGACTGCGACTGCTACATCAACCTGCCGGTGGCCAAGCACCACGGCCTTTCCCGGCTGACCCTGGGGCTCAAAAACAGCATGGGCGTGATCGGCGGCAACCGGGGCAAGCTCCATCACGATCTTGGCCAGAGCCTGGCTGATCTGGCCACAGTGATCCGGCCGAAACTGACCATCATCGACGCCACCCGCATTCTGCTCAACAACGGCCCGCAAGGCGGCGACCTCAAGGATGTGCGCCGGCTCGACACCCTGATCGCCTCCGCCGACCCGGTAGCGGCAGACGCCTACGCCACGACCTTGTTTGACCTGGCGCCCGACGCCATCGAGTCCACCGTGGCCGCCTACAAGATGGGACTTGGTGAGATGGCCCTGGACCGGATCAAAGTGCTGGAGGCCTGATGCGCAAACCCGGTCCTCTGCTCTCGCCGTCCGCCTGGAGTACAATCGGCCAGAGCCTGTTTTTTCTCCTTTTTCTGGTGCTGTTCATCAAAACCGATTATGCCGGGGTCGATGAACTCACCTGGGCGGTCAACCTCCTGTTCCGGATCGATCCCTTCCTCGCCTTAGCCGCCATACTGGCCGCCAAAGCGGTGATTGCCCTCATGCTGCCGGCCCTGCTTACCCTGCTTCTGACCCTGCTGTTCGGCCGGTTTTTCTGCGGCTGGGTCTGCCCCATGGGCGCTTTGATCGATGCCAGCCGGCGTCTGTTCGGAAGGACAAACACTCTGATTCCTGAGCCGGGACGGCGACAGCTCAAATATTACCTCCTGTTCTTCCTCCTCGCCGCAGCCTGCTTCGGCCTACCCTTTGCCGGGTACCTCGATCCTTTCTCTCTGCTGGTGCGCGGTTTCACCTTTGCGGTGCAGCCGGGACTTGACCATGCGGCCACCACCCTGTTCACCTGGACCTATCAGCAAGCGCCCCCGTGGGTCAACGCCCTAACCGAACCGTTCTATGCCCTGCTGAAACGTTTCGTGCTCCCCTTCAGCGACAAGGTGTATGCGCTGTCCGTTTTCTCCCTGCTCCTCCTGCTGATGGTGCTGGGCCTCAGTTGGGTTGAACGCCGTTTTTTCTGCCGCAAGGTTTGCCCACTCGGGGCACTGCTGGCTCTTATCGCCCGTTTTTCTCTGCTGCGGCTCAGCGGAGGCTCGGCCGAATGCGGCCAATGCCGGCAATGCCGGACAGTCTGCCCCATGGCGGCCATCGACGAAACCAGGGCCATCGCCACCGCAGAATGTACTCTCTGCCTTGATTGCCAGACCCACTGTCCCCGTTCCCGCATCCACTACGGCTGGCGGCGTAGCGGGTCCGGGAATCAGATTACTGATCTGTCGCGAAGGGCAATGCTGGGCTCGCTGGCCGCCGGGGCACTGGCGCCGCTGGCCCTGCCCACCCGGCCGCATGCCCGGCAGGCCGACCCGATGCTGATTCGGCCTCCAGGAGCCTTGGCGGAAAAAGAATTTCTCGGTCTCTGCGTGCGCTGCGGCGAATGCATGAAGGTCTGCATTGGCAACGCCCTCCATGCCGCCTGGCTGGAAGCTGGCCTCGAAGGCATCTTCACCCCACGGCTGATTGGCCGTATCGGCTACTGCGAGTATAACTGCACCTTGTGCGGCCAGGTCTGCCCCACCGGTGCCATTCGAAAACTGCACAAACCGGAAAAACAGGCGGTAGTCATTGGCCGCGCCCACTTCGACAAAAACCGCTGCCTGCCCTATGCCTCCGGCATTCCCTGCATCGTTTGCGAAGAACACTGCCCGACCCCGGACAAGGCAATCAAATTCCGGGAGGTTGAGGTTGACAACAATAAGGGTGCCCGGGTCAAAGTGCGGCAGCCATACGTGATTGACCACCTGTGCATCGGCTGCGGTATCTGCGAAAACAAATGTCCTCTCACCGGGGCGGCGGCGGTGTTGGTCACCTCAGCGGGCGAAAGCCGACATGTGGACCTGAACATCCGGGATGGGTACTAACCAGCATGGCTGGATCAGATTGGCCAGTCACAACGCACAATGACAGCTCGGAACGCAGGCATGGCACCGGAACCAACACTTTCATATAAAACCTTTGTGACCGGGAAACACAAGAAGCCAACCGTGAGTCATCAGCCACCCAAAAAAGATTTTTTCCCGGTTTTCAATCGCCTCCTTTTTGTGCTCCTGCTGCTGCTCGCTCTGGCCACCGCCACCCATTCGGCGGCGAGGCAAGAAGTTCGGATCGGGCTTCTGGCCAAGCGAGGGTCGGCAATTGATGTCCAGTTATGGACCGCCACCGCCGAATACCTCACCGCCAAACTGCCCGCGCACCATTTTCAGATCGTGCCGCTTGATTTCACCGAGATCCATGGCGCTGTCCGCGAGGCGAACATCGATTTCGTCCTCGCCAACTCGGCTTTTTACGTCGAACTGGAAAAACTCTACGGCGTCAGCCGGATAGCGACCCTGATCAACCGCAACCTGCCGCATCAGCAAACCACCACCTTCGGCGGCGTCATTTTTTGCCGGGCCGATCGCAACGATATTCGCCATCTCAACGATTTGCGCGATCGCCGCTTCATGGCGGTAGAGCCGCGATCGTTCGGCGGCTGGATAGCCTGCTGGCGGGAACTGTATCTGCTCGGCATCGATCCGCTCCGTTTCTTTGCCGCCCTTGAATACGGCAACACCCATGACGCTGTGGTCCACGCGGTGCACAGCGGCACGGTCGATGCGGGTACGGTCCGTACCGACACCCTGGAGCGCCTGGCTGAAGCTGGTGTTTACCGGCTCGACGAATTCCGCATTCTCAACGAACAGCAAGTCGCCGGCTTTCCCTTCAAACTCAGCACCGCCCTCTATCCGGAATGGCCGATGGCGGCCCTCAAGACCACACCCGCCGACCTGACCCGGCAGGTAGCCTCTGCCCTGCTGGCCATGGCCAGCGACGATCCCGCTGCCCGGGCCAGCAAAAGCGCCGGCTGGACCGCACCGCTCAACTATCAGCCGGTGCATGATTGTCTGCTCGATCTGCGCCTCGGCCCCTATGCCGATTTCGGCCAGTTCACCCTCACCGATGTCCTCAAACGCTATTGGCGGCAGCTGGCATTGCTGGCGGCCGTTCTCACCGCCGTTTTCCTCACCTCCCTGTATATTCTGCGCCTGAACCGGCGTCTCCGGCAGAAAAACCGCGAGGTGGATGAGCTGAACACTACCCTTGAAGCCAAGGTGGTGGAGCGTACCAGCCAGATCAACACCCTCCTTGACCGGGAATTGTATCTCCGTGAAATTATGGAGACGGTTGCCGAGGTCAACGGCCTGCTCCTTTCAGCCGCCGACCTGGAAACCCTCTTGCACGCAGCCTGCAAGGCGATGGGCGAACACAGCCATTACGGCTTCATCTGGATCGGTCTGCTCCAGGATGGCCTAGTCAACACGGTGTTCACTTCCGATTTATCCACTCGTCTGCCCGATACCCTTCCCTACAATCCTCATGATGCCGCAGATCCGTTCGCTGCCTCTTCCGCGGCCCGCTGCATCGCGGCCAATCAGACCGTCGTACGGGTGCGAGGTGAGGGAGAACCGACCGTCACCGCCTGGCTTGATCGGGCCAATCCTGTCAAATTCAGAGCGGTGGTCGCCCTGCCGCTGCGTGCGGACCGCTACACTGCGCCCCTTGGAGCACTCTGCGTCTATACCATGCGCAAAGAAGGATTTGAGCCGGAGGAAATCGCCATGCTCGAGGAACTGGCGGGAGACATCGGCTTTGCCGTCCATTCGTTTTGGCAGAGGGAACAGGTGGCGAGACTTGAGAAGGAGCGCAGTGAGAATTACCATCAGACCATTCTCTCTTTCGCCGACATGATCGATCAGCGAGACACCTATACCGCCGGTCATACCCAACGGGTGGCGCATTATAGCAAGCTGCTCGCCAAAAAGATGGGGCTCACGGCTGAACGGATCGACTTTCTCGAGCAGGCGGCTATCCTTCACGACATCGGCAAGATCGCCACCCCGGATTCGGTCCTGCTCAAGCCCGGCAAGCTCTCCACGCTTGATTACGAACTGATCAAACTCCATGCCTCCGCTGGTCACGCCATGCTGGCAGGCATCCCGATGTACCGCGAACTGGCCGACATTATTCACCATCATCACGAACGGTATGACGGCATGGGCTACCCGGACCGGGTGCAAGGCACGGATATCCCCCTCTTGTCCCGGATCATCACGGTGGCGGATTCCTTCGATGCCATGACCACCAACCGCATCTACAAGCCGCGCAAGACGATCGACGAAGCTTTGCAGGAGCTGCAACAGCTCAGCGCCCGCCAATTCGACCCAGAGGTCGTTGCCGTGGGCCTTGCGGTCCTGCGGAATGCCGATATTCCGGTATCCGTTAGCCAACTGCCGAAAAGCCAGATGGAACAACGCCGTTTTTCCTATTTTTTCAGCGATAAACTCACCGGCCTCTACAACGAAGACTACCTGCAGATCCTGCTGCACAACAATCAGGGACTGCGAAAATACCCCTGCCTGCACAGCCTGCATGTGCATAACCTGGAACGGTTTAATCGACGGCTGGGCTGGGAACAAGGCAACCTGCTCATGAGCAGGTTCGCGGCTGAGCTTCAGTCCCGTTATCCCGAGGCGCTCCTGTTTCGAGTCTATGGCCGTGACTTTGTGATCATTACCGCCCTCCATTTTGATCTTGAGGCCGATGCGCTCGTTTTTGACTGCCTCAAGGAAACAGGTGTGGAGGTGACCTCAAGCCACGTCGATCTGCGGGAGAATGCGAGCTATTACCTCGATAAGCTGGAGCACCTGGAAATCCAGTGTGATCTGGAGGGCTATCGCTGAGCCTGCTGGAGTCAAACTGCAACACCGCCATCGGTTCGCCTGCAGGCCATTCCCATCTGTTTTCCCCTCAAATCCGCTCAGCCGGGTCGGCTTTGAGCCGAGAATAGCTGTCACAGTTTAAAAAAATATATGTATTTTTAATTAGTTATTCAAAAATATCCCCGCCATTGACTGTCCCCCAGTACCCCCTGCCTCTCCCGTCTCTCTAACCGGGTCACAATGACCCATTAGGACAAAATTACGGGCTAAAATGACTCGCTGGGACTGAGGCCTGTTGTTTTCGGTCGTTTTGGGGCAATTTGGCTGCCAAATCCCAGCTTTTTACCGCGTTGCCGTTGGGTCACGGGACATTTCGCGGCATCTCGACACGTTCAGTCATCATAACATATTAGAATTTCGCCTTTTTACACATGGCACGATCCTTGCTATAGATGAGTAGCGCATATTTGGATCCAAAAAGAGGCAGGAACTTTTGCAGGGCAAAAAAAAAGAACCCCCCAAATTTAGAAAAGGATGGTGTCATTATGGCAGTTCGTGAAGAAGTCTACGGCTATTTCATTCCCAGCGTTACCCTCATCGGCATCGGCGCAGCCAAACAGATTCCGGCCAAAATCAAAGCTCTCGGCGGTTCCAAACCGCTGATCGTCACTGACAAAGGCATCACCGGCGCAGGCATTACCAAACAGATCACCGATCTGCTGGAAGCCGCCGGTATGAAGTATGTGGTCTATGACGAGACCATCCCCAACCCCACCGACAAGAACGTGCATGACGGCGTTGATGTCTACAAGAAAGAAAAATGCGACAGCCTGATCACCCTGGGCGGCGGTTCCTCTCATGACTGCGGCAAGGGCGTTGGCTTGGTGATTGCCAACGGCGGCAAGATCCATGATTTCGAGGGCGTGGACAAATCCTCCAAACCGATGCCGCCCTACCTGGCCGTCAACACCACCGCCGGCACCGCTTCCGAGATGACCCGCTTCTGCATCATCACCGACACCTCTCGGCATGTGAAGATGGCCATTGTTGACTGGCGCGTCACTCCGGGCATCGCGGTTGACGATCCATTGTTGATGATGGGTATGCCGCCGGCACTGACCGCTGCCACCGGCATGGACGCCCTCACTCACGCGGTGGAGGCCTATGTTTCCACCATCGCCACCCCGATGACCGACTCCGCCGCTGAGAAGGCCATCGAGCTGATCGCCAAGCATCTCCGTCCGGCCGTGGCCAATGGGCAGGACATCAATGCCCGCGAAGGGATGTGCTACGCCCAGTACCTGGCCGGCATGGCTTTTAACAATGCCAGCCTCGGGCACGTCCATGCCATGGCGCATCAGTTGGGCGGTTTCTATGACCTGCCCCATGGCGAGTGCAATGCTATCCTCCTGCCCCATGTCTCCAAGTTCAACCTGATCGCTAAAATGGACCGTTTCGTCAAGATCGCCGAGTTGATGGGCGAGAACACCAGCGGCCTGTCCCCCCGCGATGCAGCTGAACTGGCACTGGTGGCGATCCGCAAGCTGTCCGCCGACATCGGAATCCCTGGCGGTCTGATCGAGCTGGGCAAGCGGTATGGCAAGGAAGTCAAGGCCTCCGATATCGACACCATGGTCGGCAACGCCCAGAAGGATGCCTGCGGCTTGACCAATCCGCGTTGTCCCAAGGATGCGGACGTCAAGGCTATCTATACCGCCGCGCTGTAAGAAGAGGAGATTTAAAAAGATTCCCGGTGGGGCCCGTTCCCTGTTTTCCCTGACTTGGCCTGTGCGGGCTTCACCGGATTTCTAGCACAAAAATCGAAGTACGCTGTGGTTGGCGTTGCGGGACGCATGTTCGCGTCCCGCATTTACGTTCCCCCTGGAAAGGAGGAGCAGGGGCTTTTTCTCCTTGTCACCCTGCTCCTCCAATCCAAATGCCAACCAAAAACACCCAAAACGGACAAATGTTGACAAGAAAGGGAATTTGAGCTAATTTTTTTCACAACCCATTGAATTTTAGTTTTTTTTGCACCACGACCCCACCATCGTTTCTAACGGGTACGGGTTCCCGGCGGAGCCCGATTGTTCTCTTTTTCATATAGGAGTTATCAAATGGCTGA
>Ga0209016_1000501_pt1 | contig 45246 bp, 43 predicted proteins | sample EPASupsiteSAE305_FD_187265 | JGI IMG/M metagenome (GOLD analysis project Ga0209016, IMG submission 187265) | Bioremediated contaminated groundwater microbial communities from EPA Superfund site, New Mexico - SAE3-05 (SPAdes) (version 2) | ecosystem: Environmental > Aquatic > Deep subsurface >... | reverse complement strand
TAGGTAAAGCAACAACGGATACAGTTGCCTCTGCGGCGTGGTCTGCGGCACAACGCTGAATAGCTGTTGCCACAATTTCTCTTGCCATTGTGTCTGCTTCGTCCCTTGTTCTCTGTTCAAAGTCAAGTATTTTAATTGCTTTGTCATGGACGAGATCGTCTTCAAGATTTTTGAGCAAATAATCCTTTGCCTGCTCCTTTGTATAGCCTGAGATACGCTCAAGCATTTCAAACTGGCTCTTTTTGATGCTTTCAACTTCTCCAAGTCGAGATTCAGCATCTTTAAGCTTTTTATTAAGCTCTTCTTCCTTGTGTTCAAGAGTATCAACCTTTTTGTCAAGACTCTCTTCCTTCTGGATAATTCTGCGTTCTTGTCTTTGTACTTCACTTCTGCGTTCACGAAGTTCTCTGTCGACTTCGGTACGCTGCTTATGAATTTCATCTTTAGCTTCTAAAATCGCTTCTTTTTTCTTCTGCTCAGACTGTGTAACTGCCTGATTTACAATTCTTGTTGCCTCCTGTGTTGCAGAACCAATAGCAGCTTCTGCAACCTTTTTTCTATGTATTCCGCCAATTATAAATCCAACAGCCCCGAAAACAACAGCGGCAGCGATTATTAAAATTATTGCTGTAGTAGTAAGTTCCAAGTGAAAGTAGCACCTCCTTAAATTTTTGTTTCTAAAATTTTAAAATTAAATATTTATTATGGAAAATTGCATGTCCGACAATGCATATCAAAACGCAAACATATACATTATCTTAAACATTTTATCTCATAAACCTTACTTATGTCAAGTTATTTATATGTAGTAATTCATATAATAAACATTACAAATACATTATTACATTATATTGACAATAAAACAGCAGCTAAATTATTGACAACAGTGTTTCATAGTGGTACTATAACTCCCATAAAGAAGAGGTGGCTTATATTATGATTAAAATTACACTTAAAGGCGGCATTGTTAAGGAATTTGAAAATGGTACAACTGCTGCTGATGTTGCAAAAAGCTTAGGAATGGGTCTTTACAAGGCTGCTTGTGCATGCAAAATCAACGGTGAGGTTGTAGACTTACGCACACCGCTGACTGAAGATTGTGAACTTGCTATTCTCACATTTGATGACGAGGACGGTAAGCGTGCTTTTTGGCACACCACATCACATATTTTGGCACAGGCTGTAAAGCGTCTTTTTCCAAACACAAAGCTTGCTATTGGTCCATCCATAAACAACGGGTTTTATTATGACTTTGAATGTGACACCTCATTCACCCCAGAAACGCTTAAAAAGATTGAAACAGAAATGAAAAAAATCGTTAAAGAGAATCTTTCGCTTGAACGCTTTGAGCTTTCTCCAAACGATGCAATAGAATTGATGATCAGTAAAGATGAACCATATAAAATAGAATTAATAAAAGAGCACGCAGGCAACGGCGAAAATATCACATTCTACCGTCAAGGTGAATTTGAAGAACTTTGTGCAGGCCCTCATATCACTGACACTAGTCGTGTAAAGGCTTTCGCCCTTACAGCTTGTACAGGTGCATATTGGCGTGGTGATTCTAACAATAAAATGCTTCAGCGTATTTATGGCACAGCATTTCCAAAGCAGTCTGAACTGGACGAGTATCTTGTTGCTGTTGAAGAAGCAAAAAAGCGTGACCACAACATTGTTGGTCGTGACCTTAAGTATTTCACAACATCTGACATTATTGGTCAGGGACTCCCACTGCTTATGCCAAAAGGTGCAAAACTTTTCCAAATTCTTAACCGCTATGTTCAGGATTTAGAGGAATATGAGTACGGTTATGTTATGACACGCACCCCACTTATGGCAAAATCAGACCTTTACAAAATTTCGGGCCACTGGGACCATTATCGTGATGGCATGTTTGTTCTCGGTAACGAGGAAGTGGACAAGGAAGTCTTTGCCATGCGTCCTATGACTTGCCCTTTTCAATATCAGATTTATCTTAACGAGATGCACTCATACCGTGATTTACCAATAAGATACGGTGAAACATCTACTCTTTTCCGTAATGAGGCATCTGGTGAAATGCACGGGCTCATTCGTGTTCGCCAGTTCACAATTACTGAAGGGCATATTATTCTGCTTCCCGATCAGCTTGAAGAAGAATTCAGAAATTGTGTTAAGCTTATTAAACGCATCATGGCAGATTTGGGACTTATCGATGACCTTTCCTATCGCCTTTCAAAGTGGGATCCTAATGATACACAAAAATATATTGGCACTCCAGAAATGTGGGACGAGTCAGAAGGTCTTATGAGAAAGATTTTGGATCACATGGAAATAGACTATGTGGAAGCAGTAGGTGAAGCCGCTTTCTACGGACCAAAGCTTGATGTTCAAATCAAAAATGTTCATGGAAAAGAAGATACTCTTTGCACTGTTCAAATCGACCTTATGCTTGCACGCCAGTTTGAAATGACTTATGTTGCAGCTGATGGTAGCAAACAATATCCATATATTATTCACCGCACATCACTAGGTTGCTATGAGCGTACAATAGCTTTGCTTATTGAAAAATATGCTGGTGCACTTCCACTTTGGCTCTCTCCTGAGCAAGTTCGTATTCTTCCTATTTCTGACCAGTTTAAAGATAAGGCAGAAGAAATAAAAGCTGCTCTTGCAAAACAGGGAATTAGAGTTACCGCAGATTATAGAAGCGAAAAAATCGGCTATAAAATTCGTGAAGCACAGCTTGAAAAAACCCCTTATATGCTTGTACTTGGTGCAAAAGAAGTTGAAAATGGCACAGTGTCTGTTCGCAAGCGTGGCGAAGGTGATATTGGTGCAATACCTGTCGATGAGTTTATTAAAGCAGTAAAAGCTGATAACGACTCAAAAGCAATTTGGTAAAAAGAGACACATATTTTAGATGTGTAATAGAACAAGTTTAAAAGCCTCGACCATATAGTCGAGGCTTTTTGTATTACTTATAAGCTTTTATTATAGTTGAATTTGATTTTTTTCGTTATACATTGTCTTATACCCAAGATACAACGAGCCGAAAACCGACAGACAAACGACAGTACAAACCGCAATCATTATAGCAATCTGATAAAGAATAGCAGTTTTTGGAAGTGTTCCCGAAAGCATTTGACCTGTCATCATACCTGGTAGCGAAACAATACCCATTCCAATCATTGAGTTAAGCGTTGGAAGTAATGCCATTTCAAGAGCTTGATTTACAAAAGGAAGCAATATTTTTTGAGGAGTTACGCCAATATTTAGAAGTGCATCGATTTTACTTCGTTGTCCACTAAAGCTCTCCCTAAATGTTTTTACTCCAAGAGTTGTTCCATTCATTGCATTACCCATAATCATACCACTTATGGGTATCACATATTGAGGATTAAATATGCTTTCCCCTACAACAACACAAACAAAAAACACAACAATACAAAGTCCCGAGACTGATAATGAAACTGCAATTGCTATCTTAAATTTTGTATTTATTTCCTTGTTTTTAGAAATCACTCTATGAATGGCAAATGTAGTCATACAAGCAACATAAACCACTGTGAAAAGCGGGTGAGGATTTTCAAAAATATAAGTTAGAATAAGCCCCGCAATCACAAGTTGCAAAGTCATTCGTACACTTGCAACTGCCAGCAACTTTGTTTGATTAATTTTACATTTTTTCATCACCGCAAGTACAATGATGAGCAACAAATATACAAGTGCGAATTGCCAAATTTGTATTTCCACAATATCTTTCAAATCGACAACCTCTTTTCAAGCTTAACAATATTATCTGCAAACACATTCGCTAATCCTTTATCGTGGCTTATCACTATAAGTGTAATATTATTATCTGAACAATAATACTTTATGTTTGTAAAAAATCTTTTTGCCGTTGATTCGTCAAGAGCTGAGGTCGGCTCATCCAGCATTAAAACTTTAGGCATAAAAGAAAGACAAATTGCAACAAAAACTCTTTGGCGTTCACCGCCAGACATTGTTTCACATTTTGTTTCCAAATCAAAATCAGCACAGCAAAGTGAAAGATATTTTTTCATATCTTTGGCAGATAACGCAGGTAAACTTCTATACATATAATACTGATTAAAGTTATCCTCAATAGTACCATCAAAAAGGAACACAGTTTGAGAAACAAGCGTTATTTCCTTGCGAAGTTCAATACTGTCCAAAGAATCTATTAAATTACCGTTATATGTAATTTCACCTTTTGTTGATGAAGCAGTAACATTGAACAGCTTTAGCAAAGTACTTTTCCCACAACCACTTTGGCCACAAATAAAGGTGGCTTTATTTCGCTCAATTTCAATTTTAGGATAACTAATAATATCTTTAAAATTTAAATTATTTACACTCAAAATAATATCCATAGAACTTCCCCTTTTAAATATCCACATTTGATTTCTTTACTTCTTACAAAAACAAAATAATATTTAGATACCGACAATATATCACAGTAACAATGCAAATGCAATAATGCCTTGTAACATTGCTATTAAATATAAAAAAGCCTATTTCAGGCTTTTTTAGTTTATATTATCTATGTTTTATTATTTTTTATTTATTCCACCTATAATGTCTAACAATTTTTTGTCCAGCCAATTCATCTTCCTCTAGCACTGGCTGACCGCCATGATGAATAATATAAGATTTACCTTTATAAGATTAAAATTTATTATATAAAATTAGTAACCATTCAGCTATTTTAAAATTTAAATAGCTCTTTGTTGCATATTAACAATTTCTAAATGATAAAATTCAAGAGAACTTTCTATTCTGTTCTCCTTTTCTTTACTTTTAAAAGAATTCTCCATCAAGTATGCCCTGCACTATTCTTGCCATTTCCTTTGGAGAGCACTCCATTCCCTGCTCTATCCATTTACAAAGCATATAAATAAGTGAACCAGAGTAAAAAGCATACACATACTCTTGCTGTGCATCGGTAAGTACGCCCTCAACATTAAGTATCTTTACCATTTTTATATATTCTGGATACCTGTGTGTAAGAATATATTCAACATTATTATCAATAAGAACCTGTATGAAATCTGCATGTTCCTGCCAATATCTAAAATAAAATACAATCAAATCCTGCACTGACTTCATTTTGTTCTTTTTTGCAAACTCATAGAATTCTTCAAAAAGCTGATCAGAACGATACATAAGAATCATTTCTTTTGACGCAAAGTTGTGATAAAAAGTCTGTCGTGTAAGATCAGCCTTTTCTGCGATTTCCCTTATAGAGATTTTGTCGTATGGCTTTTCTTTCATCAATTCAAAAAGCGAATCAGTAAGCCATTTTTTAGACCTTACTGAAATTGGATTTTCTTTCTGTATATTCATAAATCTCTACCCCTAATAATAATTAAATATGTATTTGTCATTATTCCAATATAAAATAATATAACACAAAGTTAAACATTTGTAAATATTTTTACATTTCATAATATATGTAAAATTTTGTCTAAATATATTGCCTGAAAAGTTATAATATATTTATGATTTTATTGATTAATTTTTATAATTGAGTTAAAATATGCATACGCAATATAACGCATTTAAAAGGGAGGTAGCAATACGATGAACAAGTTGAGCAAGTTAGACAAGAAAAAAGTAATCAAGTACTTATTTTTGGCGGGCAAAATCGGTTGCATAGTTCTTTACATTTTAGGTTTAAACCGTGGTATTAAAAAGAAAAAATGGGGGCTCTTTGGCTTTATAGCTTTAATTCACATTTCAGAGACATTTATCATTGGCATTAAAACAGGTGTTGAAAATGGCAATGATAAAATTAAAAGTGCTATTTGCACATTGCTTTTTGGTTTCACTTGGTGGCTTCCCATCAAGATGGGATGGAACAAATAATGTAAATACAAAAGAAGTCATTAAAGCAGTTGCTTTAATGACTTCTTTTTATTACTTTATTCTGATTCTGTTGACCCCTTATCCTCAAGCAATTTTACTTTAACATCAAACTGGTTGAGGCTATAATCTTCATTAACATGACAAATAGAAAGCGTTAACGTATCCCCCACCTTGCCCTTTTCTATAACATCGAGCAAAACATCGGCAGTATCCATTTTTTTGCCGTTAACAGCAGTAATAATATCTCCAATCTTTACCTGTGTTCCTGCAAGGCTACTGTCTGAGTCAATGCTTGCTATAACAATAGATCCGTTTGGCAAACCTTTCATCTGAACGATCATGCTATATGTCTGGCTATAACTTACTGCACTATAGGTTATACCCAGCTTTGGTCTGTTGGGAACATATCCGTTTGCAATAATATCATCAACAATATCTTTTGCAACAGTTATTGGAATCGCAAAACCCATTCCTTCATACTCTGTGTCTGCAATTTTAGAAGAATTAATGCCGATTACCTGACCATAGCTATTAACCAATGCTCCGCCTGAGTTCCCTGGGTTAATTGCAGCATCGTGTTGGATACAAGACATTGAATAGCCTTTTTCTCCTGCAGATGTAAGCCTGTCAATTGCAGATACAACACCCGACGTAAATGAGCCATAAAATGCTGTTCCACCAGGATTTCCTATTGCATACACCTGCTGTCCAACCAACAATTTAGATGAATCTCCAAACTCGGCTGCTGTAAATCCTGTTTTTGCTACTCTAAGAACACCAACATCTGTTCTGCTGTCAAATCCAACAATTTGAGCATCGTGCTGTGTTCCATCGCTTGTTTGAATTCTAACGCTTGTGCCTGCAGTATTTATAATGTGTGCACAAGTGATTATATATGTGTTTTTCTTTTCTTTATCCTCACCCATTACTATTCCAGAGCCTTCTCCAATGAGCTGATTATTCTGATATGACAAAACAGCAATAACTGAGCTTGAAGCTTTTTGAGCTACTTGAACACTTGTAAGAACTCCTGTTTCTGATTTTTCATTATCGCCATTTGACGGAGTAGGCTTTATCTTAACCGATGGTGCACCATCCTTATTTTCTGATGCTGAATTGGTTGTTGTTGGCTTTTTCCCATCATTATCACTAACATCAGCAAATGCTATTGCAACAACAATTACACAAACTGCAACAATTGAACAAAGCAGGCCAATAAATATACGCAAACCGTTTTTATTATTTTTATTGTTTTGTGGCGGAGTTGGAGGTGCATTGAACGAGCCACCATTAAAATCGCCACCACTCATATGCCCGTAATATCCACTGCCGCTTTGTTTATTATTCCCATCCTGTGATGTGTTGTTAGTGTTAGAATCATTTTGATTGTTTGATTCATCATGATTGTTTGTGTTGTTATTCCATTGCATATTAAGACCCCTTTTATTTTTCTCTTTTTTTAGGAATCCAGAAAATAAATTCTGTATATTCACTCTGCTTGCTTCTAGCCGCTATCTGACCGCCATGCATTTCAACAATACTCTTTACAAGATACAAACCAAGACCTGCGCCTTTTACATCTTCACTTCTTGATTTATCTACCTTATAAAATCTTTCAAATATTTTTGCAACTTCATCTGGCGGAATTCCCTCGCAAGTATTTCTTATTCCCGCAATTATTCTATCATTTTCTTGGGCAACAGAAATACAAATAGAGCCACCATCATCAGTGAATTTAACTGCATTATCCACAAGATTGTATATAACTTGATGTATCATGTCTTCATCCGCCTCAACAAAAATGCTTTGAAGATTTTCAAGCCCTTCAATCATAATGTGCTTTTTATCTATACGCTGTTCAAAGGTTATAAAAATGTGAAAAAACATTTGAGATATGTCGAATTTATTTTTTTGAAGTGTTAGCTCTCCCGCTTCAATCTTCGACAAATTAAGCATCGATATAACAAGCCTTGACATTCGTTTCACTTCATCCGAAACTATTCCAAGATAATAATCCTGCTTTTCTGGCGGAATTGTTCCATCAAGTACACCGTCAATAAACCCGCTTATAGTAGTCATCGGAGTTTTCAACTCATGCGACACATTTGCAACAAAACTTCGTCGTGACGATTCAAGCGTTGCAAGTGACTGTGCCATTGAATTGAGTCCATTTGCCAGCTCTCCAAGCTCATCATTATTTGTAACTAATAACCGCTGTGAGAAATCACCGCTTGCATAGTTCTTTGTCATCTTAGACATCTCATGCAAAGGTCTTGTTATGCTATAAGTAAATGCATAAACAACAGCAGATGTAAGAATTATTGTAATAAGTGCAGCAAGAACAAACAATCTAAGCATTCCGCTAATGAATGGTCGAAGCCCCTCAACAACTGGCTGTGTTGCAAAAACATAACCTATTGTTTTGCCGTCTACTGTTATTTTTTCGCTTACAACTATATGAAGTTCATCATATAATCCATCAAGCTTATCCATTGTGTAATAGCTTTCCGTGCCGATACTTTCAATTATTCTTTTCGGCATTTTATATCCGTCATGGAAATCACAATTACCGTTGTTTAAAATCTTCATGTCCGTAGACAATAAATCCTTACAAAGTATTATTCTTCCTTCTAAATCGCATACAAATACATCTGATTCTATTGCAGAGGACATAATACTTAGCATATTGCTCATTATAAAAATAGATGTTTCATTGTCCTTTTCCATTTTGCCCGATTCAAACAGTTCCTGAGTAGTATGCGAAACTGTTTTAACATTATCAGTAAGCATATTAACATTGCTATTTGTCCAGTAATCTGCAACAAACGACATAAGAGATATACCCATTATTAAAACACTTGCGAGCAGAATAGAAACTGATGCGACAAAGTATTTCTTAAGCAGACTGCTCTTTTTCCTGTCCATTACTCTATACCCCAACGTTATGCTTTCAATTATTCTTTTATCTCAAATTTGTAACCAACGCCCCAAACTGTTTTAAGCTCCCATTTTGGAGAAACGCCCTCCAGTTTTTCACGAAGACGCTTAACATGAACATCAACTGTTCTGGAGTCACCGTAATAGTCAAAGCCCCAAACCTCATCAAGCAATTGGTCTCTTGTAAATACTCTGTTTGGATTGCTTGCCAAATGGTAAACAAGCTCAAGCTCTTTGGGCGGTGTGCTTATTTGCTCACCATTTACCTTAAGCTCATAGTTTGTAAGGTTTATAGTAAGTCCGTCAAAATCAACCTGCTTATTTGCAACCTCATTTGTAGAAGATGTTCTGCGAAGCACAGCTTTAATTCTTGCAATAACTTCCTTTGCATCAAACGGCTTTACAACATAATCATCTGCACCAAGCTCAAGTCCCAAGACCTTGTCAAAAGTTTCTCCCTTAGCTGTTATCATAATTATTGGTTTTTCGGATGTTTTGCGTATTTCACGGCATACCTGCCAGCCATCAAGCTTTGGCAACATTATATCAAGAACAACCAAGTCTGGTCTCTGCTCATGAAAAGCTGAAACAGCAGCTTCACCATCATTTGCAATTGCAACGGTGTAACCCTCTTTTTCTAAATAAAGCCTTAATAATTCACAAATATTTATATCATCATCAACAACCAAAATCTTTTCTACACTCATTTTAAAACCCCCTAATAAATACATTTTACATGTTTTATTATATTATTGGTGAATATATTTTTAATTTTTATAAAATAAAGTTATAAGTTAAAACTTTTAACAAATTTTAACTATTTAAGTTTATAATAACATTTAATCATAAATATGAACAACTGTCAAAACAATTAAATATTTTTAATTGTTTATTTCTACATTGTAAAAATACAAATAACAATCAACACTACAGTATTTATCAAAAAACTATTTTTTAACTTTTGATATACTATTAAACAAATATTATTTTTATTATCCATAATCCATGCTATTTTTAAACTATAATATGCTATAAAAATTATGACAAGTCGCCCGTTTGTTTAATCAAACGAGCGACTTTAATTATAGATTAACTAGTTTAAAATGATTAATAAACTTTTCTTGCTGTATACGATGTATGAAGTATCTCATGTGCCTTGTGACTATTTGGCTCACCAAGATATGTTTCATAGAGTTCCTTAACAGCGGGATTATCATGACTCTTTCTAAGCTTCATTGCATCATCTTCTGAATAAAGTGCCTTTGCACGCTCTGCACGAAGGTCAACAGAGTTGCGTACATATCCAGGCTGAATTGGCTGTCCACCACCATTTACACAGCCACCAGGACATGCCATAACTTCGATAAAGTGATACTCTGCCTTGCCCTCTTTAATCATGTCAAGCAATTTGCTTGCATTTTCAAGCCCAGAGGTTACAGCAACCTTTACTTTTTTACCTGCGAGGTCATACTCTGCTTCCTTTATTCCTTCTATTCCACGAATATCCTTAAACTCAACATTCTTGAGTTCCTCACCTGTTACAACCTCTGCAACGGTACGAAGAGCAGCCTCCATAACACCGCCTGTTGCACCAAAAATATGTGCAGCACCAGATGCAATACCAAGAGGTTTATCAAACTCTTCGTCTGGAAGGTCTGTAAATACTATACCAGCTGTTTTTATCATAGCTGAAAGCTCTCTTGTTGTGAGTGATACATCAACGTCAGGATAGCCTGCTGCGTCTTGATGGTCACGGCTAACTTCAAACTTCTTTGCTGTGCAAGGCATAACACTTACTACAAAGATATCTTTAGGGTCAATTCCATTTTTCTCTGCGTAATATGTCTTTATAAGTGCTCCATACATTTGCTGTGGAGACTTGCAAGAAGAAAGGTTTGGGATAAATTCAGGATAATAGTGCTCACAGAACTTAATCCAGCCAGGTGAACAAGATGTGATCATTGGTAATGGTCCATCATTTTTAAGACGTCCAAGAAGCTCTGTTCCTTCTTCTAATATTGTTACATCGGCAGCGAAGTCAACATCAAAGATCTTGTCAAAGCCAAGTCTGCGAAGTGATGCTACAAGCTTGCCCTCAACATTTGTTCCGATAGGCATACCGAAGCATTCACCAAGCTGTGCACGAACAGATGGGGCAGGAGCAACAACAACATGCTTTGTCTTATCCTTTAGTGCATCCCAAACTTGCTGTGTACCATCTTTTTCAACCAACGCTCCTGTTGGACAAACCGCTATACACTGTCCACAGTATACACATGATGTGTCTTCAAGTGGAATATCAAAAGTGCTTGAAATATGTGTTTCAAATCCACGTTCATTGCATCCTATAACTGATACGTGCTGATTATGCTTACATACAGCAACACAACGACGGCAAAGAATGCACTTTGAATTATCTCTTATAAGATGAGGAGCAGAGTCATCAACATCAGGTGATATCTCCTCATTTGTTGTAAAGCGTGCTTGGTCAACTCCATATTCAAGTGAAAGTGCTTGAAGCTCACAATTCTGGCTTCTGGCACATGAAAGACAATCCATTCTGTGGGTAGAAAGTATAAGTTCTAATGTTGTTTTGCGTGATTTTCTAAGAGCAGGAGTATTAGTAAGGACTTCCATGCCTTCTGCTACAGGATAAATGCAAGACGTAGCAAAAGAACGAGCACCCTTTACTTCAACTAAGCACATACGACAAGCACCAATAGCGTTTATATCTTTAAGGTAGCACAATGTCGGTATACGAATACCTGCAATGCGGGCCGCTTCTAATATCGTGGCTTTTTGAGGAGCCTCGACCTCAATCCCGTTAATAGTAAGTTTAACAGTATCCATCATCGAGTTATCCCTTTCATAATTTATTTTTTTATAAAACTACTTCTTTTCAATTGCATTAAATTTACATGTATCCATACATGCACCACACTTTATGCACTTATCCTGATCTATAATATGTGTAGCCTTAACTTCACCAGAAATTGCGTTAACCGGGCAAACTCTTGCACATGCTGTGCATCCTTTACAATGATCTTCATCAACTTCATATTTCAAAAGTTTCTTACAAACACCTGCTGGGCACTTCTTATCCACAACATGAGCAATATACTCATCACGGAAATAACGCATTGTTGAAAGAACTGGGTTTGGTGCCGTCTGTCCAAGTGCGCAAAGTGAGTTAGCCTTAATGTAATAGCAAAGCTCCTCCATCTTGTCTAAATCTTCAAGAGTAGCATTCCCCGATGTAATCTTTTCAAGCATTTGAAGCAATCTTTTTGTTCCTATACGGCATGGTGTGCACTTTCCGCAGGATTCATCAACAGTAAAATCCAAAAAGAATTTTGCTATATCTACCATGCAAGTGTCCTCATCCATAACAATAAGTCCGCCAGAACCCATCATAGCACCGATTGAAATGAGATTATCATAATCAATCTTTGTGTCTATAAGAGAGGCCGGAATACATCCGCCTGAAGGTCCGCCAGTTTGAGCTGCTTTGAACTTTTTGCCGTTTGGAATACCACCACCGATTTCTTCAATAACATCACGAAGAGTAGTTCCCATAGGAATTTCCACAAGACCTGTATTTTTTATTTTACCAACTACACAGAACACCTTTGTTCCTTTTGAACGCTCTGTGCCCATTGATGCAAACCATTCCGCACCCTTAAGAATGATAGTTGTAATATTTGCATAAGTTTCAACATTATTAAGAATTGTCGGCTTTCCAAAAAGACCCTTAACTGCTGGAAATGGTGGGCGTGGACGAGGTTCTCCTCTGTTACCTTCGATAGATGTCATAAGAGCTGTTTCCTCACCACAAACAAAAGCACCAGAACCAAGTCTTAATTCAAGTTCAAAATCGAATCCGCTTTCAAATATGTTTTTGCCCAAAAGTCCATAATCACGGGCTTGCTTAATAGCAATTTCAAGACGCTTAATGGCTATTGGATATTCTGCACGAACATATATATATCCCTGATGTGCACCAATTGCATAACCTGCAATTGTCATAGCCTCTATAACTGCGTGTGGGTCACCTTCCAAAACAGAGCGATCCATAAAAGCACCTGGATCTCCCTCGTCAGCATTACAGCAAACATATTTAACATCGTTTACGCTTTTGCTTGCAAACTCCCATTTAGTGCCTGTTGGAAATCCGCCGCCGCCACGACCTCTGAGTCCAGAACGCTTAACAGTATCTATAACCTCTTCAGGCGACATTGTTGTAAGCACCTTTCCAAGTGCCTGATAACCGTCTCTAGCAATATACTCATCAATGAGCTCAGGGTTTATAATACCGCAATTGCGAAGGGCTACACGCTCTTGACTTGCAAAGAATTTTGTATTCTTCAAGGATGTAACAGTATCCATAGTACGCTTATCCTCCTTTACTGTGCTGCACCGATGGTATATTCTTCAACCACCTGATTATTTATTAAGTGCTGATCCACTATTTTTGTTACCTTTTCAGGTGTCATAAACACATAAGTAACCTTTTCTTTGCCTGGTTCATGTACCTCTACAATAGGTTCCATACAGCAAATGCCTATGCATCCTGTTTGTGAAACCATAATATTGGGAGATTTTTGAGCAACCTGTTTTATAAGCTCTTCATAAACAGGAGTTGCTCCTGCTGAAATACCACAAGTAGCCATGCCAACAACAACACGTGTAGTTGCGGCATCCGGGCCCAGATTTGACTTTTTAAGTGCTTCCGCTTTTAATGCTGAAAGTTCTTCAAGAGATTTCATTTTAATTAGCACCTCCTACACATTATTGTTACATATACTTTTTGATGATATCAGTAATATCATCCGCAACAAGCTGACCATAAACATCATCATTTACCGTCATAACAGGTGCAAGACCACAAGCACCTATGCAACGAGTTGCATCAAGAGAAAATTTTCCATCGGGAGTAATTCCACCAGCTTCAATACCCAGCTCTTCCTGTATCTTTGTAAGAACATCTTGTGCTCCCTTAACATAGCACGCTGTACCAAGACAGACGCTAATCCTATTCTCACCTTTTGGATTAAGAGTAAACTGTGCATAGAATGTTACAACTCCATAAACCTCTGACAATGAAAGTCTAAGTTCTTGTGCAATGATGGTCTGAACTTCAATAGGCAAGTATCCATAAAGTCCCTGTGCCTGCTGAAGAATAGGCATCAATGCACCTTTTTGACCTTTGTTGCGAGCAATGATTTCTTTTAGCTGACATTCCTGTTCTGCTGTTCCGTTAAAAGGTACAGCAGTCTTTAGTTTTGCCATAAAAAAAACCCTCCCTTTTCTATTTTTTTATTCTCATTTATTATTTTCAACGCTCTGCAAAATACGCTAAAAAAGCTGAATAAAAACAATATTTAAATTTGATTAATATAAGTAATTTTAACTTATATTAATGTGGCAAATGAATATTATCATAAAGCAAAGTTGTTTTCAATAGGCGTGAATTTACTCAAATTTATTTTTTATCATCGTGAATTTCACCCAGCTTCACTTCAGATAATCGCTCGTTTTCCTTATAACTACGATGTTTACGTCACTAACTTATGGTTAATTAATTATCAATCATATTTCTCTAGGTAATATTTTTTGTTGTTTTTTTATCAATCTTTAGTATATTTTTTGTTATTTTTGTTATTTTCTTAACAAAAATCGGGTAGAATTTTGTCGAAATTTTCTTTGTAATATTTCTACAAAATTTATATTATTTTTTTGGTTAACTATACAATTTAAATAATATATTTTTCGTTTTTTATGCAATTTGTTTTTATTTTCTTATTTTTTAGTTATAGTGTTGAAAAATTGCGTTTTCAGAATTATATTTATTATCTAACTCAGTTTCAAATTTCTAAAAAGGACAAGCTTATTTTTGTATTATTTTCGTAAATAGGATAATAATTATTTCTTGAAATCCTTATTTAAAATCAGCACAAAAATAAGCAGTGCATATTAATACACTGCCTATTTAGAAAAATTATATTTAATTTTTATCAACATGTGGCATTTATCTGTCCCACTTTTCACACATAGCGATAATTTGGTCTGCAAACTTTGCAAGCTCTTTATTTGCAACACCATCGTTTTTCTGAATTATGCTATTAAGCCTTTGACCAGCGATAATAAGCCTGCCATATGGACTGTTTGGCCTGATAGCCTCAGTTGCGGTCTTTTTAACTTTGCGTTCCTTAACGCCCTCGCTGATAAATGTATTGTTTGCAACATCAAACTTTGCACCAGGATAAGGTGCATAACTATTTATGCCATATTCATCATGTAAACGCTTTGCAAATATATCGCAAACTTCATCTTGACCATGAACAATAAATACCTGCTGTGGGTTTGGCTCAAAGTTATTTATCCAACTTATAAGCCCATCACAGTCTGCATGTGCACTAATTCCCGGCAATGACTTAACACTAGCCTTTACATCTATTTTTTCGCCAAATATTTTTACATTTTCTGCACCCTCAAGAACACTGCGACCAAGAGTTCCTTTTGCCTGATAACCAACGAAAAGGATTGTGCTCTCTTCTCTCCAAAGGTTATGCTTAAGGTGATGCTTAATTCTTCCTGCTTCACACATTCCGCTTGCAGAAATGATAACCTTAGGCTCCATATCAAAGTTAATCATCTTTGAATCTTCACTAGAAACAGCAACCTTAAGGTTTGAAAAGCTTATTGGGTTGATACCTTGATTAATAAGTTCTAAAGCTTCTTCATCAAAATAATTGCGATAATTATCGTTATATATATTTGTTGCCTCAATAGCAAGGGGACTATCTACATATACAGGGAAATCGCCATGTTCTTTTACCATTCCATCAGCCTTAATTTTCCTGATAAAATACAAGACTTCCTGCGTGCGTCCAACAGCAAATGAAGGGATAACAAGATTGCCTCCCCTGTCTAATGTTTCTTGAATAATCTGTGCAAGAGAGTCTACATATTCTGGTCTTTTACCATGGGCTCTATCGCCATAGGTTGATTCCATAATTACATAGTCTGCTTCTTTTATATATTGTGGATCACGAATAAGAGGCTGCGCTGAATTTCCAATATCACCAGAGAATACAAACTTTTTACTTATTTCGTCCTCTGTTACCCAAATTTCAATACTTGATGAGCCAAGTAAGTGACCTGCGTCAATAAATCTAATTTTAATTCCATCGAAAACAGAAATTGTCTCACCATATTCAAAAGCAGAGAAACAGCTGAGTATTCCGATTGCATCTTCCATGTTATAGAGGGGTAAAACTTCCTCTCTACCCGCTCTTTTATTCTTTCTATTTTTCCATTCTGCTTCAAACATTTGAATGTGTGCACTATCTCGAAGCATAATATCGCAAAGATCATATGTGGCATCACTTGTGTAAACCGCACCTCTAAATCCCTGTGCATATAAAAGAGGCAATCTGCCAGAATGGTCAATATGTGCGTGGGTTAGAAAAACATAGTCAATTTGAGATGCAGGAATCGGAATTTCTCCTGATTCATAATCATCAATTCCCTGCTCCAATCCACAATCAATTAAAATATTCTTTCCACAAGCTTCCAAGTGGAAACAACTTCCAGTTACTTCGTGTGCTGCACCATAAAAGGATAAATACATAATTAAGGACAACCCTTTCCGTTATATTAAATTGCTTATATAAAGCATTTTAAAAGTCTGTAAAAACTAAATTCTGTAAATTCTAACTCATTTATTATATCACACACCTACAAAAAAATATAGTATTATATTTTTTTGATTTTCAATTATCATATAATACATTATCTTATATGATAATTGACATAATATTTTTCTTAATATATAATTAAGCTGTTAAAAGGGAGTAGTTATTAAAGTATGATCAACATTTCCCGATTCTATCGGTGGTCATACTCCTAACTTTTGTTTAGGAACGAGACTTTTAGCACTGGAGTTCTCGGTGCTAAAAGTCTCGTTTTTTCTGCTATAAAGCTAAAAATTAGCGTTTTTCATATGTAGAAAAAGACATAATAAGAAGGAGATTATAAAATGGATGTTTTTATTATAGTTTTGCTCTTTTTACTTGGTCTTGCTTTAATCATTAAAGGCGGAGATTATTTTGTTGATGCCGCAAGCTGGATTGCAGAAGTTTCGGGAATACCAAAATTTATTGTAGGTGCTACCATTGTAAGCCTTGCAACCACATTACCAGAACTATTAGTATCTGTTTTTGCTTCTATTGACGGTAAAGTTGACCTTGCAATTGGTAATGCTATTGGCTCTGTCACAGCAAACACAGGTCTTATAATGGCAATTTCTATAATTGCTATGCCTGCTGCAATTAAGCGTAGTTCATTTGCTCCGAAAGGCATAATGCTCCTCTCTGCCATTGCAGCACTTCTTGGATTCACTTTTGTAAATAAAGACCTCCGTTTGTTCGGAAGCATAGTCTTATTTTTTGTTTTTGCCCTGTTTATGTATGATAACATTAAGTATGCAAAGCAAAATGTTACAGATGAAAGGACAAAAGTAAAAAATAAAAAGGAAGTTGTAATTAATATTGCAAAGTTCATAGGCGGTTCTGCTGGCATTGTTATTGGTGCTGATTTATTGGTAGACAACGGAAGTGCACTTGCGACAATTATGCATATTCCTGAAAGCATTATAGGAGTTACAATCATTGCCATAGGCACATCTCTTCCCGAGCTTGTAACAACAATCACCGCAATTACAAAAAAGCAATCATCACTATCTATTGGAAACATAATTGGTGCTAATATCATAGACACAACTCTTATTCTTCCAATATGTTCATTTATAACAGGTGGTTCTCTCCCTGTTGCACAGCAGAGCATTGGTCTTGATATTCCTGCTTGCCTTTTGATTGTTGCTGTTGGTGTTATTCCAACACTAATACTTTCAAAGTTCAGTCGTTGGCAGGGTGTTTTGATGGCTGTTCTTTACATTGCTTATATGATTATCCTTATTGCATAAGGCAGTAAAAAAACACCCTCGAGTGTGCTAAAAAGCACACTTGGGGGTGTTTTTTTACTTTTCATTTAACTCGTCTCTCTTTTTACATACCCTATATATATTTATAAAGTTCAAACTAAACAGCATGGGTATAACAGCATAGCCTGCACTTACTGTTCCATCGTTATAAATAACATAGGCTACTCCACAAATTGTTAAGACACCAAATACTATTCCAAGCACCTTAGACAGCAGCTTCATCACATCACCATTTATTGCGAACTTTTTTAGGAAAGGCAAAATACTCTTGAAGCTACAATATTTGTTACAATTCCACCTTTAACCGCACCAAGTGCACTAAAGCCCATAATTAATGGCTGGCATTTAGTATTAACAAAACTATCTACTTTGTCAAAATCAATTTTCATAATGCCTGCTTTCACCGCAGCACCAACATCAACATTGTTAAGAAATTCTGGGATTATTTCAAGCAAAATTGCGTCATAAATTGAGTTAAGAAGCTTAAGCATCTCAACCTCATCAAGTGATAACTGCTTTAGAATAGCAGGGATAGTCATATCCATAAGAGAATCAATTTCCTTAAATGCAATATTAAGGATTTTTTCTGTTGCACTTGTTTCAACAAACTTATGTACTGCAATACTGATTGCGTTAGCAATTGATGCAAAAATCTTTTCATTCATCAGCTTTGAAAGTAAAGAGTTTCTTGTTGCCTCTTTAAAGATTTTTATACCCTCATCTGTAATCAGTTTGCCAAGAAATTCTTTGTCTGTCTTTTCAACCAAAATTTTAGCAATGAATTCCTTTAGAAATGCTTCAACCTCTTTTTTCTTCTCATCTTTGAGAAAAATAGCAATAAGCTCATTTATACTCTTTTTATCCCCTGTTTCATAAATAAACTTAATAACAAAACTAAGAAGTGCATTCTTAAATTCAGGCTTCATAAGCATTTTTTGCATCGGTGGAAGTAAATTGGGATTTTTAAGAACTGCGTTTATAGCATTTTGAAATGCATCTGCAATTTTTGGCTGTTTTGAAGGTAAAATACCTTGAACAGGTACATTCATACCTGCAATATTAAGCGTCTGCTTTGGTTTAAACAATATTTTTGTCACTGCATAGCTAGCAGTAAAACCTGCAGCAGCACCAACAACAGATGCACCTAAAACTTTTGGCTTTAACATTTTGATCATAATAAAATCACCCACATTTTGTTTTTGTTGTCCGAATTTCCATAATTTTCATTATAGTTGCACAAAACCATATTGTCAATACAATAATAATCATACAAGTTGTATGAAAACAGGCTCCACCAAAAATCTTTTATGTGAATTCATTTGTTAATAAAAGGATCTAATCTACTTATAAATATTACGTCTTATTGAAAATCTAATATTAATGCATTACAATATAGTTTACTACATTTAAATTTAAAGGATGATTTTTTGAAACATAAATATAAAGCTATAATTACAGTTTTAATTGTTATCATAATTGCTATTTTTAGCTTTGTGACATTTGGAAAAAGTGTTATATATTCAGCAGTTTTAAAAGAAACTTCAATATCAACACAAAGCAGAAAAGAAAAATCTAAAAGCACAACAATAAAAAAGAATGATTATATACTGTTTGGAAAATATCAAAACGAACCAATATTATGGCAAGTGCTTAATGTTGATAAAAAAGGCAAAGCACTTTTGATGAGCAAATATATTCTTTGCTTAAAAGCATTCGACGCAAGCGGAAAAGATAAGAAATATCACAACGGCAGTGATTTATCCACTTTAGGTTCATCTGATTGGAAAAACAGCACTATCAGGCAATGGCTTAACTCTGATAAAGATAAAGTTATATATTCTCATTGTCCTCCCAGCAAAAGCAACGTTAACAAAGGATATAATGCATATGACAGCGAAAGTGGATTTTTAAGCAACAGCAATTTTGGCCCCCAGTTATTAAGCTTAATTTATGATAAAGGAGATAAAGTCTTCCTGCTCAGCAAATCCGAGCTTTCAAAATATTTTAAACCAACTCAAAGAAAAAAGCAGTGTACAAAAAGTGCCATTCTTTCAACCAATTCACCATACTTAATTTTTTCGTCGCAAAATATTTGGTATTGGACAAGCTCCAAAATAAGCACTAACAGGACAAGCGTATGCACTGTAACATCTTCTGGCAATTATTATAAAGCCCTTGCTTATGATGGTGCAACTGGCGTATGCCCTGCACTTTATTTAAAAAGCAGTGAAATAACAACAATTGGTGGCAACGGTAGCAAAAGCAATCCTTACTGGATTAGTAATAGAGGTGCGTAATGGATAACAATATAAAAATAACTAAAGCTAAAAGTTACTCCCCGCTTGATTTCTTTTCAGTTATCATTGTTCTTTTTAGTCTTATATTTACTCGGCTGTTAATAAAAATGGATGATGGGCACTTCCTTGGCATTGCTACGGCTCCCAACTTCACATATTTAGGCTTTTTAAAAGAGCGTTATTACAATTTGTCTGGCAGAACTGTTGGTGAGTTCCTTGTTATGTTCTTTTTAAGACATAATTTTATTTGGTATCAGCTTTGCAATTCTGCACTGATTATTTATATTGTATGGTTTTGGTGCAAGCTGAGCGATAAATTTAACGGACAAATACAGCAAAGAAATCGTCACATTTTTTGTTGTTGTGCAATGTTTTTGATGATTGTCAGCTGTCTTAATCCAAGCGTATTTTGGTATGCTGGTTCTTTTTCTTACCTTTGGCCTTTCGCTGGGGTTTTGCTAACCATCTCCCCGCTCGTGTTCTATATTTTTGATGATAGACTAAACAACAAAATACTTGTTGCCTCTTTCTTTGGCGCATTTTTAGGCACTGCTCAAGAGCAGGCATGTGCAAGCACTATTGCACTTTATATAATACTTATTGTAATAATCATTGTTAAAAAATCAAACTTTAAACCTCAGTTGCTAATTCCGCTTTTGCCGATTGCAATATGCAGTTATTTTTTATTTTCTGCACCAGGCATCGATGGTAGAACTGCAATGGAGGCCGCATCAGGCTTTCCTGCATTTTTTGAAATGTCTATTTTTCAAAAGCTGTTTGCAGGGTTTTGTGTTTTTATTGCTAATGTATTTTATCTTTCAAACTTTTTAATACTTTTATTTATTGCATTGATTAGCGTTATGCTTTATAAGTTGTCTAAAAATCAACCACTTGCAAAAAAACTTTTAATTGCCGCAAATGCTTTTTCTGTATTTGTTTGTGTCATTTTAAACTATTCAGTTTCAGCAAGTACTCACTCTATGCCACACATGGTCTTTCGCAATACATTTATAAGCGGTGAGTTTAACATTTACTCGATTATTCTAATCGCTTTTGGAATCTTACTGCTCATTATGCTTCTTGGAATGATAATCATTTTGACTGTACAAGATAAAAAAGTGGGACTTGCTGTTCTTATTTGCTGTGCGGCTGGTTTTGGTTGTGCAATGGCACTTAGCTTTTCTCCAACAATGTTCAAATCAGGACAGCGTGTATTTTTCTTTACAAATATGTTTGTAATAACCGCTTGTGCGATTTTAATATCATGTGTACCAAACTCAAGAGTTTCAAGATTTTTGCTTAAATGCTCTGTTGTTTATGGAAGCCTTACTTTTTTAGTTGACTTGTTTGCATTTTCATTCATTGAATTGCCACTAATGGGATAGGAGTGATTTTATTGGACAGCTCAACACAAGCACACACAATTGAGCCAATATTTGATTCTGATTCAAGAATTTTGATACTTGGTACATTTCCATCTGTCAAGTCACGGCAAACAGGCTTTTACTATGGGCATCCATATAATCGATTTTGGAAGGTTATTGCGAGCATTGTTAATTACGATGTTCCTCAAAACATTGAACAAAAGAAAGCAATGCTGTTAAAAAACAACATTGCTTTGTGGGATGTTATTAAAAGTTGTGATATTGCAGGTTCAAGTGACAGTAGCATCAAAAATGTTGTTCCAAATGATTTGAGAATTATATTGTCTAACTGCAATATTTCAAATATTTATGCAAACGGGAACACAGCTGGAAAACTTTATAATAAATATATCAAGCCAAACTCAGGCAGAGAAATTATCGTTTTGCCATCTACGAGCCCTGCAAACGCATCATATTCGCTGGAAAAGTTAATAGATAGTTGGGAGTGCATTTTGTAGCACTCTATATTTTTATATGTGTTGATACTCTTTTGGAGACAAAAATCGCAAGTGCAATCTTTATAATATCAGGCACAACAAAAGGAATAACACACCATCCAAGAGCTGTGGTAACCCCAATTGTTCCAGAGTTTTTGGTATACATAAATATAAACCACGCAGTACCAAATGCATAGCATGCTAAAAGCCCCGTAATCATAGCAATCGCCATAACCGTTGTTTTATCTCCGAACAGTTTTGTTATAAACCAATAAATTAATGCAGAAAATATAAATCCTATTATGTAGCCACCAGTTACACCAAGCAATGCTCCCACGCCGCTTTTAAATCCTGCAAACACGGGAACACCAACAAACCCAAGCAATATATAAATTATCACCGCTATTGTGCCACGCTTACCGCCTAGCAATCCAACAGCACAAAACACTGCAAAAGTTTGCAATGTAAATGGAACAGTTGCAGGAATAGATACCCATGAGCAAACAGCCATTAAAGCCACAAGCAGTGCGATATTAATCAAATCCAATGTTTTAAATACTGTTGGTTTTGCCTTTTCCATATTTTTTGCCCCTTTCGGATAACAAAAGAATTATAAAATAAACAAACAGCTATTGTCAACTAATTGAAGTTTATCCCATGACAATAGCTGCTCTTTTATTTAATTATTCTTCTATCAGCTTGGCGGCAACAATAAATCTACGGGTTTTATCTGATGTGCAGGTTTGCAAAAACAATATATGGTCGTCTTTTTGCACACTCACTTCTGGGAAGAAGTGTACATTAGTCTCATAAAGTTTTGCCAAAACTTCGCCAAACTTTTCGTCCGTTGGATTTGATTCAATATAATAAAAATCAATAGGCATTAGTGAAATAGAAAATATTTGAAATTTAAGTTCTTCATAAAGAAGCGAAAAGGTAATTATTGAATTTTTATTACAAAAATCAATATCATTATATCTTTTAAGCTGAGTAAATTTTTTGCCATCCGAATAATCCTTCAGGCTGTGCCCATATATTATTGTAACTCTACTCAAATCATCTTTAGTTGTTACATTGCATTTGTAGTCAACAAAATAGCAGCCCCAAATATTGTTAGCCTTATCAATCGTTCGCCTTAAATAATAATCATTGTCAGTAGACTGCAAAACTTCATCATCTATATCCGTTCCAGGAACAGTAATCCACCCAACAACATCATTATTATATTCGTATTTTGCTTTTAACCTTTCGCTTGTAAACTGTGGATAAGGGCTCGTTGTCGTCATCTGCGTTGTATCAACAACTGGCACAATTTCATCGCCATCATGCCTTGTACTTCTCCACCATAAAAACATACAAATAAAAACAGCAACCGCAATGATAGCTGCAAAAATAAATTTCCACAGTAATCCTTTATTAGTTTTTTGTGTTCCAGATGTAATTTTATGTTCCATTTTGCCCTCGTTTTATGTTATAAAGTTAAAATATATAATATCATTTTTGATAATAAATGTATACCTTAAAATCGTTTGTTTTTAGTTTAAAATTAAGAATATTGATTTTTAATTTGAATGTGTTATACTAAAAATTGAAATATGCCTGTTAAATACATCACAAATAATTTTAATATGGATGTGGGGTAAAATTATGTCGGTTATTGAAATTAATAATTTTTCAAAAAATTATGGTAAAACACTTGCGGTAGACGATATTAGTCTATCTGTTGAAAAAGGTGAAATTGTTGGCTTTGTTGGTAAAAACGGTGCAGGAAAAAGCACTACTATAAGAGCCATTTTAAATATGATATCACCTTCAAAAGGTTATATTAAAATAAATGGGTTGAACTCTGTAAATGATTCAAAGCAAATCAAAGAAAGATTGAGTTATATGCCCTCAGAAGCTTCATTTTATGAAAAGCTTTTGGTTGCAGACTTGTTTAAGTTTTGTCTTAAATTTTCTGATGAAGGTTTTGAATACGCCGAAGAACTTGCTAATTATTTTGAGCTTGATATGAACAAAAAGATATCAGAATTAAGCCTTGGAAATCGTAAAAAAGTTTCAATCATCCAAGCACTTTTAAAAAAAGCTGAAATTATTATTTTAGACGAGCCAACAAGTGGTCTTGACCCTCTTATGCAAAACAAGTTTTTCGATCTGCTTTCAAAAGAGAAAGAAAAAGGAGTTACAATATTTCTTTCAAGCCATAACCTTAGTGAAGTTGAAAAATATTGTGATAAAGTAGCGATAATTAAAGATGGAAAAATTGTAGACTTCTTAGACATGAAGAATGTAAAAATTAAAAGGCAGCACAAGGTTTCTTACACCACTGATGATGGTAAAAATGAGTCTTTTGATTTTGATGGTGACATAAATGAACTGGTTGCAAAAATATCTTTATTAAAACTTGAAAGCCTTGAAATAAAGAATAAAACGATAGAAGATGAATTTATATCTTTCTATAAGGACGGTGAGCAAGATGCATGATTTTGAATTTAAAAATTCATTAAAACTTATGTCATTTGAAATTAAAAACAACAGGGCAAAAATAATTGGCTGGAGCGTTACAATATTTTTAATCATGTTCCTTTATATGATTTTGTTCCCATCAATGAAAGACATGGCTCAAATGAAAATGGAAGCTATGCCTGAGGAACTTTTGAAGTTTTCAAAAATGGAAAACATGTCACAAATGGGCAATTTTATAACATACTATGGTATGATTTATAACATGATTTTAATTGCAATAAGTATATTTGCAGTAACATTTAGTGCAAATCTTATCACAAAGGAAGAAAAAAGCAAGTCCATTGAATTTTTATATTCGCTTAATGTAAGTCGCCTTGAAATATATATCTCAAAGCTACTCACTGCTTTTATCGCTGTTCTTATAGTTGTATTCAGTGGTGCATTTTCAACTTTGATATGTGGTTTTGCTAACGGTGGCGAAACTTTTGTGTTGACTGATTTTATGCAAATTGTTAAAGTCAGCAGTTTTACAGCATTTTTCTTCATCAGCGTATCATTTTTGATTGCAGGAATTACAACCAAAATAGGCGTATCTGTAATTGGTAGCATGGTTGTTCTTGCTTGTTATATGCTGGGTTATTTAGGCGTTTTACTTGAAGATAAAGCAAAGTGGCTTTTATATTTAAGTCCGTTTGAAATGTTTAGCCCAACTAATGCATTAGAATTAAGCAATAAAACATTAATATCATTAGTTATATATTTTGTTTTCATGGTTGTATTTTTTGTGTTGGGTGCAAGTTTTTACCGCAAAAGAGATTTCGTACTGTAAAAAGTTTAACTTAAAATAAATTATAAAACAAGAAAGGTCTCAGCTGAGACCTTTCTTATCATTTAAAATCAAGCTCGATAAAATGACTATACATTACATCCTATAATCTACAATTTCATATAAGACTTTCTAATAAACCTTGTTTATAAATAATATGGCTTGTATTTTTCTATTATATCATAATTATTTTTAGTCGTAAATAGTACAAATATATTAGAAAGAGCCCCGAAGCTGAATTGTTCCAGGGCTCTTTTGTTACACAAAATTCTCATTAGCTTTGGTCACTCAATTTTTCAATCTCTGGGTACTGTGCCAACAGTTTTTCATTTGCAATTTCCATTTGGCGATAATACTCAGAGTAGGAATTACTCAACTGCTTCATTGCTGGAATGAATACATTATTATATCCATTTTTGCTATTAAACTTTTTCATTAACTTCATCAGCCTACAAGCAGGTGAATTTTTGTATTCGTCAGATTGTTTGTATGACAAATACTGCTCTAACATTTCTTTGTTATTTGACAGGAACGCATCAGGATTTTCCATTGATTTTTTTGTCTGTTCAAGCATTTCTGTAATTTGTTCTGTACCAATATGTTTTGTCCCTTCAATCAAATAGTCTTCTAAATCTTTTGGCATGTCCATCAGTGGTACACTATCTAAAAACGATATGATGGTTTCATAAGCTGATTGCTGTGTTTCAGATTGAATCGGCTCATTAAGAAACCTCGAAAAATGCATACACACAAACCGACCATAATATCCCGGAAATGCATCTAATAACTTTTCAGTAATGGTTTTTCCCTTTTCAATAGATTGAAGTTCTGTGCTTATTTCTGAATAAGATTTGCCTGAACTCAATTTTTGAAGAATTGCTTTTTTCATCGCATTCCGTTGAAAATCTAATTCTTTTCTCACTGATACAGCTTGTAAGGCTGAATTTGTTTCATCTAAGGCTGAATTTGTTTCATCATTAAGAATAGCTTTAATTTCCTCGGTACTGACATCAAGCTTTCTTAAAATACCGACTTTATTTAAAAACTCCACATCTTTTTCGCTGTAATCTCTGTATCCGTTGGCTAAAATAGACGGAGCAATCAAACCTTGTAACGTATAATATTCTATTGCTTTTTTCGTTAGTTTTGTAAGTTTACTTACTTCATTTATAAGCACATTTATCACCTCGCTACAATCATAAACTAACACCCAAGGTGACAGTCAAGTGTTTTTTAAAATTAATATGAATAACACGAACTTCTAATTTTTTATATCAACATAATACTTTTAATAAGTAAACAGTCCAATATAGACTGGAAATAGCTACTGAACTTAATTGTTCAGTAGCCCTCTTGTTGCACAAAAATGCTAATTGTCCTTTAAAATGCTATCTACTTTTTCTTGTTATTCTGTCGATTGTATTTCCTTACATTTTTCATCCCACCGACATCCTTAAACATTTCGTTGAATTTTACGGTCTCTATTTCCTTAGAGCTTAGCCCATCATACTTTGCTTCACGTTTGATTTTGAAATAATTTTCAAGTCTTCTCCTATCAATCAACCCGTCATCAACTGCCGTTAATATAGCACATCCTGGTTCATTTGTATGCGTGCAATCCGTAAATTTACATTGTGTTTCAAATTTTTCGATATCAGCGAATGACTTAGATAAATCCACCGATTCAACACCAATTTCACGCATTCCAGGGGTGTCGATTACAACTCCACCATTTGGCAGAATTAACATTTCACGCCCAGTGGTTGTATGTCTGCCCTTATCGAGTTTACCTATCTCAGCAGTAGCCATAATTTCTTTACCCATGAGTTTGTTTATCAGCGTTGACTTACCAACTCCTGATGATCCTATAAAAGAAGCAGTTACATCTTTTTTAACATAAGCGTAAATTTTGTTGCAGGTATCGTCGTCAAAAGCCGACGTTACAATCACATCTGTAAAAGGTGCAACACTTTCTATTTCATTCAATTTCTGCTCAATATTATCGCACAAATCGGCCTTCATTAGCAATATTACTGGTTTAGCACCACTATTATAAGCAATCGATAGATATCGCTCCAATCGGCTGAGATTGTAGTTGTTGTTTAGCGACATACATAGAAACACAATATCAATATTCGCCGCTACTACTTGCGATTGATTGATGCTACCCACTGCTGTTCGTTCAAAAGAACTGCTTCTGTGAAGAAGATAATGAATAACCGCTTGTTCAGATAGGTCTGAGCAAGAAACCATTATAAAATCCCCAACAGCTGGATAATCGGAAAAAGTTGATGCCTCATAGCGATATTTCCCTGATACATTAGCTAAACTTTCCCCTTGATGTGTTGCAATTTTATAAAGTCCTTTGTACTGTGAAATTACTCTCGCAAGGCATAAGTTGGGATACTGCGTTGCCATATTGATATATTTATTGTTTAATCCGTAATTTAATATTGTATTCATTTTAATTCCTCCAAAGTTATATGTTTAACATCATATAGCTCGAAGGTAATTTAACTTTATGCAGCAATTACCCCCGAGCAAATTGCCGACTCCAATATATAAATATAGTTTTTCATAAAATACTCCTTATTATATAAATTATATGAATGTCTATTTTTGTAATTATAACATATTACTTTTCATGCGTAAAGATAGCCCAAAACGAAGCTATAATATTAGGCTTTCAGCAGTTAAAATTAAAATTACTTGGGATTTGTTTGGGATTTTCAAGTATACAAAAAAATAATTAACCTCGTAACCGCTAAAATAGTTAGTAGTTGCGAGGTTTTTTGTGGCCCGCTCGACAGGATTTGAACCTGTGGTCTCCAGAATCGGAATCTGCTGCATTATCCAGCTATGCTACGAGCGGATATCAACTATTCATATATCTATTTACTCTGCTTCCAATAGCATGTGCTCAAAAGTAACCCCAGTATCATTAATATTAATAATACCGTAAGATCCATTTTTTGCACTGCCAGGGTTAAACAAATGCAATCCATTTTCACACTTGTTAACAGGTGTGTGTGTGTGACCATATAATACTATGTCAGCGTTGCATTTTCCTGCTGTTTTTATAAGCTCTGTTGTACCCTGTTTTACTCGTTGTACATGACCATGAGTACAGTAAAGTGTGTGTCCCTCTATGCATCTTACGCAATCAATAGGAAGCCGCGATGCCATATCACAGTTACCACGAACTGCAATTATCTCAGAATGGTTATTCAAAAACGGCACATACTCCATATCGTTCTCTCCGTCACCCAAATGAATGATAAATTGTGCGTCAAGATTATTGTCTACAATATTTGATATTGAATCTTTACTACCATGCGAATCGGACATAACAAGCACTTTCATTCATAAAACCTCCGTGGCTCTAATACACTATATTATATACTTAAAAGGTGGTGATTTCAATGGCTGATTTCAACCTTAACGATCAACAAATAAAGAAAATTAAAGAAAAGTTTGGAAAAGAAAATGTTGAGAAAGCACAAGAACTTGAACAAGCTATAAAAAGCGGAAAATCTAATGATTTTTTGAATAAAAATTTGAATTCAAAACAAAGTGCTCTTTTACAAAAAGTATTATCTGATAAAGATGCCGCGGAAAAACTTTTGGCTACTGAGCAAGCACAAAAGCTACTCAAAAAGATGCTGGGGGATAAGTAATTATGGACCAGATTAATGAACTCCTGTCTTCTTTATCCTCTGATGATATGGATTCGCTAAAATCACTTGCCAACTCACTTTTGGGCTCGAGCTTAGGCAATAACATCGACTCTCAAAGCTCTTGTGATTCATGCTCAAGTAATGAACATGAAAATTCAGATAATCCATTTGGCTCAATAGACCCAATGATGATTGCAAAAATCGGTTCAATTATGAGTAAGCTTAACTCAAAAAAAGACGATGACAGAATTAAGTTAATAAATGCACTTAAACCTATGTTAAGCGATAAGCGAAAGGCAAGAGCTGATGAAGCCATAAAAATGATGAGTCTTTTTGAGCTCTTGCCTGAACTTAAAAACTTAAACATTTTTTGAGGTGACGAAGGTGGCAAAGAATTATTCCTACAGCGAGCTTATGAAAATGCAGGAGGATGCAATAAAAAGAGTAAGAGAAATGCAAAAGCGAGCAACACTAGCTACTCAAGTAACAAATGAATCTTCAAACCAGCAACAGCAACAAACTCAACAGCAACATACCCAACCACAACAAACCCAACCACAACAAACCCAACAGCAACAAACCCAAAAACAACAAACCCAAAAACAACAAACCCAACAGCAACAAACCCAAAAACAACAAACCCAACAGCAACAGACCCAAAAACAACAAACCCAACAGCAACAGACCCAAAAACAACAAACCCAACAGCAACAGACCCAAAAGAAACACACTCAACAGACTCGTCATGTTCAAAAGAAATCAACGCAACAGCAACATAATCCTCAAATTCAAAAAGCACCGCAACCGCAGCAGTCTTCTCCAGCTCAAAAAGCACCGCAACCGCAGCAGTCTGCACATACACAGCAATCCTTTAATAATCAAAGCAGAAGAACGCATCAAAACAACAATCAATCTTTTAAAAAGCAACAGCAAAATCAAGGGGTACACGAAAATAAAGACCCTCCTAAACACGCTCCACAACAGCATCATAAAAAAAGCAATTCAAAGAATCCATTTTCCAGCCTTTTTGGAGGCAATAATGGTCTTGCAAGTCTGTTTGGCAAGAACGGTTTAAATGGTTTTTTAGGTGGAAATGGCAAATTTGACGTTCCTGGAATTCTGGGCAAGCTTGATAACCCAGAAACGGGAGATCAGGTATTACTTATTGCATTACTTATATTACTGTCTAATGAAGATGCAGACAAAACATTGTTGGTTGCAATTCTTTATATTATGATGGACTAAAAAAGGCCGCTCTAAAAGCTGCCTTTTTTAATTATTTATTATTAGTCAATAAAGAATTCTAATCATTATATCCAATTATTCTTTTGTAATTATTAAGGTATTCGCCGTTTAAAATATCTTCCCACCATTCACGATTTTCAAGATACCACTGAACGGTTTTAACAATTCCATCATCAAACTTAACAAGTGGTTCCCACGAAAGCTCTTTTTCCATTTTAGATGCATCAATAGCATATCTCATATCATGTCCTGGTCTGTCTGTTACAAAGTTTATAAGTCTTTCATCTTTGCCAAGCACATTTAAAACAGTTTTTACAACATCAATATTAGAGCGTTCATTATGACCACCAACATTATAGATCTCTCCAATTGTGCCATTTTGAATTATCATATCTATTGCTCTGCAATGGTCTGTAACATAAAGCCAATCACGCACATTTTCGCCTTTGCCATATACTGGTAGAGATTTGTCTGCAAGTGCATTTGTTATCATAAGCGGAATAAGCTTTTCTGGGAAGTGATATGGTCCATAGTTGTTTGAACAGCGAGAAATTGTAACAGGTGTTCCATATGTTCTGCAATATGCCATCGCAAGCAAATCTGCTGATGCCTTGCTTGCAGAATATGGTGAAGATGTGTGTATTGGTGTTGTTTCTGTAAAGAACAGGTCTGGTCTATCAAGCGGTAAATCGCCATACACCTCGTCTGTTGAGACCTGATGAAACCTTGAAATTCCAAACTTATTAAATGCGTCAAGAAGAATAGATGTTCCGATTACATTTGTTTTTAAAAACACTTCTGGAGTATCTATAGATCGATCAACATGTGACTCTGCCGCAAAGTTTACAACTGTATCAAACGTCTCTTTTTTAAACAGGTCATATACAAATTCTCTGTCCGTTATATCACCTTTTACAAACTTAAAATTTTTGTTTTTAATTGCAGGAACAAGCGTAGCAAGGTTTCCCGCATAAGTAAGTTTGTCAAGGCAAACTACTTTACAGTCCTTATAATTTTCTAGCATATAATAAACAAAATTACTACCAATAAATCCAGCACCGCCGGTTACCAATATTTTTTCCATAACATTCTCCATTTTATTCGCAAATTTTATAAGAACCTGACCCGCTACCGAAATCAAAGATTTCGTGCTGGTACCCCAGAACCTTGTAACTTAAGGTGGGCACTATACTCATTGTCTGTGTGTCCACCTAAGATTCCCGCCACCTTATAGGCACAGGACATCTTTCTCTAGTTATAAATCTATAGGCAATGAAGCCTTTGCATTTAAATCCATTTGGGCAACATTACCCCTTAAAAATTCGTAATAACCCTGTGCTCCAACCATCGCCGCATTGTCTCCACACAGTGAAAGTGCGGGCATGTAAAGTTGCCAACCATTACGCTTGCATATTTCCTCACACCTTGCACGAAGCATAGAGTTTGCAGAAACTCCACCTGCTAGTGCAATTTTTTTGTAACCATACTGCTTTGCCGCTTTTTCCAAGTTTTCGGTAAGACAGTTTACAACAGCATTTATAAAAGATGCACCCATATCGGCTACCTCTATCTTTTGTTCCTTTTGCTCTGCGTTGTGAATTGTGTTTATAACAGCTGTTTTAAGCCCTGAAAAACTAAAATCATATTCACTGCCGTCAACTCGAGGATGTGGCATTTTATAAGCATTTATATTTCCACCTTGTGAAGCTTTGTCAAGATTAAGACCTCCGGGATAAGGAAGACCCATAGCTCTTGCCGCTTTATCTAGTGCCTCGCCTGCCGCATCATCACGAGTTTTACCAATTATGTTAAAGTCTGTATAATCTTTGACTTCAATTATATGGCTATGCCCACCAGAAACAACAAGGCATAAAAATGGCGGTTCAAGTTCGCTGTGTGTTATATAATTTGCAGCAATATGTGAGCGAAGATGATGCACGGGAACAAGTGGCAAACCAGTTGACATTGAAAGTCCCTTTGCGAAATTCACTCCAACCAAAAGAGCACCAATTAGTCCGGGTGCATAAGTAACAGCCAATGCGCCCAAATCTGACAACTCACAGTTTGCATCTGCAAGTGCCTGCTTGGTTATACCTACTATTGATTCTGCATGCCTTCTTGATGCTATCTCTGGCACTACTCCGCCGTATAATTTATGTTCTTCAACCTGTGATGCAATAACAGAGGACAGCACATTTCTGCCATCTTCAACAACCGCCGCCGCAGTTTCATCACACGAGCTTTCTATTGCAAGAAGTTTCAATTTACTTCCTCCTCTTTGAAGCTTTCATCAAAACTTTTAGTCATTATAATTCCATCCTCTTGTGGGTTATCATAAAAGTTTTTCCTATTCCCCTGCATTTTAAATCCAAGCTTTTTATAAAGCTCAATTGCAGGAGTATTTGACTGCCTTACCTCCAGCGTTATAAAGCTTGCACCATTTTTTTGTGCACTGTTCACCGCCGTCTTTAAAAGGCTTTTTCCAACGCCACTGCGTCTAATATTTTTAGTTACCGCAATGTTTGTTATATAGCACTCATCCAGTACTGTGTGCGTTCCAATATAGCCACACACACATCCATCACTGAGGGCCACAAAAAATCTCGCAAGAGGATTTGAAAGCTCATTTTCTATGCTCTGCTTTGACCACGGAGAAGAAAAGCATTCACACTCTAATGAAAAAACACCTTCAACATCCTGTTGCCTCATTGCTAATATTTCCATATAATCAGCCCTTTGCACCGTACCATGTTTTGTCGCTGTGAACGTCCACTGTCATTGGCACTTTAAGCTTGCATGCATTCTCCATCTCTTCTTTTAAAATCTGAGATGCACGTTCGCTCTCATTAGAAGGTGCTTCTACTATCAATTCATCGTGTACTTGAAGTATAAGGCGGGACTGCATGCCCTCATTTTTAAGCCTTTCGTACACTCTTACCATCGCTATTTTTATAATGTCTGCCGCTGTGCCCTGAATTGGCATATTTCTTGCCACTCTTTCGCCAAACGCACGAAGCATACCGTTTGACGCTGTAAGTTCTGGCAAATATCTGCGACGATTAAAAGTTGTGGTTACAAAGCCGTTTTCCTTAGCATCTTTTACAACGGTGTCCATATACTCACGAACGCCTGAGTAATGCTCTAAATATTCTTTTATATATGTGTCTGCCTCAGCTCTGGTTACTCCAATATCTTTTGCAAGAGAAAAAGCACCAATGCCATAAACAATGCCAAAGTTAACAGCCTTTGCCCTGCTTCTCATCAGAGGTGTAACCATTGAAATTGGCAAATTGAACACCTGCGATGCTGTTATTGTGTGAATATCATCATTATTTAAAAAGGCGTTTATCATAACTTCATCATTTGCAATGTCTGCAAGAACACGAAGCTCAATTTGCGAATAATCCGCATCAACAAGCACACATCCATCTTTTGCTCTAAAAAACTTTCTAAGTTCTCTTCCAATTGGTGAGCGTACAGGAATGTTTTGAAGGTTTGGTTCAGTTGATGATATTCTGCCTGTTCTTGTTTCTGTTTGATTAAGCGTTGAGTGAATTCTGCCGTCGTCTGCTATTACTTTTAGCAAGCCGTCACAATAAGTTGATTTAAGCTTTGCAAGAGTTCTGTATTCCAAAATATCTGCAACGGCAGGATGCATATTTGAAAGGCTTTCTAAAACATCTGCACTGGTAGAATACCCGCTCTTTGTCTTTTTCTTTGCAGGCAATCCAAGCTTTTCAAATAGTGCTTCTCCAAGCTGTTTTGGCGAATTCAAATTAAACTCATACCCAACTTGCTCATACACTGTTTTCTCTATCTCTGCAATCTTTTGTGCAAGTTCGTTACCAAAATCGGTTATACCCTGTGCATCAACCTCAAAACCTGTTTTCTCCATTGATGCAAGAACCTTAGCAAGTGGTATCTCAATATCACAAAGCAGTGACGACTGTTCGTTTTGCTCAATTATTGCACCAAGCGTGTTGCAAACGGGAAGTAGCAATGCCGCCTGTTGCGCCTTTTCATTTTCTGTTTGCACCTGTACCTGTACCTGTTGCACATTATACTCCTGTGAAAGACGGATAATATCATATCCATTAGCAGACGGATTTAGTATATAACCCGCCAGAGATATGTCCATTTTAACATTCTTAATGTCTATATCATTATCAAGGCAATATCTGAACAAGCCTTTACTGTCTGCTGTATATTTTTCAATTTGTTCATCGGACAAAAGTTTTGCTACAAATGAGCCAAACTCCATGTTTGTGTTGCTTGCATGCACTATTTTTGAATTTGCACAAAAGTACATGTCTGTGATTTGTCCGCTTTCATATTCTGTTATGAAATATGCTTTTGAGTCCTGATTTATGCTTGCAAAAAGTGCATTATAATCCAAACACTCTTCAAGTGCTATGCTTTTTTCTTTTGATTTTTCTTGATTTTCAAAATCTCCGTTTGATTGCAGTCCAATCCTTTCAATCATTCCAAACATTTCAAGAGACGCAAGAAGTTTGAGTGATTTTTCATTATCTACACTGCTTTGAACATAACTTTTAATCTGTGCATCTATCGGCACTTCTAAAAATATTTTTCCAAGCTTACGGCTTAAATATGCCATTTCCTTGTCCTTCACAAGCTTGTCCTTTGTACCCTGCTTTATATCAAGTGTGTCAATATTTTCGTATATATAATCAATGTTAGAAAATTTTGAAATAAGGTCAGACGCTGTTTTCTGACCAACGCCAGCAACACCTGGAATATTATCTGAGCTATCACCCATAAGTGCTTTTATATCAATAAGCTGTTTTGGCTCAACGCCGTACTCTTCCTTTATCTTTTCTGCATCATAGCAAACTGTTTGTGCTTTTCCCATTTTTGTGGACGCAAGCAAAACGGTTGCATTGTCACCAACAAGCTGCAAGCTATCCCTGTCCCCTGTTGCTATATAACAAAAATCATCGCCCTTGCAGGAAGCAGAAAGTGTTCCTAATATATCATCTGCCTCATAGCCTTCTTTCTCGACTATTGTATAGCCAAGTGCTGTTAAAAGCTCTTTTAAAACAGGCATCTGCTGTGCAAGTTCTGGTGGCATACCTTTACGCTGTGCCTTGTAACCGTCATACATCTTATGCCTAAAAGTCGGTGCTTTAAGGTCAAACGCTATTGCAACTGCATCTGGCGAATATTCGTCCTTAAGTTTTGTAAGAATATTCATAAATCCATAGATGCCGTTGGTAAATCTACCGTCCTTTGTTGTGAGCAGTTTTATGCCATAGAAAGCCCTATTTAATATGCTGTTTCCGTCAATTGCAAGCAGCTTCATAGTATTGTCCTTTCAAGGATATTAAACTAGAAAATTATGCCCAATATTATATCATCAAATATAAAATATTGCAAATTATTGGGTTTGTGCTAAAATATACTGAATTGCTTATTTTTAGCTTTTACAAGTGAGGTGTAATTTTTGAATATCGGAAGTGTTAAAATAGATGGCCCTGCCGCTCTAGCCCCAATGGCAGGTGTTGCAGACAGAGCTTTTCGTGAAGTTTGCGTTGGTTATGGTGCTTCATATGTTATTGGTGAAATGGCAAGTTCTAAGGGAATTACTTTGTCAGACAGTAAAAGTACAGAACTTTTAACCGTTTATGATATTGAGCGTCCTGCTGGCATTCAACTGTTTGGTGATAATCCAGAAGTTGTTGCACAGGCAGCTGTAAAGGCTATGGACTTTACCCCTGATATTATTGATATAAACATGGGATGTCCAGCTCCTAAAATTTCGGGTAATGGCGGTGGTTCTGCACTGCTTAAAAACCCACAGCTTGCACAGGATATTGCACAGGCTGTTGTTCAAAGTGTTGATATTCCTGTTACTGTTAAAATTCGTTCTGGCTGGGATACTGACAATATTGTTGCCGTTGAAATGGCAAAACGGATGGAAAGTGTTGGCGTTAGTGCTATTACTGTTCATGGACGCACAAAAATGCAGATGTATGCTCCTCCAGTTAACGTTGATATAATCAGGCAGGTTAAAGAAGCAGTATCAATACCCGTTATTGGCAACGGTGATATTGTTGACGGTAAAACTGCAGCCAAAATGTTTGAAGACACTAACTGCGACCTTGTTATGGTTGGCAGAGGTGCACTCGGCAGACCTTGGGTATTTTCTCAAATCAGTGCATATAAAAAGTATGGTGTTATTCTGCCTGAGCCACCTGTTTCTGAAAGAATGATGGTTATGATTCGACACATCCGCAAGCTTTGTGAATACAAAGGCGATTATCTTGGCATGCGTGAAGCACGCAAACACGCCGCATGGTACATTAAGGGAATGCGTGGTGCTGCAAGCTTTAGGCAGGAAATTGGAAAGCTTGAAAAAATGGAACAACTAGAAGAGCTTGCATACAAGGTTGTTGTGCTTTCCAAGGCAGATGAATAATCCTTGAAAAACACATAGAATATGGTATATAATAATCGCAGGCAATTATTATATACTAATTTTATGCACCGCCTATCGGCGATGTGCGGATATACCATATTGCTAAACAACTATGGTATATAATTCGCAGGCAATTATTATATACTAATTTTATACACCGCCTATCGGCGATGTGTGGATATACCATATTGCTAAGCAACTATGGTATATAATAACTTTATAACTTTTAACACATTTATGTTTTATAATTAGGAGGAATCGGCGTGAATAAGGGCAAATATTACATCACCACCGCCATTGCTTACACTTCTCGTAAGCCACATATAGGTAACACCTATGAAATTGTTATGACAGATGCACTTGCAAGGTACAAAAGAATGCAAGGCTATGATGTTTTCTTTTTGACTGGAACCGATGAACATGGTCAAAAAATTGAGGAGTCTGCAAAGGCTGCCGGTATTTCTCCAAAGCAATATGTTGACAATGTATGCGGTGAAATCCGTGAAATTTGCGACCTTTTGAATACCACTTATGATAAGTTCATCCGCACTACTGACGATTATCACGAGGTAGCTGTTCAAAAGATTTTTAAAAAGCTTTATGAGCAAGATGACATCTATAAGAGTGAGTACGAAGGTCTTTATTGCACTCCTTGTGAGTCATTCTGGACTCAATCACAGCTTGTTGATGGCAAATGCCCTGACTGTGGCAGAGAGGTAAAGCCAACAAAGGAAGAGGCTTATTTCCTTCGCCTTTCAAAATATCAAAAACAACTTGAACAGCATATTGAGGACAACCCTAACTTTATTTATCCTGAAAGTCGTAAAAAAGAGATGATAAACAACTTTATCAAGCCAGGCTTGCAGGATCTATGCGTTTCCAGAACATCATTTAAATGGGGTATACCTGTTGATTTTGATGACAAACATGTTGTTTACGTTTGGATTGATGCTCTATCAAATTACATTACCGCTCTTGGCTACAGCCCAGACGGTTCAGGCAAGCTTTATAAAAAATACTGGCCTGCTGATGTTCATATCATTGGCAAGGACATTGTAAGATTCCACACAATTTACTGGACTATTATGCTTATGGCCCTTGGTGAACCTTTGCCAAAGCAGGTTTTTGGTCATCCTTGGCTTTTGTTTGGCACTGATAAGATGTCAAAATCTCGTGGCAATGTTATTTATGCCGATGACCTCGTAAAGCTTTTTGGTGTGGATGCTGTGAGATATTATTTGCTGTCTGAGATGCCATATACATCTGACGGTTCAATAACATACGAAACTATTATTGAACGCTATAACTCTGACCTTGCAAACACTCTTGGCAACCTTGTTAACAGAACTATTGCAATGTCAAACAAGTATTTTGATGGCGAGATTTTACCACCTTGTGAAAAAGGTGAGTTTGACGATGAGCTTTCAACACTTGCTGTTGAAACAGTTGCCAAAGTTGAAAACCTTTTGGCTGAATACAGAATAAGTGATGCTTTAGAGGCTATTTTAAACCTTGCAAAGCGTAGCAATAAATATATTGACGAGACTGCTCCTTGGATTCTGGCAAAGGATGAGGATAAAAAAGCAAGACTTGGAACTGTGCTTTATAACTTACTTGAAAGCATACGTTTTGTTGCTATTCTTATTTCTCCATTTATGCCAGACACTGCAAAGGCAATCTTTGAACAAATGAATACAGATGTAACAAATTATGACAGCCTTGAAAACTTTGGCAGACTCAAGAGCGGTTCAAAAGTTGGTATTGCTACACCTTTGTTCAACCGCATTGATGCTGAAAAACTGCTTGCAGAGATTGAATCAAATGCACAAAAGCAAGAAGAAGAAAATAAAGAGGTTGAAGGAATTGCCCAAATCGGCATTGATGACTTTGCAAAAGTTGATTTAAGAGTTGCTGAAATAAAAGATTGTGTTCAAATCAAGAAAGCTAAGAAGCTACTTCAACTCACTCTTGACGACGGAAGCAAAAAGCCAAGAACAGTTGCATCTGGTATTGCAAAGTGGTATAAGCCCGAAGATTTGATTGGCCACAAGGTTGTTGTTGTTGCAAACCTTAAGCCTGCTGTGCTTTGTGGCGTTGAAAGCTGTGGAATGATTTTGGCAGCAGACTGTGCAGACGATGATGTCCGCGTACTTTTTGTTGACAACCTCGATATTGGAGCAAAGATAAGATAATGGAAAAGATTTTTGACTCGCACGCACATTACGATGATGAAGCATTTAACACCGACCGTGAACAAGTATTTAACAGCTTGTTTAGCGGTAACGTTTGTGGGTTTATCAACTGTGGTGTAGATATTAAAACATCTATTTTTTCTCTTGAACTTGCAAATAAATATGAAGGTATCTATGCTGCCTGTGGTATTCATCCGCACGAAGCGTCTGATATGCATGGTGATGATTTCGATAAGCTTTATGAGCTTTTAAAAGAACCTAAAGCTATTGCTGTTGGTGAAATTGGTCTTGATTATCACTATGACTTTTCTCCACGCAATTTGCAAATTAATGTTTTAGAAAAGCAGTTGCAAATTGCAAGTGAGCTTGATATGCCTGTGATTATTCATGACAGAGAATCGCACGAGGATATTTTAAGATTGCTTAAACAATACAAACCAAAAGGTGTTGTTCACTGTTTTTCGGGTAGTGTTGAAATGGCAAATGAGATTTTAAAGCTTGGAATGTATATTGGGCTTGGCGGTGCTGTAACATTTAAGAACGCAAAAAAGCCCGTGCAGGTTGCACAGGTTGTCCCACTTGACAGATTGCTTTTAGAAACAGATGCTCCGTATATGACACCCGTACCGTTTCGTGGTACTCGTTGCACCTCTGACCTTATATCTTACACAGCAGAAAAGATTGCAGAGATTCGTGAGATTACGGTTGATGAGTTGCTTGCTCAAAACATTGCAAATGCAAAAGCACTGTTTAATATTTAACTGTTAAAGTCATCCTAATGGTGACTTTAATTTTTACTATGTAGTACCACCCATTTTATCGGGTGGTACTTTCGTTCTTTAAAAAGCCAATTCATTGTGCAAACAGCATTGTTGAGCTACTTAACGGCTATAACATCTTCCTGCTACTTGTGTTACCTCTGCCTTTATTTTTACTTCCTGATATGGTTCTCTTTTTAGGCTAATTATTCTTGCAGCACCTAATGCAACAACCGTCCTAATAACCTTGCCGTCATGCTCTATAAATTCAAGTACCACATTGGGATTTGTCTCTATAAATCTAATATTCTCACTGCTTAGTTTGCCTTTAAGCGTAAAAATAAAATTACTTTCCTGTTGTTCAACCTTAAAGTGAATCGGCATAATAAATTTTTGGTCATCCTTTTCAATTCGGAGATTACAAATATCCAAATTGCGTAAAACCTGTTTTATTTGCTCTTTATTAAGCATTTCGTATTTATAATTCACAGTGTCACTTTCTTATTAAATTTTATTAAGATATACATATGTTGATGTTTAAAACTTGTAATAAATAAAAACATATAAATTAAAATTATCATTAATATTATTTATAGAATTACTTGGTACTTATTTAGGCTAACATATGTATATAACAAAATTATTTTAGAATAAACGTTTTACAGAATTACTAAATACGGCACAATAACAATACTATACTAACATTATATTAAATTAGACATGTTAAGCTACATATCAAATAAGACAAGTAATTATAATAATAAAAGTCATCGGTAAAAACCGATGACTTTAAAATTGAATTAATTTTGAATTTTAAATAACAAGCAAATCAAGCAAACCATATATCATTCTTGACTTTAGTACACTTGAATTTCAACCCACATAAGTTTAGTATTTACTAATAAATACTTTAATATATTGCTTTGTCCTACAAATCAATAATATTTTCAGATATCAAAAATCCGTGTGCTTTTGTAAGAATTTTTTTGTCATTTTCAAACTTAAGTTTGTCTAAAGCATTGTCAAACCCAAGCCACATATAATCTTCTATTTCTTCCTCCTGGATAGTTGTTGTAGTATCATTTGTGCTAGCAAGAAATATGTTAACGGTCTTTTCAACCCTGCCCTGTATTGTATATTCTGACTCTGTAATAAAGTCAGGTACAAGTTCGATATGTAATCCTGTTTCCTCAAGCACTTCTCTGCAGGCTGTTTCTTCTAAGCTTTCCCCACGCTCTACATGACCCTTAGGAAAACTCCAATGAGCACTTCGCTTATTTTTAATTATCAAAAATTTAGTTTCTTTATCAATTTTACGAAACACAACAGCACCACATGAACGTTCATAGAGGCAGTCCAGCCTCCAATCGGAATCAAACTTTGTAAACTCAAGTGATTCAAAGATTTCTGTTCCTATGAATCTTTTGCTTTTTGGTGCTACTATAAGTATTCTCCTACCAGCCTTTAAAAGTGTTGCGATTACTCTTCCATCAAAGGTCTTAACAGGATGATTTATACCCATTATATAAGCTTCAAACTTCTCTCTCTTTTTTGTAGTTACGAAGTCGATTTCACCATAATTTAATCCAAATTTTATGCCGTTTTTTTCATCAACTGAACCAAATGGCTGAGTAACTTTAACTCTGACATATCTGCCAAGCATTTTATACCTCCGCATATAGTGCTACGCACTTTAAGTTAATTCCAACATATTATACTCTTTTTTATTGTTATATACAAGAATTTTTTTTATGAACATTGTATATTTATTTGCTATATGGTATTCTTTTATTATTAATATAATAATATATATCCCCTAAGATTTGAGGATGAAATTATGAGTACACTTTACATAACTGATTTGGACGGAACCCTGCTAACACCTAATATTTGCGTTTCTCCTAAATCGGCAGAAATTTTAAATATGCTTATAAACAAGGGAATGTTGTTTTCCGTTGCAACTGCAAGAAGCCAAGGGTCTGTAAAGGGTCTTCTAGACAATGTAGACATTCGCCTTCCTATTGTTTTGCTAAACGGCGTTTTTATTTATGATGTTAAAAATAAAAAAAATCTGCATCATTATCCACTTGACTATGACGCTGTTGCTAAAATATTGACCGTATTTTTAAATGCAGGAAAAAGTCCATTTATGTATCTTTTAAAAGACGACGGAATAGACCTTATTTTTACTGATCTTCAGCTTGATATACATAAAAAGTTTTATGAGAAGCGTAAACCTCTTTTTGACTATCGCTTTTATCAGACAGACAGCTATGATTTTTCCCAAGGGTCACAAGTCGTTTATTTTAATCTTATTGATTTGCACTCTGAACTTTTGCCTATTCATGAAAAGTTATGTGCGATACCCGGAGTTTCTTGTGCATTTTACAAGGACAATTATTCTCCTTACTGGTTTTTGGAAGTTTACAGTGATATGGCAAGCAAGAGTAACGGTGCTATTATGCTTAAAAAAATTTGCAGAGCTGATAAAATCGTTGCTTTTGGAGATAATCATAATGATATGATTATGTTTGATGCAGCTGATGAATGCTATGCCACAGGCAACGCTGTTGATGAGCTAAAAAATGTTGCTACAGGAGTTATTGGTGCTAATTTTGATGATGGTGTTGCACGCCACTTGCTCGAAAGATTTAAAAATGATAATTTATTTTAACTGTTTGTTTAAAATATATTAACACTTTTTAAGAAAATTGTGATAAACTGTCTGTTATATTGATAATAAGGATTCTGATTTTATGGGAAAGATTTTTAAAGCTTATAAAAACTCATATTTAATCAATAGTGGTATTGACAAGGACTTTTACAATTGTGTTGAAGACCTTTTAAGTACTAAACAGGTACTAAGTCTTGCACAATATTCTCAACATCTTGACATTAACCGTTTGCAGCACGTTTTAAGTGTTTCTTATTTGAGTTATTTGGCTTGTCGCAAGCTTGGTCTTGACCACAACGCAGCTGCAAGAGGTGCGGTTTTGCACGATCTTTTTTACTATGACTGGCGTGAAAAGGATGATAACAGCCACAGGCTTCATGGTTATCGTCATCCAGGCTTTGCACTAAAAAATGCGAAGGAGCTTACAACGCTTTCAAAAAAAGAGGAAAACATAATTTTGCGTCATATGTGGCCACTAACGCCCACTCCTCCTCGTTTTAGAGAGTCTTTTATAGTATCTATGTCTGATAAGTATTGTGCAACTATTGAACTTATTTACTCTTTTGGTGTACGATACAAAATCAAATTTTTAGAATTTGGATTTGAAATCGGATAATTGTTTTGGGAAGTGTTTTTTTGGATAAGCTTATGCTTTATACGGCTTATTTTTTCTTCTATAGCTTTTTTGGCTGGGTGCTTGAATGCATTTGGTGTACAGTGAGTGAAACAAGAAAAAATAAAAAATTTACATTTATTAACCGAGGATTTTTGATAGGTCCTTTATGTCCTATTTACGGATGTTCCGCTTTAACAATGACTATTTTCCTGCAACCGTTCGCACATAATCTTTGGATCGTTTTTTTTCTTGGAATTCTTGTTTGTGATACTGTTGAATACCTTACAAGCTATATTATGGAAAAGATTTTTAACGCTCGTTGGTGGGATTATTCTCAAAGATTTATGAATTTAAACGGCAGAATATGCCTTCAGCATACTTTCATCTGGGGATTTTTATCTGTTTTATTTATTCGATTTATAAATCCTAATGTAACAAATTTAATTTTAAAAGTTCCTGAAGATTACTTTAGCATATTAATATACATTATGCTTACCCTATTTATCATCGATTTCTTTATTGCGGTTGTTGCCACTATTGATATTAATGTATTGAGAAGCAAAATTAGGTCAATTCGCTCTGCTTCTGACGGGGTTGAGAAAGTTGAAGTTGTAGAGGTTGGTTCATCTGGTAACAACAACATTTTTGACAGGCTTAACGATTTTAAAGAAAAGATGAATTCATTATCTTTTCCACGCCGTATGAATATTAAAAGAATTGTAAGAGAAATGCCAAGGCTTAAAGACCAGATGCGAAGTCAACTTGAAGAGTTAAAAAGCATCCCTATTGATATAAAAGAGGAGTTTAAAGATGTTCAGAAGGACCTTAAAAATCTCTTTTGGTTTGACTCTGATGATGAAATGCATTGATAATATCAAAGACCTCCAAAACACAATTTGGAGGTCTTTATTTATGTATCTTTATCTACTTTGTGGAATGTTTTTAAGTTGCCTTGCTTTTCTCTGCGATGCTCAAGCTCGGTTACAACATCTTCAAGCGGTATTCCCTCGTTTGCCATAAGTACCATAAGATGAAACAAAAGGTCACTGATTTCTCCCACCGTTTCTGGATTTTTCTTGTTCTTTGCCGCTATTATTGTTTCGCCACATTCTTCTGCACATTTTTTAAGTATTTTATCTGTTCCCTGATTAAAAAGATAACATGTGTATGAACCCTCCTGCGGATTTTGCTTTCGTTCGCAGATAATATCATACAAATCCTTGAATACATCCTGCATTAATCTTCCCCCTCAAAAATAGTGTTAAAAAAGCAAGTTCTGTTGCCAGTGTGGCAAGCAGGACCTTTTTGTTTTACCCTAATCAGCAACGTGTCATCATCGCAATCGCCATTTATGCAAACTACCTTTTGCGTGTGCCCTGATGTTTCACCCTTGTTCCATAATTTTTGCCTTGAACGGCTAAAGAACCAAGTATAGCCTGTTTCGAGTGTCTTTTGCAATGACTCTTTATTCATATATGCAAGCATTAAAACTTCTCCGTCATCATCGTCAATCACAATCGACGGAATAAGTTCGCTTTTTTTAAAGAACTTATCTAAATCCATTTTCGTTTTCATTCCCTTCGGGTATTGATTTTATAAAAATAAGCCACAATGTGTGGACGATTTAATCAAACATTACACACTGAAATTGCTTCTTTTAAATTTAGTGTACCTTTATATATTGAGCGTCCACAAATAGCGCCATAAAGTTTGCTATCACGCAGTTGTTTTATGTCATCAATGTTTGTTACTCCGCCACTTGCAATAATATCGCATGATACTTCATCATTAAGTGCTGTAAGTTGCTGTGTGTTTGGTCCTGTGAGCATTCCATCTCTTGCAATGTCTGTAAAGATAATGCACTTTACACCCACTTTTTCCATTTGCTTTGCAAGGTCTATGTAATCTACTGAACTATCCTTTACCCAGCCTTCTGCCGCCACTTTACCATTCTTTGCATCTATTCCAATTGCTATTTTATCGCCATACTTATTAACAGCATCAACGACAAGCTGTTGGTTTGACAATGCAACAGAGCCAAGGATAACTCTGCTTACTCCATTTTCAATATAAAAATCTATATCCTGCATTGTTCTTATTCCGCCGCCGACTTCAACCTTGAGTCCGCTTACTTTTGCAATTTCTGCAACAATCTCGCTATTTACCCTCTTACCACAAAACGCACCATCAATATCAACAACGTGAATCCACTCTGCACCTGCTTGTTTAAAGCTTTTTGCGGTTTCTACTGGATTTTCAGCCACCTGCTCTGCTGTGTTTATGTCACCTTTACTGAGCCTTACACAAGTTGCGTCCTTAATATCTATTGCAGGGAAAATAATCATATACTAAACCTCCGAAAAAATTAGAGTGAACCTTTTGT
>Ga0209016_1000497_pt1 | contig 45449 bp, 35 predicted proteins | sample EPASupsiteSAE305_FD_187265 | JGI IMG/M metagenome (GOLD analysis project Ga0209016, IMG submission 187265) | Bioremediated contaminated groundwater microbial communities from EPA Superfund site, New Mexico - SAE3-05 (SPAdes) (version 2) | ecosystem: Environmental > Aquatic > Deep subsurface >... | reverse complement strand
TTTTTGTTAAGCGAGTTATTTTGTGTTTCATACTTTTGAAAATGTTTGACTCCTTTTTATCCGATGAAACGAGTGAATATATATCATATTGCCCATCTCTATCGGAAGTAAAAATTAAAGTTGTGTCATTTACCCAAGCAACATTTTGATCTCTGTAAGGATTATTTGTGAGATTAAAAGTTAAACTTTTTTCTTTATCGTTTTCAGTTACAAAAATTTCGCCACGCACAATTTTTGCGGAATATTTGCTATTTGGTGAAATTGAATATTCGGTTAGTTCACTTGAATACGATTTACTAATAATTGGGTCAAATCTGTAATCGGAATCAATCTTAATCTCCACTTTTTGTGGAACGCCACTACCAATTTTTAATGTATAAATGTCGGTTTCAAATTCCATTGCTAAAGTTGATGCATCTTTGCTTATGTTAAAATAACGAGTTCCACTATCCTTAAAATTGGTTATTTGCTCAACTTCTTTAGTTGCATTTCCGTTATTATCAATTCCTATTTTATGAATATTATATTTGCCACTTCTGGCACTTATAAAATAAATTGTATTATCATCTGCCCAATGTGGATTAAAATCTTGAACTTCATTATCCGTAATTTGTGTAAATTCTTTCGATTCTGTGTTAAAAAGCCATAATTCAAAATCGGCGGAGCCATTGTATTTTTCGCGTTCTATTCTTCCCCAACCAGCTACAAAGACAATAAATTTGCCATTTGGTGATTTACTTGCCATGCTTCCAACTGCATCAATTGGTCTGTTTGGAGTTCCACCATTAACCGAAACGCTTCCAAATTCGCTATCCCATTCAATTTGTTGAAACAATCTATTAGTTGAAAAAAGTAAATTTTCATCGGATGTAAAATCAGTAATAATATCGTTTGCGGAATGATATGTTAATCTTTTTGGAAATCCACCATCTTTTGGCATTAGAAAAATATCATAATTCCCGAATCTGTTGCTCGAAAAAGCAATGTTTTTATCATCTTTACTCCAAAAGGGCCAGCCATCATAAGCTTCGTGGATGGTTAATCTTGTCGCCTTTCCTCCATTTGTTGAAACAGACCAAATATCACCTTGAAATGAAAAAGCAAGTAGCGAGCCATCGCTGTTTAATGCTGGATATCTTACAAATGGTGAATTTTCTGCTAATAGTTGAAGTGATAAAAGAATTGCGAAAAGTGAGGTAAATAATATTTTTATCTTCATAATTAATCCTATAAATTTGATTATTAATTGCTTTGTGTTTGACGTTTTAAGTCCGTTTTTGTTTTGCTTTAACAGCAAAATGATATGATTTTAAGCGTAATTTATCCAATTTTGGAAGTATCAATTCACTTTTCGGTAATCGACAATAAATTCGTCAATTAGCGAGTTTATGGTAACTTTTAGTTCTAAATCCAAATCCTCTTTGGAAGCAAAACCAACATCGTCACGTTCCCAAGTAATTGCACCATAATTTAGCACATTATTTCTTACAAGTTTTGCATCTTGTATAAATCTGATTATCACAGAATAAGCAAACAAGCCACTTTTTCCTTTTTCATCAACTTTAATATCAACTTCAATATTTGGGGCGCCATTTAATTTGCGAGCGTCAGAAAAATCGATTGCTTTTATTCCAGCACCTTTTAACGCTTTTTGAACAAATTTTTGAACTTCCGATTCCGTAATTTTTTTGTTCCATTTATCACCACCAAAATCCCAAACATAAATTCCAAATTTATCCAACTTGGAAATTGCTCGTAATTGGTGCATTTCATATTCATCAACTTTTTGTGCTAACAAAGTTGAGGAAAACATAATAAATAATCCCAAAAAGAGAAAAATACTGTCTTTTTTCAAAAAATAACTCCGTGATAATTGAAATAATATTAATAAATAGCTATTTATGCAAAAAGTAAATTGGACAAAAAAAGTACTTTTCCAACAACATACTATTTAATATGCAATTTACATTTTTCAACCCATTTTGTGAAGTGATTTATGAGTATTTTAGCAACTATGGAAAATAAAAAATATAAAATGTTAGCCAAAACTTTATTTGGCTTAGAAGAAGTTCTTGCAAACGAACTTAAAGCACTCGGTGCCGAATCAATTGTTATGCACAACAGAGCTGTTAGTTTTGTTGGAAATTTGGAAATAATGTATAAAGCTAATTATCTATCCAGAACTGCATTGCGAGTATTAAAACCCATAATGCAATTTGAGGCACAAACTCCAAAAGTGCTTTATAAAAACATTAAAAGATTTCCTTGGAAAGAGGTGTTTTCGCTAAAAGATACTTTTGCCATTGATACTGTAATTTCATCGGAGTTTTTTAAGCATTCCAAATTTGTTTCTCTAAAGGTTAAAGATGCAATTGTTGATTGTTTTAGAGATGAGTTTGGCGAGCGCCCTAATGTTGATGTTGATAACCCAAACATCAGAATTAATATCCATATTTTTAGCAATAATTGCACAATTTCGTTGGATAGCTCGGGCGAATCGTTACACAAACGTGGCTACAGAACTGCTTTAACTTCTGCCCCACTTAACGAGGCACTTGCTGCAGGAATGATTTTACTAAGCGAATGGGATAAAAATTCTGATTTTGTTGATGGAATGTGCGGCTCGGGAACACTTCCTATAGAAGCGGCATTAATTGCGTTAAATATTCCACCAGGATATTTACGTGAGAGTTATGGGTTTATGAATTGGAAGGATTTTGATTCAGAATTATGGCAATCTGTAAAAAGTGGAGTAATTTCTAAAACTGAATTGAATTTTAATATTATCGCATCTGATAAATCACCAGACGCAATTGCAGCTTCGGCACGAAATATTAAAAGTGCTAAGTTGTTAAAATACATTAAGTTGGAACAAAAATACTTTGACGAGCAAAAATCTAATTCTGGTTCTGGTGTCGTTGTAATAAATCCACCTTATGGCGAAAGATTGAATGAGGACAATTTAAATCAATTTTATACCGAAATTGGAAATACACTAAAAACTAACTTTGTTGGATTTGATGCGTGGATTTTAAGCGCAAGTAATTCATCAATGAAAAAAATTGGACTTAAAACTTCCAAAAGATTAACTCTTTTTAATGGTGCTTTGGAATGCAAATATTACAAATATGAACTTTATCAAGGTTCTAAAAAGAAGTATTTTGATGAGGATTAAATAATAATATTAACCTCTAGCAAAAGAGGTTAATATTATTGTAATTATTGTTAATTTAATAATTGAAGCAATTGTTGCGGTGCAAAGTTCATTTGGGAAAGTATTGAAATTCCAACATTGCTTGCAAGATTGCCTTTTGTTGCATTTAATTGTTCTTGTGCCATATCTGTATCAAATAATCTTGAAATTGATGATTGATTATTTGTTATTGATGACGTTAAAAAATCACTTTTATAATCTAGTGATTGTGTCAAGTTTCCTATTCTTCCTAGTGAATTTCTTACATTATCTGTTATTTCTGTTATATCACTCGCTGCAGATATTACTGTATCTGTGTCTGTATTCATTAAACCACCTGTAGAACCAGTACTTTCAATATTTAGATGTAATAGAGTTAAAAGATCAGCTCCAGAAGTCTGTTCAAAAGATATTATTTTTCTGTCATCTTTAGTTGTTAATGTGCCAGCAAAATAATCCCCGCTCACAAAGTTAAATGCAAGAGTCAAATTACCAGAGTTAACAGAATAAAGTTTAACTGCCGCACTGTTTAGAACTTCATCAGCCTCTGTGGAAAATTGAAAAGTTTCAAAACTATCATCATCATATGTTACTTTTACTTCTATATCTTGAGCAGTGCTTGAATATAGAGTATTTTTATCAAAAGCTTCACCAGTATAAGAATCAACACCCACAGCTTCACTACCATGCAAAGCATCTTTCAAAACATCGGCTTTAAGATAGTCATCACTTGCAAAATCAGTGGAAAAGTCGCTTCCTACATCAAATACTCCGCTACTCGCCAAAGCACTTCCATCTGCTTGAGCTAATAAATTTGTGTCGTTAAATTTTGTCGTTTTCATTATGGAATCAATTTCTGAAGCTATTGACCTAATATCATCTGCAATTGCATCTTTGCTTTTTGATGGATCTTGAGCATCGGCGTATTTTGCAGAAATCTGAATTAGCAAGTCATTTATCTGAAGTAATGCTGTTTCAGCAGTTGCTAAATAATCTTTTGCTGCAGAAGCATTATTTAGTTGCGATTTTTGAATCATAGTTTTTGATTCTAACGATTTGCCAACCTTAAAACCAGAGGTATCATCAGCTACACTATTTATCCTTTTTCCCGTTGCAAGCTTAAATTGTGCAATTTGGGCTTCGGAATTTACCTTTGCTAAAGCGTTAAACGCTTTTAAAGCACCAAGGTTGGTGTTAATTGAGAATGACACGACTCACCTCCATGTAAGTTTTTTTCCAAATCAAGCATCCATGCTTGAATAATTGTTAATTTAATAATTGAAGCAATTGTTGCGGTGCAAAGTTCATTTGGGAAAGTATTGAAATCCCAACATTGCTTGCTAGACTGCCTTTTGTTGCATTTAATTGTTCTTGTGCCATATCTGTATCAAATAATCTTGAAATTGATGATTGATTATTTGTTATTGATGACGTTAAAAAATCACTTTTATATTCTAGTGATTGGGTTAAGTTGCCTATTCTTCCTAATGAATTTCTTACATTATCTGTTATTTCTGTTATATCACTCGCTGCAGCTATTACTGCATCTGTGTCTGCATCCATTAAACCGCTAGAACTTGTACCGGTACCTTCAATATTTAGATGTACTAGAGTTAAAAGATCAGCTCCTGAAGTCTGTTCAAAAGAGACAATTTTTCTGTCATCTTTAGTTGCTAATGTGGAATAAAGAGTACCCTCCATAGGATCAATCACGGTTTCTGTAAGCTCTAAATTTACATCAGGTTCCACAACCTTATAATGAAGCTGAGAATATACTGAGTTTAGGGTTGCACCTGCAAACGTGGAAAATTGAAAAGTTTCAAAACTATCATCATCATATGTTACTTTTATTTCTACATCTTGAGCGGTGGTTGAATATAGAGTATCCACATCCCAAACTTCACCAGTATAAGAATCAACACCCACAGCTTCACTACCATGCAAAGCATCTTTCAAAACATCAGCTTTAAGATAGTCGTTACTTGCAAAATCAGTTGAAAAGTCACTTCCTACATCAAATACACCGCTACTTGCCAAAGCACTTCCATCTGCTTGAGCTAATAAATTTGTATCGTTAAATTTTGTGGTTTTCATTATGGAATCAATTTCTGAAGCTATCGACCTAATATCATCCGCAATTGCATCTTTGCTTTTTGATGGATCTTGAGCATCGGCGTATTTTGCAGAAATCTGGATTAGTAAGTCATTTATCTGGAGTAACGCTGTTTCAGCAGTTGCTAAATAATCCTTTGCTGCAGAAGCATTGTTTAGTTGCGATTTTTGAATCATTGTTTTTGATTCTAACGATTTGCCAACCTTAAAACCAGATGTGTCGTCAGCTACACTGTTTATCCTTTTTCCCGTTGCAAGCTTAAATTGTGCAATTTGGGCTTCGGAATTTACCTTTGCTAAAGCGTTAAACGCTTTTAGCGCACCTAGATTAGTGTTAATTGAGAATGACACTACTTACCTCCATGTAAGTTTTTTCCAAATCAAGCATCCATGCTTGAATAATTGTTAGTTTAATAATTGAAGCAATTGTTGCGGTGCAAAGTTCATTTGGGAAAGTATTGAAATTCCAACATTGCTTGCAAGACTGCCTTTTGTTGCATTTAACTGTTCTTGTGCCATATCTGTATCAAATAATCTTGAAATTGATGATTGATTATTTGTTATTGATGACGTTAAAAAATCACTTTTATAATCTAGTGATTGTGTTAAGTTTCCTATTCTTCCTAGTGAATTTCTTACATTATCTGTTATTTCTGTTATATCACTCGCTGCAGCTATTACTGCATCTGTGTCTGCATCCATTAAACCGCTAGAACTTGAACCGGTACCTTCAATATTTAGATTTAATGGTGTTAAAACATCAAGACCTGAAACGGTTTCAAATGAAACAATTTTTCTATCATCATTAGTTGTTAATGTAAGCATTAAATAATTCGCGCTTTCCAGGTCCCATGAAATTTCTAAATTACCATTGGCATTTGTAATGGCATTCAGAAGTTCTCCCGTTCTATTGCTTAGATCTGGACCAAGTTCAGTTATATATTGAAACGATTCCGTGCTTCCATCATCATAAGTTACTTTCACATCTACGGGTTCACCAGCGTTTGCATAATCTTGATAAAGATTAAAGCTTTCGCCAGTAAAAGAATCAACACCCGCGACTTCACCATGCAAAGCTGCTTTCAAAACATCGGCTTTAAGATAGTCGTCACTTGCAAAATCAGTGGAAAAGTCGCTTCCTACATCAAATACTCCGCTACTTGCCAAAGCACTTCCATCTGCTTGAGCTAATAAATTTGTGTCGTTAAATTTTGTGGTTTTCATTATGGAATCAATTTCTGAAGCTATTGACCTAATATCATCTGCAATTGCATCTTTGCTTTTTGATGGATCTTGAGCATCGGCATATTTTGCAGAAATCTGAATTAGTAAGTCATTTATTTGAAGTAATGCTGTTTCAGCAGTTGCTAAATAATCCTTTGCTGCCGAAGCATTGTTTAGTTGCGATTTTTGAATCATTGTTTTTGATTCTAACGATTTGCCAACCTTAAATCCAGATGTGTCATCAGCTACACTATTTATCCTTTTTCCCGTTGCAAGCTTAAATTGTGCAATTTGGGCTTCGGAATTTACCTTTGCTAAAGCGTTAAACGCTTTTAGCGCACCAAGATTGGTGTTAATTGAGAATGCCAAGACTTACCTCCATGTAATCCATTTTTTCAAAATCAAGCATCCATGCTTGATTAACTATAAAGACATTTTTATCTCTGAATTATTATCGTAGTTTTATTTTAATTGTTTAAACAATACCGTAATTATTATTTGAAGATTAAAATTATAAGAATTTATATTGAATGGATGGGAATAGAAATCTCGGAGAATTATAAAACTGTAAAACCCCGAGATTTTTTCGGAAAACGCTCTTATTGTTCGCCGCGACGAATTGCTATAAATTAGATTCCGCGTAAGAAACTCGCGGAATGACCATAGCTTAAGTTGACAGCATTGGTTTTTAAAGGACAGCTATTTTGAAATTATAAACTTGTCAATAAGTTCAATTTCAGTTCCTATTTCGGTGTTTGAATTTTCTTTTGGATAAGCACCATAAGTTTTAACAATTACTTTGTCATCCAAAACTTCATAAATGGAATAATTAAAAGCTCTTACGCCAACAAAATTTTCTGAACGTTGCGAATTTTTACCTTCGCCATGGTGATAATGTAACGCTTCGTAATAAGGAATTGCATTTTCGTAACTCATTTCAAAACCCGAAATGCTTGTGTCATCTTCTGGACGAGGATTAAACCGATAAAGCGGAGCGCCGGCACTTCCATTTAACACTTGAAAAACTCCATTTACTTCCTGTCTTCCATAAGTATGTTCGTGACCACAAATATGAGCATCGGCTTTAAAATCTTTCATCAAATTCCAAAATTTATCTCTTCTATCAAGATACCATTGGCGAGTTGAATCAATTTCGCCTTTAAATTTCATTCCCAAATTAGGAAGCCCATCGCGTAAATGTCCACCAATTGGAAATGGCATTTCGTGCGAAAAAGTAAAAATATGCTTCATTCCCCTTTCGGATGCTGATTTCAAATCGTTTTCGAGCCAATCCATATATTTAATATAATGCCAATCCGCGCGGTCGTCGGTTGTGTCATTTGGGTCGCCATAATACCAGGCATCCGTATTTATAACACAAAAGTGACTATTTCCAAAATCGAAAGAATACGAAAGTCCTTTTTGCTCTTTTGGTCCATTCATATAAACATCTTGGAAAACTTCGCGGAAATTATTTTCATCATCTCTGTGACGAATTTCGTGATTTCCAACCGCGGGCCAAATTGCGGGCCAAACAATTCCTTTATGATTATAAACAGGAGCCATTACTTCTTTCCAATGTAGAAGTTCGCGTTTGGTTCTTTCGGGGTCGTGTCTGTGACCGTTTACCATATCACCAGCAAAAACCACAAATTTTATGTCTGGATTGTTTAAAAGCATGTGGTTTGTTAATGCCGTAAGCACTGGAGTATTTACTCCATTATCCGAACCACGACTATCGGACATAGCCGCAAATTTGAAACCTTGTGCATTAGTAAAAGAAGAAATACACACAGAAAACAGAATTATAATAAAATATTTGTTTTTCATAAACTCCAATATATTTTGTTAATTATTGTAAAAATAATTAAGTTAATCAAATTAAATAATGGTTAGCAAGTTAATTAATCCCAATATTAAATTCTATGTTATTATTAAATGCTATTTTATTAAGTAAACTAATAGGATAATGTGATGAAAGACTATTATTACATTTTAAATGTTTCGAGAGATGCTACAAAAAAGGAAATAAAATCTGCGTTTAGGAAAATGTCATTGAAATTTCACCCCGATCAAAATGATGGCGAAGAGTTTTTTGAAAAGCATTTTCGAGAAATACTTGAAGCATATGAAATACTTTATGATGATGCTAAGAAACTTGAATACGATGTTATTTATGCTAAATGGCTAGAAAATAAAAATAATTTTGATAATGCTGAATTTAAAGATTTTAGTGAAAAGTATAAACGAGAAGCAGAGTATGTTAAGGAAAAATTGAATAAAATTAGAAAAGAATGGGAAAAGCAAAAGGAGGGTATAAAAGAAAGTATTTTCAATGAAGAAAAAATAAAAAACCGAGAAATAAAAGCTAAGAATTTAAATAAAAAAATTTTGAATACATTTTTGTTAGTGATGGCTGTCCTAATAATTATATACATCTTTTATTATGGTTCATATTCGAAAGGAGTAGACCAATTTTCAACTAGCCATAATAACAGCTTAAAAAATAATTATGCCACAGAAGACGCAAGCTATAATAAGCACTTAGAATTAGCAAATTATTATTATAATAATGAAAATTACGATTATGCAATAATGGAATATACTGCAGCAATACAAATTAAGCCTAAATCTGCTGAAGCCTTTTTGGGGCTTGGGAAATCACAAGATAGATCCCAATATGTTATTCCTTTGGATAATAATTACGATGATGGTTGGTGGGAGAAAAGAAATATGCTTGGGAAAAAAGCCGTTATCAACTTTAAAAAAGCCATCCAGTTAAAACAAGATTATCCGGAACCATATTATTATTTGGGTAACATTTTACACACCGAAGCGTTAACAATTAAAGCTTTTAGTGAAATTGATAAAGTTGGTTATCAAAAGGCAATAAATGAAGCACTATATTATTCGAAAAGTGCAGTTTTATATAGCCCTAGGTGGGCAGAAGCACATCTCTTGCTTGGTGAAATTTATTTAGATCTGGGTAATAATAAATTAGCTCGGGAAGAACATGAAGCGTTATTAAAAATAGATAAAAGCTATGCAGATGTACTTTTGAGGAGATTCAATTAGAAATAACATGCTGATTTTACGTGTTTTGACTGCTAATTACTATATAGTAATTAGCAGTTAGCAAATAATTAAGAACTAGTAATCAAGTATATTATATAATTCAGTATTAGATAAGGTTTGAAATAAGACATTATTATAATTTTTGCTAGTAAATAGCTTTTCTTTAATTCTATTAAAACAAAGAATGTACTTATTAATTGTTTTAACATCAATTTGTTCATTTTTGGTAATTTCATCAAATGAGATATCATTTTTCACGTGTGTTAAAACCCTAAGTTTCTTTTGAGATTGGTTTTGGGTTATTTCTTGTTTTAAGGTGTTAAAATCAAATTTTGTATTCATAAAAATGTTTTTTTCAATCTCAATGTTTCTTAAAAGTATTCTATAAACATAATTGCTGATTGTTGCTTTTTTATTCCGGTTTAATTTCAGATAATCAAATTCGTTTTGTTTTAATAATTGTAATGTTTCACTTAAAAAAGTTTCTTTTTCAATCGCCACTATTTCTTTTTTCCCTCTCTTAAATTTGTACAACGCGCTTTGCCATTCGGCTTGTTTTGCTTTTTCCTGTTCAACTAACTCTGGTTTTGCATTTTGGACAAACTTTTCGTTTGATAATTTTGCCGAAATTTTTGTTAAAATTCCTTCAAGGTTTTTAATTTCCTTTTCAATTCGCTCTCGCTCAACAGATAAGTCAATTAAACCTTCGAGTGGAATAAACAGATCAATTCCTTTAACGACAGCCGAAACACTTCCTTTTGGTTTTTCAATGTTTTCTCCAATAATCAGCTCATCAACCTTTGCAAGTGATTTAATATACATTTGCTGAACGTCCGAAATAGAAACCACCTTTAAATAAGCTGAAATTGTTTTTGCTGGATGGATATTTTTTTCTCCACGAATGTTTCTTATTGTTGTAACAACCGCTTGAACAAATTCTATTTCGCTTTCAGCCTCCAAATTAATTAAATCGGAATTTTGTTTTGGAAATTCAGAAGTTGAAATTGATTCGCCATTATTTCTTTCATCCAACAATTGCCAAATTTCTTCCGAAATAAACGGCATAAATGGATGTAACAATTTCATCATTTCGGCAAATAGCGAAAGTGAGCGAACTAAAGATGCAGCTTTTACTTCTTTATCCTCAGAATACATTCTTTTTTTAGTAAGTTCAATGTACCAATCGCAGAAATCGTTCCAAATAAAATTATAAACAATTTTTGTAGCACCGTTTACATCAAAACTATCAAGAGCAGATTCATATTTTTGCAAAGTATTTTGGAAACGCGAAGCAATCCATTTATCAGTAAAATCGACGTGTTTATCAATTAAATTTTTACTCTCACTTAAATTTACATCTTGTGCATTCATTAAAAGAAAACGTGCAGCGTTCCAAATTTTATTGGCAAAATTTCTTCCAAGCTCAGTTTTATCACTATTAAAAAGCACATCTTGTCCAAGCGGTGCAAGATAGTTTATCGAAAAACGAAGTGCATCAGCACCATAATCGTTAATAACATCAATTGGGTCTGGAGAATTTCCGAGCGATTTACTCATTTTGCGACCTTTTTCATCTCGTATAATTGAGGTGAAATAAACATCTTTAAAAGGAATGTCTCCCATAAATTTCATTCCCGCCATAATCATTCGTGCAACCCAAAAGAAAATAATATCAGGTCCAGTTACGAGCAAATCGGTTGGATAATAATATTTTTGCTCTTCTTCAGAATTGAAAACATCTTGAGCCCAAAGCCAACTTGAAGCCCAAGTATCGAGAACGTCCTCTTCTTGACGCCAATTTTCAATATCTTTTGGTGGTTCTTTTTCGCAGTAAATTTCGTTAGTTTCGTTGTGGTACCAAACTGGAATTCGGTGTCCCCACCAAAGTTGACGCGAAATACACCAATCGCGAACATTTCCCATCCAATGCTCATAGGTTTTTATCCAGTGATTTGGGTGGAAATTTACTTTGCCTTCACGTACAACTTCTAAAGCTGGTTTTGACAAATCGTCCATTTTCATAAACCATTGCTCAGAAAGATATGGCTCAATAGGTACGCCACCGCGTTCGGAATATCCAACTTTATTTGTGTAATCTTCAATTTTATCAATAACATTTAGCTCTTGAAGTCTTTCAACAAGTTTTTTGCGAACAGCGTATCTGTCTAATCCAACAAATTCTTTTGGAACATTATTATTTGTAGTTGCATCGTCGTTAAAAATGTTAATCATTTCCAAATTGTGACGTTGTCCCATTTCGTAATCGTTAACATCGTGGGCTGGTGTTATTTTTACACATCCCGTTCCAAACTCCAAATCGACATAATTATCGCCAAAAATTGGAATTTCTCTTCCAACAATTGGCAGAACTACTTTTTTGCCAATTAAATGCTTGTATCTTTCGTCGTTTGGATTTACTGCAACTCCAGTATCGCCAAGCATTGTTTCTGGACGAGTTGTTGCAACAACAATAAATTCATTAGAATCTTTTATTGGGTATTTCATATACCACAAAGAGCCTTTTACTTCGCGGAAAATTACTTCTTCATCCGAAATTGCCGATTTTGATGCTGGATCCCAATTTACCATTCTGTAACCGCGATAAATTAAGTTTTCTTTATACAAATCGACAAAAGTATCGGTTACGCGTTTGTAATATCGGTCGTCCATTGTAAAACGCTGCCGATTCCAAGCACAGCTAACGCCAAGTTTACGAAGCTGCGAAATAATAATTCCACCATATTTATCAGTCCAATTCCAACAATGATTCAAAAATTCTTCGCGACTAATTTCATCCTTTGTGATGCCTTGATCTGCCAACATTTTAACAACTTTAGTTTCAGTTGCAATTGATGCGTGGTCAGTTCCAGGAACCCAAAGTGCGTTAAAACCTTTCATTCTTTTATATCGAATAAAAATATCTTGAATTGTGTTATTTAAAATGTGTCCAAGATGTAACATTCCAGTTACGTTTGGCGGTGGAATTACAATTGTGTATGATTCTTTTGTTTCGTCAATTTCGGAATTAAATATTTTGTTGTCTTCCCAATATTTATACCATTTATCTTCAACCTCTTTTGGGTCATAAACTTTTGGAATATCGTTTAGGTCTTTAATTTTCATTTTAGCTCTGCAAATTTTAAAATTTATAATCTGCAAATATACTAAAACCGATTTATAAAAATTTGGGTTGGGACAATTAAATGTTTATTTAGCCACAGAAACTAGTTTTAGTCCAATTATTGACATAATTAATATGGAAATAAAGAAAATTCGCCAAAACCCGGCTGACTCTTGAAAAAAGAAAATTCCAATTAATACGGTTCCAACAGCACCTATTCCAGTCCAAACTGCATAAGCAGTTCCTATTGGAATAGTTTCAACTGCTTTTGTGAGCAAATAAAAACTTAAAATTGAAAAGAAAAAAAATCCGATTGAAGGATAAAGTTTAGTAAAATTATCGGAAAGTTTTAACATAGAAGTAAAACCGACCTCAAAAAGTCCTGCAAAAACCAAATAAATCCAACCCATAATTTTAACTATCTATCCAAAAGTTGTTAAAAATCTTCACGAATTTCTTGCTTTTTATCAATGCCGTTAATTTCGTGAATTTTATTTTTTTTCTTTAACATATCAACTACAATTGGAGGCACAAAATCGGCAACATCTGCATGGAAAACAGCAAGATTTCTTATTATGGTTGAATTTAAGTAAGTATATTTTTCATTTGGCATAAGGAAAATTGTTCTTAAATCTTCATCCAATTTTCTGTTCATAAGTGCCATCTGAAATTCGTATTCAAAGTCAGAAACGGCTCGCAAGCCTCTAATAATTCCCACAGCGCCAAGATGCTTTGCGTGGTCAACAATTAAGCCGTCAAAAGAATCGACCAAAACATTATTAAAATTTGCAAGCGATTCGCGAAGCATAAATAAGCGTTCTTCAACCGAAAACATTTGGTTTTTAACGGGATTGCGAGCGACTGTAACAATAACTTCGTCAAATAAATCTATTGCTCTTTGAATTACATCTATATGTCCATTGGTAACTGGGTCAAAAGTTCCAGGATAAATTACTCGTTTCATTTTTCTTTCTCAGTTTGTTAAACTAATTAGTTAAATATAAAAAGGCTTTTTGAAACCATCAATAATTATTATTCTGTTTATTAAAATATGTTAAATGAATTAGAAATTGAACTAAAATTTTAATTATCATAAAATTTTATTGAAAAATTTAATCGTTTATAAAAATATAAATTAAACTATCGCCTAATCTTTTAACAGCTTGTTGTCCAAAAATCTCTTCATCAACCTCTTTTGTTTGTGTTGAACGTTCAATTATAAAAACTCCATCTTTGGAAAGGAAATTATTATCCAAAATATTCCTAAAAGCTTCGTGAATATCACTTTTAAAATATGGCGGGTCGGCAATTATCAAATCATAAATTGAATGTTCCTGCATTTTTGAAAACCGCAAAACATCCATTTTGAATAGTTTACAGTATTCTTTTGCGTTCAAACTTTCGATGTTTTCCATTAAAATTTGCTGAACTTTGAAATCTTTTTCAACAAAATGGACTTCCTCTGCTCCGCGACTTAAGGCTTCAAGTCCTAATGAACCAGAACCAGCATAAATATCGCAAACTCTAATTTCATCAAAAGAAATGTACTTTTTAAGCATATTAAAAAGCGTTTCTTTGCTTTTATCGGTTGTGGGTCTAACTAATTTTGATTTTGGAAACTTGATAGTTCTTCCGCGATATTCGCCAGCAATTATTCTCATTTTATAACTTTCTGTAACAAATGCCCGCCGCCGATGAAAACGAACTTGGACTATTTACATAATGTGCATTTTGTATAAACGTTTCGGAAATATCAATAAATTGAAATGGATTAATAATCTCGACAGATTTGTTAATTTTGGCTTCCAATTCAACTTTTAATTCATCCATTTCTGAAGCACCGGCAAGATAAACGCTATTATATGCAATATTTTGATTTTCCCAAAATTCCATAATTGAACTAACTAGCATGTTATTATCCAGCATTTCAAATCGTTTGGAAGTCTGTAATTCAGTTCCCAAATATGAATTTATTGAAAAATTCTCTTCGCCTAAATAAATTGAAAGCACTTTTTTATTTTCCAAAAGAACAATATTGGAATCTGAGCTAAAATGCGAAGTATCAATTGATTTTAGATTAAAACCATTTTGTTGTGAAAAGTTTGAAAGAATATTTACCGTATTTTTCGATAATCCAACAACCAAAATTCTGTTTTCCTTTTCCAAACTTGTCAAACGCAAAGTTCTAATAATATAATCGTTTGCATTTAGAGTTGGAAAAAGGACAGAAAATTCCCATGCAATGTGTTCTTCAAGTCCGGATTTGGAAAGTAATTTTTCAAACGGAATTTCAAACATTTGAAACTCTTTTAGAGCTAACGAAAAAGAAATGCTTTTACTTTTTATGGAAATTCTGTTAGAAAGTGAATTTAGAGTTGATTGGAGAATGGAGATGATTTTTTGTTCGTTCAAATTAAAATCAAATTTTTCCTCAAAAATGTGCTCATCCACATTCTCCAAACAATATTTTGATGATTCGTTTACAACTTCAACAAGTTGCAATTTGCTTTGGGTTATGTTAAATCCAACATGATTCAAGTTAGAAAACATGTCAATTAACTAATCCCACGATTCGGTATTCAATAATGCGTCAGAAGTTACATCGCCAATTTTATCATCGCTATCTGGATTTTTAATTAAATAGCGCTTTCCAATTGTAGTTATTTTGTCGACTTTAACAATTTGACCTGTTCTGTTTATTACAGTATCAGCTTCAACAAGAGTATCAACTTGAACGATAAATCTTTTTCCAGATTTAGGTGAAAAGAAAAGTGAATCATAATTAAATGGACCAGAAACTAAATCAACAAACGGATTTCTTGATTTTAATATGGTTGAATCACCTTTAGCAGAATAGATTTTAACCGTATCAAATTCTGTCATTCGTTTAAGAAGTTCTTTGTCATTTCTAATAAAATTGATTAGAGAATCTATATTATCGGTAAATTTTTTATATTTTGCGTTATATAGAATTTCTGCTTGTTTAAGGTTTTTCATTCTTAAACGTGATTCTAATTTATTATACTCGCGTGTTCTAATTATTTCTTCAGGACCAGTGATTGACACTTGAATCATTATTACAATTAAAACTACTATTATAGCCCACAGACCAGCATGTAAATACCAAGGTTCTGCTTTCTTACTCATTTTACCTCCAACGGCTTAAATTACTCTATTCGATAATTAAATAACTTTTTATTTTTTCTAACTTTTTTTCACCAATTCCACTAACGTTCAGTAAGTCATTCGCTGAGTTAAATTTTCCATTACTTTTGCGATACTCAATAATTTTTTCGGCTGTTTTTTTGCCAATTCCTGGCAATAAAATTAACTCTTCAACACTTGCCGAATTGACTTTAACTTTTGTTAGTATTGATTTTAATTCATCATCACTAAAATCATAAAGTTCTTGCTTATAATCAACCTTTTTTTGATTGATTTTAACGTTATTATTATTTTCAAAAAGTGAATCTTGCTCAGAATAATCAAAATTCTTTAACTCTTTCAATTCATCTTTATATTTTAAGTAATAAGCTGTTATTCCAATTATTAGCGAAATTAGCACAAAAGATATAACTTTCGTCTCAATTTCAGAAAAACCAACCTTACTTCCTATTTTTTTGAAAGAGATAATAATATTTTCCTTTAGATTTTAGTCTTTTCTTACATTATTTTTTTATTTGACTTCAACTCTAATATTTGGTTGCTTATCCAGTTCTTTTAATAACTCTTTTTCTTTCGCAGTTATTTTACTTGGAACGTGAATATTTATTTTCACAAGCTGATCGCCAGCACCGTGTCTGTTTAAATGCTGAATTCCTTTTTCTCTCATTTTCAAAAATTTGCCAGATTCTGTTCCAGCTTCAATTTTTAATTTTGCTCTGCCTGTTAATGTAGGAATTTCAACTTCTGTTCCTAAAACCGCTTCTGGATAGCTAATAGATAACTCGTAAATTATATTGTCATCGCTACGTATAAAATATTCGTGCTGTAATTCGCGGAATATTGCTATTACATCTCCAGCTGGTCCGCCATTTTTTCCAGCATTTCCTTCGCCACGCATTGTTAGGTAACTGTTATCAGAAACACCAGCTGGTATATTTATTTTTATTGTAGATTCTTCATGAACTCTGCCTTCACCTTTGCAAGTGTTACAAGGCGAGGTTATAACTTTTCCTGTTCCGCTACAATTTGTGCAAGGAGCAATATTTACAAATTGTCCAAACATTGAACGAGAAACTTGTTTTACTTCACCAGCGCCTGAACAAACTGGACAAGTTTTATGACTTCCTGCATCTTTTGCACCAGTTCCATTACAAGTTGAACATTTTACATGCTTTTTCAATTTAACTTTTTTAGTAGTTCCCGAAGCAATTTCTTCAAGAGTTAGTTTTAATGTTACTTTTAAATCTTGTCCTGGAGTTCCGGTTGAACGTTGACGGCGTCCTTGATTGCTTCCGCCAAATATGTCGTCAAAAATTGAACCGCCACTAAAACTTCCTCCACCAAAAATATCGGAAAAATGACTAAATATATCATTTGCATTGCTAAACCCATGAAAATCCTGTCCACCACGCATTCCTTGATGACCAAATTTATCATATTTTGCACGTTTATCTGCATCGTTTAATACTTCGTAAGCTTCGGCAGCTTCTTTAAATTTTTGCTCGGCATCTTTATCATCTGGATTTCTATCAGGATGATATTGCATTGCTAATTTTCTATATGCTTTTTTAAGTTCATCCGTAGTAGCTGTTTTGCTAACTCCAAGAACTTCGTAATAATCTTTTTTAGCCATTAATTTTATTCCTCAGACTTATTTTCTGTAGCAACTTCTGCATCTACTTCGCGACTAACAATAACTTTTGCGTGTTTTATCACTTTGTCTTTATACATATAACCCGATTCTACAACATTTATAACAGTATTTGCAGGAAAATCTTTTGAAGGTTGTTGTAATAATGCTTCGTGATATTCGTGGTCAAATTCCTTTCCCATTGCATCAATTTTTGTTACACTTTGTTCAGTAAGAATTTGTGTAAACTTATCACCAACTAATTTTAATCCTTGTTTCAAAGCATCAATGTTTTCATCGTCAATATGAGAAAGTGAACGTTGTAAATCTTCGTAAACAGCAAGTGTTTTTAAAATAAACGATTGAGCCGCATATTTAAAGAGTTCTTCTTTTTCGTTGTCAGTTCTTTTTTTATAATTTTCGAACTCAGCTAATCTTCGCATTAATCTATCGTTTAATTCTTCATTTTTCTTTTCTAGTTCAACAATTCGCTCACTTAGTTCATTTGTGTCCAATTTTTCTTCAACTTTTTCATTTTCTTTTTCGTTGATTTCAATATCAATCTCTTTCTTATTCTTTTTCATATTTTTCCTATATATCATTATTAATTCAAATTTTTTGTTAATAAACTTGCAATATATTCCACAGTAGCAATTACTTTGGAATATTCCATTCTTTTGGGTCCAACAATTCCTACACTTCCAAGAGCATTTCCAACATTATATTTTGTTGTAACAAGACTATAATTTGTAAATTTTTCTTCAATATTTTCTGCGCCAATTTTAACATTTACACTTTTCGAATCTTTTAAACCAGTTTCATTCATAAGATGAACAATTATATCTCTATCTTCAACTAATTCAATAATTCCTTGAAATTTATCAAGTTCTTCAAATTCTGGCTGAGTTAATATATTTTTTGTGCCAGTAACTACCGATTTATTATCAGATTTGTCATTAAAAATTCTATCAACTGAATCCAAAAACACTCTAATTATTGGTTTATATTGAGTTACATAAATATTTTGGAATCGTTCGGCAATTGTTTCACGAATTTCGGAAAATTTTAATCCCGCAAGTCTTTGGTTTAATACACTTTGAATTGTTGTTAAATCAGATTGTCCAAAATTTGAGCGTAATTCGAGAGTAATTGTTTTCACCAATCCAGAAACGACAGTTACAACAACCAAAATTTTAGTGGTAGATAGTTTAACAATTTGAATTTTTTCCAAAGTGGAATCACTCAATTGTGGATAAGTTATGCACGCAAGTTGATTTGTTATATTGCTTAAAATGTTTGAAGTTGCTTTGATAATATCATCAATATTATTATTTGAAGCACTAATTGCAGATTCTGCAGCTCGTTTTTCGGTAATTGGTAATTTTGGAACTCCCATTAACGAATCAACATAAAATCTGTAACCTTGATCTGTTGGAACTCTTCCTGCAGAAGTATGTGGATGACCTAACAAACCAGAATCTTCCAAATCAGCCATAACATTACGAATAGTTGCTGGCGAAAAGCCAACATCATATTTTTTTGAAATGTTTCGAGAACCAACGGGATTTGCGGTTAATATATACTGATGTATAACATAACGCAATATCGATTTTTCTCTTTCGCTTAATTCTAAGTTATTCATTCTTAATTAGTTAGTGTAAATATTAGAACTCTAAATTTAACAAATTATATCAAATTTTTTATAAATTCTTTTAACTGTAATAATAAGATGCTTTTCTGTGATTCGAGATTCGATTTTTTGAACATGCCCTCACGTCTTTTCATGATAGAAACAAACAATACTTATTGAATATTTTTGTTTAACTTAAGTCCATAAAAATTTCCATCCAACTACTTTATTTTAGATAAATTTCAGAAACAATAGTAATATATTCTTGTATGCTTGAGGAAATTGGTATGATAAAAGGAAAACAAACCTTCCAACATTTTGGAAAACATTGAAAGGTTTAGAATATTTAATACATTTTACAAGTGTGTTTCTTCGTCAAAGATTAAATGGCTAAAAGTTTCGCGACTTCGGATTAGTTTATATTCATCTCCGTCAACAATAACTTCGGCGGCTCGGCGACGACCGTTATAATTTGAAGCCATTGCCATTCCATAAGCACCAGCGGACATAATTGCAAGTTTATCGCCTCTTCCAACCATTGTTATATCTCTTTCTTTTGCAATATAATCTCCAGTTTCGCAAACAGGACCAACAATATCGGCTGTAAAATCAATATTATCAATTTTTTCAAGAGGTTGAACGTGGTGGTAAGATTTATAAAGAGATGGGCGAAGTAAATCAGTCATTGCGGAATCGACAACAATAAAATTCTTACCTAGCGAATTTGTTTTTGTATAAAGTACATTGGTTAAAAGTACACCACCATTTGCTGTTAAAAATCTACCAGGTTCAAACATTATTTCAGCATCGAGTTGCATAAATATTGGCACTAATTTTTCGGCTAATTCTTTAACAGAAAAAGGATTTTCTTCGTTATAAATAACTCCAATTCCACCACCAATATCAAAGTGTTTTAAAGGAATCCCAGCAGCTTTAATTTCCTTAAAAAGTTCTGCCATTTTTAATGTTGCTTCAACAAAAGGTTCAATTTTAGTAATTTGCGAACCAATGTGCATATCAATTCCCACTAATTCAATATTGCTCAATTTGGAACATTCTAAAAACATATCGTAAGCGTAAATTGAATCAATTCCAAATTTGTTTTCTGCAAGTCCAGTAGAAATATACGGATGAGTTTCGGCATCAACATCTGGATTAACTCTAATTGCAATTGGAGCAATTATGTCCAATTCAGCAGCAATATCGTTAATTACATAAACTTCTTCGAGAGACTCGGCTTTAATAACAAATACGCCTTTTTGCAAACCAAGAGCAATTTCATCATCAGTTTTTCCAACACCAGTTAATAAAATATCTTTTGGATTAACTCCAGCTTTTATTGCACGGTAAAATTCGCCAGCTGAATTTACATCAACTCCGCTGCCAGCTTCATAAAATGTTTTAATTACGCTTAAATTAAAATTTGCCTTTGAAGCAAAGTAAATTTTATGATTAACCAGTTTAAATGCTTCATCCAATTCTTTGAATCGGTCTATAAAATAATTTTTGCTATAAACGTAAAGTGGAGTTCCAAATTCTTCGGCAAGATGCTTAAGATTAACATTTTCACAGTGAAGTTCGTCGTTAATATATTTGAAATAATCTGATTTGAAATGCTTCATTTAATTCTCGTTATAAGTTTTAAAATAATAACTATAAAAATAGAAAATCTTTATATGAAGTACATTAATTTGAAAATTAAAATTGAGATAAAAACCTTTAGTTAAAAAGCTTCTTCATCCGAAAAAAGACTAATATTTTTTATTCCAGCAATGTTTTGCAACTCATTAACCAAATTAAGACTTTGATTATTATTTTTCAATTTTATGTAATAAGAAATCACCAAATTGTTGTTTTCGAGCGATTTAATGTTAATTAGCTTCATTTTTTTTGTGAATTTTGAAATCACTTTTTCATAATCAGTCGAGTTTTTTCCGTTATCACTTTGAAAGTGGAATTCCAATAATGTGTTTTTTTCGTCCCCATTTTTCAAGTTCATCTTTGCAATAATATATGAAATTGAGCCAATAAAGATTGTTCCAACAATTGCAAGCGAGTGGAGACCAACTCCAGCAGCCATTCCAATAGTTAAAGAGAAAAAAATGTAAACAATATCGTGAGTTTCTTTAACGGCAGTTCTAAATCGGATTATTGACATTGCCCCAACCAATCCAAAAGCACGTGCCAAATTGTTTCCTATTGTCATAATTACAACCGCTGTAATAAGCGATAACAAAATAAGTGCATTTGCAAAAGAATCTAAATATCCAGGACCGTTGTATGTTTTTCGATAAAAATATGATATAAAAAGTGAGCAAATAAGCGCAATTGAAATATTTTCAATAATTTCGGTTGAAGAAAGCGAAAATTGGAATATTGAGGAAAAATCGTTAAACATTTAAAGTCCTATATTTTGAATCAGTTAAAAAAGAGTTGCGAGTTAATTTAATAACCTCGTCAATACTTTCGGCATATTTTGAAAATGATTTTCGAGTTAATTTGTGCGAAAATATAATTTTTTGAAGCCAATCAGGAAATCCAGTTGCAAATTTAATTTCCAAAACAAAAAACTCGTTGTTTACAACCTCGTAGCAATCGTCAGAAAATAATGCATCTAAATTATCTGCTTTTTTGAAACGGATATTTTTATCAAAAGTTAATCGCAAAGTTTTATCAAATTTAGAAAAAAAAGCCTCTCGCTCATAAGTTACTAACGTCATTGGAGAAAGTGAACCGCGTGAATAATGATATAAAAATTTTTCGGCATCTTCTCGTAAATTTTTTGTAGTTATAAGTTCAATATTTCGTGTTTCCAAAAAATTTTGCAATTCGGAATAAATAATTGTTGCACGATTTTTATAAACATGCGAGCCAATTTTCTTTTTCAGTTCCAAAAAGACTTTCGAATTTTCTGTAACTTCATTATAACCTCTAATTCGGACTTTTTTTCGTCTATTTACGCCTTCCATTTTGTCGTAATAATCCTTTAGGTTTTTTGAATCGAGGTAAATACTTTTTACAGTGTATTGATTTCCATCATTTTTTTTGGAATACGGGTCAAAATCGCAATATGGCATCAATTGTTGTCGCATACAATCAATTTGTGAAATTGGAACGATATACTTGTATTCTAATCGCATTATTAAAAATTAAAAATGGAGTTAAATTTGTTAATCAAAATGGTCAAAATTGTTAAATTTTCACCAACAATTGAGCAATTATAAATGCTGCTAAAAAGTTTTTCGTCCGTTTTTAATTGCGATTTATAAACAACGTATTTTTTTCCATTAATAAGTTGAATTTGCGAATCCATTTTTTGAATTGGAATATTAAATTTTTTATTGGAAACCTCAAAAGCTACATTTTGTCCAATTTTAACCAAATTTGATTTTTCCAATTCAATTGGAATTAAAACAACATAGGAATTTATTTCGGAAATTGTAAATAAAGTATCAAGCGAGCTAATTCCAGACACAAATCCATTAAAAGGAGCACAAATATTATAATCAGAAACTCTATCTTTAAGAATTTTCATCTGATTATTCAAATAATTTATTTTATCACGTGTAATTGAAATATCTTCAGCCTTTAATCCACTTTTTAGTGAAAGCAGATTTTGGTACTCTTTTTCTTCATCAAGTTTAAGTTTTGCTAACAAATTTTTTGCTAAATCATATTCCTCAACCGAAATTAGTTTGGAGTTATACAAAGAAGCAGCTCGGTTAAAAATTGATTCTTGATTTGCATAACTAATTTTGCTCATTTCGTAAATCTTTTCTTGCTCGGCGATAATTGAGCTTTTTTCGCCACTTTGCTGCGAATTTAGCAATTTTTCATTTTCCGAAATTTGTCCTTTTGTTTCTTCAACAATAAAATTTGTATGACTTGAGCTAAAAACTGCAACTGTATCGCCTTTTAAAACATCCGAATTTTTAATAATTAGTTTTAACGATGCAAAATCTTCTCTATCAACTTGAATTGTATTAACATCTTCAACAATTCCCGTAAAATTATTTACAATGTGCGTAATTATTTGTCCGTTTGAACCTTTTAATGCAACCAATTCTTTTGAAGGCAAAATTTTTACAAAAGCAGAAACGTTATTTGGGAATTTAATTGGGGTAAAAACTACAATTAGGCAACAAACAACAACCAAAATCCACTTATATTTTTTAATGTTTTCCATATTTACTTAATTAGCACCATTTTTCGGGTGGAAAAAAATCCACCACTGATTATTCTATAAAAATATATTCCAGTCGGTAAATCTAACGAATTAAACTCAATTTCGTAACTACCCGCACTTTTATATTCGTCAATAAGAATTTTCACTTCTTTTCCAAGAATATCATAAACTTGTAATTTTACATTTCCTGCTTTTGCAATTGAAAATTTAATTTTTGTGCTTGGATTGAAAGGATTTGGGTAGTTTTGGAATAACTTAAATTCCTTTGGATAAAAACTACCGTTCTTCTCTGCTGATGTAAAAATGCTATTAATTTCACCAGGTGTTCCAAAACTTAACGAAGGATTCCAATTAACATATTTTGAATTATCTAAATTAGGATTAATTAGCTCAAGAGTTGGTCCGCCACCATCACAAATTCTGGGCCAAGGTTCTTTATCTTCGTAAGTTAGCGAGTCAATTAGCAAGCCAAAATTATTTGTTAGGCTAATCAATTCACCACCACCGCTTAATCCAAAACCAAAATTGCCAAAATAATTTTTAGCATTTGGAAACTTTGATTTAAACAAAACCGAATCGCGACAGAGAATTATATATCCATTTTCGGCAATAATTGTCCCTTGTGGAATTACAAAAAATTCTTCCGAATCGCCGTCATCAAAAATCCAATTGGATAAATCGATTGAATTATTTGAATAATTGTGCAGTTCAATCCAATCATCTGGATTAAAAACATCGGATGAATTATAATTTATTTCGTTAATAACTATTTGTGTGTCACTTACTGGAACAAAAACGGGCGAAATTTCCATTTTTTCACTTGTAACTACATAAATTGGATTTTCACTTGACGAAATATCACCTTCCCAATGCGAAAAGACATATTCTGGAGTAGGAATTGCAGTAATTTTTAATGGAATATTGTCAAAAAAATAACCAGTAAAAGTGTCTTTTTCAATTTTTAAATCTGTTATTTCAACATTTCCTATTTTAACATTTTGGTTAATCGTCAGTGAAAACTGTCCACTTAATCCAAAATAATTAATAAAATGACTTGTTAGAAAAGTCGATCTATTATTTGCGAAAATTCGCATATTATTTACTTCGTTTTGCCAATTTGCATAATTTCCACCCCATTTTTCGTAATGCGTTATTATTTCGTCATTCAACGCTGACGAGTAATTTGTGATTATCCCATTAATAGTACTTGGCAAAAATATTGTGTTATAATATGTTGAATAACGACTAATTAATAAATTTTTAAATTCTTTGTTTTCTAATAACTTGCGAAAAAGATATGTTGACCAAGCAGGATTTGGCCAATCGGGACCATTTGTTTCCAATGCAAAAGTGAGCGTATTTGCCATATAATCGTAAACATTCCAAATTCCAAAACCAAAATCGGTGTCAAAAAGTATCCATCGCCATTTGGAATTTGTACTTTGTTGTTGCCAAAATTTAATGTTGTTACCAGGCCAATCTGTATTATTGAAAAATATTTCGGCAATTACATAATCAGCAAACTCGTTTACATCAATTTTAGAATTTAAATATGCAAAAGCCGAATCATTTGTCATATCCACATAATTGAGTGAATTATGAAAATTCAAATAATTTTCAGCACTTCCTTGAACTAGAACCATATTATTTTCAAGAATATTTATATCGTTGTTTGGAATTTTATGGTGCGATTCAATATAATGTTCGTTAATTTTTTCACGCAAATTATGAATTCCCCAATACTCGCCATTTAAATAAACAACAACTGGACGGTAGTTTTGCAAATCGATATCAACTGGTGAAACAATTTTTTGCAACAAAGCATCGCGAAACATTGTGCTGTTCCAATCATTCCCAGAATTTCGAAGCACAAAGCTTTGATATTTATCAATTTCGGAATCTGGAAACAACTTGTAATTAAATTCCGAAAATCCATATTCACCACGGGCATAAAGTGCGAGTGATTTTTGTGGATTTAATCTGCTCCAATTTCCAAATATTTTAACGCCGCAATCAACTGCAAAACCAAACTCTTTACTTTCCTCAAAAAACTCAATATGAATTGGTCGCTCCCAATCTTGCCAATAATTTGCACCATAATAAGGCATTGCGGCTTCGGCATTTAGACCTAAAACATAAATTCCAGAATCTGATGAGAAAAAATTATCGGGGTTTGTAGCAAGCGAAATTATTGGCAAATTTGGTTCTTTGTTCACAAAATATGATTTTGTTTCCGTTTTGCTTGGCATAAAATTATCAGCAAAAATTTTTGCTCTAATAACAGAGATTCCAGAAATGACAATTTGGTTTGTGAAAGCGGTTGAATATTTTGTCGGTTCAGAGCCATCCAAAGTATATCTAATTGTTCCAACAGAATTTGGATTTGTTATATCAAGGAAAAATGCGTTTGGATAAAATCCGCGTTCTTTTGCAAAAATTGGTGGATTAAGAAAGTTTTGAAATCCATTATCAATATTTTTAGTTCCTGGAGTTGGTGAAGTGAAAAAAAACAGATTTTCGGAGCCGTTTGGATAACGCCCGATTGAAATATCCGCAATTTGGTTTTGTGAAAAAAGAGAATCTTCAATTTCTCCGTTTTCATTTGTGAGCAATAATAATTCGCCAGTTGAACTTAGTTTAAAATTTGTATGTAAAAAAGAATTTTGGAATGTTAAAAAGTCGACTTTTTCGCGAGTATTTGTTGGAACTTCGTCAAAACCCAATGAAAGAAAGGGATTTATTGTCAAATCGGATGAAGCCCCACTAATATTATGGACTTGGATTGCCAAAACATTTTCGCCATTTTGTAACAAACTAATTTTGTTGTTAATTGAATATGAGTTTAGTGGATTGCCTTGATACAACTGAGCTTCGTGTTCAGTAGTGGCAAGTGAATTATAAAGCACATCCGAACCAATTGTGCCAAGATTTTCTCGTGCAATTTCCACTCCATTTAAATAAGCCACAAATCCATCGTCAAAATCCACATGAAGAGTCAATCCATTTATTTTAGAAACATCATCAACCGTAAATTTGCAACGCAAAAAAGCAGAAATAGTTTGAGAAATTGTCGTTTTATCATCATTATCGCCAAAGCCAATTCCCGATAAACCCGATTTCCAACTTACATCATTATAACTTTTTAACTTCCAATCATTTGAAGGATTACTTTGTGGAAGAAGATACTTACAAAAATCGCCTTCACGAAAAACCGTTTCCCAATGATTTACAACATTTGTCCTATTTTTATCTGACGCAAATACGAGTAATAAACTATCTGCTTTTAAGTCAATATTAGGGAATTGCCATTTTTGCAAATCATTAATATCATCGCTAATATAAAAATTGGAAAGGTTTATTGTATTTGCGGAGCCGTTGTAAAGTTCAAACCAATCGGAAAAATCGCCATCGTCATCGGCAATAATTTTAGAATTTGAACTTGAAATTTCATTAATCTTAATTGCTTGTCCTAAAACTGAGCCATAAACTAATAAAACCGAGAATACTATTTTTACTATATTTTTAATCATAGATATATTTGTCAATTTTCATACCACATAAAATCTCAAAAATCGTTTATTATTAGCAACTAATATTCGTTTTTAGTTAATAAAAGTATAATTAGTTATCATTTTAATAAGCATAATTACTTTGGAAATTTAAGAGGCAAATTTGAAAGGATAAATTTTAAGTAACTAATTCACGGTTAAAATTGTTGGGAACAAAGTTCGTTCCAAAACAAAATAGCAGAATATAAATCCATTAAAAAAATTGCTACGTAAAAATTATTCTAAAAGTCGAACCGACATCCTTTTTGCTTTCAACTTCTAAAATTGCATTATTTAGTTCGCAATATTTTTTCACCAAAGCCATTCCAATTCCGTTTCCTTCATATTTTCTTGTATAACCCATTTCTTCTTGTGAAAATGGCTCAAACAAATAAGGCAAATACTTTTCTTCAATTCCAATGCCAGTATCTTTAATCTCAGCAACCAATTGATTGCTTTCAGAACGGAAAATTTTTATAACAACTTCACCAACTTTAGTAAATTTGATTGCGTTATCAATAAGTTGTATGAAAATCTGATTTACGGTGTAGGAATCAGCAACGATTTCGGTGTCACTTGTTGAGTTCATCAAAGTTAATTTAATGTTTTTCTTTTCTGCAAGTTTTTTGTTTTCAGCAACTATTGAAATTAATATGCCAGCAAATAAATCAAAGCGAGTGATGTTTTTTTCATAAGTTCCCGCTTGAATTTCTGATAAATTAAGCAAAAGATCAACTGTTCTTATAATTCTATCACCTGCTCTATCAATTATTTCAAAACTTGTTAATTGGTCTTCGGAAGCATTTTCTTCAAAATCATAACGAAGCAAACTTGCCATACTTACAAGTGCATTAATAGGAGTTCTAATTTCGTGCGACATTTGAGCAAGAAAAATGGATTTCATTTTGTTTGCATTTTCGGCGTTATTTTTAGCTTTTATAACTTCATCAATCATTTTTTTCTTTTCAGTTATGTCAGAAAGTACACCAATACTTCCAATTGCTAAATGATTTTCGCTATAAAGCGTGTATGATCTATCAGAAACCCATTTTAATGCGCCAGATTTTGTTTTAATTAAATAATCGGCAGAATAAGTTGGGTGTTGTTCATTTTTGCGAGAATTCTCAAGTTTACTAATAGTTATTAAATCACCATTGTTTTGAATTTCCAATATAATGCTTCTTAAATTAAGTTCTTCTGCTTTGTAGCCAGTTAGTTGTTCAATATTTTTATGTATGTACTTATATTCCATCTTTTCATAATTTAATTGATAATAAACATCGCCAGTTGCTTCTGTTGTTATTCTGTAACGTTCTTCACTATCTTTTAAGGCTTCAATTGTTCTTTTCTTTTCGGTAATATCTTCTTTAACAGCAACAAAGTTTGTTATTTCGCCACTATTATTTTTGATAGGAGAAATAATAACTGATTCCCAAAATAATTCTCCATTTTTCTTTTTGTTGTGAAATTCGCCAGTCCATTCTTTTCCGCTTAAAATTGTTTCCCATAAATTTTTATAAAATTCTGGAGTATGTTCGCATGATTTTAAAATGCTTGGAGTTTTGGAAGTTATTTCATTAAGCGAATAGCCTGTAAGTTCTGTAAACTTTGGATTAATATATTCAAATTTTCCTTCCTTGTCGGTTATAACAACACTAACTGTGCTTTGATTAATGGCATTTGAAAGTTTACGAATTTCCAATTCACTTTCTTTTCGCTTTGAAATATCGCGAATAGCGGTTAATCTTACACTTTTATTCTTATCATCAAATTCCACATTTCTTGATTCTATTTCTATTGGCAGAATTGTTCCATCTTTTTTAATTCCTTCAATTTCATACGGCAAAACAGAATCACTTTTCAAATTTTTAATTAACAATTCGTGATATTTTTGTGGAATGATCATTTGGATTATATTCTTACCTATTAACTCTTCGCGGGAATAACCAGAAAGCTTTTCAATAGCTTTATTTGCGTCTATTAAAACGCCGTCCTTATGAATTAAAATTCCTTCATAGGTTAACGAAGACAATCTTTGATAACGCTCTTCACTTTTTGAAAGTGATTTTTGCATTTGATATTCTGAAGTTACATCGCGGAAGACAAGAACAACTCCACGAATATTTTTCTGCTCATCTAAAATTGGGGCTGCGCTATCGGCAATGTTATATTCACTTCCATCTTTGGAAATAAGAACTGTGTGATTTGCTAGCCCAACAACTTTGTGCTCTAAAAGAACTAAATTAACAGGATTACACACTTTTTCGCGAGTAGTTTCATTTACAATATCAAATATTTTGGCTAATTCTAAACCTTTTGCTTCATCATTTTTCCAACCGGTAAGTTTTTCTGCAACGGAATTCATTAATTGAACTTTTCCCAATTTATCAGTTGTTATCAATCCATCTCCAACTGAGCGAATGGTTACAAAAAGCAGTTCTTTTTCGTCATACAATTCTTTTTCGGCAAGCATTTTGTCGGCTAACATATTGTTAGCATTTATTGCCATTTCTTCAAAATTGGAAAATTTTATGTTAGATAGATTTATAGACTCGTTATTTCGTGCTGCTTTTGTTAAAAACAGATTAAATTCGCCAAAATCATTTTTAAGTTTTTTCACTTGAGTATTAAAAAGCATAAGAAAAATTACAATCGTAATTGTAACAACGATAATTGAGTAAATTAAATCTTTCAAAATCATTGCTGTGAGCTGCTTTTTCATTGACGCTAAGTCGCTGTTAATTTCAGTTAAATATATTCCAGCACCAACTAACCATTGTAATTTTGGAATTCCATAAATAAAAGAGACTTTGGGCGATTCTTCGTTTGCGTTGGAATACTTTCTAAAAGAATAGTTGATAAAATCGCCATTTGGTTTTTGAGCTGCAATATATTCCTTATTGAATATATCTTTCATTTTTTCCGAATTATTTGGAAAAACATCCCATAATTTTTGTTTTCCTGATAGGACTTCTCCATTAGAAATTAAAGCATCGCCATTAAATTTATTTATAAAAATATAACCTTCTTTACCAAATCTAATATTTCCAATTAGCTCAAATAATTCAGCTTTTATTTTTTCTTCATCATAGCCTGGGGTTTTTAACTTCAAATTTATAATTTCTACAACCTGCATAACTTCTTGTTTTATGCACTCTTTTTTTTCGGTGACAAATTCGTTTCTTCTTCTGTTAGCTCGGTAATTATAATCGATATACGAAACTATTGTTTCGTAAGTAATAAGAATTGCAGCAAGACTTACTAAAAACACAACTCCCATTTTTTGAGTCAGCTTAATAAAATCATTTTTTTGCTTCATAATTTTTATCGTTTTTTAATTCAGTACAAATAATGGCTCAGCAATATAACAAGAATCTAATTATTTATTTATATGCTTTTTAAATTTTAAATAAAAATACTTCGCTTTTTTAGTTTTTTAGTTTCTGTTTTCAATATTACAGCCCTTTTTTCAAAATTTCTATTTTTCATCAAAAAACAATTCTAAATGTTGTTCCAACATTTTTTACGCTTTCAACTTCAATTTTTGCATTATTTAATTCACAATACCTGTTAACCAACGCAAGTCCAATTCCATTTCCTTCATATTTTCGAGTATAACCCATTTCTTCTTGCGAAAATGCCTCAAATAATTTTGGCAAATATTTATCTTCAATTCCAATTCCTGTATCTTTTACTTCAACAACCAAGTTATCATCGTCATTTCGTAAAATTCTAACATAAACACCGCCATTATTGGTGTATTTTATGGCATTATCTATCAATTGAATGAAAATCTGATTCACCGTATAGGAATCGGCAACAAGTTCTGTGTTTAAAGTTGAGCTACTTAGCACTAATTTTAAATTTTTCTTTTCGGCTAATTTTTTGTTATCGGCAATAACCAATGACAAAATTTCGGAGTAAAGATTAAATTTTGTAATGTTTTTTTCATAAGTGCCAGCTTGAATTTCGGATAAATTGAGCAATAAATCAACGGTTCTAATAATTCTGCTTCCAGCACGATCTAATATGTCAAAACTCATTTTTTGATCTTCTGTTGCTTTATCTTCAAAATCATAACGCAACAGACTTGCCATACTAACTAATGCATTTATTGGAGTTCTAATTTCATGCGACATTTGAGCAAGAAAAATGGATTTCATTTTATCGGCATTTTCAGCTTTTTCTTTTGCTCTTATCAATTCTTGCTCATTCCTTTTCCGTTCCGTTATATCTTTTGAATAACCGCTTATTGCAATTGGATTGCCAGAATGATTAAATATTAATTTCCCAGTAATTTCCACAGGAAATAGGTTTCCATTTTTGCGAATAGATGTCATTTCAAACTGAATTCCTTTATGTTCCTTTCCAAGAGCAATTTCTTTCTGCATTATTGCTGCAATTTTAGGATGTTCATTTTTTTCAAAAAAGCTGAGAGCGTTCATATTCAGTGCTTCTTCTTGAGAATATCCATACATTGGTGTTATGCCAGGACTTGCGTAAACCAGGTTCATATTCATATCCAACTTCCAAATGAAATCGACAGAATTTTCTGCAAGTACGCGATATTTACTTTCGCTTGTTTTTATTGCTTCAATAATTCTTTTGTGTTCTGTAATATCTTCCTTAACGGCAACAAAATTTGTAACATTTCCACTTGCATCCTTTATTGACGAAATTGTTGCTGATTCCCAATATAATTCGCCATTTCTATTTTTGTTGTGGAACTCTCCTGTCCAGTTTTTTCCGCTTAAAATTGTTTCCCATAATTCTGTATAATATTCTTTTGGTTGCTCACCTGAATTAAGAATTCTTGGATTCTTGCCTAAAACCTCTTTGAACCTAAACCCAGTAACTTCTTCAAATTTTGGATTTACATATTCTATTGCACCGTTGATGTCGGTTATTACAACAATTACGGGACTTTGTTCTATTGCATTTGAAAGCTTTAGTATTTCAAGTTCGCTTTTTTTCTTTTGAGAAATATCGCGCATAGCAGTTACACGAAAATTTTGATTATTAGCTCCATAACTTATATTTCGTGATTCTATTTCAATTGGAATGATAGTTCCATCTTTTTTTATTGCTTCAATTTCTTGTGGAAGTGTTATTTCATTTTTTAAATTATTGTACAATAGTTTGTGATATTTGGGTGGAATTATAAATTCTATAATGTTTTTATTAATAACTTCATCAAGTTTATAACCTGAAATTCTTTCAAAAGCAGGATTTGCGTCAATTATAATTCCATTCTGATGAACAATAATTCCTTCATAAGTTATTGAAGAGAGTCGATTATAACGTTCCTCACTTTTTAATAACTTGTTTTTATCCTCAATTTGTTGAGAAATATCACGGGTATATCCTTGAATAAAAATTGGCTCATTATTTGAATTGTATATTATTTTTGCTTTAACTTCTGCCCAAAATTCTGATTTGTCTTTTCGTAAATGTTTAATATTAAATGCTACGCCAGTATGCTGGGTTCCTTTGTAAATCTCTTCCAGAATTAAATTTTGCAAAAACTTAATTTCATTTGAGGCATATAATTCGCTCGTATTTATATTTACAATTTCTTCAGTAGAGTATCCTAATATTCTAAAAACCGAGCTACTTGCATAAGTAATATTCATATTCATATCAATTACCCAAATAAAATCGAAAGCATTTTCGGTAATTAGTTGAAAAATTACTTCATTTTTCTTAAGCTCTTCTTCAGCTTTCTTTTTCTCAGTAATATCATGAATAATTGAATGGACATATCGCTTTTCACCAATACAAACTAGACTGCTATAGCCTTCAATATCGCAAATTGTACCATCAGCTTTTCTGTGTTTAAATTCATAGTGCTTACTTTCATTGTTATTTACATTTGATAAAGCCTTTTTTACATCATGAATTGGAAGAGTGTTTATATCAAAAATCTTCATCGATTTTAATTCTTCGATTGACCATTTGTAAAATTCTGCTGCAGCATTATTTGCATCAACAATATTTCCATTTTCTGCATCAATTAAAAGTTTAACAGCAGAATGTTTTTCAAATATATTTCTAAATTTTTCTTCACTTAGCTTTAATTCTTCTTCTGTTTTTATATGCTCTTTTATTTCTTCTTCCAATTCACCTAAACTTTCAGCTATTTTAATTTCCAACTTCTCATTCTGTTCGGAAAGCTCTTTCATTAAATATAAGTTATCTAAACGACTATTTGTGAGAGATATAACTTGATTGAAAGTTCCAATCATCAATTCCAATTTTTTTTCAAGACTTTCAGAAACACAGATTAAAACGCCATCCTGGTTTCGTAAGTTTTTGAATAAAATGATTAAAATTTGTTTGGGAGTGAAATTCTTGTTTGTAAGATTGATTTTTATTTGGCAGTTGGAATTATTACATTTTTCATGAATTATCTTTTCTTGAAGTAACTTTTCTTTTAGGGATTGAGAAAGAGATATTTCCGAAATGCTTTGCTCCTTGCCAAATAAATTATATTCGTATTCTATATTAATTTTTTCATTTCCAACTGTTCCAAACGCAACAAAAGGAATTTTTTTTGTTGTCGATATTTTTTCTAAAACGGTCTTATAAACATCTTTTGCTTCCAAAAGTGCATTTATGCTTTCTGAAGTAGACGCGTAAAGTAAAATATCTTCAGATTTTTTATTCCAATCGATATTTTCTGTTTCAAGAAAATTTACTTTTTCTTCTAATTCTTTAATTCTTTGTTTTAATTCTTCTGACAATTATTTCTCCATCCATATTTAATTGTCCGGTTACACAAATTTTGTTTTTACCATAAAACAATTTACAATCGGAAAATTCCAAATTATTATAAAAATTTTATGCCAAAACTTTAATAAAAAATATTTTGAATATTGAACAATAAGATTTGTAATAGAAATGCTTAAAAGTCTCGTTTATTAAATATAAATCAAGTTTTAAGGTCTGCCAAACTTGCTTAATCGATTAACTTTTTAGCACAAAATTTCAAAATTACGTGTAGAACTTACTGTATTAATCCGTTTTTATTGTCGAAAGTTAATTGCAAAAATTGACAGTTTTAGAGATTTTAACAGATATTTTTATCAAAAATTTGTTTCAAATCGTCTCAAAATAAATCTCACAATTTTACTAAGAGCAATTACTATTCAAAAACAATTGTTTTGCCTTTGTGAACCAGAACTCGGTGTTCTAAGTGTAAATGAAGTGCTTTTGCAAGAACTAAACGTTCCAAATCTCTACCTTTTCTGACTAAATCTTTAACAGAATCTTTATGTGTAATTCGAATAATATCTTGGGCAATAATTGGACCTTCGTCCAAACTATTGGTTACAAAATGGCTTGTTGCACCTATCATTTTAACTCCACGCACAAAAGCTTGTTTGTAGGGATTTCCGCCCATAAATGCTGGTAAAAATGAATGATGAATATTGATAATTATATTTGGGAATTGGCTTACAAATTCTGGCGAAAGAATTTGCATATATCTTGCTAGAACAATTATATCTATTTCATGTTTTTTTAATAACTCAATTTCTGCTTCTTCTTGATGTAATTTATTATCATTTGTGATTGGGAAAAAATAAAATGGAATATTATAACTATTAGCAAGAATTTCTAATTCAATATGATTAGAAATAATACATGCAATTTGCGTGTTATATTCGCCAAGTTTGCTGCGCCACAAAATTTCTTGCAAAACATGGTCATATTTTGATACAAAAATTGCCAATTTGGGTTTGTGTTCGGTAAACTCAATACGCCATTTTGCATCAAATTTTTCTGCTAACGGTTTGAACCTTGTGATAATATCGTTATTGCTAATTGATAAATCATTATTTTCCCATTCAATTCGAATAAAAAACATCTTTTCATCCAAATCAACGTGCTCATTTAAACTTATAATATTGCCATTGTTATCTGAAACAAAATTTGAAATTGAAGCTACCAAACCATGTTGGTCGGGACAAGAAAGCAGAAGAATAGTTGACATATTTATTCCTCTTTGGCGGATTTAAACACCCAAAACTCACCAAGAACAAAATTGGAAATCATGCCTAAAAAGATTCCACCTAAATTTGATAATAAATAATGGATACCCAAAATATTTGTCAATGACAAAAGGGCTGCATAATTTATTAACGCTCCAATTGAGGCTGATAAATAATAACGCCACAAACGATGGAAAAAGTTGTGTTGCCTATAAGTTTTGTTTTCGTTCCAAGTCCAGTAGTTATTTAGAATATAATTTGTGAAAACCGCCGCTCCGATAGCAAAAATTGGAGCAACTTCGAGAGGTATTTCGAGATGGCCTTTTAAAAACCATAAAATTCCTGTATTTACGCCAATTCCACTAATTCCAACTATTCCAAATTTTATAAACCGAATAGCGAGTTTTTTATCTATTTTTTCCTTTATAATTTTTAGCATAATAACAGATTATCTTCCTTGTTAATTTTCCACTTACAAATTTATATTCAAAACTATTAATTTCAACTACAGAATCAAAGTATTTTTTAATTTCATTTAGGTCATTTTTGTACTCGGTTCTATCGCTTCTAACATAAATTGCGTCTTTACCAATCATATTATCTGGAATTCCCCAATAATCAAACTGCAAAGCACGTTTTCCATAAATATTTTCGGCATAAGTATTTTGCTGATCGGGCAAATAAAATTTTAGAAGCGACGCACCTTTATAGCCATTGCTAAAAATAAAAACGCTATCTTTTCCGCCATTATCTTGCTGAATTTTATATATCTTTTGAGAAGCATCTTGCCAACCGCTCCAAGTATTTCCGTTTCCGAGTGGAATATTTGGAACAAGCATTACCAAATGTCCAAGCATAACTAACAAAATTGACGACCAAATACCAAATTCTACCAACTTTGTTTGTTTAATTTTTTGTGAAGGATTTTGCATAAAACTTTTTGAAAACAAAACTGAAATAATTGCTATTAAAGGAATGAACCCTGGCAACAACCAATTCATTTTTACTAACGAAGTTAAACTAACAAGCGTAAATCCACCAATTATTATAAATGTACTCCAAAAGTAGAGATGCAGTTTTTCTTCCTTTTTCCAATTTGTAACTATGCGGCAACAAGATTTGAACAAATATGCAAAAATTAGTGGAGTTAGCATAAACAGCTGACTTCCAATAAGCTGTAAAATATAGGTAATTTGAAATGAACGAACTGTGTTTGCTCTTTCGGTGGATTGAAACAAAAACGAAGCCCAACCCCTTTCGTAATTCCAATAAATTACTGGAGCAAAAATTAAAAAGCCAAGTGCAATTGCCAAATATGGATATGGTGAAACCAGTTCTTTTCTGTATTTTGAGGAAAACAAGAAAAAGAAAAAGATTGCCCCAATAATTACAATGGCTGTGTATTTGCTTACCAATCCCAAACCGAGTGCAACACCAGCTAAAAACCACCAATTTTTATTTTGAGTAATTATTCTTTCTTGAACAGAATAAATAACAAGCAACCAAAAGAAAATTAATGGAGTATCTGGAACTATTGTAATAGAATAAATGTGAGCAAAAAGCGTTAAATTAAGTAGCAAAACCGAAAGGAATGAAAGAGAATTTTTATTAACTGATTGATTATAATTATCCGTAAATCGCGAAACAGTTTTGTAAAGCAGTAAATTTGTTAGCAAATACCAAACTACCGCCATAAATTTTACGCCAAAAATGTTATCGCCAAAAATGTTTGTTCCAAGCCAAATTGAATAAGCAGCCATTGGTGGATGATCAAAATATGACCAATCCAAATTTTGTGAATAAAACCAGTAGTAAGCTTCTTGTGGCGTAATTGGAATAAAGAAAAGATATGCAAATTTGAGAATTGCGATAATACCAATGAATTTGTAAAAATTACTTTTTGATGACAGAAATGTTTCGTTAAAAATCAAAGTTAGTCCTTTGGATAGAAATATTAATCGTCTATTTGCTTAATAATGTTTAAAATCTCTTTCTGCGAAATGGTTTCAGTTTGTGATTTGTCAAAGATTGATAAAAGATAAAGCTCATTTATTTTTTCATCTTTTACAAAAATCACATCAAGATGTGTTATTATTCTAATACCACCTCTTTTTCCTTGTCCTTTGCTTTTAACAGCTAAACGAATTTTAAATGAATTATTCCCAATTGAACTACCTAAAGTTGGATTGTCCTTCAATTGTGATTCGAGAATCTCCAATTCACTCTTTAAGGATTTATACTTTTTTAATAGTTTCTTTGCTTCATTGGAAAAATTGGTTGTAATAAAAACATTAGTTTTCATCTAAGAAATCTCGAAGAGTTTTTGCGTTAGCTTTCTTTTTCTTTAACAAATTAATCTCTTCTACTGATTTCTGTAATCCTGTGAGCATTTCGAGTTTATTTTTCATGGTAATTTGTTTTTTAATCAAATTTTTCCAATCGTCAATTCCAATAATAACTGCTGTTTGATTTCCTTTTACATCACTAATGTAACTTACTTCCATTTTCTTACCTAAAATTTATTTCGACTTAATTTACGATATTTTTGGAGTAATTTTCAATAAAAAAATGGGTTGAATCTTATGTAATGGTAACATATGATTTCAACCCATTTGAACAAATTTATAATTTATCCTTTGTAATTAATAGCAGCAAGACCTGGGAAAAATCCAGCAATATCAAGCTCTTCTTCAATTCTAAGAAGTTGATTGTATTTTGCAATTCTATCAGTTCTGCTAGCAGAGCCAGTTTTAATTTGTCCAGCGTTTGTTGCAACAGCAATATCAGCAATAGTTGTATCTTCTGTTTCACCAGAACGGTGTGAAATTACAGAAGTATAACTTGCTCTTTTTGCCATTTCAATTGCGTCAAGAGTTTCGGTTAAAGTACCAATTTGGTTTACTTTAATTAAAATTGAGTTAGCAATTCCTTCATCAATTCCACGAGAAAGTTTTTGTGTGTTTGTAACAAATAAATCGTCACCAACTAATTGAATTTTGTTTCCAAGTTTTTCTGTCATTAATTTCCAGCCAGTCCAATCGTTTTCGTCAAGACCATCTTCAATTGAAATAATTGGATATTTTGCAATTAAATTAGCGTAAATATCTATCATTTCTTCGGCTGTTTTTTCAGAGTTGTCAGATTTGAAGAATCTGTAAATACCTTTTTCTTTAATAAACATTTCGCTCGAAGCCACATCAAGTGCCAATGAAATATCAACACCAGGTTTGTAACCAGCTTTTTCAATTGCTTGAAGAATTGTATCTAAAACTTCTTCGTTTGTTCTTAAGTTTGGAGCAAATCCACCTTCATCACCAACTGAAGTATTTAAACCTTTTGATTTTAAAACAGCTTTTAAAGCGTGGAAAGTTTCTGTTCCCATTCTTAAAGCTTCTGCAAAAGATTCTGCTCCGTGAGGCATTACCATAAATTCTTGAAAATCGACTGTGTTATCTGCGTGACTTCCACCGTTAATAATATTCATCATTGGAACTGGAAGTGTTTTTGCGTTTGTTCCACCAATATATCTATAAAGTGGCATATCAAAAGTTTGGGCAGCAGCTTTTGCAACGGCTAAAGAAACTCCAAGCATTGCATTTGCACCAAGTTTGGATTTGTTTTCAGTTCCATCAAGTTGAATTAAAAAGTTATCAATTCCTACTTGATCTGCAGCATCAAAATCTAAAAGTTCATCTGCAATAATTTCGTTAACATTATCAACTGCTTTTAAAACGCCTTTTCCTAAATAACGACCTTTATCGCCATCGCGTAATTCAACCGCTTCGTGTTCACCCGTTGAAGCACCACTTGGTACTGCAGCTCTTCCTATTTGACCAGATTCTAATAATACTTCTACTTCTAAAGTAGGGTTTCCGCGCGAGTCTAAAATTTCTCTTCCAAGAACATCAACTATTGTTGTCATTATATCTCCATAAATATTGTTAATTGAATAAGCAAACATAGTCAAAATAGTAGGCATTCTCAATTTACGATTACTTATGTTTACATTAAATAATTGTTATTATAAATCAATTTAGCCCAAATTGTCAAATTTAAAGAATAATACTAATTTACAAAAATATATGTTGCAACATTAAATGTTATAACATATATTTGGAGTGTAGATTTTTTCAAATAACAAAAGGTAATAAAATGAAAAATATAAATAAACTAATCGTGCTTCTTTTCTTATTAAGCACTACCATATTTGCTCAAACAAAATGGAATTTTGATAATTCTCATTCAGAAATTGGATTTAGTGTAACACATATGCTAATTACTGAAACTGATGGATATTTCAAAAATTATAGCGGTTCTGTTGTAGCTAAAAACGATGATTTCCAAGATACAGAAATTAAATTTAAAGCTAAAACTTCTTCAATCTTCACAGATAACGAAAAAAGAGATAAACATTTAGCTTCTCCTGATTTCTTTGATGCAGAAAAATTTCCAACATTAACTTTTGCAAGCAAATCTTTCAAAAAAGTTGATGGAAAAAACTATAAATTAGTCGGAAATCTTACAATTAAAGGAGTTACTAAAGAAATTACTTTGGATGTAAAATATAACGGAACAGTAACAGACCCTTGGGGAAACACTCGTGCGGGATTTAAGGTAACTGGTGAAGTTGATAGATTTGAATATGGTTTAACTTGGAATGCTGCTTTAGAAACAGGTGGTTTGGTTGTTAGCAAAGAAGTTGATTTAAATATTAAAATTGAACTAATTAAAGAAAAATAATGATTTTGGAAGACGAAATAAAACAAACAAAATTTAAAAGCGAATATCATAAACTAGCCGTGAATATTTTTTATACTCACGGCTGGTTGCTTAATAAACATTCCGATATATTAAAAAAGTTTGATATAACTGCAACTCAATATAATATTCTTAGAATTTTGCGTGGGCAGTATCCAAATCCAGCACCAATTTTATTACTTAAAGATAGAATGCTTGATAAAATGTCCGACGCATCGCGACTTGTTGAACGTTTGCTAACTAAAGATTTAGTAAATAGACAAATCTGCCCAGAAGATAGAAGAAAAGTAAATGTGTTAATTACAGAAAAAGGTTTGGAATTGCTTGCAAAGATAGATGCTTTTGAACAAACTTTTGACTCGTTTTTAAGTAATGTTAATCCAACCGAAGCAAGTGAAATGAATAAACTATTGGATAAATTAAGAGGATAAAATTAATGTTTGACCATCCAAAATATTAAAATATATGTTCGCTTAATATTTTTAATCCAATTAATATCAAAATTGCACCCCCGAGTATTTCCATTCTTTTTCCAAATGTGGCTTTAATCTTCTTTCCAACTTGGATTGAAATTAGTGAAAGTGTGGCTGTTATAATTCCAATAATTACACTCGGATACCAAATATTTACTTTAAGCAAAGCAAGACTCATTCCTATTGCCAGCGCATCAATACTAGTGGCAATGCTTAACATAATTAATGTTAAACCACGCGATGGGTCTTTGCTGTAGCTTTCCAAAGATGGATGTGAACCCGAAATTATCATTCTAACACCGACAAAAGAAAGTAGCACAAAAGCTATCCAATGATCTAAAAATGAAAAATAGGCGACAAAACTAATTCCAAGAAACCAGCCAATTATTGGCATTAAAAACTGAAAAAGTCCAAAATGGAAAGCTAAACGAAATTTTGCTCGTGGATTGTTGGCAAAACCAGCCGATGCCGCAACCAACGAAACCGCAGATGCGTCCATTGCTAAACCAAGTGCAATGACAAATATTTCAGCAAATTCCATTCAAAAATACCTTTTTGTTAATATTTTAAATAATCTGGTGCTTAATTTAAAACATCAAAGACAATTATACTATTGTATAAGAATTTTTATTGCATGTTTTTTTGAATAATAATTAACTCAAGTCTTGTTAAAATTGATAAAATAAAATAACTTTTACGCAAATAATGTTAGTTATTCTTATTTTGACAGATAAAATATTAGGAATAAAAAAATGAAATTAGATGGAAAATCGTTAACGCTTGATTTAATTGAAAAGTTTATTTCAAGCAATGTAAAAATTGAGCTTACTTCAGACTCAAAAAAGAGAGTTAATAAAGCTCGTGCTTTGGTGGATAAATGGGTTGCAACCGATGAAGTTGTTTATGGAATTACGACTGGTTTTGGCGAGTTTGCAAATGTGAAAATTTCGCAAGAAAATATTGAGCAACTTCAAGAAAACTTAATAATAAGTCATTCTGTTGGAGTTGGCGAGCCACTTCCTCCTTTTATTGTAAAAATTATGATGCTTTTACGCGTAAATGCTTTGGCACGTGGGCATTCTGGAATTAGACTTTCAACTTTGCAATTGCTAATTGATATGATTAACAACAATATAATTCCCGTAATTCCTTCGCAAGGCTCTGTTGGTTCAAGTGGCGATTTGGCACCGCTTTCGCATCTTGTTCTTGCAATGATTGGAAAAGGAAATGTTCAAATTTTTGAGGATTTAACAAATTTAACCACTGAAAATCCGCCACAAATTCTTGCAGAAAATGTGTTCAAAAATTTTGGATTAAAGTCCGTTCGTCTTTCAGCAAAAGAAGGGCTGGCTTTAATTAATGGAACTCAAATGATGACTGCTTTCGCTTCCTACATTTCAATTCAAGCAAAAAAACTTTTGAAATATTCCGATATTTCGGGAGCTTTAAGTCACGAAGCTTTGCGTGGAACGGATAAAGCATACGATAAACGAATTCATCTACTGCGACCTTTTGAAGGACAAACTGCCACAGCAAGAAACATGCTTCGCTTAATTAGTGGAAGTGAAATTAGAACTTCGCATTTAGAAAATGACAAACGAGTTCAGGATTCTTATTCAATTCGTTGCATTCCGCAAATTCACGGCGCTTCAAAAGATGCAGTTAATTATGTGTGTTCGCGTGTGGAAATTGAAATAAATTCTGTTAACGATAATCCACTCGTATTTCCTGATGATAACGACCATCTTGAGGGTGGAAATTTTCACGGACAGCCAATGGCACTTGCAATGGATTTTATGGGAATTGCTCTTTCCGAGTTGGCAAATGTTGCCGAAAGAAGAATTGAGCGTTTAACTAACGGCTCGCTTAGTGATTTGCCACGATTTTTAACAAGAGAAGGTGGATTAAATTCTGGGTTTATGATTGCCCAATATACCGCCGCAAGTTTGGTTTCCGAGAACAAAGTGCTTGCTCATCCAGCTTCTGTCGATTCAATTCCAACATCCGCTAATCAAGAAGACCATAACTCAATGGGCTCAATTGCAGCTCGCAAATGCTTCCAAATATTAAAGAATGTTCAAAAGGTAATTGCTATTGAGCTATTAACGGCTGCTCAAGGAATTGAATTTTTAAAACCGCTAAAGTGTGGAAAAGGAACAAATGCTGCACTTTCCGAAATTAGAAAACACGTTGAACCATTAAACGAAGATAGAATTATGCACATTGATATTAACAAAGCAATAAATTTGGTCGAAAATGGCTCGCTACTTAAAAAAGTTGAAAAAGTTGTAACTTTGGAATAAGAAAATAAATTAAAATTAAAATGGATTTGTAATGAACAAAATTAAGTACATTCTGCTGTTAATCGTTTCCTCGTCATTATTTGCAAACGTAAATATAGTGGAAAGAAATGGACTAAAATATTATTCCGATGTTGTGGTTGTAAAATTTAAGTCAAGTGAATCGTCATTAAATAAAAGCAGTATTAACAAAAATCTTTCGAAACAAATGGCAAGTTTTGGAATTACCGAAATTGAAAAGCACTTTTCCACAAAAGATAATTCGGAAGATATTTCACTTAATAGTATCTATCGCTTGAAATTAACTTCGCCTTTTGACCCAATTTATGTGGCTTCAAAATTAACCAAACTTGAAGAAGTTGAATGGGCGGAACCAGTTTATTTGCGAAAAACGTTACACACTCCTAACGACCCAAAATTAAGTAGCCAATATGGACTTACAAAAGTGCAAGCTCAATCGGCTTGGGAAATTAGTAAAGGCAATGCAAATATTATTATTGCCATTGTAGATTCAGGTGTTGAATGGAATCATGCAGATTTAGCCGCAAATATTTGGCAAAATGATGACCCAATTAATGGAATTGACGACGACCAAAATGGATTTGTTGATGACATTCGCGGTTGGGATTTTGGCGGACTTGATGGCACAGGCGATAATAATCCAGTTGAAGATTCGCCAACTCACGGAACGCACGTTGCAGGAATTGCTGCTGCAGTTACTAATAATGCAGTTGGCATTGCTGGACTTGGTTACAACTTAACAATTATGCCCGTAAAAACTTCGCGACATGATTATGGCGATGATGTTGTAGCTTATGGTTATGAAGGAATTATTTACGCCGCTGATAATGGTGCTAATGTTATAAATTGTAGTTGGGGAGGTTTTGGATTTTCAAACGCTGAGCAAGTTGCCGTAAATTATGCAATAAACAAAGGTGCAGTTATTATTGGTGCTGCTGGCAATGAAGCGGTTAACGATGTAATTTTTCCCGCAGCATACAAAGGTGTTATGTCTGTTGGAAATACTGATGAATATGATATTAAAAGCTATTCTTCCAACTATGGTAAGGATTTAGACGTGTGCGCTCCTGGAAGTGGAATTTATAGCACTTGGCAAAGTACATCCACACCTTATACTTATTTAAGTGGAACTTCTATGGCTTCACCTCTTGTTGCCGGACTTGCGGGATTGGTTATTGACAAATTTCCTAACTACACGCCTCTTCAAGTAATTGAACAAATTAGAGTTAATGCCGATAACATTGATGCTCTTAATCCAACAAAAACAAATTTACTTGGCTCTGGCAGAATTAATGCATACAAAGCATTATCAAACACCGAATCCAAATCAGTTAGAATTGAATCATCCGAATTTGTTGAAACCAGCAACCCAAATGGCGTTTTGATGCGTGGTGAAGAGGTGGCTATTAATATTTATTTTGTTAATTATTTAAATCCTATTTCAACATTTACTGCCGATTTATCAACAACCAGTAGCGAAATTACAATTACAAATTCTCATTTTACTGCTTACTCGCTAGAAACGTTGGAAAAATTTGACAACTTTGCATTACCTTTTAAGTTCTTAATAAATGCAAATTCTGGTGACGATAAAGAAATAATTCTAAAACTAACTTATAACGATGGATTAAATTCCGACTTTCAGCTAATATCTGTTAAAATAAATCCAACATACATAACTCAAGTTGGGAAAAATATTTCAATGACAATTACAAGTAAAGGTAATTTCGGATTTAACGATTATCCTAGCAATCAATCGGGCGATGGCTTTTCGTACATGCAAAGTGCTAATTTGCTTTACGAAGGTGGCTTAATGTATGGAATTTCTTCGTCAAAGCTTGTTAATTCTGTTAGAGGAGCTTCTGCCGATTATCAAAACAACGATTTCTTGCCTATTCAAAACACAAAATTAACAATTCCAGGAAAGGTTTCTGATATTGACGGATATTCAGTTTTTAATGATGATAATGCTGGAACAAGTAAATTAGGCATTGAGACCACTCTAAATACTTACTCGTTTTCCGATGAAGGAAATGATAGCTACATTATTTTGAAATATCTGTTCAAAAATAATAGTGGTGTTGATTATTCTAATTTCTATTCTGGAATTTTCTTTGATTGGGATGTTGATGAAAGTACCTATGACGGAAATGTTACAGAATATGATACGCAAAATGATTTTGGATTTGTTCATCACCAAACTGAAGACCAACCTTTTGTTGGAATGGCTGTTTTAACTAATGCTTCGTCCAATTTTTATGGTTTGGCAAATGACGGACTTGATGGTGGAATTGGAGTTTATGATGGATTTCCGGATGCCTCTAAATGGATTACTTTAACAAATGGATTAAACAAAACCGATGCAGGTCCAAATGACATTTCGTGTGTAATTTCTGCTGGACCATTTAATATAAAAGCCGATTCAACTCTTGTTGTTGCTTTTTCAGTAAGTGCTGCTAATGATTTAACAAATTTGCAAAATAGCGTTATTAATAGCCGAAAAAAATACGATTCTGTTATCACTAACGTTGGTGAAAACAAAAATAATTTGCCAACTGTTTTTAGTCTGGAACAAAACTATCCAAACCCATTTAACCCAAGTACGGTAATTAGTTATTCAATACCAACAGATGTGAGAGGTGAGATGCAAGAAGTGAGCCTTATGGTTTATGACGTGCTTGGAAAAGAAGTAGCGACTTTGGTAAACACAAAACAAAGTGCTGGTAACTACGAAGTTGAATTTAATGCAAGTAAACTAACAAGTGGAGTTTATTTCTACCGTTTAATAAGTGGTAGTTTTGTTGAAGTCAAAAAAATGATGATGATTAAGTAATTGAAAATCCAGAATCAAGATTCTAGTATCAAGAAGCAAGATTCTGGGTGCTGGATGCTGGATAAAAGATTCAAAAAACATTGACTTCTTTAGGGGACGAATATTTTCGTCCCTATAACAGTGAAAATTGAAAATCCAGTATCAAGATTCTAGTATCAAGAAGCAAGATTCTGGAAACATTGACTTCTT
>Ga0209016_1000495_pt1 | contig 45648 bp, 40 predicted proteins | sample EPASupsiteSAE305_FD_187265 | JGI IMG/M metagenome (GOLD analysis project Ga0209016, IMG submission 187265) | Bioremediated contaminated groundwater microbial communities from EPA Superfund site, New Mexico - SAE3-05 (SPAdes) (version 2) | ecosystem: Environmental > Aquatic > Deep subsurface >... | reverse complement strand
TGGCCCCCAGGTACTGGTACATGTTGCCTGGCTTTTTGTCTGCCGAGCCGTTGCCATCGTCCAGTCGCCGCATCAAGGCACCGGTCTGGGGCCAGCCGACGTAGCTGATCAGCAGACTGTAGCCGTCCATTCTCATGCCGATCCGCTTGGCGGTCCAGGCTTGTTTCTCTTTCTTGAACTGGGCGTATTCAGGTGCGTTGCTGCCATGGCAGGCGCTACATCGGTTGTCAAAGATGCCCTTGATTGATCCGGTCCAGGTGGTTTCGGTTGCCAGGGCTCCGCTGGCGGTCAGTAGGGTGATGGCGCAGGCAGTCAGGGTACGTTTCATGGTTGTATCTCCTTTGTGAGGTGTATGCTTACGCATGGTGTGCGGCATTGTTTTGCAGGCATGTCAGGCACTGCCGCAGGGTGCAGACCCCGCAAGCATGGTGCATGAACACCGGAATACCCTGCTTTTTTGCTGCTGCCAGCGCCTCGTTGCGGGCCTTGTGCGAGACCTTGTTGGTAAAGATCACAACGGCATCGGCATGTTTGATCTTGCTGGCCATCTTGAGGGTGGCCTGGCTGAAGATGCGTAGCTCCACGCCATGGCTTTTGGCCTCTTTCTGATACTGTTCACCCAGGCGGTCCATACCGCCCACCAGTACGATGCTCATGCAGCCTCCTCTTGTTGGTAATGATCCAAATTATCAGTAGGCTGGCAAAAAAAATGCTGGCTGTTGCGGTTAAGTGTCTCTAAGCAGCGGCCGAGTGTTGTGCAACCAGACAGGCGGGCTCCCATGTACTGACGTTTGTGGCGGAACTGGTCTGCAAGGGAGAGGCTTTGCCCTGGGTTGCCGTAGATCTTCCAGGGGCCCTGACAGGTGAAGGGCAGCTTGACCAGACCCATGAAGGCGGCTACGTCTTTGGCCGGATAGCCGATAAACAGGCCGATTTCATGGGGGAAGGCGTCGTTGTGTGCAATGCGCTGCTTAAGTTCGTCAAGCAGTGCATCGGTTCCAGCTTCAGGCCTGTAGTCCGCCTTGTGTAGCAGGGCTCGGATACCACTGTGGGCGAGGTGCTGGTCGAGGGATGTCTTGCTGTAGCATAACAACAACACGGCAGTGCCTTTGTTGTGCAGCATCATAATCTGCAGGGTGCTGAAGCGAGACAAGACCTGATCACCAAGCTGATGCCACAGCAGATACAGATTTCTGCCACAGGGCCGGGTACGATTGACCAACGAGATCAGGTTGGCCGGCTTGACTCCGGCCAACACTTCGGCACATTCAAGCATCAGGTGCGCCGTCAGGCAGTCCAGTGGATCGTTAAACTGCTCAAGCAGGCTCATGGTTGTCGTGGCAACGTTCGGCTGCTGGTGTTGAGATCTGCTCTGTGTGGCCACGACTCGTTCCTTGCAAATGAATTTTGTTATCAATATCTGCTTTGTGTGCTGGTGTCAACAGGTTTTTTCAAGGAGGGGCGTTAATGTCGGGGCGGGATCAGTGGCCGGCGCAGTGCATACAGGTGCCGTAGACAACAATCGTCTTGGAGTCGATCTGGCCCCAATTGCTGACGTCGGCAGGCAGGTCAAGCCGGTCAATGGCCGGCCACTGGAAGTCCACTACACGTTTGCAACGGCTGCAAATTAAGTGGTGATGTGGTGCGTAGACCGCCTCAAAGCGGGCTTGGCTTTCAGCAGTTTGAATGCGCGAGACAAGGCCATGCTGTTCCAGGGTGGTCAGGGTGCGATAGACGGTGTCCAAAGAGATCGAGGGCAACGACGGCAGGAGACGCTTGTGAAGTATCTCGGCCGAGGGATGGTCGGGCTCCAGTAACAAGTGGCGGTAAATCTCGGTCCGTTGATGGGTAACCTTCAAGCCGGCCTGCTTGCAGGCCGTAACGAACTGTTGCATAGTCTGCTCTAGCTGTTCCTTGGTAAGGGGCTTCGCCACGGCAGCACTCCTCTTTGGCATTATTTGTTAAGAAGTATTATTTTTTGCACTGAATTTGTCAAGAAAACATTGCGTGACCATGTTGTTATCTGCTGCACCAATGCTTGTTGAATCCCCAAAATACGTTACAGTATGCATATACGTCCCTGATGAGAAAGGAAGCGTTCGATGCCTGACAATCTGTTCATACCGTCCGTTGACCTGCGGATCGGTGCCCTTGAGGAGTACAATCGGACCCAAAAGCTAAAGGCTGCACGGCATCACCAGCGGCCAAAAAAGCGCTGCTGCATCACCCTGTCCCGTCAGTATGGTTGCCAGGGCTACCCGGTGGCGGAGCGATTGTGCGAGCTGATGCAGCAGCAGACCGGAGAACCGTGGCTCCTGATTGATCGGGCGGTACTCGATGAGGTGGCCAAGCACCATAATATTTCAAAAGAAATTCTTGAAAACCTTGGTGAGAAAAACCGGATACTCGATGATCTGCTGGCTACCTTTTCACCTCGCTGGACCCATAGTCAGGACTGCTTTCGCCTGCTCTGCAAACATGTCGTCTCCCTCGCAGAGCAGGGTAATGTGATCATCCTTGAGTTGGGGGGAGCCATAATAACCCGGCATTTTGAGCATGCCTGGCACTTCAGGATGTACGGCTCTCCATCGTTCAAGGTGCGTACCATTGCCCAGCGATTGAAGATGGCAGAAGAGGAGGCCGAACAGTTTGTGATGCGGCAACAGCGTCAGCGCGATGCCTTTGTACGTGATTTCCTGCATCAGAATGATCATGATCAGCTGCTGTATGACCTTTTATTTAACAACGACCGGATTGAGCCAGAAAAGATTGCCCAGACCATTGCCTGTTTTGTGGCAGCGGAATGTTAACAATAGTAAATCGGACTCATTTTGTCTTGACAATTTATTAAATAGGTATTATTCCTGTTTCACCAATAACGAACCTGAATCATGTATCCAAGGAGGAACTATCGATGGCTAATGGACCGAAGACCGAACAGAATCTGATGGATGCCTTTGCTGGCGAATCGCAGGCCAACCGTAAGTATCTGGCCTTTGCCAAGCAGGCCGACAGTGACGGATACCCCCAAGTGGCACGTCTGTTCCGGGCTGCAGCCGAGGCTGAGACGGTACATGCCCATGCTCACCTGAAAGCGCTGGGTGGCATCAAGAGTACGAAAGAAAATCTACAGGAGGCGATTGGCGGCGAGACCCACGAGTTCAAGGAGATGTATCCGCCGATGATCGAAGACGCCAAGCAGGAGGGCGCCACTGAGGCGTTGCGTTCCTTTAGCTATGCCAACACCGTTGAGAAGACCCATGCTGAATTGTACCAGAAGGCCTTTGATACCCTGGGGCAGGCTGGTGAGCAGTTCGATTACTACGTCTGTCCGATCTGCGGTCACACCCATGAGAAGGCTGCCCCGGACAAATGCCCGGTCTGCGGGGCGGCAGGCTCGGTGTTTATTAAGATCAGCTAGCCTGGTTTCATTGAAGCGGGTCGCCTCACAGGTCGCCCGCTTTTTATTAATCGGTTGATAAGTATTTTTACTGGTTAGGTTTGAAACTTGTTTTGTAGACTTTCGAAGATTGTATGCTAGCCTTTTTCTATCGGCCTGAACATTTCAGCGGAGCAGAGAACCTGGATCGAACGTAACTCATTGAAAGGAGCAGATTGCATGGGAGACAACAGTAAATGCCCGGTAACGGGCAAGTCCAGCAGGCAAGTGGCTGGTGGCGGTACGTCAAACAGGGATTGGTGGCCGAATCAGTTAAACCTCCACATTTTGCATCAGCATTCCGACAAGTCTAATCCAATGGGCAAGGAGTTCACCTACCGGGAAGAGTTTAAAAAACTCGACTTGGCCGCCATCAAAAAGGATCTGTATGCCCTGATGACCAACTCGCAGGAGTGGTGGCCGGCCGACTGGGGGCACTACGGCGGGCTGATGATCCGGATGGCCTGGCACAGCGCCGGCACGTACCGGATGGGCGATGGCCGTGGCGGGGCCGGTTCAGGGTCCCAGCGTCTGGCGCCGCTCAATAGCTGGCCGGACAACGTGAACCTGGACAAGGCCCGTCGTCTGCTCTGGCCGATCAAGCAGAAATACGGCCGCAGGATATCCTGGGCCGACCTGATGATCCTGGCCGGCAACTGTGCCCTGGAGTCGATGGGCTTCAAGACCTTCGGTTTTGGCGGCGGTCGTGAGGATGTCTGGGAGCCGGAAGAGGATGTCTACTGGGGTTCCGAAGAGGAGTGGCTGGCCACCAGCGACAAGCCCCAAAGCCGCTACAGTGGCGAACGAGACCTTGAAAATCCGCTGGCCGCGGTGCAGATGGGCCTGATCTACGTCAACCCCGAAGGGCCGGACGGTAACCCGGATCCGGTTCTCTCTGGCCGTGACGTGCGCGAGACCTTTGCGCGCATGGCCATGAACGACGAAGAGACCGTGGCCCTGGTGGCTGGCGGTCACACCTTCGGCAAGTGTCATGGTGCCGGTCCGGCTACCCATGTGGGTCCTGAGCCGGAGGCGGCGCCTGTTGAGGAACAGGGGCTGGGCTGGATTAGCAGCTTCAAGAGCGGCAAGGGTGGCGACACCATCAGCAGCGGCATCGAGGGCGCCTGGAAACCAAACCCCACCACCTGGGACATGGGCTACCTGAAGGTGCTGTTTAAGTACGACTGGGAGTTGGTCAAAAGCCCGGCCGGAGCCAACCAGTGGTTGGCCAAGGATGTGGCAGACGAGGATATGGTGGTGGACGCCCACGACCCCACCAAGAAGCGGCGGCCGATGATGACCACCGCCGACCTGTCCCTTAAATTTGACCCGATCTACGAACCGATTGCACGGCGCTATCTGGCCAATCCGGAGCTGTTTGCCGACGCCTTTGCCAGGGCCTGGTTCAAGCTGACCCACCGCGACATGGGTCCCAAGGTCCGTTATCTCGGCCCCGAGGTGCCGGCCGAGGACCTGATCTGGCAAGATCCGGTGCCTGCAGTTACCCATGAGCTGCTTAACCAGCAGGATATCGCTGAGCTTAAGACAAAGATGCTGGCCTCGGGCCTTTCGATATCTCAGTTGGTCAGCACCGCCTGGGCCTCTGCTTCAACCTTCCGCGGTTCCGATAAGCGGGGCGGCGCCAACGGTGCCCGCATCCGTCTGGCCCCGCAAAAGGACTGGGAGGTTAATCAGCCGGCGCAGCTGGCTACGGTGCTCAAGGCCCTGGAAGGGATTCAGCAGCAGTTTAATAAGGCCCAATCAGGAAACAAGCGGGTTTCGCTGGCAGATCTGATCGTCTTGGGCGGTTGCGCTGCAGTGGAGCAGGCGGCCAAGGATGCCGGTTTTACGGTGACGGTGCCTTTTACACCGGGACGCAGCGATGCCACCCAGGAGCAGACCGACGCGGCATCCTTTACAGTGTTGGAGCCCAAGGCCGACGGGTTCCGCAACTACCAGAAGGCCAAATTCGCCGTCAGCGCCGAGGAGTTGCTGGTTGATCGGGCCCAGCTGCTGACCCTGACCGCCCCTGAGATGACGGTGCTGATTGGCGGTTTGCGTGTGTTGAACGCCAATCACGGACAAACTTCACACGGTGTCTTCACCAAACGCCCAGAGACGCTTAGTAATGATTTTTTTGTGAACCTGCTCGATATGGGTACGGTCTGGAAGCCAACGGCCCAGGATCCTGACCTCTTTGAGGGGCGTGACCGCAGCAGTGGCAAGCTGAAATGGATCGCTACCCGTCTCGACCTGGTCTTTGGCGCCAACTCACAATTACGTGCCATTGCGGAGGTGTATGGTTGTACCGACTCCCAGGAGAAGTTTCTGCAGGACTTTGTCGCGGCCTGGAACAAGGTGATGAACCTGGACCGCTTCGATCTGGCCTGATGTCTTGCTCTTTCTGGCGGGGGTGACCCCGCCAGACCCACGGAAAGGAGGGTATTGGTATGGCAGAACCAGGACAAGGCTGCGTAAAACCGGCCGGAGGACCAGTGGCAGCTGCGGCGTCGCCGCCAACCACCGCACAACCAGCAAAGGAGGAGCGAATCATGAACGTTGCACGGGTGGGCCATCCGGCCCCAGATTTTGAGGCCAATGTCTATGTAAATGGTGGTTTCCAGACCATGAAGCTCTCCGATTACAAAGGCAAATGGATCGTCCTCTGCTTCTATCCAGGCGATTTTACCTTTGTCTGACCGACTGAATTGACGGCGGTCGCCGTCAAGCATGCCGAACTGAAGGAGCTGGGGGTGGAAAGTTTTGCCGCAAGTACCGACAGCCGCTTTGTGCATAAGATCTGGCAGGCTGAGGAACTGTCCAAAATGGTACCAGGCGGGGTGCCGTTCCCGATGATCGCTGATGCCAGCGGTCTGATCGGCCAGGCCTACGGTGTCTTTGAACCGGCAGCCGGGGTTGATATCCGTGGTCGCTTTATTATCGATCCCGATTTTATCATCAGGGCCATGGAGGTATTGACCCCTGAGGTGGGCCGCAGCGTCACCGAACTGATCCGACAGATCAAGGCCTTCCAGCATGTCCGCGCCACCGGCGAGGTGATGCCGGCCGGCTGGACACCGGGTAAGCCGACTCTTAAACCTGGTCCCGATCTGGCCGGCAATGTTTGGAAGGAATGGAAGCCGGAGATGGCGTTCTGATGCGGCTGATTCCAACTCAAGGCGATATCTTGTATTGAGGAAACTGGCCGGGTGCTTAATGGCATCCGGCCAGACACATGCGGTGTGTTCTGGAGGTTTTTTGTGCAGTACTTATCCATGCTCTATCGTCTGCTAATCACCTTTTGGGTGGGTGGTGCTGCACTGTTCACCTTTGTCCTGACCCCTACGTTGTTCAAAACTTTTGATCGCGATCTGGTCGGCAATATTGTCGGAGCCCTGTTCCCCGGTTATTTCAAGTGGGGGCTGGTCTGCGGGGTATTTGCCCTGGCCTGTCTGCTGTTTACTCGCAGCCGTCAGTGGGTGGTCTCCAGTGCAATTGTCGTGGCTATGCTGGCAATTACCTCGCTGCAGGCGTATAGTATCGAACCTCGGGCTGCGGCCATTAAAAAAGAGATTCCCTCCTTTGTTACCACGCCGGCCGATCATCCGGCGCGTCAGGCCTTCAGAAGGCTGCATGGTTGGTCGGCGGCAAGTAACCTGGGAGTTATCGGCGGTGGCATTGCACTGCTGATTCTGTTACCATTTCACCACACCACAGGAAAGGAGCAGTAAGCGATGGGAAAATCAGTAAAAGGTACCAAGACCGAACAGAACCTGATGAAATCCTTTGCCGGCGAGAGCCAGGCCCGTATGCGTTACACCTATTTTGCAGCCGCTGCCAAAAAAGAAGGCTATGTGCAGATTGCCGATATCTTTGAGGAGACCGCCAACCAGGAAAAGGAGCATGCCAAGCGCTTCTTCAAGTTTCTGGAAGGGGGCATGGTGGAGATCACCGCCAGCTTTCCGGCCGGCGTGATCGGCACCACTGCCGAGAACCTGAAGGCTTCTGCCGATGGTGAGCATGAAGAACACAGCGACCTGTACCCGGCCTTTGCCCAAATGGCGCAACAGGAAGGCTTTGCCGAGATCGCCGCAGTCTGGACCGCCATCTCGGTGGCCGAGAAACAGCACGAGAAGCGTTACCGCGACCTGCTGGCCAATATCGAGGCCGGTCGGGTCTTTAAACGGGATAAAGTGGTGGTCTGGCGTTGTCGTAACTGCGGCTACCTGCACACCAACGCCGAGGCACCGGACAAGTGTCCGGCCTGTGCCCACCCCCAGGCCCACTTTGAACTGCTGGGTGAGAACTGGTAACACCAGCTATTGTCGCTGCCGTCTCACGTATAACGGCCGCCCCCGATCAGGGAGCGGCCGTTATCATTTTGTGCGGCTTGAGGGTTGCGTTACGGCAAACGCAGCTGGTTAGAAATAATAACGCAGCCGCAGCTCGAAGCGGGCGTCGTTCTGCTTTTCAGCGAACTCGGTCTGGTTGGCGCCTACGGTGACGGTACCCTTCAGTCGCAGTTCCAGGTTGGTGATGCCGGTGTAGAGCAGTTCCGGGGCCAGCGACAGGCTGCCGTCCCGCAGGTTGGCGATGGCGGTCAGGGCCGGGGTAAGGTAGAGGATGTCAGCTGGCTCCTTCTGGCTGACCCGGGCATAGAGGTAATCGGTCATCGGGGCAATGCGGCTGTAGGACTGCAGCTGTCCCAGCCGTTGCAGTTGGGTGGGGTTACCGGTTTGCTGCCAGTGGTCAAAGCCTTGGTCCACCTGGTCGTAAAAGGTCCGCATCTCGTCACGGCTATGGCCGTTGCCGTTGCGATAATATTCAAGGATGTAGGTGGTGTCCTGCTCGGTCAGGTAGCGCAGCCCCATGAGCCAGCTGGTGGCGTTGCTGCGTTTCAGGATGACCTGGCCGGACGGCAGCAGCACCTGTTGCGGGGCATCAACCACCCAGGCCAGCTCGCCGTGCAGTTCGAAGTTGGTGGTCAGATTGCGGGAAAAATCCAGGCCGTAGCTGGCACTGCGGCTGCCGCGTCCCATCAGCAGCAGGTCGATATCGGTATCGTACAGCAGCAGGTAGAGTTTGCCGCCCCAGTTGAGCTGATCGCTGCTGCCGAAGTCGTCGTTCAGGTCGTGCCGTTGGGGTAGCAGTACCGGTGTGATGGCCAGGGTCTGCAAGGGACCGTCAAAGCTCTGGATGTAATCGGCGGTGGCCAGCCAGTAACCTTCCAGAGACAGCTCGGGGTCATCGGGATTCTTGGGGCGGTCAAAGAAGGCCACCGGGTTCCAGGCATAGCCCTTGCCCCAGCGTAACGAGCGCTTGCCCGCCAGGGCCTTGAAGGAGTCATTGGGCTTGGCCTGCAGCCAGGCCTCGTACCAGGTCAGCTTCAGGTCGTTTTCCAGCCGGGTGTTGGTATAGTCCAGGCTGGGCTGCACAAACAGTTTGGCCCAGTCCTTCTCAATGCTCCCTTCCAGCAATAGCTTGCCGTTGAAATCTGGCAACGCTTGATCGACATCACGATTGTAATAGCGCAACCTGCTCAAGGCAGCGTTCCGGTCCACCAGGTTGAGCCCCGGCCGTAGCTCGCCATAGCCGCCCAGATACCAGATTTTTTTCTCGATCTCAGCGTCATCAAAGGTGAACTCTTCGGCAGTCGCCGGTGCAACCGCCACAAGCAGCAGTATCAGCAGTAGACGTAGCATCTATCTCAGCGAATCAATCGCAGACATGCCGTTCAGCGTAAATACCTCGTCCTTAAAGCTGCGCTTCTTGACCTTGGCGTAGAGCATCACCGATCGGTATCCCTTGTAGAGCGGTGAGTCGGTCTCGACGGTGGCCGGTCGTGTAATGCCGCTAAAATCCTTGATGTCTTTGAAGTAGAGGGTCTTGATCAGCATGCCGGCCTCGGTCAGACACTCGATCCTGTGGGGCATTTTTTTGCTCTTATCGGCCCAGATTCGCACCCGGTCGTAGGCTACGCTCCGGTTTTTGGCCTTCAGGTGCAGCAGGTAGTCGGTCCCCTTGTCTTCAACCTTCTCCACCCGGTACTCGGTATCGTAATCCAGTTGCAGGATGTCGGCATTGTTGAACACACCACCCACCACTGACTGCAGCGAGGTGATTCGCACCGGTTTGCCCACATTGGGGATCAACAGCCACAAGTTATCCCCTAACCGCAGGGTGGTGCGTCCTTTGTCGCTGGCCGGGGCCAGAAACAGCGAGGCCACCTTGTCAGTCCCCTTTTTGACCGTGTAAAGTGTAAACTCTTTACGGCTGCCGTCTGGTTCGATGTTGATCAGCTTGCGGTACGACTCGTAGCTTTCCGGGTTCAGGTTGCGGTCGATCTGCTGTAAGAGCTGCTGGCCGTCCAGGGCGAAGGCCGGAGCAGCAAGTGCCAGTGTGCTAAATAAAGCGAATAGAAAACGCATAGACAAGCTCCTATACATGGCGTAGTGCCTCGATCGGTTCCATCTTCGACGCCTTCAAGGCCGGTTGCAGGGTGGCCAGGACCGACACCACCACGACGATCAGTGAGACCATGATGATATCGGACGGCGCGATGGCGGCCTGCAACACCAGGCCGGTCTGCTGGCCAAAGGAAAAGGTAAGTTTTGACAGATTGACGATCAGTATAATGCCGATGCCAACCAGGTTGCCCACCACGGCGCCGAACAGCCCCAGGCAGAGTCCCTCCACCAGGAACAGCGCACGGATGGTGGCCGGCGGTGTGCCGATGGCGGCAATGGTACCGATCTCGCGGATCCGTTCGAAGACCGCCATGATCATGACATTCATGATGCTGATCAGGACGATGGCAATCAGCATCGCCTTGATGAAGATCGTCATCAGATTCAGCATTTTGGCGATCTTGGCAAAGGGAGAGAGGTCTTCCCAGCTGTGCAGTTCAAACATCGGCTTGCCCAACGTGTTTGTTTCCGTCCCCAACGCTGCACTGAGCTGTTTCGAGAGTTTGGTCAGGCTGTTGAACGAGGTCAGGCGTACCGCGATTTCGCTGATCTCAGGCTGCTCCATCCGCAGAAGCTCTACGGCGTCGTCAAAATGGACGTAGCCATCCCGACCGCCGGGTCCGGAAGCGCTTTCCAGGATACCGTTGACCCGGAACTGTTTGCCATTCACCGACCCGCTCTGGTTGGTGGCTACGATCACGATTGTATCACCCACCTTGACATTCATCCCGCGGGCCAGCAACTCCGGCACCAGAATTTCACCTCTGTTGAGGGTCTTGGCCCCGCTGACGACCCGCTCCGGCAGGAGCGGCACGGTGGCAAACTCCTTCTGCGGATCAACACCGTTCAGACGGATGTTGGTGGTCTCCATGAAGTTGCTGAACATGCCGCCGAATTTGATGCGGGGTGAGTAGGCGGCGATCCCCTTGTGCTGCGTAAGGATCGCCTCCAGCTTTTCAAAGCCGTTCGGTTTGATGTTCATGTTGAGCGGCAGGCTCTCGATGGCAGCCACATACCCTTTACGGTGGATTTGCAGGTGCCCCATCATCGAATCGGTGATCTGGCTGATCATCATATCCTTGAAGGAACTGGAAACGGCAGTGAACACCAGCACGAAGACCACCCCCAGGGTGACCAGGGTGGCGGTCAGGGCGGTACGCCGCTTGTAGCGCAGCAGATTGCGGATAGCGATCTTGATAACGTTGTTCATCAGGCTACCCCTCCCTTCAGTTCGCTCCCCTTCAGGATGCCGTCCTCCAGGTGGTGGATCACCTCAGCCTCGCCCACGATGCGGGGGTCATGGGTGGAGAAGACAAAGGTGGTGCCGAACTGGTCGCGCATCTGTTTCATCAGGTTGATCACCATAAAGGCGGTCTCGTGGTCCAGGTTGGCGGTGGGTTCATCGGCCAGCACCAGCTTTGGGTTGGTTACCAGGGCGCGGGCCACCGCCACCCGCTGTTTCTGGCCGCCGGAGATCTGATCAGGACGTTTGTGGGCCTGGTCGGCCATCCCTACAGCGGCCAGCAATTCCCTTACACGCTTATGTCTTTCCGGCTCTGCGGTTTTTTTGACCATCAGCAGGGGGTACTCGATATTTTCAAACACCGACAGGACCGGCAGCAGATTGAAGTCCTGAAAGATGAAACCGATCTGCTGGCCTCTGAAGGCGGCGCCAGTGGTGCGGTTGAGCGATGCCACGTTGGTGTCCGCAACCGTGAGCGTGCCGGCAGATGGTGCATCCAGACAGCCGATCAGGTTTAAGAGTGTAGTCTTGCCGCTGCCGGAGGGCCCCACAAAGGAGACAAACGAGCCGGCGTTGATCTGAAAGCTGACCCCTTTCAGCGCCTCGACCTCGGTCTCACCGGTGCGGTAGACCTTGCGCACCTGTTCAGCAATCACCAGTGACATAGGAAGTCCTTTCATGTCTGCTAAAGATTGTAGCCGTATATCAGTCTAGCGTGAAGATGTCATGACGCAATTATGAAGAATTATGAAGCATAAACGACAACGGCCGCCCCGGAATTCGGGAACGACCGTTGTCGTTGAAGCTATCTGGAGAGTTTTACTTCCAGGGTGCTGCGCCTACCGCAACCTTCATCCCCTTCTTCTCATAGGCAGCTTTTTCCCAGGGCCAGATGGCGGACCAGTCGTCCTGTTTTTTGGCATCGCCGTCTTTTTTCAGGGCCCAGTGGTATTGGTCCGGGGTCAGGCCATAGGAACGGCCCTGGGCGTCCTTGTTGAAGAGGTGCTGGCGGGGATAGGCTCGGCCGCCTTCATTGGCCCAGTCGCCGTAACCGTACTTGGCCCAGCCCTTGCTGCCGTCCAGCACCTTCATGTAGGCGGCGGTCTTGTCGCCATGACAGGCAGCGCAGGTTGCTTCAGCCGATTGCTTCAGCACCTTGCTGGGGGCGTTGATGCCGATCTTGTGGGAGGCGTGGCAGTCGAAGCAGGCCATCTGGGCGTGGACGCTGTCCTTGCCGTGGATGGTGGCCGACAGGCGGAGGTCCATGTCCATCTGGTGGTCGCGGCGTCCTTTGCCGTCGATGGAGGTCTGGCGGTTGCCCTTGCCCCAGGCCGGACGGGTGTACTCGGCATGGTCGCTGTACTGGTCGCCGATCCGGTAGCCGCGCAGGTCGTTGGCGCCCTTGTTGTGCAGGTTCTTGGCGGTACGGGTGTGGCACTGCTCGCAGACCATCTTGCGGGTCTCAACGTTGGTGATCTTGCCGGGGTTGATGATGTTGGCCTTGGAGGGGGCCTTGGCGTGGGCAGAGCCCGGGCCGTGGCAGGCCTCGCAGCTGATGGCGATGTCGGCCACGAAGATATCCTTCAGGTCCTTACGCTTGCCGGCCACGAAGTCGGCCTTGGCAGTGTTCCAGCCCTTGACGTCAAAGCCGGTGGTGTGACAGCCGATGCAGCGTTCCTGCCAGGAGTAGAACTCACCGTAGCTGTTCTTGTTGATCTCGCCGTCCTTAGGCTTCATCTCCAGGGTCAGGAACTTCCAGCCGGCCCGCTCTTTGTTGCCGGGGTACTGGATCACCTGGGACTTGTCGATGGTCCAGGAGATGCCGCCGTCCTTGGTGGTCTGCAGATAGGCCTCGGTGGGGGCGCCGTCATAATAGACCGTGTAACGCTGCTTGCGGACCTGGCCAACCACGTAGCCCACCTCGTCCAGTTTGAATTTACGGACCGTGACGTAGTTGGTGGTCTTGTCTTTCTGGTCCAGGATCATGTGGCTGTCCAGCTTGTCCCAATCCCGCTGCACCCAGGCAAAGACGTTGCTGTAGTACTCCTTGCCCATGGCGGGACCCTTGCGGGCCTTCATGGTGTGGCGGGTCTGCTTCCAGGTGTCGTGGGTGTCGGCGTGACAGGCCTTGCAGCTGTCGCCGCCCACATAGGCGCCGTTCTTGGCGATCTCGGCCAGCTTCTTGTCCGGGTACTCCGCTGCCAGGGCAGGCAGAGCCGCCAACATCACGGTTACAACACTAGCCAATACGATCTGGTACATAGTTCTTCTTGGGTGTGCAGGTTCAGTCTGATCAGATACAGAAAAGAATAATCGTTAGCCTTGTTGTAACAAGGTAGATCTGAAAGGACAACTGACGCTTTCCTGACAAAGCTGTCAGATTTAAGCGGTACTAGAGGATACCGGCGGCCAGCAGCAGGGCTGTGGCGCAGAGCATCACCGCGACCAGGCGCTTCAGCCAGCTGATGGTGACTTTTTTGACCAGGCGGTTGCCGATGAAGGCCCCCATAAAGGCAGCTATGGTTGCGGTCAGCAGCAAGGGCCAGTGGGTGCGTTCGAGGTGCTGGAGGGAGCTTGCGTAGAGTGATAGGCGCGACAGGTCCACCAGGCAGGCGATTACCACGCCGGTGGCGATAAAGGCCTCCTTGGAGAGGCCGCTGGCGACCAGGAAGGCGCTGCGGAAGGCCCCTTGATGACCGGACAGGCCACCAAAGAAACCGCTCAGCAGGCCGCCGGCAGCCAGAAAGCGCCGGTCTTTGACAACAAACGTTTCTGAACGACTGCTGGCTTCGAACAGGGCGAAGCCGAGCATCAGCAGGGCGATCAGTAGCTTGGTTGCAGTCAGGACATACTGACGGCCAAACAGGGTGTAGTGGGCAAGATCCTCAAGGCTGCCAAGTTGCTGCAGCAGCCAGGCACCGACAAAGGCCGCAGCTATGGCCGGGATGCCGAACTGCAGCACCGTGTGGCGATCGGCCGTTCTCCCCACCAGGGTCAGTTTGAAGAGGTTGTTGAGAAAGTGTACGACGGCGGTCATGGCGATGGCCGGTTGCACCGGAAAGAACAGCAGAAAAGCCGGCAAGAGCAGGGTGCCAAGCCCGAAGCCGGAAAAGAGGGTCAGCCCCGATGCCAAAAGGGCCACCAGTGCTACCAGTAGATAGACGATCAAAGCTTCAGGCATCCGGTGTCTTTCGTGTCAGGCTGTTGTTTGCGTCTGCTGTAGAGGGAAAGGTAATCCTGAACAGCGTACCGCCGCCGGGGTTGTTCAGGATAGCGATGGAACCGCCGTGGGCTTCCAGGGCAGCCCTGGTGATGGAAAGTCCCAGGCCGGTGCCACCCTTGTCGCGTGAGCGGCCGTTATCCAGCCGGTAGAAGCGGTCAAAGACCCGTTGCTTTTCATCATCCGGGATGCCCGGACCCTGGTCTGCAATCTCTACGATACGATCCCCTGTTGCCTGCTGGAAGAACCGTACGGTGATCCGGCTCTGTTCAGGCGAATACTTGATGGCGTTGTCCACCAGGTTCAGAAAGGCCCGCCGTAGCATGCAGGCGTCAGCCGGCATGGTCAGGCTGGTGTTCCGTTCGAAGACGATCTGCTGTTGCCGGTCCTCGGCCAATACAGAAAGGAACTCGATCACATCGGCCAGCAGTTCGCCCACCTCTTCTGGCTGTTTCAGAAGTGCGCTGCTGTCAGCACGACTTAAGAGCAGCAGGGATTCCACGGTCTGCACCAGCCGGTCGGTCTCCTCCAGCATGCTGCCGATGGTCTCGCGACATTCTGGGCTGACGGTCTGCTGCTGCAGGGCAGTTTCACCAATGCTGCGGATGGCGGTCAGCGGGGTGCGCAGTTCGTGGGAGGCGTCGCTGGTAAAGCTGCGCAGCCGTTCAAAGGTGCTCTCAAGGCGTTCAAAGGTCTGGTTGAAGACGATGGCCAGATTGCTGAACTCGTTTGATTCCACGCTGACCGGCAACCGGGCGGAGAGGTTCTCTGCGCCGATCTCACGGGCTTTGGTGGTGATGTTTCTGATCGGCGCCAGCACCCGGCCGGCGATCAGATAGCCCACCAGCAGCGACAGCACCACAGAAACCGGCATGATCAGCAGGATGATCAGGGCCAGGGTGTTGAGGGTGCGGCGGTAATTGCTTTCTTCGTGAGCCACCACAATCTGGTAGAGCTGGTCATGCAGAGGCAGCAGTTGGCTTTGGACCCGGTAGAGTTGTTTGCCGTCAACACGGATGGAATCTGGAACAGGGTGGGGATTGCCCGCTCCCAGCAGGGGATCGAGTCCGGACTGCTGCCAATCCTGGGAGGCGATCAGGGGGCGGTTGCCGTCCCGTACCCGAAAGTGGTGCACCGGACCCATCTGCGCCAGTTTCTGGAGGCCATCCGGGTCGAGCCGCAGGTAGTTGGCGACGGTGGCCAGATCCTTGCGCAGATGGTTGTTGATCTGGTTGATCAGCATGGACTGTACGAAATAGTAGATACCTGCCGAAAACAGTACCACGGTAGCTGTTAACGCCGCGCCGTAGAGCAGGGTAAAGCGTAGACGGATGTTACTGGGGCGCAGCATGTTCATCCTCGGCAGATGCCATGAAGCCCACGCCACGGATGGTGCGGATCAGCTTGAGGGGGTAGGGGCCGTCCACCTTGCGTCGCAGGCGGGCGATATTGACGTCGATTACGTTGTCCAGAGGGGTGGAGCGCTCCCGCACCTTCCAGACATCATGGGCCAGCATCTCGCGGGAGACCACGTGCCCTTGGTGCTTGAGCAGGTATTCCAGCAGTTCAAATTCCCGCGAGGTAAGTTCAAGGGGCTGGTCGTTGCGTAGGGCCTGGTGGTTGGCCGGGTTCAATGCCAGGTCGGCCAGGTTGAGTGGTTTATCTGTTTCCTGGCGACCGCGACGCAGCAGCAGGCGAATGCGGGCCAGCAGTTCCGGGAAGGCGAACGGTTTGACCAGATAGTCGTCGGCGCCACTGTCCAGGCCCAGTACCCGGTCCTCCACCGTGTCCCGTCCGGTCAACACCAGCACCGGCAGGGTGAACCCCTTGGCTCGCAGGGTGGTCAGGATCTCCAGGCCGTCACGACCCGGTAGCATCAGATCCAGCAGCAGCAGATCGAACGGTTCGCTGCTCAGACAAAAGAAGCCTTCTTCGCCGCTGGCTGCGGTGACCGCCTGATACCCCTCGGCCTCCAGGCCCCGTTTGAGGGCCTCGGCGATCTTATGTTCATCCTCCACCACCAGAATCCGCATGGTTTACTGCTCCTTGTCGTGACTCTATCAGGCAATGCCGTGAGATACAACTGACCGGTTTCTGACAAAGCTGTCAGAAACCGGTTCGATTAAGCGGCCGGTTTGTCTGTTTGAAACAATATTTTCGTGCCGGTTTACTTGCATATCAGCGCTCCGGTTCTATAGTTATCTAAAGAGATCAGATCTGAGGCGGTTTGTAAGGAGTAGCCCTATGGCAATCAGGCAGGAGTTGCTGGATGAGTTGCAACAGCGTCGCGCAGTGGCTTTGGCGGGAGGCGGCAAGGAAAAGATCAAAAAACGTCACGCTGAGGGGCGCTTGAGCGCCCGTGAGCGGGTCGAGCAGTTGTTTGATCCGGCATCATTTTGTGAGCTCGGCATGCATGTCAACCATGCCTGTCATATGCCGGGCTTCGCCGATAAATTTATGCCGGGCGATGGGGTCGTCACTGGCACCGGCAACGTGGATGGACGGCCGGTGGCGGTCTTCAGCCAGGATTTTACCGTGGGCGGCGGTGCCCTGGGGCATATGCATGCCAAAAAAATCTGCGACATCATGGCGATCGCCTGTGAGACCGGCATTCCGGTGGTGGCGATCAACGATTCCGGCGGGGCCCGCATTCAGGAGGGAATCCACAGTCTGTCCGGCTATGGCCAAGTCTTTTATCAGAATGTGGCCGCCTCGGGGGTGGTGCCGCAGATCGCCATCATCGCCGGCCCCTGCGCCGGTGGGGCCGCTTACAGCCCGGCCCTGATGGACTTTCTGATTCAGACCCGTACTCATTCCAGCATGTTCATCTGTGGGCCGGAGGTGATCAAGGCCGCCACCGGCCAGGTGGCGCCGATTGAACAGTTCGGAACGGCCGAGGCTCATGCCGCGGTGAGCGGTAATATTCATTTCATTGCCGAGGATGACCGCCATGCCATCAGTATCGCCCAGCAGTTGATCAGCTTCCTGCCGCTCAACAATATGCAGGACCCGCCGCACCAGATCCCAGAAGAGATACGTCTGACACCGGATCAGACGATGAATAAGCTGGTGCCTGACGATCCCAAGAGTGCCTACGATGTCTATGCCGTGATTGAGCATCTGCTTGATGCGGGACAGTGGCTGGAGGTACAGCGCGAGTTCGCCCGCAATATCGTGGTTGGCTTTGGTCGCATCAGCGGCATGGTGGTGGGGATTGTTGCCAACCAACCGGCTTATAAGGCCGGTTGTCTGGATATCGACAGCTCCGATAAGGCGGCCCGTTTTATCCGCTTTTGCAACGCCTTTAACGTGCCGCTGGTCAACCTGGTGGATGTGCCCGGTTTTATGCCCGGCCTGGCCCAGGAGCGGGGTGGCATCATCCGTCACGGCGCCAAGATGCTGTTTGCCTATGCAGCCGCCACGGTGCCCAAGATCACGGTGATCATGCGCAAGGCCTACGGTGGCGCCTATCTAGCCATGTGCTCCAAGGATATGGGGGCTGATTTCATCTTTGCCTGGCCCTGCGCCGAGATTGCCGTAATGGGGGCCGAGAGCGCGGCCAAGATCATCTACAAAAAAGAGATCGAGGAGGCGGAAGATCGTGCCTCCAAAGAGGCCGAGCTGGTGCAGTCCTACCGGGAGCACTTTGCCACCCCGTATCAGGCGGCATCACGGGACATGGTGACCGATGTGATCGAACCATCTGAGACCAGGGCACGAGTTGGGCTGGCCCTGCGTATTGCCCTCACCAAACGGGTGAGTCGGCCGGCCAAGAAGCATGGCCTGATTCCGCTGTAAGGAGCGCACGGTGTCAACCACAACACAACCACAGCCAGCTACTGTTCAGCCCCCGGCCGTTTTCACGGTGCTGGACGACGGCACGGTGCTGTACAGAACTTATCAGGACGCGCAAGCGGCCCGTCTGCTGCAGGTCGACGGGCAGAAAAGCCAAGCGTTGAAAGCTCCATCGCAGGTCAAGCTGGGTGAACAGTATCTGGCCAAGGATGGGAACGCCGCTCCCTACAGTCTGGGTGGGCTGGTGGAGTTCCAGGTGACTGGCCTGATTGTGGTGCTGGTGGTGCTGGTCTCCTTAAGCCTGATCTGTGCAGCCATTGGACGGTTGCTCAACCGGTTGCATACACCGCAAGCCTCGACAGCGAGTATCGCCACAGCCATACCCACAGAAAATCCGGCCACAGCCAGTATCCACCCCGGATTGACCGATCAGCAGCTGCTGGTGCTGTTGACCGCTGCCGCCAGTGAGGTTCTGGAAGAACCGGTGCGGGTCGAACGTTTTCGGCCGCTGAACGCCAGGGATCTGACTTGGGCCTCCCAGGGACGGCATGCCCTGCAGGACCATCGCCTTAAATAAGTCGAAAGGAAGATACGTTATGAAACTGCTTCGGATCACCCTGGAAGGTAAAAGCTACGAGGTTGGTGTGGAGGTGCTGGATGACGGCGCTGACGCAGCCCGATCATCCGCTGCCTTGCTCCATCCTGTTCAGCAGATGCCGCAAGCCGTGGCGACCCCGACAGCCCAGCAGACCTCGGGTGACAGGCGGGTGAACAGCCCGATGGCCGGCAACGTCTTCAAGTGTCTGGTCAAGGCAGGGGATGCGGTGACGGTCAATCAGACGGTGATCGTACTGGATGCGATGAAGATGGAGACCCCGGTGGTTTCGCCGGTGGCCGGCACGGTGCGGGCCGTGCTGGTCAAGGTAGGTGATGCGGTGGATGAGGGTACCACGCTGTTGCAGATCGAGGGGTGAGTTTGATGCTGAACATTCTGAATGATGTGCTGCAGATGCTAGTCCACGATACCGGCTTTCAGTACCTGTCGGCCAGTATGCTGACCATGTGGGCCATCTGCGGCCTGCTGTTCTATCTGGCCATCAAAAAGCAGTACGAGCCGCTCTTGTTGCTGCCGATCGCCTTCGGGGCGCTGCTGGCCAATCTGCCCACCCGGGCCCTGTACGATGGCGGCTGGACCATCGACGGCATGTTCCATCCCACCGCCGGCCTGTACTATTTCATCAGCCAGGGGATCCAACTGGAGCTGTTCCCGCCGATCATCTTCCTGGGGGTAGGGGCCCTGACCGATTTCGGACCGCTGATCGCCAATCCCCGCACCCTGCTGCTGGGCGCGGCGGCACAGCTGGGGGTCTTTGCCACCATGTTCTGTGCCGTGGCCACCGGCATGTTCACCCTGGGGGAGGCCGCCTCGATCGGCATCATCGGTGGCGCCGACGGCCCCACCTCGATCTTTCTGGCCAATAAGCTGGCCCCGCACCTGATCGGTCCGATCGCGGTGGCGGCCTACACCTACATGAGCCTGGTGCCGCTGATCCAGCCGCCGATCATGCGTGCCTTGACCACTGATGCCGAAAAACGGATCAGGATGAAGAGCCTGCGTAAGGTGGGCAAGCTGGAACGGCTGGTGTTTGCTCTGGTGGTGATGGTGCTCTGCATCATGGTGGTGCCTGACGCCTCGGCCCTGGTGGCGATGCTGATGCTGGGTAACGTATTGCGTGAGTCGGGGGTGGCGGACCGGCTGGTCAAGGCCTGCCAGAACGAGATCATCAACATCACCACTATCTTTCTGGGCACCTCGGTGGGGATGACCATGCAGGCCGATATCTTTCTGCGTCCCGGCACTCTGGTGATCATCGGCATGGGGGTGGTGGCCTTCGGGGTGTCCACCGCCGGCGGGGTGCTGCTCGCCAAGCTGATGAACTACCTGTCACCGCATAACCCGATCAATCCCCTGATCGGATCGGCCGGTGTCTCGGCAGTACCAATGGCCGCCCGGGTCAGCCAAAGTGTGGGCACCGAGTACGATCCCCAGAACTACCTGCTGATGCATGCCATGGGTCCCAACGTGGCCGGGGTGATCGGTACCGCTGTGGCGGCCGGCTATATGATCAGCCGACTGTCAGGAGGCTAGGGGCCAGACCGCCGCCGCAGCCACTTGTCCAGTTCCACCACCACCAGCACCGATGCGGCCACGGCCAGGATCTGCACCCATTCCGTTGCGCTGATCGGCACGGTGCGGAAGACCCACTGCAGCGGCGGGGCGTAGATAAAGGCCAGCTGGGCCAGTCCGGCAGCGATCATGCTGTAAAACAGAAACGGGTTGCCCAGTGGGTTGATGCTGAAGATCGATTCGTATTCCGACCGGCTGTTCCAGGCCTGGAAGAACTGGAAAAAGACCATGGTGGTCACCGCCACGGTACGGGCATGCTCCAGTGATCCCCCTGCCTGCAGGGTGCTGATGTAGTTCCAGGCCACACCAAGGGCAATCACCATCCCCACCAACACGGTGCGCTGGACCAACAGGCGGGACATGATCCCCTCCTGCGGGTCACGGGGCCGACGGTTGAGGATCCCCTTTTCCCCCGGCTCAAAGGCCAGGGAGACATCCTGCAGTCCGTTGGTGACAAGATTGATCCAGAGCAGCTGGGACGGCAGGTAGGGAATCGGCACCCCCAGCAGCATGGCGATCATGATTGAGATGATCGAGGCGATGCCGGTGGGCAACAGGAAGAAGGTCACCTTGCGCAGGTTGTCGAAGACGATCCGCCCCTCCCGCACCGCACTGAAGATACTGGCAAAGTTGTCATCGGTCAGTACCATGTCCGAGGCCTCCTTGGCCACGTCGGTGCCGGTGATCCCCATGGCCACCCCGATATGGGCCGCCTTCAGGGCCGGGGCATCATTGACCCCGTCGCCGGTCATGGCCACTACCTGACCGTGGCGGATCAGCTGGCGGGTGATCCGCAGTTTGTGCTCCGGCGCCACCCGGGCAAAGACCGAGACGAAGTTGACCCGCTCATACAGCGCATCATCATCCATCGCCTCAAGGTCGCGACCGGTCAGCACGATACCGTCCTGATCAATGATCCCCAGCTGTCGGCCGATGGCCTCGGCAGTCACGGCATGGTCACCGGTGATCATCACCACCCGGATGCCGGCTTTTTTGCAGCCGGCAATGGCCTCGATCGCCTCAGGGCGGGGCGGATCGATCATCCCCTGCAGTCCGGCAAAGGTCAGGCCGGATGTTGTATCGTGATGTCCCAGCACATCCTGGTCCGGGGCCGCATCTTTCCAGGCAAAGGCCAGCACCCGCATCCCCTGGGCAGCAAACCCGGTAGCCATGTCGGTGGCATCGGCCAACTGCTGCTCCGTCACCGCACACATCTCCAGCACCCGTTCCGGAGCCCCTTTGACGAAGATGACCCGTTTTCCGCCCTCCTGATGCAGTGTGGCCATGTAGCCTCGCTCAGACTCAAACGGGACCATGGACAGCTGTTCGTACTGTTCCTTTTCCAGCTCTGACTGCAGTCCGGCCTTCATGGCCGCCGTGATCAATGCCCCTTCAGTGGGGTCGCCATCCACTTTGAAGCGTTCTTCCTCCTCATAGACAACGGATTCGTTACACAGCAGGCCGATCCGCAGCAGCAGGGCCAGTTCCTGGTTGTCTGCCGCCGTGACCACAGTGTCGTCCAGTAGCACCTGGCCGTCAGGTTCGTAGCCGGTGCCGCTAATCCGGTACTGCTGGTGGCCGTCGTAGAGGCTGGTGACGGTCATCTCGTTGCGGGTCAGGGTGCCGGTCTTGTCCGAGCAGATCACGGTGGTGCTGCCCAGGGTCTCCACCGCCGGCAGCTTGCGGACAATGGCGTTGTGCTTGGCCATCCGGGCCACCCCCACGGCCATGGCAATAGTGACCACAATCGGCAGCCCTTCCGGGATAGTGGCCACTGCCGCTGCCACTGCCACCATGAACATGGTCTTGACCGTCTCACCCAGCAGCAGGCCGATCACGAATAATAGTGATGAGGCCCCTAGCACCAGCAGGCCGATCAGCTTGGCAAACTGCTCAATCTTGATCTGTATCGGTGCCTTGACCTGACCGATGCTGCGTACTTCACCGGCAATGGTTCCCAGGATGGTCTGGGTCCCGGTGGCCACCACCAGACCGCGAGCCCGGCCATTGACCACGGCAGTGCCCATAAAGGCCATATTTGTCTGGTCTGCCGGGGTCAGGTCTGATTCGGTCAGTACAGCAGTTGATTTATCAGCCGGCAGCGACTCACCGGTCAGCATCGCCTCGTCGATCCGCAGTTCAATGTCGTGCAGCAGGCGCAGATCGGCCGGTACTCGGGAGCCGGAGGCCAGCAGTACCACATCACCCGGTACCAGCTCGTGGCCTGGTATCTCCTGCTCATGGCCGTCACGGATCACCCGCGCCTTGGCTACCAGCAGGTTTTTCAGGGCCCGCACACTCTCCTCGGCCTTGAACTCCTGCAGGTAGCCGATGACCGCGTTCAAGAGCACCACTGCCAGGATCACACCGCTGTCGATGTACTCCTTCAAGAGCAGCGTCACCAAGGCCGCAATCAGCAGGATATAGATCAGTGGGCTCTTGAACTGGTGCAACAGGATCTGCAGGCGACTGATCTGTTCCTCATCAGCCAGCTTGTTGGGGCCAAAACGGTCCAGGCGGGCGGCTGCCTCCTGGGATGACAACCCAACCTCGCTGCTGGCCAGCTCATTAAGGGCCTGTCCGGCCTCTGTACGGTACCATTCCATCGGTGGTCCTTCCTTGGTGGTCGGTAGTTGGATGTCGGAGCAGCCGTAACCGATAACGGCTCATACGCGAACGAAGCAAGGATACCCGAGAACGTTCGCATTGGCAAATCAGGGTCGGTCGGGCCGCAGGACAGCATGGTGTATACTGCTTGACATTTTTGACCTGATTTCCGTTTAATGGGGTAACTGTTGCTATCCTGCACCTTCTGCTGTCCTAAAGGATCTGCTTCATGCGTCAATTCCGTGGTCTGCTCACCTGTGTCACTGTCTGTATGCTGGCAATCCTGCTGCATCTGACCGTGGTCTCCTGTTACCTGGGGGCTGGCGACCGGGCTGTGACAGACGGGGCCGAGGTTGCGCAGGCCCAGGGTGCTTCCGGGCACGCGGGGGATGCAGCCGGCCAGCAGAGTTTCAAACCTCCCAAACACGCCTTTGTTGATTACAGCGACTTTTTGCTCGTCAGCGTCATCCTGCCGCCAGACAGGGCATCCGTATCCCGGCTACTGGGCCATGAGGTCTCCGGTTCGCCTCCAGAGGTCTACCTCGATATCTTCATACCTCCCGATCGCACTGCCTGATCTTTTTTCCCGACACGTACCTCTGTACGGCACGGAGTTATAGCTGCTGCCGCACCGTTTCCCTCGCTTCTTGTCACCGCTCCCTTGTGCGGCGATTGGTGACGCATAACGTTACGTTCTGAACACGAAATGAAAAGGAGAACCGCAGATGTCCAAGACGCATCCGCCAATGATCGCTGAGAGCCCTCTGGTGGGCATCCTGACCGGCAGCCCCAACGACCTGCCCGTTGTTGTCAAGATCCGTGAGACCCTGACCGAGTTGGGTATTCCCAGCGAGATCGTAGTTGCTTCGGCACACCGCACCCCCGACAAGGTGCTGGCCTATCTGGAACGAGCCCATTGCGAAGGGGTGCAGGTGCTGATCGGCTGCGCCGGTGTGGCGGCCCACCTGGCCGGGGTGATCGCCGGCCATACGCTGCTTCCGGTGATCGGCGTGCCGCTTGGCAACGGTCCACTGACCGGTCTGGATAGCTTATTGTCTACCGTGCAGATGCCGCCCGGCGTACCGGTGGCCACGGTGGCCATTGACGGCAGCAAGAACGCCGCCATGCTGGCGGCCCGCATCCTGGCCCTTAAATACCCTGCAGTAAAAACGGCACTTGAGGAGGCGGCTCGCAAGGAGCGGGCTCGCTACGACCAGACCGCCGACCAGGCCTTGGCTGCCCTTTCCGGATCCTGACCCACAACGGGAGAAACCATGAAAGATATTGAACGCTTTATTAGCGGATTTCGCACCTTCAAAGAACACTACTTCGGTGCCGATGACAGTCATTTCGAGCCGCTTAAGCAGGGTCAGAGCCCCAAAACCATGATCATCGGCTGCTCCGATTCGCGGGTCGACCCGGCCATTCTGACCAACTGTTCGCCGGGCGATCTGTTTACCGTGCGCAACGTTGCCAACCTGGTGCCGCCCTGTGAAGAGGATGGGGGGCGGCACGGGGTCAGCGCCGCCCTGGAGTTTGCGGTCTGTCACCTGGGGGTGGAGCATATCGTGGTATTGGGCCACTCCCAGTGCGGCGGCATCAAGGCCCTGATGGCCGGTTCCTGCGGCTGCAAGGGGGGCGGCTTCATCTCCAACTGGATGTCGATTGCCGAGGCGGCACGGCAGCGGGTGTTGACCGAGTTGCCCGGCAAGGATGCCCCGTTGCAGCAGCGGGCAGCCGAACAGGCCGGTATTCTGCTCTCGCTGGAGAATCTGCTCAGCTTTCCGTTTATCCACCAGCGTGTGGCCGCCGGCAGCCTGTCGCTGCACGGCTGGTATTTTGATCTGGCCGAGGGGGCGCTGCTGGAGTACCACCCCGGACTGGGCCGCTTTGAGCCGTTGCACTAGACTGAAAACCTGCGGCAACCAAGCCGAGGAGGCGAGAACAGGATGAATATAGAAAAAGGTTTGGACAAGATCGTCAAGACCATCCGGGTGATGATCACCGATCAGCCAGGTTTTTTGGGTAAGCTGACCACCGCCATCGGCTCCGAGGGGGGCAATATCGGCGACGTGCGGCTCTTGCGCTCCGGCCTGACCCATAACGTGCGCGAGATTACCGTCTATGTGGACAGCGACCAGCACCTGGAGCGGATACTGCAGGCGGTGGGTCAGGTGGAGGGGGTGAGCATCGAAGAGGTGATCGACCGGGTGCAGAAGGTGCACGAAGGGGGCAAGATCGCGGTGAAGAGCCGGGTGGAGCTGGAAACCATCGGTGATGTGCGCAAGATCTATACCCCCGGCGTGGCCTCCATCTGCCGTCAGATCCAGAAACAGCCCGAGCTGGCCCAGCGCTACACCTCCATCAGCAACAGCGTGGCGATCGTCACCAACGGCACCGCCATCCTTGGCTTGGGAGATATTGGCCCGGTGGCCGGCATGCCGGTGATGGAGGGCAAGGCGGTGCTGTTCGACAAACTGGTGGGGATCTCCGGCATCCCGATCCTGCTGGACAGCAAGGACCCGGAGCAGATCGTGGAGACGGTCTGCCGGATCGCCCCCACCTTCGGGGCCATCAAGCTGGAGGATATCGCTGCGCCGGACTGTTTTGAGATCGAGCGCAAGCTGGTTGACCGGCTGGACATACCGATCATGCATGACGATCAGCACGGCACCGCTGTGGTGGTGCTGGCGTCATTATTAAACGTGACCCGTTTCACCAGCACCCGTCTGCAGAACGCCACCGTCGGTATCATCGGTCTGGGTGCTGCCGGCACCGGCATCGCCAAGCTGCTGATGGCCTACGGGGTTAAGCAGGTGTTCGGCACCGATCTGAGCCAAGCGGCCATGGCGATGCACGAGGCAAACGGCGGCGTTGCAACGGACCTGGCCGGGCTGATGGAGCAGTCGCCGATCGTGGTGGCCACCACCGGCTGTCCGGGCCTGATCAAGCCGGAGATGGTACGGCCGGGGCAGGTGATCCTGGCCCTGTCCAACCCCGACGCCGAGATCAAACCCCAGCAGGCCCTGGAGGCCGGTGCCTCCTTCGCGGCTGACGGCAAGAGCATCAACAATGCCCTGGCCTTCCCCGGCATCTTCCGGGGCGCCTTGAATGCCCGGGCCTGCCGGATCAACAACCGGATGCTGATTGCCGCTGCCAAGGTGATCGCCCAGTATGCCGAGGAGGGGGAGCTGGTGCCGGGCATCCTCAATCCCGAGGTGCACACGGCGGTGGCTGACGCGGTGGCCCAGGCGGCGCGGGTTTCCGGCGCAGTCACGGTAGCACCCACCGCTGTTGCAGGCTGATGATGCGCTGGTCGGGGCAGGGTTTACGCGTCCTATCGGTGAAGCTGCTCGCCGCACGCCGAGCTGCGCTGATTAGCCTCGCCTGAGGGCCTCGATTCGCTCTTCCAGGGGCGGGTGGGTCATGAACAGCTTGCGCAGACCGCCTCCCACCGGGCCGGAGATGCCGAAGGCGGCCATCTGATCCGGCAGGTGGGGCTGAGCACTGCTCATGCGCAGTTTTTGCAGGGCTGCAATCATCTTCTCGCGGCCTGAAATGCTGGCTGCGCCGGCATCGGCCCGGAACTCCCGCTGGCGACTGAACCAGCAGACGATGATGCTGGCCAGGATGCCGAACACCAGCTGGGCGATCATTGAGGTGATGAAGAAACCCGGGCCGTGGCCCCGCTCGGTCTTGAAGATCACCCGGTCCACCAGGTAGCCGGCCAGCCGAGAGGCCACGATCACGAAGGTGTTGACCACCCCCTGGATCAGGGCCAGGGTGATCATGTCGCCGTTGGCCACATGGCTGATCTCGTGGGCCAGCACCGCCTCGGCCTCGTTTTTGTCCATCGTCCGCAACAGACCGGTGCTGACCGCCACCAGGGCGTTGTTGCGGTTCATGCCGGTGGCAAAGGCGTTGGGATCAGGGGCATCGTAGATCGCCACCTCGGGCATGCCGATGTTGGCCTTCAGGGCTTGACGCCGCACGGTCTCCACCAGCCAGTGTTCCAGTTCGGTGGCGGGCTGGGTGATCACCTGGGCGCCGGTCATCCGCTTGGCGGTCCACTTGGAGATCACCAGCGAGATCAGTGAGCCGCCAAAGCCGAACACCGCCGCGAAGACCACCAGGCTGGTCAGGTTGAGGCCCTGTTGATCCAGCATCGGGCCGACCCCCAACAGGTTTAGTACGATGCTGAGGACGAAGACGATCGCCAGGTTGGTGACCATAAACAGGATGATGCGTTTGAACATGACGGCTCCTTTCACGCACTTGTATGAAAAGTTTTTTGGGGGGTGATGGACAGTTCAGTGAGTTCTGATAGTAGCTGAAAAACAGCCGGCTGGCAAACGGGGCCGTTATCTGGGTAGCCTTGCGCCGATCGGCTTTGGGTTCATACCCATCAGTCTTCCCCGTTAGACGTGACGGGGAAGACTGATGGGGTTGATTGTGTCGCTTCCTGCTGGGCAGGAGATGAGCAGTTCAGTGCTTAGCGCTGATGGATGCCGGAAAGCTGCCAGGGGTTACTGCCAACTGACCTGACGAAGGTCCAGTTCTCTTCAAAACGCACCGGTGCCGTGGTGCTTCCCGAAACCACGGCACCAGACGCTTCATCGACAGTATAATCAAGCAGATTGGCATGTACCAGAACCGTGATGTAATCTTGCCCAGCCTCCTGCCACGCCTCGGCAATCTCCACTTTTCTGACAGCTATGTTTTCGAGCCGGTTGATCTGCTTGTCCTTCAGCAGTTGATCGATGTTGCCCTGCATGATCAGCCGCATCTCATCGGTCATCAGCCCTGAAGCGGAAGACAGGTCACGGTTCATCCAGGCCGCCTGAATCCTGAAGAAGTGGTCCATAACCGTGTCCTGAAAGGCTGTTTCGTCAAAGTTGTGGTCCATCTGCTGGATATGCTGTAGGCCCGAGTCTGCCGGCAGGTAGGCGGCCTCGACCGGCTGCATCCTGATCGGATCGTTAGCCCGTGCCTCGAATCGTGCGCCAGGTTGTAGCGCCGGTGCCAGTATGCTTTCTTCTCTTTTTTTCTTCATAAAGCGGTAGATGAGATAAGCGATGCCGCCCAGCAGAGCGATCTCAAACAGGCCGATGCCACCACCGGTTCCCAGGCCACCGGAAGCTCCGGCAAAGCTGCTGAACAACATACTGCCGAGCATACCGCCCATCAGGCCTCCAGCCATGGTTCGCATGAAGCTGCCACCCGCCGCAGGCTGCTGCTGCAGTGAGCCTGGGGCTTGTGTGGCCTTTTGCTGGCTTGGCTGGGAGGTCGGGGCTACCGGTTTGGTATAGGTGCGGGATCCGCGGCTACCCATGGAACGGCTGCCGCCAACCCTGGCTTCGGCATGCAGCTCGAAAACGGTGATGCTTACAAACAGAACTGCTGCCAGTACGATAAAAATTTTAGCTACCTGTCGTTGCATGGTCACTCCTTGGTTGGTTAGTTGCATGGTGTTCTATCAGGCTTCATCCGGCAGACTGGCCTTAGGGGCAAGCTCCGGAGAAGTGTTGGCAAACAGTGACAGTCCAATGGCCGCTGCAAGGCTCACAACGATGATTCCCAGTGAAACCGCGATCGGCACATGGATTCCCAACATGATCAGGATCATCTTGATGCCCACAAAGCCGAGGATGAAAGAGATGCCGTATTTCAGGTAAATGAACATCCCCAGCACGCCGGCCAGCAGGAAGTAGAGCGCCCGCAGCCCCATGATGGCAAAGACATTGGAGGTGAGGACAATGAACGGATCAAGCGTAATGGCGAAGATGGCTGGTATGGAATCCAGGGCAAAGACCAGGTCGCTGGCTTCCACCACCAGCAACACCATGAACAGTGGACTAGCGATCCAGAGCCCCACTCGTCGGGTGAAAAACCAGTCGCCCCTGATACGTTTGGTCATGGGCAGAAATCTACGGGAGAGCCGCACCACAATATTTTGATCAGGCTCCATGGTTTGGTTGGCACCAAAGGCCATCTTCCATGCGGTGTAGATCAGGATTGCGCCAAAGATATAGAACAGCCACTGGAACCGCTGCAGCAGCTCCACCCCGACGAAGATGAAGACCACCCGCATGATCAGGGCGCCCAGGATGCCCCACTTGAGCACACGTGCCTGCAGTTCGCCCCGCACCCCAAAGACCGTAAAGATCATGATGAAGACAAACAGGTTGTCGACGGAGAGTGACTTTTCAATCAGATAGCCGGTCATAAATTCAAGGGCCGGTTGTTTGCCCATCATAACATAGATGCCGAGATTGAAGGCCAGGGCCAGTGCTACCCAAACCAGGCTCCAGCTGAGCGCTTCTTTAAATGACACCTGATGGCTTTTGCGGTTCATGCCCAGATCAATGGCCAGCATGCTGACCACCAGCACGGCAAAAGCGCCCCATAGTACGATCTGTGACGACATCAGTAGGTCCTTTCACTGAAAAGTTCGGAGATTGTTTTGTCAGTCAGCGGCGTTGACTGCGTTAGTCAAAGAGTTCCTGTAATAACGACTTTTTCTTCTTGTAATGATGCCCATGGCCGTAGCCATGGCCACGGTGTTTGTCGTAAAAGTGCCCGTGTTGCGCCGGAGGCGGCGGCTGATAGGAAGACTGTTGCGGTGGTGGTTGTGCAGCCGGGCCTTCCTGGGCAGTGGTCCGCTCGATAATCTTGTCGAGCTCGCCACGGTCCAGCCAGACCCCGCGGCAGTTTGGGCAATAGTCGATCTCGATACCTTGACGTTCAGACATCACAAGGTTGGTTTCAGGGCAGAGGGGACATTTCATGATTGCTGCTCCTTTGTTTTAAATTGGTCTGGCAAGCTGCTCATAACATCGGGTAGTGCCGAAAACAAAAAAGACCTTTACCCCGGGCATGCAAAAGCACGCTTGGGTAAAGGTCTTGCGGTCGATTTCTCGTCCCATATCCGGACCAGCAGGTCGTATTGACGGATTATGGGTCGGCCATTTCTCTGGCCGGTGGCTACTCCCCTTTAGGTAAGTAATTTATAGTTGGGTAGCCACCATGCTGTCAACAGTTATTGTCATGACCTGTCTGGAGGAGCTGTCCGAAATCGTGTTGTGGTTGACGGTTTACTGCCGTTTTTCGGCCTCAATCGCCTCGGCCAGGGCCGGGCTGCGCAACAGACGGTCGGCCTTGACCAACTGCTCCACCATGCGCCGGGTGCCGCTCAGCTCTCCCAGCAGCTGGTTGACTGCCGTAATGGACTGACGTCGTGCTACCGCAGCGGCCAGCAGTTCGGACTTGGCCTGCTGATACTGCTGTTCGAACTGCTCCAGGGCAGCCAGCCGTTGTTGGTCAGAGTGATCGCTGCTGGGTTCTTCCTGATGGGCCAACTGGCAGCAGTGTTCAATCAGGTCGAACAGCTGCTGCAGTACCGCAGCGGTTTCAGCATCGCTGCTGCCCCGCAGTTTCTGGTGCAGGGCCAGTGCAGTGCCTGAAAGGCGTGCCGCTTCGTCGAGGTAACGGGCGATACGTAGCGCCCGGGCAAGCTGTTCGCCCTCTTCCCGTGACATGGTGGCGGTGCGCACCGTGCCGACAAACTCAGCCACCGCCACCACCAGGCTGTGAATGGCAGCCGACTGATGTTCAAAGGCCTTGACGGCCACCGGGGAGGGTTCCATGGCTGCACGCACCAGCCGGTTGGTCATTTCCCGCAGCCGGAGCAGTTCAGCCCGCAGGCCGGCCACAGCCAGACTGGGGGTAGTGGCCAGGCTGGCATCCAGATGGTGCGGCCGCCCGGCCTCTTCTTCGACACTGCGGAAGCGTTTTTCCAACAGCTGGGTCAGACGTCCGGTCAGCGGCAGCATGATCACCACCCCCAGCAGGTTAAAGACGGTGTGGAACAGTGCCAACACGGCTGCCGGACTGCCTTCCAGCTCCAGTCCGTCCGCCAGCTGTGCAACCAGCCAGAGCATGCCCGGCAATAGTGCCAGGGCCACCACGCCGGTGATCAGGTTGAACAGGATATGTCCCAGGGCCAGCCGTTTGGCGTTGGGGGTGGCCCGCAGCACGGCAACGGCCGCCGTGGTGGTGGTGCCGAGGTTGGCGCCGATCACAGCGGCGGCAGCCGGCTGGATGCCGATTACGCCGCCCGTGGCGGCAGTCAGGATGATGGCGATGGCGGCACTGGAGGACTGGGTCAAGACCGTGATTACAAAGCCGACCAAAAGAAAGGTAACCACACCACCGTTGGCCGTGAAGCCGTGAACGCCGTTGCCATACAGCTGCGCCAGGCTGCCAAAGGAGTCTTTGAGGATCGACAAGCCAAGAAAGAACAGACCGAAACCGGCTAGCGCCTCGCCCAGACCTTGCTTACGCCGACTGCTGCAGCCCAGCCGCAGGGCCACGCCCAATGCCAGGATCGGCAGTGCAAAGCTCTCGATCTTGAAGCCGAACCCCACCAGGCTGACCAGCCATCCGGTGACGGTGGTGCCGACATTGGTGCCGAATATCACCCCCAGTCCCTGCCGCAGGCCCATCAGACCGACGTTGACAAAGCCGATCACCGCCACAGTGACCGCCGTGGATGACTGTACCAGCCCGGTCACCAGCACACCGGCAAGCACCCCCTTGAGCGGGGTTGAGGTGAAACGGCCCAACAGCTGTTTCAGCCCTTCGCCGGCAAAGAGCTTCAAACCCTCGGTCATCATCAGCATCGCCAGCAGGAACAGGGCCAGCCCGCCGATGGCATTGATTGTAGTACTCAGCATCATCAGATCACCTTGGTGTTAATTGCACCGCACGTTAAAACGGCCAAAAACGGGGAATAAAGATGGTTGCCAGGATCCAGAACAGAATATTGAGCGGCGTACCCACCTTGAGGAAGTCGGCGTAGCGGAACTGACCAGGTCCATAGATCAGGGTGTTGGTCTGGTAGCCCACCGGGGTCATGAAACTGGCCGAGGCGGCAAAGGTGATCGCCATCAAGAGCGGCCGGGGATCGATGCCCAGGCTATCGGCCGCAGCAATGGCGATCGGGGCCAAAAGCGCTGCCGTGGCGTTATTGGACATCAGCTCGGTCAGGAGCGAGGTGGCCAGATAGAGGCCTGAAACCAGGGCCACCGGTCCCAGACTGCCCAGGTTGTCCACCAGCAGACCGCCGATCAGTCGGGCGGCCCCGGTGGTTTCCAAGGCGGTGCCCAGGGTCAGCACCCCGGCCAACAGAAAGATCACCTGCCAGTTGATGGAGCTGTAGGCCTCGTCCAGGGTCAGACAACGGGTCATCACCATCAGTATGCAGCCCACGATGGCGCCGGCCACGATCGGCACTGCGCCGCTGGCGGCGGCCACCACCACCCCGGCCACGATGGCGATGGCGGCCAGCATCCGGCTTTTTCTGAAGGTCGGCAGTTCCACCTGGGAGACCAGCACGAAGGTGCGGTCGTCGCGCAGCAGTTGCAACTGTTTTTGGGCCACTTCAAACAGCAGCACGTCACCGGCCTTGAGCTGCATCTCTTCAAGATCTTCGCGCATTACCCGCCCCCGGTGGCGCACGGCCAGGGCGGTCAGACCGTAGCGTGAGCGAAAGCGGGCCTGTTTCAGGCTGCGGCCGTCCAGAGTCGATCCCGGGGCCACCACCGCCTCCACCAGTACTGCCTCCTCACTGGCCCCGGTGCCGCTATTCTGGCGCAGGGCAATCCCCTGACGTTCCTTCAGTTTACGGAAGTTTTCCAGGTCGGCGCGCAGTTTCAGTTGATCACCGGCCTGCAAGACCAGCTCTTGCGCCGGTTGTTCCAAACGTTTGCCGTCACGGAACACCTCCACCGAACGGATGGCGACGTCTTCCAGGAGGGGCGAGCTGGCCAGTAAGGAGCCCACCGAACGGGCCGTCGGCTCCAGCACGATCTCGATCAGATAGTCGCCGCTGCCAAAGGTGGGGCTGCGTTCGCCCCCTGCCGACCGTTTTGGGATCATGCGGATACCGATCAGCAGTAGGTACAGGCTGCCGGCCCCGAAAAAAAGCAGCCCCAGGGCGGTCGGCTCAAACATGCCGATCGGTTGCAGGCCGTGGCGCTCGGCGATGGAGGAGACCAGGATGTTGGTGGAGGTGCCCACCAGGGTGCAGACCCCGCCGAACATGGAGGCAAAGGAGAGCGGCAGCAGCAGGCGGGCGGCCGAGAAACCGCAGTCTCTGGCGATGGTCAGCATCACCGGCAAAAAGATCGCCACGGCGGCGGTGTTATTGATGAAGGCCGACAAGAGGCCCACCATCAGCATCATCACGACCACCAGCAGCCAGAAACTGATCCGCCCCAGCCGGGCCAGGCTGTTTCCCAGCACGTTGACGGCGCCGGTCTTAAACAGGCCGGCCGACAGCACGAACATGGCACCTACCGTGACTGTGGCCGGGTTGCTGAAGCCGCCGATGGCATCTTCGGGCGAGATCATACCGGACAGCAACATGGCGCCCATGATGATCATGGCGGTCAGATCAACCGGTAGCCGTTCGGTGGCGAACAGGATCACGGCGGAGAGTACCAGTCCGCATACCAGCGCGATTTCGAGGGTCATGGTGCAAGCACCGCGTTCATGGTTTGACCTGCGTGATCCGGTGGGCTGGGGGCTGGTAGTCCGAGGGCAGGTAGTCGGCCGGTATGGTGGTCATATTGCCGTCCCGCAGGGTGCTGTAGTGGGGCGACATGATCTCCACCCCGGCCTCGTTGAAATGGTCCTGGATATTGGCGTGCAGCGCCGAGTAGACCGACGCCATGGACGATGGCGCATCGGTGTAGGCGTTCAACTCGTAGCTGACGTAAAAGTCGTTCAGCGCCGTCTGTAGCACGAAGGGACGAGGCTCGGCCAGTATCCGATCCGTTGCGCCTGCGGCGGCGATCAGCAGTTCATGTACCTGACGCCAGGGCACGTCGTAGCCGATGGTGACGGTGGTGTTCAGGATCAGTTGGGCCGATGAGCTGTAGTTGATGATATGGCTGCCCAGCACCATGGCATTGGGCACGGTGACATCCACGTTTTTGGCAGTGCGGATGCGGGTCACCAAGAGGTTTTTCTCGATCACATCCCCCATGGTGTCGGCGATTTTGACCCGATCGCCGACGCAGAAGGCCCGCATGTAGGTCAGGATCACCCCGGCCACCACGTTGGCAACCGCCGACGACGATCCCAGCGAGAACAGCACCCCCAGAAAGACCGACACCCCCTTGAAGGCCGGCGAATCAGAGCCGGGCAGATAGGGAAAAGCCATCACCACCGCAAAGGCGATGATCAGGAAACGGACGATCTTGAAGCTGGGCAAGGCCCAGTCAGGGTAGAAGCCGGGCAGGGAGATGTTCTGTCGTTCCACTTCACTGAACAGGAAGCGGCTGAAGCGGATCACATAATGGGTGCAGATGGCAATTACCGCCACAAAGAACAGGTTGGGCAGGTAGGCGGTTACCCCGTGCCAGACCTTGACGACCGGCGTTTCAATGTAGTCGAACAGACGGTCTGCCAGGCCGGCTGTCCAGGGGAAGAAGCTCAAGACCAGCGGGATGTACAGGTAGAACAGGCCAAGCACCAGCAGGATGCGGCAGAAGCGCAGCACGGAGAGCAACATGGCCACGGCACGATCCTCGTGCAGCAGTTCAATGCTCTGGAAGCGGATGGTGCGGATGCGGGTGCCGCGCCATGCTTCGATCTGGGCGGCAAGACGGGGGAAAAAGCGTCTGATCAATGCAAGCAAGGTTGCCAGGACCACGGTAACGGCCAGGGCCTTGGCTGCGTCAATTGCCAGGGTACGACCACTGCGGGCCGTGCGGTAGTCGTTGATGGCCTGACGGATCAGGGCGGCCCGTTCCTTTGCTAGGTGCTGGCGTTGTGTATTGTTGGCAGCGGCGTCCTGCTCGGTGATCGTCAACAGCACCTGATCCTGGACCATAATGTCGCTGGTAGTGTCATGGTCGGCCACGCTGATGCTGTCGGTCGAAAGCTGGCGGTTAGTGGCCAGATTTTTCAGACGGTTGCTGATGGCCTGTGCCCGATCGGCAGGGGTGAAGGAGAGCACACCGCTGGCGATGGTAAAGACTACTTTCCCGTCCAGCAGCACCGGCGCAGCGGTCTGGGTCAGGGGCGCGTTGGCCGGTGGGGGCGCGGCATCCAGCGGAGCGCTGCTGATGAGCAGGGCCAGCAGGCAGCTGAGCAGGGGGTGCAGCAGCATGGTGAGTGTCCTTTCGTCGTGTACGTCTGCGCGGTGACGGCAGATCCTGTTAGGCGTTCTCGGTGGCGGCCTGTGTCTGCAGCGGGGTGCGGAAGCGCAGGTCCAGCTGCCGATAGGGGATCTCAATCCCCTGGGCGGTCAGTTTTTTATAGAGCGCGGTGTTGAGGTTGCTGATCAACACACCTTTGCGGTGGATCAGGGTGGTGCTCCAGACCCGCAGTTCAAACTCCAGGCCCTGTTCACCAAAAGCCATCAGCCGGGTACCGGGCGGCGGAGTCTGCAGGACATCAGGGTCCTGCTGGGCAACCTCCAGCAGCAGACCGGTCACCTGGTCGATGTCGCTGCCGTAGGCCACGGTCACCGGAATCTTGAAGCGTACCTTGCGGTCGTTGTGGCTCCAGTTGATCACATCTTCGGTGATGAATTTCGAGTTGGGCACGATGATCGAGATGTTATCGTTGGTCACCACGGTGGTGCTGCGGCCGCCGATCTGGACCACATCACCTTCAACATCGCCCACCACGATCCGGTCTCCCACCTTGATCGGTCGCTCAAACAGAATGATCAGGCCGCTGATGAAGTTGTTGACGATGTTCTGCAGGCCAAAGCCGAGGCCGATACCGACGGCGCCGGCCAGTACGTTGAGGGCGGTCAGGTCGATACCGGCGGTCTGCAGGATCACCGCAAAGCCCACCACCAGCACCAGGTAGCGTACAATGGAGCCGATGGCCTGGCGCGCCCCCACCTCCATCTTGGTGCGCACCAGCAGCCGGTCGGCGATCAGCACTCGCAGTTTGCCCGACAGCCAGAACAGCAGCAACAACAGGATGATCAGCTTGACGATCATCTCCAGCGTGATTGGTGTGGCCCCCAGCTTGAGCAGCGTGGTGTCCAGCGCGGAACTGGATTGATCCAACAGGCGTTGCACGGTGGTCATGGCGCGGTCCTTTCAGGCGTCAGGTGCTAGTCACTGCCTCCCAGCAGCTGACGGGCGGCGGTCTGGACCGGATCCCAGACCGGCGAGAAGGGCGGGGCGTAGGACAGATCAAGATCAACAATCTGCTGCACCGTCATGGCGGCGGTGATGGCGGTGGCCAGCACGTCAATCCGCTTGGCGGCCCCTTCCAGGCCGACGATCTGGCCTCCCAGCAGGCGCCCGGTGCCCTGTTCGGCCAGCAGCTTGACCGTGATCCAGCCTGCGCCGGGGTAGTAGCCGGCCCGGGTCTTGCTCTTGATCGTGGCGCTCCGGTAGAGCAGCCCCAGTTGTTGCAGCTCCCGCTCCATCAGGCCGGTGCGGGCCACTTCGTACTTGCAGATCTTGCTGACCGCCGTGCCGACCACGCCGGGAAAGGTGGCGTAGCCGCCGGCCAGGTTGATGCCGGCCACACTGCCCTGCTTGTTGGCCACGGTGCCCAGGGCCACATGGAACGGCCTGCGGCTCACCAGATGGAAACTCTCGGCACAGTCGCCGGCAGCCCAGACTCCTGGCGCCGAGGTCTGCATGCGGGGATTGACCCGGATCGAGCCTTTTTCGCCCAGCGTTATGCCGGCTGCTGCGGCCAAGGCTGTGTTGGGACGGGTACCGAGGCCGACGATCACCAGTTCGGCCGGCAGGGTGCGCTGGTCGGTCACCACGCCGCTCACCAGGCCGTTAGCAGACTCGTAGCCGGTCAGTGATTCGTTCAGATACAGCTCAACCCCGATCTCCCGCAGGGCGTCCGAGACTAAGGCTCCCATGTCCGGGTCCAAGGTGCCCATCACCTGTTCGCCCCGTTCCACCAGCGACACCTGCAGTCCCTGGCGTACCAGGGCCTCGGCCATCTCCAGGCCAATGTAGCCACCACCCACCACCACCGCCCGGCGGGGCAACTGCCGGTCCATGAACTGCTGCACCCGGATGCCGCTGGCCAGGGTGGAGAGGCCGAAGATACCGTCGGCATCGCTGTTTGCCAGTTTAGGGAAGATCGCCTCGGCGCCGGTGGCGATCAACAGCTGATCATAGGGTTCCCAGCTATCCTTGGCGTCGGCCAGGTTGCGTACCCGCACCCGTTGCTTGGTCAGGTCCAGTTCGGTCACCTCGTGGTCGGTGCGGGCGTCGATGTTGTATTTTTCGCGGAACTTCTGCGGACTGCGGGCCACCAGTTTTTCAGGCCCGTCCACCAGACCGGCGATGAAGTAGGGCATGCCGCAGGCCGAGTAGGAGGTGTGGGGGCTGCGCTCAAAGACCACAATCTCCCGCGCGGGGTCTTCCCTTCTGACCTTGGATGCGGCACTCATACCGGCGGCATCGCCGCCGATCACTACCAGACGTTGTTGTGTCATGCTATATCCCCTTGTACTGTTTGGTATCAGTTTACATCATTTGCCCCAGGCGGTAGCGCTGTTGCAGCAGTTGCTGAAAGGAGTGCACCCCTTCCAGGGCGCTACGCAGGCGTCCCAGCTCCATCCGGTTCAGGTCGGCGATCATGATCAGGTTGTCCGGTTTTCGGCCGGCCCGCAGATCGTCCACCTGACTGCGCAGCCGGAACTGTACCAGGCTGTCGTAGACCGCCGTCAGGTCCTTGCCCTCCTGCGGGCTCAACAAGCCGGCCTGTTGCAGGCTTGCCAGCCGTTCACGGGTGTTCTGCATCTGCATGCCCTGGGAGAGGGACAGTATCTTGACCCCTTCGGTGACGGAAAAGATGCCGGCCTTTTTCAGGTCCAGCTGGCCGGCGTGGGGAGGCTTTTCGGTCTTGATCCGGCCGAACCAGCCCAGAGGCACGGCAAAGCGCAGCAGGTTGGCGGTCATATGACCCAGAAAGGCGTCATTACCTACCAGACGGCCCGAGACGTGTGAACGCAGGGCCTGCTCCAGGCTGGGATCGCCATACAGGGTGCGCATGTCGGAAACCATGCTAATCTTGAGGATGTTCTCCGGGATTGGGGCTCCGAACCACTGGTTGAGCTGCTGGCGCCAGCCCTGCAGGCTGTGGCGCCACTGAGGCGTGCTGGCCATGATCCCGCCGGGGCAGGGGGGGATGCCGATCCTGACCACCGCATCGATCAGGGCCTCTGAAAACGATTGCAGCTCTCTGATCTGCTGTTCGGGCAGGCCGTCGTCGTAAACCAGGGCGTTGTCCTGGTCGGTGGTCAGGGTCTGTTCGCCCCGTCCTTCGCTGCCCAGCACCAGCAACGCAAAACGATCGGTGAGATCAGGGAACTGTTGCGAGCGGACCAATGTGGCCAGCCGGATCAGGATCCGGTCATTCAGGTGGGCGATCAGCCGCACCAGATCGTTGATCTTTACGCCGGTACCCACCAGGTGTTCCACCAGGCCCTGCACCCGTTTATGCAGCTCGGTCAGCTCGTCCAGGCCGACGGCTTCCTCGATCTCCCGCACCAGTTGCTGCGGAGAGCGAGTCTGAATCCGCAGGATGTCGGAGTCGGTGATGATACCAACCAGGCCGCCGTCAGGGGAGGTGACCACCAGGCGGTGGATCCGCCGGCGGGAGAGCAGGTGCAGCGCCTCGAACAGAAACTCATTTTCAGCGATGGTGATCAGGGGGCTGTTCATCACCTGGCGCACCGTGAGCTCGGCCGGATTGCGGCCCAGGGCAACCACCTTGTTGCGCAGGTCCCGGTCGGTGATGATCCCCACCGGTTGGCCCTCTTCGGTGGTCACCAGACTGGAGATGTTTCGTTCACGCATGGTTGTGGCAGCCAGCACCAGTGGGGCATCGGCCCTGCAGGTAATCACGTCGCGACGGCAATACTGGCCCACCGGCTGGAACAGGATATTCAGTTCAGGCATGACAGGTTATCCTCATCATGGATGCGCTCCGTTCGAGCGGTTGGCCCGGGGGGCGTTATCGTCCAGCATTTTGCCGCAGCAGGGGCAGCTGCCTTGCGGGTGGATGACCGTCTGGGGGCGCATCATCTCGCTGGTGACGATGCCGGTTGGCACGGCAATAATACCATAGCCGATCACCATCAGCAGCGATGCAATCAGTTGGCCCAGCGGCGTTTGCGGTGCGATGTCGCCGTAGCCGACGGTGGTCATGGTAACGATGGCCCAGTAGATACTTTTGGGGATGCTGGTAAAACCGCCGTTTTCCCCCTCGATCAGGTACATCAGGCTGCCGACGATCACCACGATGGTCAGCACGGTGGTCAGAAAGACGGTGATCTTGTGGCGACTGCGCCGTAAGGCCTGCCAGAGGTTATTGCCTTCACCCATGAACTGCACCAGGTTCAGGATGCGGAATATCCGCAGCACCCGCAGGATGCGTACGGTGGTCAGAAAGTGCAGGCCGGGGAAGAACAGCCCGGCATAGCTGGGCAGGATCGACAGCAGGTCGACGATACCGAAGAAACTGCCCGCGTAACGTAACGGGCGGCGGGCGCTGTAGAGCCGCAGCAGGTATTCGATGCTGAACAACGCCGTAATCAGCAGCTCACCACCCACCAGCCAGTGTCCCCAACGGTCGTGGATACCGGGGATGCTGTCCAGCATCACCAGCAGTACCGAGAGCAGGATGAAGACGATCAACGCCAGGTCGAAGGCCTTGCCGGCCGGGGTATCCGACTCGAAGATGATCAGGTAGACCTGTTCGCGGAGTTCGCGTTGTCTGCTCATGGTGATTCCTCGCTGCCGCGCTTTGTGGTCTTCAGCCAAGCCATGCTGCCCTCGTGTTACAGTACATGCTTGAAGCGTAGGAAGTGGCGCAGTAGTTTACGAAAGAGATGCACTTCCTCCAGGGCGGTGGTCAGTCTTCCCCGCTCGATCGGATTGAGCTGGTCAAGCTCAAGCAGGTTATCCGGGGTGCGTCTTTCGCGAATAGCTGCTACTTGGGCATGCAGTCTGAAAAGGTTGAGGTTGTTGAACACGGACCGCAGATTGTCGGATTGCTGGAGGGTGAGCAGGTTGGCCTCCAGCAGCCATTTCAGACGCTCCTCGCTGCTCTGGGCCTGAACCCCGTAGAACAGGGCAAGCGCCTTGATCCCTTCCGCTATGATACAGAGACCGCCGTGTCCCAGATCCAACCATTCCTTCTGCTGACGTGTGACGGTCTTGAGTTGACCAAACCGGCCCAGTAGCGTCTTGCTGCGCAGCAGCTGATCGAGCATCCGATCCAGTACCTGGTCATTTCCTTTCAGTCGTTGTGTGATCTGCCGGTGCAGTGCCGTTGTCAGGGATGCATCGCCGTACACCGTTCGCATATCGCTCAGTATACCAGCTTTTTGCAGGTGCTCAGGGGTCGGATCGACTACCCATTGGTCAAACAGGGTTGTGAAGCCTTCAAGGCTGATGCGCCAGGTCGGGTTGTTAAGGTTCACCCCTGCGGGACTGCCCTGCATGCCGACGGCTTTCATCGAGGCCGCCAGCGCTTCGGAAAACTGGACGATCTGCTGGAATTCGGCCGGTGTTACATTATCGGCATAGATCAGGGCGCTCTGCTGACCTGGGGCAAGCAGTTGCTCTCCCCGTCCGCTATTCCCCAGAAGCACGATGGCAAAACAATCGGTCAGGGCACTGAAGCGGCTGGAGCGCAAGAGGTTGATCAGGCGCAGTATGAATTCATCCTGCATGAGAGCGCAGAAGTGTAGCAGTTGCCCTGCCTGTACTCCGGCGCCGAACAAACGGCTTACCAGTCTCCGCATCTGCTGATACAGTTTTGCAAGCTCCTCAACCGTGTGAGCGTGCTCAATGCTGCGGATCAGGCTGTGGGGGGTGTCGGCCTGCAGCCTTAGGATGTCGGAGTCGGTAATAATGCCTGCCAGTTTACAGGATTCGTCCACAACTACAATCCGATGAATGCCGTGGTGAAAGATACGGTGCATTGCCTCAAAAAGGCGCTCATCTTCCCGGATGGTGATCAGGGGGCGGCTCATGACGGCGGCGACGGTCTGATACTGCAGGTCTAGCCCTTGAGAGACGACCTTTGTGCGCAGGTCCCGGTCGGTGATAATCCCCACCGGATTCCCGTCTTCGCAGATAACCAGGCTTGAGATCGCCTTTTCGCTCATCAGGCGCGCCGCATCAACCAGACCGGTATCGGGCCCGCAGGTTATCACTGTTCTGCGGCAGTGTGCCCCAACCGGATCAAACAAGATATTCAGGTCATACATGCTACACCTCACAATGTTCAGCGTAAAAGATCGCTTGGTTAGTCAGGCCGGTCCGCTTGTGTATGCAGCCCGACTGGCTGTTCGCCGGAGAGCCATGCCTCAAATTGGCTGATCTGGGTTGGCGAGCCCAGCAGCAGCAGCTCATCGCCTTCGCTGAGTCGCTCTTCACCGGCCGGGTTGATGGTTTTGACACCTGAGCGGTTGATCCCCACCACCAGCACGCCGGTGTGAAGCGGTATGCGCAGCTCGGCAAGGGAAGAGCCCACATGGGGGCCGCCTTGAATCGGCACTGACTGCAGGCGAACAGCATCAAAGTCCGACAGCTCATCGCCGGCCTTGAGCTTGCCCAGCTCTTCACGCAGGGCTGCTATCTGTTCGGCACTGCCCAGCAGCAGCAACCGGTCGCCGGGATACAGGACCGTTGCCGGTTCCGGTGTCATTATGGTGTGGCCTTGCCGTTCAATCTCGACAATCGTGCAGCCAAAACGTGAGCGCACCTGCAGTTCGGCAATACTCTTGCCTGAACAGGCTGCCAACTCCGGCAGGGTAAACTGTTGCAGATTGATATCCCAGCCGACGGAATGCTGCATCCAGAGACGCCGATGGGCGCCGTCATCAGACTTGGAGTCGATGAACACCGTGCTGAGTGAACCATGCCATCTGCTGTGCCAGTAGATCAGGCGACGGGAAAAGATGATCAACACCACTGCCAGCAAGCCCACAATAGTCAGCAGCGCCCAGTTTGAGAGGTTTTCGATCGGAGCAACACGGTACAGCCAGTAGGTGATGCCGACAGCGCTCAGCAGCTTGAAACTGTTTTCAACCAGGGGGCTCGGCATGCGCGTTCTGTTTTGGGCAAGCTCGGCAAAGATCATGGCCAATACGGAAAGATTTCGCCAGATCGCAAAGAGCGGTATCAGTACGAGCAGGCCAAGTAATGTGAAAAAGGTCAACTTTACTGCCGAGGGTGACAGCGCAATCACCAGTGTGCTGTGCTGAAACAAATCCAGCAGGGGCCCTGAATAAGAGAGCAGCCCGGTTACCAGCAGGCCTTCCAGGGTGATTTGCACAACCCGTTTTTTGCAGAGCTGCCACCACAACTGGCTGGACTGCAGGATGGCGAACTGGGCCAGCCACTGGTGGTATACCCCGACCATCCTCCGGATGATGGCCGGCTCGGCCATTTCGACGATACGCAGTACCGGCTCCGCATGGCGGTTAATCAGGGGAGTTATCAGAACCGTCAAGATGGAGGCGCCCACGGCAACAGGATAGAAGTGCGCCGGCAGGACCGCCTTGCTGACACCCAACTGAGCAATGACAAACGTGAATTCTCCCAATGGCGTCAGTGCCAGGCCTGCCCGGCGGGCTTCGTAGGGGGGGGTGCCGATCAGGATCAGGGCCAGGCCGGTGGAGACGGACCTGACCACCACCGTAAAAACGGTTAGTCCCAGGATCATTGGCCAGACCTCAACCATCAGTGTGACGTCGATCATCATGCCGATGGAGACAAAAAAGACGCTGCTGAACATATCGCGCATGCCGGAAAAGGCCTTGTCGACACCGCTTTTCTGCGGCATCTCAGCCACGATGGCGCCCAGCAGAAAGGCGCCCAGTGCCAGTGAATAGCCTGCTTTGACTGCCAAGAGTGCCATCAGAAACAATACGCCTGCCACGACGATGGTCTGTAACTCCGGGTCTGCCTTGGCCTCCATCTTCCCCAGCAGTTTCGGCACCAGGAACAGCCCGACCATGACCAGCAGCACCACAAAGGTACTCATGCCGGCAAGCAGGCTGCCGACACCGGCCGTGGCCTGAGAGCCCAGCACCGCCAGCATCACCACCGCCACCACGTCCTCCAGCACGGTGACTCCCAGCGCCAGCTGGGCATACTGCTGGTTGCCGAGATTCATATCTTTTATGACCTTGGCGATCACCGCAGAACTGGAAACCATCAGCATACCGGCGACAAACAGGCTCTGAATCGACGACCAGCCCAGCAGACCGCCCAGCAGTTGCGTCAGGTTGAGCACAAAAAAGGCGCCCAGGCCAGTGGCCAGCAGACTTGAAGCCCCCATCTTCTGCAGCTTGGTAAGGCTTAGGCCCAGACCGATGGCGAACATCAGGAACACCAGGCCGATCTGGGACAGGGTCTCGATCCGTTGCACATCCAGCACAAAGGAAAAGGGAGGCGTGTGAGGGCCAATGATGATACCGGCCAGCAGGTAGCCCACGATGACGGATAATCCGACACGCTTGCACAGGGCACCGGCGAAGCTGGCTGCCAGCAGTACGATCGCCAGGTCTTGAATCAGGTTGATACTGTCCATGGCCCCTCTCTCAACGCATCAGTGCGGGGTGCGCACGACTGCTTGTTTCATTGTGCCAGCTGCTTCAGGAGCCGCTGCAGGGTGCGCAGCTCCTCGCCATAGCCGGCCCAATCCCCCTGGCGTTGCAGGGTGAGCGCCTTTTCATAGCTGGCCATGGCTTGGCGGGCCAACTCTGCGGTTGAAGCACCCTTGTGCGTTGCATCGGGCTGGGTTGTTGCCGCTACGGCCGACGGTACTTGGCGACCGCCGAAGATCCGCTGCAGTGCCAGCTCCAGGGTCTCCTCCATCACCACCTCGTCGCCGAAGGCCACGATCACCCGGCGCAGTTCCGGCAGGCCGGCCTTGTCGGCCGCCGCCAGGAACAGCGGCTGCACGTACAAGAGCGACTTCTCGATCGGGATCACCAGCATGCTGCCCCTGATCACCTGGGAACCGCGCTGGCTCCAGAGGGTCAGTTGCTGGGAGATGGCCGAATCCTGGTTGATCCGGGCGTCGATCTGTTTCGGGCCGTAGATCAGCCGATCGCGGGGGAAGGTGTAGGCGATCAGTTTGCCGTAGTTTTCACCATCGCAGCGGGCGGTCATCCAGGCTGCCAGGTTGTCCCGCTTGGAGGGGGTGAACGGCAACAGCAGGATGTACTCCTCCTTTTTCTCACCCGGCAGCTTCATGATGGTGTAGTAGGGCTCCATCTGCTGCTCACCCAGCACCGGGATATCCCACAGGTTTTCCTTGTTGTAGAACACCTTGGGGTCGGTCATGTGGTAGGTGGCGAACATGCCGGCCTGCACCTGCATCAGCTGGTGCGGGTAGCGGATATGCTCCCGCAGGTCGTTCGACATGGCCGACAGCGGTTTGAACAGGGTCGGAAAGATCTTGGCGTAGACCTTGAGCAGCATGTCGTCCGGGTCGCTGACGTAGAAGTCGATGGAGCCGTCATAGGCGTCCACCACCGTCTTGACCGAGTTGCGCATGTAGTTGATCCCGCCCTTGACCGGTTTGGAGTAGGGTAGCCGCCGGGAATAGGTGTAGGCGTCGATGATCCATTTCAGGCTGCCGTCCTTGGTCACCACCAAGTAGGGGTCGTTGTCGAAACTTAAAAACGGCGCCACGTTGCGTACCCGTTGGGCTATGTTGCGGTAGTAGAGGATGCGGCTCTCGTTGGTGATATCCGACGAGAACAACAGCTTTTCGGTCTTGAACTGTGCCGCGAAGAGCAGCTTTTTGAGCAGAGAATCCAGCGGCACGCCGCCGCTGCCGCCATAGGTGGTGTTCATGTTGCCGGTGGCGGTGGGGTAGCTGAATTCCGGCACCTTGGTCTTGACCACCACGTAGTCGTTGGACAGCTCGCCGTAGTAGATCTCCGGACGGGTCACCTTGATGTCGGCCAGGCTGACCGCCGGGATGTCCTTGACAAAGAACTCCGGCAACCCCTCCTTGCTGATCCGGCTGACCGGGCCAAAGGTGATGCCGTTGCCGTGGGTGAAGATCAACCGCTCGTTGATCCAGTTCTTGCTGGGCAGATCGGCGTAGGACAGCTCCCGTGGGGAGAGCATCACCTGGGTGTATTGGCCGTTGACCAGGTAGCGGTCATTATCTACGTCGAAAAACTTGTAGTAGGTGCGGATCTGCTGCAGCTGGCTGTAGGTCTTCAAGAGTGGGGCATGGTCCCACAGCCGGATGTTCTTGATGGTGGCGTCATTGGCGACGATACCGGCCGATGTCAGCCGGTTGTCCACATCGAACGGCACGGTCTCGATCTTCTCCAGATCGTAGCCCAGGCGGGTGAAGCGGATGTTGTGCTCGATGTAGGGCAGTTCAAGGGCCATCTCGTTGGGGGCCACCTTGAACTTTTGCAACAGCGCCGGATAGACCTTGACCCCCAGCCCGAACAGCAGCGCCATGACCAGCGGCGGGGCCAGGGCGACACGCCAGACACCTTTCCAGACGCCCCAGGCGCAGGCGGCGCCGGCCAGCGGTGTCAGCAGGGCCAGGATACGGTAGGTGGGGATACGGGAGTTGACGTCGCTGAAGCCGGCACCGTACAGGGCGCTGTTGCCGTAGTAGAGCAGCTTG